>Ga0123335_1000340_pt1 | contig 78840 bp, 55 predicted proteins | sample BiotimSIPDNA_2_FD_89707 | JGI IMG/M metagenome (GOLD analysis project Ga0123335, IMG submission 89707) | Anaerobic biogas reactor microbial communites from Washington, USA - Biogas_R2 time_0 SIP DNA | ecosystem: Engineered > Bioreactor > Anaerobic > Unclassified | place: Washington, USA... | reverse complement strand
TGGATTGAAAATGTGCTGCAGCGGCCCGAGAGCGAGCGGACCTCCTTCATGCCCCAGCCCCGGATCCTGAACCTGCTGTTGGAATCCTCGTGGGACTGGACCGCCAAGCCGGTGGAATTCCCCTGGCTGTCCAAGTACCTGTGGCAGGTGCTGGACCCCGCCGCCGGCTTTACCGCGTCAGTGCCCTGGTATGCCCGCAGTGTTATGGAAAAATCCGAGGCCTGTCATTACTGGATACAACTGTTGCAGGGCCCGGGTATCCGGCCGGCCAGACACTGGGACCTTACCAATCTGTGGTGGTCAAATGCGCCTGACCAATACTGGTTCGACGTGAACCTGCCCTCAGGCCCCCCGTTTAATCCGAATAACCCCAATGAAACCCGCAAATTCCTGTCCGACTATGTGGTAGCCCGGGATTTCGTGCTGGAGACCTACCTGCTCGATCCGGCTACGGGCCAACGAATTGTGACCGTTGACGGACGTACCGTGCCCGTGGTCGGGCCGAATCCATACATGTATGATGACGGCACCTCGTCCCCCAACTATGACCCCATCTTCCAGTATGCCGTCGAACAGGCGGACAACCGCAAGACCAAGTTCAACACCCTGTTCAACCTGGACCACGGCGTTGAAGTAATGGATACAAACGATGTTGTGGTCGATAGTTTCAACGCCTTTCAGCGGCTGACGGAGGAGATTACGGGCAACCCGGTCACTCCCAATGTCGAAAGAACCGATCTTGCCGTATCCAAAATGACGGAGCCGCGGCAGTTCTACGACCTGGGCAGCCCGCTCCAGACCCGTATGCCCGCGTCTTTCGATATCACCTTCTGGGTTTTGAACGATACCGGCGTGACCGGTGCCCCGACGGATCTTTTCCGTTTCTCCCAGACCATCCAACTGCCTGCGGGTTTCCTGCGCCGCAGCCAGTCCGTCCGATGATTCCTTCCACATCATCCACAAAGAATCCCGACCGAAGATCACTACATCCGGCAGGGATGGAAATCCCCCCAAACCGGTTTCAGAACGGGTGAAAGCGGACGCTTTTCTTCTTCAGGCATGCAGCAATAGGGGCGCTTACAGTATAATCACCCTGGCCTTTACAGCAAGCACCCATGCAATTAAAAACAGCGGTCGGTTTGGGAAGTTCTTTTTAATCAAAGGACCTGAAGGACATAAAGGACCAAAGGGACTGTAGAACACATTCCTGAACAATTCGTCCTTTAAGTCCCTTACGTCCTTTCGCGGCTTGTTTGCGGCTCGTTCCCAAGTTCTACTTGGGAACGCACTCTCCCGCGAAGTTCTACTTCGCAACCAGGATTGAGCGCCGGGACACATCGACCGGATCAAGGCGATAAGAGAAATAGAATTTCAAGAGAGATTACGTTCCCAAATAGAATTCTTGTCATTACCCACATCTTTTTGGCAATGAATAGTATCGGTGAAAAGCGAATGTTTGCATTCAATATCCCAACGGGATTTAAGAACAAAGCCCAGCATTGCGGTACTCCGCTACCCTGGGTTAGAAATCGCCCCAATTCCCGTTTACCCCAACGGGGTTACGTCAATTGGGGTACTGTATTGGAAAACCGACGTAACTCCGTTGGAGTAGAAAAGAGAGAAGGAAAAACATCGCTTACCCAGGGTAGCGGGGTACCGCAACCCTGGGCTATGATATGGAATCCCGTTGGGATTCTGAATACATCCGTCGATATCTCAATACCATACCCTGAAGGGAAAGATGTGGGTAATGCCAAGAATAGAATTTGGGAACAGCGTGGAAAGACATAAAGGACCAAAGAGACGGCAAAACACGTTCCTGGACGCTGTGTCCTTTAAGCCCCTTAAGTCCTTTTGGTTCTTTCTTTTAGCAGGTTTTCCAAGATTCGGCCGATATTCCAAGTTAACATGCAGTTACAAGGTTTGCACATGAACAACGGCAAGGACACCACCGGCGCGGCCGATACCCGCCTGGAGAAGGACAGCCTGGGCGAGATGGCCGTCGCCCGGGACGCGCTGTACGGCATACATGCCCTGCGCGCGCGCCAGAATTTTCCGCTCGCCAACCGCCCGGTCCACCCGGAGCTGATTGCGGCGTACGGCGTGGTCAAAGGCGCCTGCGCCCGGACGAACCATGAACTGGGCGCGTGGCGGGAGCATCCCCAAAAAGCGGAGGCCATATTCCGCGCGTGTGATGAAACCGCGTCGGGCCTGTTGAACGACCAGGTTATCGTGGACGCGCTCCAGGGCGGGGCGGGCACCAGCACCAACATGAATATCAATGAAGTTATCGCCAACCGCGCGCTGCAGCTGCTCGGCGCCGCGCCGGGCCAATACGATCTCGTTTCGCCCCTGGACGACATCAACCTGCACCAGTCCACAAACGACACCTATCCCACGGCCATGAAACTCGCGGCCATCCGGCTACTGCGGCGCCTGGAAGAGCAGTTGGTCGGCCTGCAGGAGGCGTTCCAGGCCAAGGAACAGGCCTTCGCCCACGTGGTGAAAATCGGCCGGACGGAACTGCAGGACGCCGTGCTCACCACGCTCGGCCGAACCATGAGCGCCTTTGCGGAAGCCTTTGCCCGGGACCGCTGGCGCGTGTATAAGTGCGAGGAACGCCTGCGCGTGGTCAATCTCGGCGGCACGGCCATCGGCACGGGGCTCGGCGCACCCCGCAAGTATATTTTCCGCGTGACCGACGCCCTGCGCGAAATGAGCGGCATCGGCTTTGCCCGGGCGGAAAACCTGGTGGATGTAACGCAAAACGCGGATGTGTTTGTCGAGGTTTCGGGAATTTTAAAGGCCTGCGCCGTGTCTTTATTGAAGGTAAGCTCCGACCTGCGCCTGCTCTCCTCCGGCCCCGACGCCGGGTTTGGGGAAATCATCCTGCCTGCGATGCAGGCCGGTTCTTCGATCATGCCCGGGAAAGTCAATCCGGTAATACCCGAGGCGGTCAGTCAGGCGGCCATGTTGGTCATGGCCCACGACCAGGTCATTGCCCATGCCTGTTCGCGGGGGGAGATGGAACTGAACGCCTTCCTGCCGCTGACGGCGGATTGCCTGCTCCAGTCGGCCGACTTGCTGGCCCGCGCGTGTGCCCTGCTGCGTGCGCGCTGCGTGGAGGGAATTGAGGCGGATACGGCGCGTTGCGGAAGACATGTGAATACAGCCATCGCGTCGGCCACCGCCTTGCTGCCCGCGCTGGGCTACGCAGGCGCCCGGGACGCGGCGCGGGACGCCGCCGCGCGCGGAATATCCCTGCGCGACCATGTGATTCAGGCGGGCCTGATGCGCGCGGAAGATTTCGACGCGCTGGTGGCGCCCGAAGCCGTATGCCGGCTGGGCATGCCGGACGGTGGAATAAAAGGAAAGGAAAACGGCTGATGCGCGGCACTCCCAAGGCCATGCGCCTGCACATAGGTTTGTTCGGACGGCGCAATGTGGGCAAATCCAGCCTGCTCAACGCGATTACGCGCCAGCAGGTTTCCATTGTGTCCGATTTCGCGGGCACCACCACGGACCCGGTGGAAAAACCCATGGAATTGCTGCCCCTCGGGCCGGTGCTGTTCATCGACACCGCGGGCTTGGATGACGTGGGCGCGCTGGGGCGTTTGCGCACGGACCGGACCCGGGCGGTGTTCGACCGGGTCGACCTCGGCGTGATCGTCTGTGAGGCCGGGCAATGGCAACCCTTTGAAGAAGAAATTCTCGCGGAACTGCAGCGGCGGGACGTACCCGTCGTGGCGGTGTTCAACAAGAGCGACCTGGCGGAACCGGCGCTGGAACTCGTGGAAACGCTGACGCAGAAACAGGTGCGCGTGGTGTCCACGGCCGCCGCCGAAGGGCGGGGCATACTCGAGTTCAGGCAGGCCCTCCTCGACAGCGCCCCCGCTGATTTCGTGGAAAATCCCGCCATTCTGGGCGACCTCGTGGGGCCCGGTGAGATGGCGGTGCTCGTGGTGCCCATCGACAAGGAGGCGCCCAAAGGCAGGCTGATTCTCCCGCAGGTGCAGAGCATCCGCGACCTGCTCGACAGCGACGCCTACTGCATGGTCACCAAGGAGCGGGAACTGCGCGACGCGCTGAACCAGTTGAAACGGCCGCCGAAACTGGTGGTCACCGATTCCCAGGCCTTTCTGAAAGTCGCGGCCGATACGCCCCGCGACATTCCGCTCACCAGTTTCTCCATTCTATTTGCGCGCTACCGGGGCGACCTCGTCACGCAGGTGGCGGGCGCGCTGGCCATCGACGCGCTGAAACCGGGCGACCGCGTGCTGATCGCCGAATCGTGCAGCCATCACCCCATCGCGGACGACATCGGCCGGGTCAAGATACCCCGCTGGCTGACCCAGTACGTGGGCGGTAAACTTGAATTCGACACCGTGCAGGGACACGATTTCGCGATGGACCTGAGCCCCTATAAACTGGTCATCCACTGCGGCGCCTGCGTTACCAACCGGCGCGCCATGCTGAGCCGCCTGCTCAAGTGCCGGCAGGCCGGGGTGCCGGTCACCAATTACGGCCTCGCCATCGCGTTCAGCCTGGGCATTTTCGAACGCGCCCTCGAACCTTTCCCCGCCGCGCTGGAACTCGTCCGCGCTAAAACCGGGGAACATAAGCAACTTCTTTAGTGTTCCGAAAATAACCCTAACGCGGGCGCTGCCCTCAACCCAAATAGGAGGCAAGACTTCATCTTGTATATCGGTGTTATAGGACGTATGGGACCTATATGACTTATGGGACTTAAAAATCCGACAATCCTGTCTTGCGTGTCCTATCGGTTCTACGCAACAATGTAACGGCCTTATAAATCTTCTTGTTTCTTATCTCCTTTATGAACCGATACTATAATAAAGGATAGTCCTTCTTTGCGGGACCGTCCCTGATTTTATGACAAGGAAAACCTTTTGCTATGGACGAGGCCTTTTTGAATATGGATGTACGGGAGATGGAACGCTGGCTGCGCGAGGAGGATGAGTCGCGGTTGGAAGCGTTGTGGCGCGCCGCGGATGATACGCGCCGGGAAAACGTGGGCGACGAGGTGCACCTGCGCGGCCTGGTGGAGATTTCCAGCTTTTGTATCCGCCGCTGCGCCTATTGCGGGCTGCGCGCCGAGCACCGGAACCTTCAGCGATACCGTATGTCCAGTGATGAAATTCTGGCTTGCGCCCGCGAGGCGCGTGCATACGGTTACGGCACCACCGTCCTGCAGTCCGGGGAGGATTATGGAATTACCCGGGAGTGGCTGGCCGACGTAGTGCGGGAGATCAAGGCGCAAACAGCTTTGGCCGTCACCCTGAGCCTGGGGGAACGCCCGGATGAGGATCTCACCGCATGGCGCGAGGCCGGGGCTGACCGGTACCTGCTGCGTTTTGAGACTTCTGACAGGGAGTTATACGACCGGATTCATCCCCCGACGGACCGGCAGGGGCTGAGCGACCGCATCGCCATGCTTAAGCGCCTCAAACAACTCGGTTACGAGGCGGGTAGCGGCGTCATGGTGGGCATCCCCGGCCAAAGCTATACCTGTCTCGCGCAGGATATCGCCCTGTTCCGGGAACTCGACCTGGACATGATCGGCGTGGGGCCCTTCATCGCCCACCCGGACACGCCTCTCGGTAGGTCGGAACTGCCCTCCGCCCCACAAGGGGAACAGACGCCGAACACCGAGCTCATGACCTACAAGGTGCTGGCGCTCACGCGCCTGTCTTGTCCCGAAGCCAACATTCCCAGCACCACCGCCCTCGCCACCCTGAACCTGGCCCAAGGCAGGGAACTCGGCCTGCAACGGGGCGCCAATATCGTAATGCCCAATCTTACCCCCGTGCAGTACCGCGCGCTTTATGAAATCTACCCGGCGAAAGCCTGCATCCAGGAATCCGCCGGAGACTGTCACGCCTGCATGAAAGCACGCATACGAAAGATAGGCCGCGTCCCCGGAACCGGTCCTGGCGGCAGAAAGCATCTAAACGCTTCCGCCGCCCATTAAGGTTCCGAAGAGCGGCCGTTTATCTTCTCAGTATACAGCGTCCCCGGCTCAATAGAAGGGGAACAGGTACCATACCCAGTCGCCGAACACAGCCGACAGCATGGACAAGAAAATTACCAGCCATACATAAAGAAAGATTTCTTCCATTGTAACCACTCCTTTCCGTTGCTGACACCACGTTCCATGCCGCCCGTTACAATCCGTCAACAGGACGACATCCATTACTGTACTACATATAACAATTCTCAAGCGAAAAAGTGACCGGAAACCGCCGTTTCTTCAGTCACTGCATATATGGACGAACGGAAGAGAATCTTATTCATTATTTTTGTGGCGGAGAGGACCCTCAAATTTCAGTGCCTGCCTCCAACCCTTATGTCCCGGGAGTACAAAAAAAGATGTTACTAATTGACATCCTTGTGGTTAAACGCTTCGCGCCGCATGCAGGACCTTTTCGGACACTGGATTTCTACCGGGATTTCTTTTAGGCCGTTTATGAGCCATTAGATTCCAATTCGTTATATTTACCCGCCCTGTGAAAATAAAGTACACTTAAAGGCCGGGAACAAGGAAAGGCCGCATGGCTCGCAAGTCGGAAGTGTATCTGACATCCCGGTGCATTTTCCGGCTGACGGGAAAACACTTGCTTTTGTAAACGCATACTGTGAACAAGGAGGTAATCCATGCCTGGAAACAGTTTTATTACGGATGAGTTTTTATTGCATACCGAATACGCGCGGGAGTTGTATCATAAGTACGTGAAACAGATGCCCATTGTGGATTTCCATTGCCACCTCCCGCCGCAACAAGTTGCGGACGACTATCAATTCGAGAACATGACCGATGTCTGGCTGAAAGGGGACCACTACAAGTGGCGGTTGATGCGCGCCAATGGCGTGCCGGAAAAATACTGCACCGGGGATGCGAGCGACTGGGAAAAGTTCAGCAAGTGGGCGGAAACCGTTCCCAGCCTGATGCGAAATCCCGCGTATCATTGGACCCACCTGGAACTGCGCAAGCCCTTCGGCATCAATGACCGGCTATTGGGTCCGGACACGGCCAAAGGCGTCTGGGACAAGTGTAACCGATTGCTTGCCAAGCCGGAATTTTCCGCCCGGGGCATCATGAAACAGATGAACGTGGCGCTGGTCTGCACCACGGACGACCCTGCGGACGATCTCGAAGCCCACCGCAGGGTGGCGGAAGACCCGTCCTTTGACATACAAATGCTGCCGACCTGGCGGCCGGACCGCGCCCTCGCCGTCGACCAGCCGGAAGTCTTCAACGCCTGGCTGGACCGGCTCGAGGCGGCGTCCGACATGGCCTGTGACTCCTATGACGCCCTGCTGGAAGCCTTGCGGGCGCGTGCCCATTTTTTCAAGTCGCGGGGATGCAAAATGGCCGATCACGGGCTGGAAACGCCTTACTCCGAAGAATACACCCTGTCGGAGGTGCGGGCGGCCTTCACCAAGGCACGTAGTGGCAAGGCCCCGTCGGCGGAAGTCGCGGCGGCCTATAAATCCGCGGTCATGTATGAGTTGTGCCTGCTGAACCACGACATGGGCTGGGCGCAGCAGCTGCATCTCGGTCCCATCCGCAACAATAATACGCGGATGTTCCATGCTCTCGGCCCGGACAGTGGTTTTGATTCGGTGGGGGACCTGCCTATGGCACGGCCACTGGCGAAGTTTCTGGACCGCCTCGACCGCGAGGACCGCTTGACGCGCACCGTGCTGTACACCATCAACCCGGCCGCGAACATGATGCTTGCCACCATGACTGGCAACTTCCAGGACGGGTCCGTGCCCGGGAAGATTCAGTTCGGCAGCGGCTGGTGGTTCAATGATCAGCTGGACGGCATGCGGCAGCATCTTGAAACCCTTTCGCAGACGGGCATCCTCAGCCGCTTTATCGGCATGCTCACCGACAGCCGGAGTTTTTTGAGCTATCCCCGGCACGATTACTTCCGACGCCTTCTATGTAACATATTCGGAGACGACATCCACCTCGGGTTACTGCCGAAGACCCCGGGCCTTATCGGGAAGATGCTCCAGGATATCTGTTACGGTAACGCGGTGCGCTATTTCGGGTTCGCCCTTCCGGAAGCCCACCGCAAATGACCTCCGCGGCGTGTAGGGAACCGGATTCGGAACCGGTGGAAACCGGTGTGCTCCTGCTGTACACAGGTTCACCCGACAGTCCGAGTCCGAAGCACGTCGCCCGCTATCTGCGCACGTTTCTCATGGACCCCCATATGCTCACCATGCCGTATCTGCCGCGGGCCCTGCTGGTCAGGGGCATCATCGTGCCCGTGCGGGCGCGCAAGTCGGCAGTACGCTATCAGCGCATCTGGACGCCGGAAGGCTCGCCGTTGGCGGTGTACACAGACCGATTCATGGAAAGTCTCCGGGGACAGCTGCCTGGATATGCCGTGGCCGCAGGCGCGGCCTATGGCAGCCGCGCGGTGGAACAAGCCGTTTCTTCCCTGGTAACGCCGGCTTTGAGGCGGCTGGTGGTGTTCCCCCTCTTTCCCCAGTATGCCGAAGCGACACACGCGACGCTTCGCGAACAGGTGGATGTCGCACTGCACGTCCACGGCGGCAGCGGATTGGAGGTGCTTGAAGTGCGGCCTTTTTATGAAAGTTCGCACTACATCGATGCCATGCGGCAGATGGCGGCGCCACGGCTTGAACAATTCGGGGCGGACCATGTCGTCTTCAGTTATCACGGCCTGCCGCTGCGCCAGGCGCACGCAACCCGCGGCCCCGGCCTGCCCGATTATGAAGGACAGTGCGTCCGGACCACCGCGCTCCTCGCCGAGACGCTGCAACTCATGCCCGGCCGCTTCACACAGGCGTACCAGTCCCGCTTCGGCCGGGGATGGCTCGGCCCATCCACGGAAACGGTGCTGGAGGAACTGGCCCGGTCGGGAATGAAACGTGTTGCTCTGCTTGCCCCGTCATTCGTGACAGACTGCTTAGAAACGCTGGAAGAACTGGACCTCGGCGCCCGGGACGTCTTTTTGGCCGCGGGGGGCCGGGAACTGCTGCGTGTTCCCGCGCTGAACGACCACCCCGCCTGGATCCGGGCGGCGGCGGCGCTGGTGCAGGAAACGATATCGCGGGCATAAAAACAGCGCGGCTCAATCCTCGCCCGTGATTTCCTCCCGGGTCCGCGCGCGCAGCAGGCGCACCTCGTGAATGTGGAAATCGGACACTGATTCGATGGAAATTTCGCGACTGAAGCGCTCCGCAATCACATCCAGCAGTTCCCGGTCCTCGCCGCGCAGGCGCCGTGCCACGTCGGGGTGGGCCTGCAGGATGATATGCTTTTCCTTGGTCGCGCAGAAAAGGGACTGCAGCCGCCGGAGACAGTCAAAGGTCACCGTCGTGACCGAACGCACCATGCCGCTGCCTTCGCAATAGGGACAGGGCTGGGACAAGGCCTTTACCAGGTTGTGCCGGACGCGTTTGCGGGTCATTTCGATCATGCCCAGTTCGCTCACTTCGGAAAGGGTGATGCGGGCACGATCATTCTTCAACGCCTCCCGGAAATGTTTTATCAGCGCGCGCCGGTTCTGTGAATATTCCATGTCAATGAAATCAAGCACGATAATGCCGCCCATGTCGCGCAGGCGCAGCTGCCGCGCGATTTCATCCGCGGCCTCAAGGTTCGTTTGAAGCACCGTGTCCTCAAGCTGTTTCTTGCCGGTAAATTTGCCCGTATTGACGTCTATGGCGATCAGCGCCTCGGTGTGGTCAATGGCGATATACCCGCCGCTCTTGAGATAGACCTTGCGGCGCAGCGCCTTTTCAATTTCCTCCTCGATGCCCATCTTGTCGAACATGGGCCGCTTCTCCCGGTAAAGCCGCACCCGCTTCACCAGGTGCGGTGAAAACTGTTCGAGAAATTCCTTGACCTTGTTGTTTTCCGACTCGCTGTCGATCACAAGACGGTCGAAGTCCGCGCTGAACAAGTCGCGCACCGTGCGCAGGATGGGTCCAAGGTCTTCCCGCAGCAGCGCGGTGCCCTTGGCCCGTTCGTAGGATTCTTTAACCTTGTTCCAGGCGCGCAGCAGGAAATCCAGGTCCGCTTTGAGTTCCTCGCGGCTGCGGCCTTCGCAGGCCGTGCGCGAAATGATGCCCATGCCCTTCGGGCGCAACTCGCGCAAGGTCTTGCGCAGCCGGTCCCGTTCCTTGTCCGACTCAATCTTGCGTGAGACGCCCAGCGTGCTTACCGTGGGCAGCAGCACCAGGTAGCGGCCGGGGAAGGTGATGAAATTGGTCAGGCGGGGTCCCTTCGCGCCCATGCGGTCCTTGACCACCTGCACCATGACGAACTGGTTTTTCTTGAACATGGTTTCGATGGCCTGCTGACGCGCCCGTGTCTTTCGTGATTTCGCGCGCGGCACGCCGTCTTCCAGCACAATGTCGCCGGTGCCTTCCGCGCCGGCGATATCGGACACATAAAGGAATCCGTTCTTCTCCAGGCCGATATCGACAAACGCCGCCTGAATGCCGGGAATGACCGCATCCACGCGGCCCCGGTAAATATTGCCCACAATGCTCCGGTCTTCTTCCCGTTCAATGATCAATTCGGCCAGGCGCCTGTTTTCGAGCAAGGCGATACGGTTTTCCAGGGGGTTTACATTAATCGCAAGTGTTTTCATAAAATCTCCAGCAACGCCCAAATACGTTGGCATTCTTCGCAAAGTAATGCGGGTATTGTACTTCATTGTTCGGGGCATGCACCACTACGAACCGCGCCCCCGCCATACGCCTCCCTCGCGGGCCATTCCAGAATTGACGCGTAATGTCCGGCTATGCGATGATTCAAGGGCGCGGTCTCACGGCTGAACCGCCCCGGTTTACAGAAAATCACCTTACAGGAGATTCGCGACTATGAAACGCTCCATTTTTTCAGGTTTCGCCTTTCTTAGCATGCTTGCGGCAACATGCATTTCTTTTGCCGGGGCGGAACCGGTGCAGTACCGCGAAGACGCACTCACGCTGCCGACCTATCCCTGGTATGAGGACCCCCACCCGGCATTGCGCGCCTATGAAAATGCCATCTATTATCCCTACACGCGGCAGGAACATATCAGCAAGACCAGCGCGCCGCGTACCTACCGAACACTGGTCCTGGAAAACGAGTATCTGCGCGTGACCTGCATTCCGGAACTGGGCGGGCGCATCCATTCCGTATATGTAAAGGCGACCGGCAAAGAAATGTTTCACCGCAACGATGTGATCAAACCGGCCCTCATCGCCATGCGCGGCGCATGGATCAGCGGCGGCATCGAGTGGAACGCCGGTCCCCACGGCCATACGGTAACGGTGGTATCGCCCGTGGATGCGCTGATACGGGACAATGGCGACGGTTCCGCGACGCTGGTGGTCGGCAATACGGAAAAGATGTTCCGCACGCGCTGGACCGTGGAACTGACACTGCACCCGGGCCGGGCCCTTCTGGATGAAACGATCCGCATGTACAACCCCACGGACACCGTGGCCCCCTATTACTTCTGGAACTGCACGGCTTTCCCAAACCTCGAGGGCACCCGCTTCATCTATCCCATGACGCTGGGCACGGATCATAACGGGACTTCTTTTTACCGCTGGCCGATCCATGAGGGCAAGGATCTGAGCTACCTGAAGAATTACGAGACCATGTCTTCCATTTTCGGCTATCAATGCGATTTCGATTTCTTCGGCGCCTACGATGTGAATCTGGACCAGGGTATCGTTTCCTATGCCAACCACCATGAACTGCCCGGCAAAAAGGCCTGGACCTGGGGTAAGGACGACTTTGGTGTCGTCAGCCAGATGTCCTTGTCCGACGCGGGCCCGGTCCATGCCCAGTACATCGAAGTGCAGAGTGGTCCGTTGCTGACCCAGTCCGACTACGGTATGCTCAAGCCGGGGCGTGAAATCCGCTGGCGCGAATACTGGTATCCGGTCCACGGGTTGGGCGACGGCTTTGAATATGCCACCCGTGACATTGTCGCACAGACAAACAGGGGAAACGGCGTCCTGAGACTGGGCCTGCTGGCCACGGCCGTTTATCCAGGAGCGCGCTGCCGGGTGTCACGGGAACGTGAATTGCTGCTTGACACCGCCATAGACCTCGATCCGGCGAAGGCGCTGGCGTTGGAGATACCCAACGCTGGCGATGATTCCGTGACGATCACGGTTTCCAGCGCGGACGGTGTCGTGCTCCTGCAGTATGTTTCACCCCTGGATATCCCCGTTGTGGAGCCGCCGGACCTGGCGGAACATCCGGCGCGGGAGGATGGCAAACCCACGGCGGATGAACTGTATGCCAAGGCTTCCCTTCTCCACAGCCAGACCGAACCGGACAAGGCGCGCGATGCCTATCTTGCCGTACTGGTGGAGGACCCGCTTCATGCACCCGCCCTCTGCGGCCTTGCCGCCCTGGCGTTACAGCGCGCCGACTGGGCGGGCGCGCGTGACTATGCCGTAAAAGCCGTGCAACGGGATCCGGGAAATGCCGACGGGTGGTATGCACTCGGTGTGGCGGAGATTCAACTGGGAGACTTGACGGCGGCGAAGAAATCGTCATACAAGGCAGCATTCACTCCTGACAAGGACGCCCGTGGCTTCTACCTGGCCGGGCGTATCGAAATGCTGACGGGCAATTATCAGGAGGCATTGCGCCTGTTTAAACTGGCGGAACAGGGCAATGGTTTCGATGCGGCGGCACGCAATGGGAAACTGGCGGCGCTGCTGGCTTTGGGCGATACGGCTGAAGTAACCCGGCTGGCGGAGGAAGCAATAAAACAGGACCCGGCTGACTTCACCCTGGGCGCGCTGAACGCCCTTGCGGCAGGGGCGTGCGACGCCTATGTTAAAAACGTTGACAACGACTGTGGGGAAACAGAGTTTACCCTGCAGGAGACAGCCTGCTTCCTGTTTGATCTGGGCTTATACAAACAGGCGGCGCCAATGCTGGAGGCGGGTCTGCACCAGGGCATGGACGGCCCTGTTTCGCGCGCCTATACCGCATGGTACCATCACTGCCTGTCCAATGAAGCAGCCGCCCTGGAACACTTGGGGCAGGCGGCAACCGTGCTAAAAGACGACGCCCTGCCTGCGCGCCCGGAAGACATTCCCATATTCGAATATGCCGTAGCCGCTCTGCCGGAGACCGGCAGGTTCAACCTGCTGCTCGGCACGTTGTACGCCCACTTCGGGCGTTTGGATGACGCCGTGACACAGTGGCGCGCCGCAGTGGAGAAAGACGCGTCCCTTGGTATTGCGTGGCGCCTGCTGGCCCTGGACGCCTGGAAGAAACGTGAAAGGCTGGGCGAGGCGGAAGACTGCCTGCGCAAGGCCCTGGCCGCGCGGCCTGAAGACCAGGTGCTTTACCGGGATCAGGCGCAAGTGCTGGAAAAACAGGGTAAACGCGCCGAAGCCATCACGCTGGTGGAATCCATGCCGGAAACGCCGGATGTGCGCTACGATGTCTGCCTCTGGCTGGCCCAGGCCTATGTGGAAGAAAGTCGGTATGACGACTGTATCGCCCTGCTGGAAACGGCCCGCTTTTCCAACTGGGAAGGGCAAACAACGCCGCGCGATATCTTTGTGACCTCCTTGATGGCCCGGGGCAAGCGGTCTTTTGAAGCGAACGACATGGCGGCCGCCCTCCAGGACTTCGAGCGCGCACTGACCTATCCGGAAAACCTGGAAGTCGGGCGGCCTTATGTGGTTACCAATGCGGAGACACACTACTGGATCGGGAAAACATTGCAGGCCCTTGAAAGGATCCCGGAAGCCCGGGAGGCGTTTACGACCGGCGCCGCCCAGCGTTCCAGTGATGATCCACCTCTTCCCTTTGTGACCGTAACGCCCGCACAAGATGAGCATGTCCGGAAATGCCGTGCCGCGCTGGAAGTGTTATAACTTAAAAGCAACTCTTTACTTTGAGGAGGATGATATATGCATCGTGCGGCAAAACTACTATTCATTATGACAGTTCTACTATGCGCGGGCGCGGCGCGTGCGCAAATGAATTTCGGCATGGCGGGCCCGAAGGTCGACTACGAGGCTGCCGTGGAAACCGACACTATCCACGCGGGCAGCGCCTTCAAGGGAGCGTTGCAGATATCCGTGGGCGAGGGTTGGCATATCAATTCCAACAAGCCCCTGGACGAATATCTGATTGCAACGGAACTGACCCTGGAAGCGCAACCCGGCTTTTCCCTCCTTGCCGTGGCCTATCCGGAACACAAGGTGGCCAAATTCGGCTTTTCGCCCGACCCCATGGCCGTATATGAAGGCAAGGTTGTCCTTGGTTTTGCCGCTCGCGCGGATGAAACCATCGCGCCCGGCGACTACATGCTGAAGGGCACGTTTCGTTACCAGGCCTGCAACGACAAGATGTGCGCCCCGCCAAAGGACATGAATATCGAGATTCCCGCAAAAGTGTCCGCGGCCGGGACGGCTTTAAACTCCACGGCGCCGGCCTGGTTCGCCTCCGCCGCCTGGGACCAGTTGCCGGAACAGGAACTGGAAGTTGTAGCCGCCGCCTCTCCACCTCCCGAACCGGAACCCGAAGAACCCGAAGTCCCCGTTGCACCGGCGCCGATATTGCAGGAACCCGAAGCCGTTGCCGCCCCGGAACCTGAAGCGGCGCAGCCCGACGCGGTGGCCGCACCAGAATCCGAACCCCTGCTTCCCGACGCTGCGGCCGCGCCGCAACCGGAACCGGCACAGATTACAGCCTCGGTCACGCCGGAACAAGCGCCGGTGGAACCCGAAGCCGCAGCCGTTCCGGCGCCGGAGACGGCGGCGGCGCCGATGCCTGAACCCGAACAGCCTGAAGCGGCGATCGTGGACGAAGGGCAACCCTGGCGCGCGCTGGCGGATCAATTCGAGGTAACCGGCACGCTTGCCGGGTTTTCGCAGAAGCAGGGATTTCTGGATTTCCTGGAGACGAGCGCCTCAGGCGGGTCACCGGCCACCGCCGCTGGCGGACAAGGCTGGTGGTGGATGATCCTGGTGGTGCTGGGCGGCGGACTGTTGCTGAACCTGACCCCCTGCGTGCTGCCGTTGATCCCCATAAACATTGCCATCATCGGCGCGGGCGCGCAGGCGGGTTCACGGAGCCGCGGCTTCGCGCTCGGCGGCGCCTACGGCCTGGGCATTGCGCTGGTTTATGGCGCGCTGGGACTGGTGGTGGTGCTGGGCCTCTCCACGGCCTTTGGTGCGCTGAATTCCACCGCCTGGTTCAATGCCGTCATTGCGGCGCTGTTTGTGCTCCTGGCTTTGGCCATGTTCGACATCATCCAGATCGATTTTTCCAGGTTCCAATCCCGCCTGGGCTTTAAGAGCGGGGGAGGCGGCCATTTCCTGGTGGCCCTCGGCATGGGCGCCGTGTCGGCCCTGCTGGCCGGGGCATGTGTGGCGCCGGTGGTCATCTACACAATTCTCCAGGCGCAGGACCTGTACAGCCAAGGCAACGTGTTCGCTCTCGCGTTGCCCTTCGGGCTCGGCGCGGGCATGGCCCTGCCCTGGCCCTTCCTCGGCGCAGGTCTGTCCTTTCTGCCCAAGCCCGGGAAATGGATGGTCCGCGTCAAACAGGCTTTCGGTGTTTTCATTCTTGGCTTTGCCGCGTATTATGGTTACCTGGCGGTGCCGAAAAACGCGATTGTCGAAACAGACGGTGTCTGGACTGCCTCGCTTGAGGAGGGAATGGCGCAGGCTCTGGAGGAAGGGCGCCCTGTCATCATCGATTTCTGGGCCACCTGGTGCAAGAACTGCCTGGCCATGGACAAGACCGTCCTCAAGGATGCGGAGGTGCTGGAGCGCCTCGAGAACCACGTTAAAATAAAATACCAGGCGGAGGAATTAACCGAAGCGCCCGCGAAGGATGTGGTGGAGTATTTCAAGGTAATGGGACTGCCCACGTTTATCGTGCTGGAGCCGAAGGGGTAAGGGCATCGCCATCACGGTCATGCAACTCGTTCTGGACCATGTGTTCACCGTGGCCGGATTTATGCTGGCGCTTGTGCTGGCTGCCCGGGTGCTCCGGGAAAAACGGCCGCCGGGAAGCACCGCCGCATGGCTCATGGCCATCGGCCTGGTGCCGTACCTGGGCGTGCCGCTGTACCTGCTGCTGGGCGGCCGAAAACTCAAGCAATTCATAAAGATGAAAGGACAGCTTTACCCTGCGTCCGAAAGCCACAGAACCGTATCGGACGCACCTGTCGGGGCGGCCCGGGTGGTCATGTCCGCCGGACTGCCGGCGCCGCGCCCCGGCAATTTTGTCGCCTTTCATGACAGCGGCGAAACGGCGTTTGACGCCATGTTACGGCTGTTCGAGTCGGCCCGAAAGACCATTCACGTCTCCACCTTCATCCTGGGCCGTGATGAAACCGGGCGGGCCGTGGTGGATACCCTTGCCCGCAAGGCGCGCGAAGGTGTCGAGGTCCGTCTGCTGCTTGACGGGCTCGGATGCCTCTGGTCCAGCCGTTCCTTCGTACAGTCCCTGCGTGACGCGGGCGGCCGGGTGGGACGGTTTATGCCCGTGCTGCCGCTTCAGTACAAGTGGTCCGCCAATCTGCGCAACCATCGCAAAATCGTGGTGGTCGATCATGCCGTTGCCATGGTGGGCGGCATGAACCTGACCACCCGCTTCATGGGGCCCGCGCCCAGCACGGAGCGTTTCATCGACGCGTCGGTGTTCCTGTGTGGCCCGGCCGTGGAGGATGTTGAAACGGTATTTTTCGACGATTGGAACTACGCCACCGATGAGACAATGGACAGTTCGTCCATCGAATCCCACGGCCCTTATTGCGGCTACGCGCCTGTCATCCTGCCGCCGGAGGCGGCCGGGCCCATGATGACGGACTGTGACATTCAGGTCATTCCAAGCGGACCCGATGTGCCGGAAGACACCTTTCATGACGCGCTGCTGACCGCGATCATGGACGCGCGCAAACGGATCTGGCTGGTAACACCCTATTTCGTTCCGGATGATTCGCTGCTCAAAGCGCTGGCTCTGAAAGCACGCTCAGGATGCGATGTTTCCGTGCTGGTGCCAATGCGGTCCAATCATCCCCTGGCCGATCTCGCGCGGGGCCCCGCGTTGCGGGAAATCTGCGCCGCAGGCGCCACATTGTATGCCTACCCGCGCCTTATGGTGCATGCCAAGGCCCTGCTCTTCGATGACACGCTGGCCATCACCGGTTCACCCAACCTGGACATGCGCAGCATTTACCTTAACTTCGAAATCGCCCTGTTCCATTACAGCCCGGCGGACATAGAAAAGATTGAGGATTTCATCCGGAACCTCCAGCGCTCTTCCCACTATATGCAGCCCGATATGGTGGGCCGCGGCAGGGCGTGGGCGGAAAACTTCTGCAGACTGCTGTCACCCCTGCTGTGAAAAGCCGCTACTAATGAAGGGAGCCTGTAAAATGCTTCGCACACCTTCTCTTGCTTCATGGCGCTTCATATTCCTGGCCGTTCCTTTTTTGATTTTCACCGCTGTCCAGGCCCGAACAATCGACTGTGATGTCTGCGTGGTAGGTGGGGGAAGCGGAGGCTTCGGCGCGGCGCTGTCAGCGGCGCGAGCGGGGGCGAACGTCGTGCTGGTGGAAAAGCTGGACCGGATCGGCGGCACCAGCACTGCGGGCTTCGTGTCCAACTGGGAACCGGGCCCGGGATGTTCCTTTGCACGGGAACTTTATGACCGGCTGGCAAAGGAAGAGCATGCGGTTGCCGTCGCGCCGCGCACCCACAACTACACGCCGGAGGAGCCCTACGGACTATGCCTCGGCGACCCGAGGTATTCCTATGACGATTCCCTGCGCCGTGCCGGGGTTCCCCTCGACCGGCAATGCAGCGTGGTCATGAAACCGGAAGCCCTGGCGGCGGCCATGGAGGCCCTGCTCCGGGAAGCGGGGGTGCAGATCCTGCTGAACACCGCCTTTCAACGCGTTGAATTGTCGGACGGCCTTATCCGGCATATCACCTGCAGTTCCAACACCGGGGAAACAACGCTTATCCAGGCAACCGTATTCATCGACGCCACGGGCGATGTCACTCTCTGCCGGGAAGCGGGCTGTGAGGTGATGCTAGGGGAGGAAGGTAGAGACAAATTTAACGAACCTTCCGCGCCGGACACGCCGCGTCGTTTCCTGAACGCCATTTCCCTGTGCTACCGGATTGTGAAAACGGACACACCTGCGCCGCCCGTTCCCCCGGCGGCGTCTGAGGAACGCTTTGGCAAGTCGGCCTTTATCTACGGTATCCATGACAGGGAACTGATCGTGAACACCCTGGCCCTCACCCCGGGCATGGACCTGGTGGACAAGGGTTACGATGAGATGCTGGCGGCGTCTCGCAAACGCGCGGCGGCCCACTGGGCCTGGCTATGGACGCTGCCGGCTTTCCAGGGATACACGCTGGAGGATGTCGCACCCATGCCAGGCATTCGGGAAAGTTACCGCGTAGTCACGGACTATATTTTGACGGAACAGGATGTGCGGGCCGGACTCGCCAGCCAGACACACCACGACATGATCGCCGTCGCGGATCACGCCCTGGACATCCACGGCGGCGGTCACGGCACGAAGGAACTGGGGGGGCCTTATGGTATTCCCTATCGCTGTCTCCTGCCCCGAAATACGAAGAACCTTCTCGTGGCCTGCCGGGGCGCGGGCTTCAGCCATATCGCCGCATCCAGCTGCCGCCTTTCCCGCACCATGATTGCCCTCGGCCATGCCGCGGGGATCGCCGCAGCCGAAGCTGCCGCAAAAGACGGTGGTGTCCGCGCTGTTGATGGAGCGGGGCTGGCCCGGGCGCTGGAATTCTAAGCGGCCCTTCAGAGGAAGAAATGTTCCCGGCATTGTTATATTGATTAAACAAAAAATATGATGTATAATTTATGCATAATAACGTGTTATATAGCATAAGGATTAACTCATGAGAACAACGCTTGACCTTCCTGAATCCTTGGTTGATGAGGCCATGCGGATTTCCCACCACAGGACGAAGACGGGGGTAATCATAACCGCGCTGGAAGAATATGTCCGCAAGAATAAAATACAGGGATTGAAGAAATACCGGGGGCGGATTCATCTGGATATCAATTTGGCCAAGTTGCGGAAACGCTCATGAGCGTACTTGTGGATTCGTCCGTCTGGATAGATTATTTCGCGGGGCAGGGTGAGGCAGATGCGCTGGAATATCTGATCGAGGAAAACTTGGTCGTCATAAACGATCTGATTCTGGCGGAACTGTTGCCTGCCTTGCTGCTGCAAAAGCAGGCAAGCGTTGTTGCACTTCTTCGAGCGGTCCGGCGGCATCCTATGAAGATCGACTGGGAAGATATTATCCAGTTACAAGCGTTGTGTTTGCGAAATGGCATCAACGGTGTCGGCATCCCGGATCTAATCATTGCGCAGAACGCCATACAAGGTGGTTTGTCCCTGATGTCCCGGGACAAGCATTTTATTCTGATTTCAAAAAACACGTCATTGTCGCTATACTAACCGCCATAATTTACGATGGAACATGCACAATCCATAGTAAAGGGAGGGTATTTTATGTGTAAAAAATCTGTTATCATTTTACTAATCGTTATTCTCGGATCAATGTACCATCCATGTTCCGCTCAGGACGTGAAACTGGAAAAGATTGAGTGGACGGACATCTGGGTGATGGACGCCAATGAGATGGCCAACGCGCGGGTTCTGCTGGTCGGCGATTCCATCGTGAAAGGCTATTACGGGCCGGTGGAGAAACACCTGTCAGAAAAGGCCTCCTGCGCCCGCTATGCCACCAGCCTCTTTCTCTCCAATCCCGATTATCTGGCCGAACTCGGCTTGCTCCTTAAACGCTATGACTTCGATGTGATACACATCAATAACGGACTCCACGGCTGGGACTACACCGAGGAAGCGTACCGCTTGGGACTCACAGCCCTGCTCGAGATGATGAAACGCGACGCACCCGAAGCCAAACTCATCTGGTGTATGACCACGCCTGTACGCAATTCAAAGGAACTGTCCCAATTCGATGCCGCCCAGAACAACCGGGTAATCGAAAGAAACAGGATTGCCGCTGAAATCATGGAGGCCGCAGGCATTCCGGTTAACGACCTGTACGAGACCGTAAAAGACCACCCGGAATATTTTGCCGGAGACGGGGTGCATTACAACGGAGACGGACAGACCGCCCAGGCGAAACAGGTCGCGGAACGGATTGAAAAGGCCCTGGCGGACCGATAAGGGACATCAGGCCTGACTCCGAGTCTGCAGGCGATCCCCGTATTTCCGGTACAGACCGCGGAATTGATGATAGGTTAGGCCGAGGTACCGGGCTGTTTCGCGCTGGTTAAACCTGCATTTTTCCAGCGCCCGTTGTAACAAAGTCAGTTCGTAGGCCGCGACCGCCTGTGAAAAGTTGCCCGTGGCAACCTTCGAGACGTCCGTCTTCACGAAATCCGGTCGTGGTGACACCGGCTCCGGTACGGTCGACGGGGGGGAATACGGGGAAACAAAAGGTTCGAAGCATAGCGCATCGACCCGCGCGCCGTCGGACCGGTACACGGCGCGTTCCACCACATTTTTCAGTTCCCGGACGTTGCCCGGCCAGGGGTAGTCCAGTAACTGCGCCTCCACGGCGGGACTGAAGACGGGCATTTCCGTGCGGCCGAGCTCCATGGCCATCCGCGAGGCGAAATGGTTGGCCAGCAACGGGATATCTTCGCGCCGTTCCCGCAGGGGCGGCAGGAACAGGACCTCAAAGGAAAGACGGTCAAGCAAGTCACGCATGAACCGCCCTTCCGCCGCCAGTCGGAGCAGGTCCGTATTGGTGGCCCCGATGATGCGCACATCCACGGAAATCGGTTCGGAACCGCCCACCCGCTCGAAAACACCGTATTCCACCACACGCAGGATCTTTTCCTGCACGAAGAGGGGAATGTTGCCCAGCTCGTCCAGGAAGAGCGTGCCCCCGTCGGCGGCCTCAAAGCGCCCGTGTCGGCGCGCGGCCGCGCCGGTGAATGCGCCCGGTTCGTACCCGAACAACTCGGACTCTATCAGGGTCGGCGCCAGGGCAGCGCAGTTTAACGCGGCCAGGGGGCATTCCCAACGGCGGGACAGGAAATGTAACCGTTTCGCCGCGAGTTCCTTGCCCGTGCCACGCTCCCCCACCAGCAGCACCGGCCGGTCCACCACCGCCACCCGGGACAAGCGCTCCTGAAAATCCAGAAAGGCTTCCGATACTCCCAGGGCTTCCACATTCCCCCGGAAGTCCGACGAAGCGCTTGGTTGAACCATAGGTTTTTCCCTTAAGTGTTAGCGATACATTCAAAGAATCGAATGGACACTATGGACAGCATGGACAGAATGGACTGAACAACAAGAACAGTCAAGGCGGTTTTGCGCGATGATACGGGCTTAGTGGACAAGGCAAGCCCGTCTACCCTGTTGTTTGTGGTCCTTACGTCCATATTGTCCATTCCGTCCATTCCGTCCACCAAAAAAGATAGCATAAATAACCAGTATAGGTAAAGAAAGCGAAAATCTAGCAAATATAACCACATTCAAACTTCAAAACAATCCCGTCAAGATCACCTAATGCCTTGATTTCACGCCAGATAGCCATTCCCAGCCAGATTGGCACGCAGGTTGCTTTTACAGTCACGGAATTAACCTCAACAGGGCGGCATTTCCCGCCGGACAGGAGCAGACCCATGAGTATCTTTTCACGACTCGGCGACATTATCAGCTCGAATATCAACGCCATGCTGGACAAGGCGGAAAATCCTGAAAAAATGGTCAAGATGATCATCCAGGAAATGGAAGACACCCTGATCGAAATCAAGGCGAACTGCGCGGGGGCCATGGCGACCGAAAAACGTATCGGCCGCGACCTGGCCGCGGCGGCCTCCCTGGGACGTGCCTGGGGCGACAAGGCCGCGCTGGCCGTGGACCGGGACCGCCCGGAGCTCGCCCGGGAGGCGCTGCTGGAAAAGCGACGCTATATCGAGCGGGCGGAGGCGCTGGAACGGGAGCAGCGGGACGCCCACGAAGTGGTGAACCAGTACCAGGAGGACATCCGCCAGCTGGAGGAAAAACTGGCGGGAGCGCGCGAAAAACAGCGGGTGCTCATTCAACGGCACCACCACGCCGAGGACAAGAAACGCGCCCAGACGGATATCCGCCGTTACGAAACTTCGGACGCGGTGCGCCGCTTCAACCTGTTCGAGCAGCGCATCGACCGCATGGAGGCGGAGGCGGAAGTGGTCAACATCGCACGGAAACCCAACCTGGAAGAGTCTTTTGCCGCCCTGGAACAGGACGATGAAATTGAAAAGGAACTGGCCGCGCTCATGGAGAAAAAGCAGGGCCGTTCCTCGACGACACTTTAACACAGGCTGTAACCCCAAAGAAGGAGAATGACAGATGCCTTACCCTGATGGACACCGGGCCTTGTACCGCTCGCGGCGCGGGCTGCTGTTTGGCGTTTGCCGCGGGCTTGCGGAACGATTCGCCCTTTCTGTATTCTGGACCCGGGTTGTCACGCTCATCGCTTTTGTCGTGACCGGGTTCTGGCCGGTGGGCGCGGCCTACCTGCTCGCCGCGCTGCTGCTCAAGCGCGAACCGGGTCCGTGGGAACCGGCCTACCGCAAATATGCCATGGACGCGCAGTACGGCGCCGCGCGTGCCTGCCGGCGCGCCGCGGACGGCTTGGACGCGCGTCTGCGCCGCGTGGAAGCGGCGGCCGCGCGGGACATGGACGATTGGGACGCCCGCCTTCGTGAAACCCCGTAAACGCCGCCTGCGGCGAGGATGACAGTAGAAGGAATTCCGACATGAACACGCTGATTTTTCTGACGGCGCTCATTATTTTCGGCAGCCTGCTCGCCGGGCTGTTCATCATCTGCTGGACCATCGTAAAACTGGTCGGTCGCGGAGGCGTCCGCAACGCGAGCGCGGAAGAGGCGCGGCTTATCCAGGAAATGCATCAGGGGCTCGTGCGGATGGAACAGCGGGTGGAGGCCCTCGAAACCCTCCTGCTCGAACGGGAACAGGGGGTGCGGCAATGAATACCGGCTATTATCAAAACGCCCGCCGCGCCCGAACCCCTTACGGCAGCGGCCCTTACCGTTCCCGCAACGGCATCTTCTTCGGCGTGTGCCGGGGCTTGGCGGAACATTTTGGTTTTTCAGTTATGGGGACGCGCCTGCTGTTTATTGTTCTCGCGCTATTTACCGGCGTGTGGCCCATGCTCGCGGGTTACCTGCTTGCGGCCTTGCTGATGCGCGCAGAGCCCATCCTGCCCCTGGACAGCGATATTGACGCAGAGTTTTACGAATCCTACACCGCCTCACGCCACATGGCGCTCCTGCGGCTAAAACGCACCTATGACCACCTCGAACAGCGCATCCAGCGCCTCGAAAACACGGTTACCTCCCGGAATTACGATTGGGAACAGCGTCTGAACGGCCGGGCATAATATCCGCCTCAGATCGCGGCGAGCGCCTGCTCCAAGTCCTCCAGTAAATCGTCGACATGTTCAAGCCCCACGGAGATACGGATCATGTCCTCGGTGATGCCGGCCCTGCGGCGGGCGTCTTCCGGCATGGACAGGTGGGTCATGGTCCAGGGATGCTCGATGAGGGATTCCACGCCGCCCAGCGACTCAGCCAGGATGAACAGCCGCACGCTTTCCAGCAGGCGGAACGCGGCCGCTTCGCCGCCTTCAACACAGAATGAAAAGGTGCCGCCGCAGCCGCGCATCTGTTTTTGGGCCAGGGCGTATTGGGGATGGCTTTCCAGGCCGGGGTGCAGCACCCGCCTGACCTTGGGATGCTTTTCCAGCATGCGGGCCACGGCCAACGCGTTGCGGTGATGGGTTTCCATGCGCAGGGCGAGCGTCTTCAGGCCGCGCAGCACAAGAAAGCAGTCGAAAGGCGCCTGGCAGCTTCCCAGCATGTTCTGCAGCAGGCCGATCCGTTCCCCAAGATCCGCGTCCTTGACCACCAGCGCGCCGCCCACCACGTCGGAATGGCCGTTGATGTACTTGGTGGTGGAATGCAGCACGATGTCGATACCCAACGCCAGCGGGTTCTGAAAATAAGGGGAGAGGAAGGTGTTGTCGCACAGGGTCAGTATGCCCGCTTCTTTGGCGATCGCGGCAATGGCCTCGAGATCCAGCAGATTCATCAGGGGGTTGGTGGGCGTTTCCGTCCAGATCAGCCGCGTTTCCGGGCGCAGCGCCGCGCGCAGGGCGTCCAGATCGCGCAGGTTTACGAATTCCACGGCAACCCCCTGTTTGGCGGTGAAGGACGTCACGATACGGTAGGTGCCGCCGTACAGGTCGTCATGGACGATAAGGTGGTCGCCGGCCTGGAGCAGCGCGAGCGCCGTGGCCTCCGCGGCCATGCCGGTGCCGAGGGCAAAGCCGCGCGTGCCGCCTTCGAGCGCGGCGAGGCATTCCTCCAGCGCGCGGCGCGTGGGATTGCCGCTGCGCGAGTAGTCAAAAACGCCGGGTTGTTTCACCCCTTCAAAGGCGAAGGTGGACACCTGGTAGATGGGCGGCATGACGGCGCCGTAGGCCGGATCCGGCCCCTGGCCGGCATGAATGGACAAGGTTTCAAAACGCATCTTGGTTCTCCCGGGTTGAGAAAGGTTCCATGGAATCACCGAAAACCCCCATACCTTAACGGATTTTTCCGCTCCGGTCAATGCGCCTGTTCAAAAACGCCGGTGCCGGCCCCTATTCCTTTGCCAGTTGAAAACGCACAAACACGGGCTCATGATCGCTGAGCGGGTTGCCGGCGGGGTCATAGAACGCCGGGTCGTCATGCTGCCAGCTCAAGGGACGCATGACGTGACCTTTCCCCGGCCGGAAGAGGATGCGGTCGATTTCGGTGCCCGTGGGGCCGTTGATTTCATCGGAAGCGTCGCGAAGGCCGAGGATTTCCACCAGCCGGTCGAATCCCGTTACCTTGGGATTGTCCTTGTTCTTCTCCAGGTCTTCCGGCCCGCGGCTGGGACGCATATTGAAATCGCCCAGGAGGATCACCGAATGGTCCGCGGGGGATTTTTCACCGATAAAGCGGATAATATCATCGCCCTGCGCGAATTTCGCGCGCATGGTCGCGGGTTTCTTTCCTGCGGCGATATGGGTGGTATAGACGTCCACCGGCATGCCGTGCACGTCAAAGCCGGCCATCAGCACCCCCTTGGAGGCGGGCCAGTTCTGACCGTCCCCCTCATCCTCAAAATGAATGCCGTCGACTTCGCGGAGGGGATAGTTGCCAAGGATGGACAAGCCGGAGGTCGCCACTTCAAAGGGATGCTTCAGGGCGGCATGATAAATTTTCACCGGGTGTTCTGCCGCCGCCCACAAGCGAGGATGGTCCTTGAAACATTCTTGAAAGGCGCAAATGTCAAAACGGTTCAGGAGGGGGGATATGAAGTTAAATTTGTGCCGCGAGTCGTCAAACAGAGGGCGTGCCTGCACATTGTATGTCACTATGGTGAACTCCGCCGAGTCCGATGCCACCGGGGCGTTTTGAAATGCCGCCTCGTCCACCAGGACTTCTATGCCGCGCCGCGCCCGCGCCCACAGCCACCCCGTCGCGAGCAGAACCACGACAACAATCGTTATAACCCACCATTTTGCATACCAGTTGCGGACAGCCACGGCAAACACTCCGGTTTCTGTTCAAACAATGTTTTTGGAACGGTCCCCTAGGACGGAATCCGGGCCCTTTTATAGGGGTCACAAGTTTGGACTACATCTACCGGTGTACGGTTACGTTCCAAAACGAATTCGAGGCACGCCGGCCGTCTTTTACTACTCCGTATCTTCCCGTTTAACATGTGGGGATTGGGAAACGCCTCTTGTCTTGTTCCACTGTGAATTATTTACATTCGGCTCGGACGGTTCCGGCGGCGTCGCGGTCTTTGGAGCGGTTTCTGGCGCCGGTTGTGTGCTGTAATGATGCCAGAGGTCTGTCTTTGAGCGCGCAGGCGGCTCCTCCGCGTCAATACGTTTCCCCGGTTTGGAATGGTCGCGGATACTTGTGCCCGGCAGCGTCGGGCGAATCATGTCGTCCTCGATGCGCGCCCCCGGTTTGGAATGATCCCGAATGCCTGTGCCCGGCAGGGTCGGATACATCATGTCCCCGTCGATACGCGTCCCCGGCTTGGAATGGTCCCGAATGCCCGTGCCCGGAAGGGTTGGGTAAATCATGTCCCCGTCGATACGCGCTCCCGGCTTGGAATAGTCGCGGATGCTCGTGCCCGGAAGGGTCGGATACAGCATATCCCCGTCGATGCGCGCTCCCGGCTTGGAATGGTCCCGAATGCTGGTGCCCGGCAGGGTCGGATACAGCATATCTCCGTCGATGCGCGTCCCCGGCTTGGAATGGTCCCGGATGCTTGTGCCCGGAAGAGTCGGATAAACCATCGCGTCTTCCGCGCCTGACGGCATGCCGCAGCAGATAACAAGAAAGACATAAACGGCAACAACAGCTCTTACTGTGTTCATGGCACCCCCCTGGGTGTTTATACGACCGGATATAGTTGTTAAGCGCCTCTAAGTGCCCGTGCATGAGACTGTTTATTATTGTCCACTCCGGCCGATAGCATATCAAGCCCGCGCACGAACAGTCAGCCGCGGTTCAGCGCGCGCAGGGCGCGGTCGGGGCAGTTGGTAATGATGGCGTCGGCGCCGAGGCTGACCGCCCGCTTCATAATTTCGGGATCGTCCACCGTCCATACGGCGACACTCTTGCCGGACTGTCTAATGGTTGCCATGCGGCCCGGTGTCATGCTTTCATGACTGATGTTGAGCCCGTCTAGATCGAGCAGGAACAGCCAGCGCGTCACCAGTTCCCACATGTCGTGTTCATCCATCTTCACACCGGAAAGGGCCTCAACGCGCATCTCCGGCGCTTCAATTTTGGCGATGGCGCAGATAATCGGGGAAAAGGACTGTATGACGATATCCCGTTCCATGCCGCGCTCCCGAATCTGGGCGATCGTCTTACGCGTCAATTCGAGGTTGCGCGTGCCGCTCGCCTCGATGGCGGCCATAATCTTCCGTGAACAGTCCGGCGTCATCACTGTGCAGGAATCCGTCTCCTGAAGTATCTGCTGCATCAGCGCGGTATCATCGGCGCTGTTCTTGATTTCCACATACACGCCGATGGTGCCTTTCGCGAAATCAAGGGATTCCGCAAAGGTTGGAATACGCTCCCCCGCGTATTTCGGGTTTTTCCAGTTGCCTGCGTCAAGCCCTTTGATATAGGCCAGGTCACTGTCCTCAACGATGCCCTTGTCACCCGTGGTCCGTTCCAGCTCGCTGTCGTGGATGATGACCACCTCGCCGTCCCGCGTCAAATGACAATCCAGTTCAAACCAGTCCGCACCCATGTCCCGGGCAACGCGGAACGCGGCCAGTGTGTTTTCAGGCGCATCCTGGCTCGCACCGCGATGGGCGATGACATCCACCACCCCCTCGGGCGCTCCCGCCCGAAACGTGGCGCACCCGGTTACCAACACACAGGTCAGAACAAGTAACAGATTGAAGAAACGCATGATAAAGACCTCCTTTATATACGGATTTTATAGCATTTGACAGGTAATCACTGCAACTTCTCCTCGGACTGAAGGCTGGCATTGCCTGCAGTTTTTGGGGTATACTAAAATACACCTTACGTCATTATAAGGCGATGCTGTACCTTTTTCATGCGATTGGAGAGACAAATGAATTTTTTAACCAAGTTAGGCATTCAGTTACATACCATACGTTGGGTGTTGACCTGGAAGAAACACAACAACCACTATCCCTCACCAGCGCCGGAAAACCCAAAATTCATGACGGCCTGGCAGGCCGTGGAACTTATCAAGGACGGCGCCGTAGTCGGCACTTCGGGCATCGGCGGGAACCAGCGCTGTTCCCTGATGTATTGGGCGATGCGCGATCGTTATCGGGCGGAGGGGCATCCACGGAATTTGACCGTGGTCTGTGTGGGCGGCCAGGGCGGCCGCGGGAAAGTGCCCGGAACCCTGGAGGAACTGGGCGTTGAAGGGCTGCAGACCTGCATGATCGCCGGACATATTGAAACATACAAGGCCCAGATGAGGTTGGCCGATGCCGGTAAACTGGAGTTGCAGTGCCTGCCGCAGGGTACGCTGACGCTGCTGTTGAAAGCCCAGGGAGAAGGCAGGAATTATGTCATTAACGAAACCGGCATCGGCACCTTTATGGATCCGCGGACCGGCCGCGGGACGCCCGTGGTACCGACGGACGCCAAACAATACGTGGAAGTGCTGGAGGACGGACGCTTCAACTATACGCTTCCGTTGATTGATGTGGCCGTGTTCAACGCCCCGGCGGCCGACCGCAAAGGCAACATTTACTCCAAGAATTGTTCGGTCATCTGCGAGAGTTTGGAACTGGTCCGTGCCGCACGGCGTAACGGTGGCAAAGTCATCGTAAATGTCGGGTGCATGGTCGACGAGGGTTACGATGATATTTTCATCCCGGCGGAAGACGTGGATGCCGTGGTCTACTGGCCTGGCGCGGAGCAGACGGCCACCATCAAACACCGCAAGTATTGGGATTGTTTCACGCTGGACAGCAAGACCAGCGAAGCCGAAGGCCTGGCCCGGCAGAAGATTATCAATGATTTCCTGGGCATCACCCCCCGGCGCAAGCCGGCGGACGCGGTATTGGCCCGTTTGGCCACACGCATATTCGTGGACCTGGCGCGTAAGGGCGACCATGTGGATATCGGGGTGGGCCTGCCCGAAGAAGTGTCCCGCCTGTTGCATGAAAGCGGCGTCATGGACGAGCTGGTCATGATCAATGAGAGCGGCGTATTCGGCGGAGTGGCCGCGCCGGGCATCTTTTTCGGCGCCGCCATCAACCCCAAGGAAATCGTGTCCTCCGCCGAGGCCTTCGAGCGGGTTTATCAACGCCTGGACTGGGCGATCCTGGGCGCGCTTCAAACCGACGAGTCGGGCAACGTGAACGTGTCCAAGCGCGGTGAAGGCGCCATCAATTATGTGGGCCCCGGCGGGTTCATTGACCTGGTGGCCAACGCGAAATCTTTGCTGTTTTGCAGCGCTTGGGGCGAAGGCGCCCGGATTGAACTGGGCGAGGGTGAGGTCAGGGTGGCGGAGCGCGGCAAGCCGAAATTCATCAAGGAGGTGGACGAGATCACCTTCAACGGCCAGGAAGCCCTTAAACAGGGAAAGACCGTCGTGTATGTGACCCATGTAGGTGCGTTTCGCCTCACGGAACGCGGCATGGAACTCATCTATGTCATGCCGGGCGTCGACGTGCAGCGCGACATTCTGGACGCCTGCCCCATGGGTATTGTCCTGCCGGAAAGCGGCGCGCCGCAGACCGTTCCCGAATCGGTGATCACCGGCCGGGACTTCCGGCTCGCCCTGCGCGCTGCCGACGAAACATAAGAGGGCGACCAGGAACTGATCTGTTCAACGCCTATCGTGTTCACCTTGTTGCGGGACAGCCCTTGACGCGCACCGACCGCAAGACGGCCCGCTGCCTGTTCCGTGATTATTCTGGAATGTCGTCCTCTTCATCAGGGCCGAAATCCTCATCATCTTCCCCGCTTTCCTCACCTTCCTCTTCCCCCTCAAACAGGGGGCGGAGAAGGGATGCATCGTGGCCTGCCTCCTCCATCACGGCCGCGCTGACGTAAATGGGGCAATCCACGCGAAGAGCGATCGCGATGGCGTCGCTGGGCCGCGCATCTATGCGCAGCCCCTGTTCCAGCGCGCCGTTTTCATCAAGTTGCTCCATATTCAGATACGCGAAGAAGGTCTGCTCTTCGAGTTTATACACAGCAACGGACTCTACCTTCGCCCTGAGGCCCGCCAGAAGATTGCAGATCAGGTCGTGGGTCATGGGGCGCGGTGTTTTTTCCCCGAGCAGGGCCAACTGAATGGCGCTGGCTTCGGGTAGCCCGATGCTGATAAAGAGCACACGGTCTTCATGGCGAAGCAGCACCGCCGGAAACCCGCTTCCCTGCAACTGGGTAATTCCAAGAACCTTTACCTCAAGCATGCTGTGCCTCACTTTCTACCGGAACCGCCGCGGCCATGCACGTTCTTCCTTTTCGTTCCGAGTTCCTGCCTCTTCAAAAAAACTGTCCCGTCGCGAAGGCGGGTTCCACTTTGCTTTATGTATGCCCCGATCGCTCACAATTCTTTTCAGCCTTCTATAGCGAGGAGCGGCATACCCTATGGTTACGCTCCATCCGTCCTGGAGCCGGACAGTTACAACTTTCTTGCGCAAAGAAAAGGGCCGCAGACATGTTTACAAGAACACGCCGCGGCCGCGTTTTTATTTACGGAAAACCTTAGTTCATCCGAAGCCTTCTTACCATGCTTCCGGCGGCGAGCAAGAGCAACACCGCGGCCGCAGGCAGAAAATCATATAGCACCGACACGGGGCTGCTGTCCCTCGGGCCGCATCCCAGGAAGCTGCGCGCCTTGTCGCCCTCGGGATCATCGACGTCACCCACGAAAGTAAAGGCGTCTACCTTGCGGCCGATGCCGCCGACCGTTTCCACGGCCACGGTCACGGTACCCGCCGGGTGGATGGGCGTAACCACGGACAGTTCCGTGCCGCTGGATATCTGGATGCCGCTTCCCGGAACCCCGCCGAACGTCACGGCGGTCACAGCGGAAAGCCCCTTGCCCCGTATGGTAATCCGGTCTCCGCCAATAGTCAATCCCTGGTTCGGGAAGACTTCCTCGACTATGGGCACCCCGAGCACGCTGATTATCGGCGAAATAACCGGGTCGCCCTTGATGCCGCCGATACTCAGGGGAACGACCATAAAATACCACACATCATCCGCCCTGACAATGTTGGACGGGACGCCCATTGCATTGGTAAAGGCCGAAACGACCTGCCCGTTCCGGAACCAGTACACCGTGGAAGGTCCCGGACCGTAGAGCAGTGGTACTTCGGACGCGTAGGGGTGATAATACTCAAACGCGGCGTTAAGCGGCGTACCGACGGGAACGGACCGGTTCGTCGTCGGATCTTCGCCGGTCAAGTTCGTGGACAGGCGCAGGTTACGCGCGGTGGGTTTTACATTGTAACCGCGGTTTACAACCAGCCGAATATCCTGAAACACATAGTGGCCTTCGAATTCGGCAATGATGCGCACGGTATACGCGCCGGCATCTTCATAGGCGGTCTGCCAGGAGAAGGTTCCCGTGCCATCGCCGTTATCGGCGAAGGGCACGGCGCCGGGGCCGTCCCACTCGGCCACGAAGGCCGGTGCGCCGGTCGTGCCCGGAGGCAGTTCGGCCGTAATATTGAAGGACATGGCTTCTCCACCCGATACAATTTGGGTATTCACGGGGTTAAGGCTCATGCGGAAAGGCGTGTCGGCCAGTCCGGAAAAATCCACCCAGTGAAAACCGTCCAGAATGCCGCCATAAACGGTGGAAGGCTCTTCGGGCACGCCGCGCCCGTCGGAAAGGCCGATAATACCCGTGGACAGGCCGGCGCCAAGATAGGTGATGCGGATATGGCCGCTGTAAAAGAGTTCCATCTGCGCGGTCACCCGGTCTGGATTCAATACGTATTCATAGGCGCCCGGCTTTATAGCCACGTTGTCCAGGGTAACCACGAAACGGTCATCCATAATCTTGGCCCAGACTTCGCCGCCGATGTGCGGGGCAAGATCCGTGAACATAAAGGAAATGCGGGGCAGCGCGAAATGGGCGGCCAATGTAGGCATGTCCAGCGTGGCGATCAGATCCGCTCCGGTATACAGGGTTTCAATATCCGCGAAGACGACATAGCCGTTTGAAGACAGGAAAATTTCACTGTAGGGAACGCCGAAGAAGGGGAACGCGCGGTCGCCCAGCATTACGGGGAAAATGCCGTCATCCGTATACGTCAGATTATAAGCGCCGCCTCCCTCATTCCGTTGCACGGGGAGGTCATATACGCCGGGGGTATAGGTGACCTCATAATCGGAGAAGTCCATCGAACTAAGATACGGATCGTCGCCTCCGGGCGGCGGCGCCATAACAGGCCGGAAGCTAAGCTGGGAGAAGGAAAGATCGAAGGGATTGGAGCCTGTATACAGGTCATCCCCGAACACCTCCGTGTACACGTTCATCCCGTAATTGCCGGCGAGCGCTTTGGCATGCAACCGCTGCGAATAGAGCGTGCCGACCTGGGCGATAAGCGTGTAGTAATAGGTGACGCCGGCGCGCACGTCCTGATCCAGGTAAGCCGATTCCGAGCTGTCCACGGGAAGCAGCATGCCGTCCAGCGGTCCCGTTGGAAAATCGGTCACACTGCGGTACAGGGTGATTTGAACCGGTATGCTCATGGTTGTCGCGAAACTGGGGTTTTGCCACTTCAGCCCCACAACGGGCTTCCCGATGGTGGTAAGCGTGGGCAGCGCCCGGAAATTGCGCAGTCCCAGGATGGACGCGCCGTCCGCGTCCGGAGGCTCAATTTCCACGGCCCGGGCCCCGGCAATGATATTCGCCCGTTCCGCGGAGGAATAATTGAGGGCAACGCTTGCCGCGCGCAAGGCATAGTAGAGGTCGAAATAATCGGCGGAACCGGACAGCATGGGCCGCGCGGCATAGAAAAGATCCGCAACTTTGGGAATCCCCATGCCAAACACATTCTGACCGTTAAAGGTGTCGCCGTCCGTTAACAGGTAAATCAGCTTGTTGCCGATACCGCAATTGAAGTGGAGGCCGCCCAGATCCAACAAGGAGAACGGATCCCAAAGATACGGGCTCGTCAGCCTGTCCGGGCTTCTCCACCCGCCAAGGAGCATCGTGGGGTCTTTCATATACCGTATCGCGCCCGGAGGGGCATCGGAGGCATTCACACGGGTATCGTCATCCTCCTCCTCATCCTCGTCCAGGCCGCGCTCGTCCTGTATCAGCGACGGCATGTCCTCTCCCAGATACCAGCGCACTTCAGGAGAATCATTGCCACGCCCGTTGGTCAGATCCACGAACTCGCCGCCGAGGTCGGAATACATTTCAGTAATCGCCCCCGCATAGGAATAATAAATCAAGTCTGAGTCAAACTCGGTGACCCCATGGGTAAACTCATGGGCGACAACGTCATCCGAAAGGAACAAATCGCCGATGACCATGATATGCAACCCGAGATCCCAGTAGGCGTTTTGCATGGGATGGTTGACGTAGGCCCGAATGGGACTGCCCTGGTTGTCATAGCTGTCCCGCCCGTGCTGGTTCATGTAGAAATTGTAGCAGTCCCCGAAATAGTCGTAGGCGGTGTCAATGTTCTCGTTACCCACCGGGGGATCGCCTTCCCTGCGCACCAGTTCCGCGTTTACTAGATCTTCCGTTCCCTTGGTGTCGTAGATCTCCCGCCGGCGCGCCGCGGGCTGGTCGGCGTGGCGCAGCAGCAATTCACCGCTTTGCGCATTGATCAGTGATGTCATGCGCTGCACATTCGGCGCATCCACGCCCAGATTCACCTTCCATGCCAGGCAGGCGACGCCGGCCATGGAAAAGACCTCCGGCGCGAAAATCACGAGAACGGGTTCCTCAACGGCCGTATACAGTGCCGCGTCAACACCTGAAATGGCGGCATTCTGCGCGATGGCCCGTTCCACGGCCAGAGTCGCGCTCAGCACGGGCGTGAGGGAATCAAAGCTTTTTTCGAGTTCCCGGGTGTCCCGCAGGATATCCGCGTTTACATTAAGGACATTCAGCGTCTCATCCAACTGGACAACCACCTGCGCTCCGTAGATTTGGTAGGCCTGATCGCTATCCAGCAGGTACTGGTCCAACCGCGCAAAGCTAAGGTTTCCCTGCGCAACGGTTCGGCGCAGCCGCAATTCCATAGTGTTTGCGTCCAGCCCGAAGGCCTTGCCGTGGTAGGACATAAACTCCAGCGCCACCTGTCCGGCGTCCGGCAGGGACTTCCCCGACACGGGGGGCGCAATGAAGCGCGCCTGCGGCGGCGCCCCCAGGAAGCGGATAAAACCGCCTTCATCACTGTAGACCAGGGGCGCTTCCTGCGCCTCCGGGCCGTTCATCGTGTGAATCAGGGCACTGACGGCCTCGGGGTCCGCCTGCGGGCCGCTGCCGGTGGCGCCGGCGATGGAAACCAGCGCCGTGCACAAACAGCAAAACAGCACCCACGCGGTACGAGACGCCTGAATTCTCGGGATCATACGCTTTCTCCCGTCCGGCTCTTTGGCCGATACGCCGCAGAGGCGGCGTGTTGATACCTCATCACGGGGGCGCGGTCCGCCCTCCGTAAAAACAGATTCTCGTCATTTCGAATAAAGTCCCGCGCCGTACACATATCGGCGCGGGGCGATTACGTCATTCTTGTCTTCGGCATGATCAGACTTAACGCGTCAATACCGCCCCGGAAACCGGGAAGGGATTAAAGCGAGCTGTAGACGATCTGCCACTGTGTGCCTTCACGGCCGGCCAGTTCGCGCTCCGCAATAGCCTGCACCTGGCCCTCGAAGTCCGGCACCCGCGCATTGATGATCTGGCCCTCAATGCCTTTTTGAACCTCTTCAGGCAGGTTTTCCTTGAAACCCCACAGAGGGGTTTCCGCCTTGCTGATGTTCTCATAGCTGCCGATATTCTTGCCGTCAAGCGTGCGGTAATAGACCGCCCAATTGCCGCGCATCAGGCATTCAGCCCAGGTCTCCGTGCGATGGCCGTAACGGTCGGTGACGGGAATGCGCGCGAAGAAATAATCATTGGCGCGGGCGAGTTCATTCTCCTTTAAGTGCAATTCCGTATATTCGTTCTGCAGTTCCGGCGACACCCACATTTCCTGCGCGGCCTTGTCGCGCAATGCCTGCACCGCGGCCAGCCGATTGTCATAGTTGTACTTTTCCGGGGTCAGCGGAATGCTTTCCTTGACTTCTATCATTAGTTTGTCGATATTGTGTTCCAGGGCCTGCTTCGTGGCAATGCGCCGCGCGTTGGCCTCTTCGAGTTCGCCCACATAGCCCGTAAGCCGGTCCACCTCCGAGATCAAACCGCGCTGCCGTGCCTGCACGATGGCGGTTTCGTTGCGCAACTCTTCCAAAAATTCGCGCGCCGCGACCACTTCATCCGTACGCTCGCGCAAGTCGCGCTCGACGGTGGCGAGTTCCCGCTGCTGGGTATCCAAGGTCGCGCGCGTCGAATCCAATTGCCCTTTGACGACATCCAGTTCCTGTGTACTCACCAGAATCTGGTTCTGCAGTTCCGCCACACGTTCCGGGCTGATATCCGCAGGACGCTCCGGCGTGGCCTGCAGCTGCTGCAGCGTATTGATCTGCCGCTGCAAATTGGCAATATTGGAGTCCTTGCTTTGCAATTCCTTCTGCAGGGGATTGCCCGGCACAAAACCAAGATAACTTGACAATGGCTGGGAGGCGATCAACCCCACTCCGAGCGAAATCAAACCGATCACAATAACCCACAAGGCGCCCATGCCTTTCTTGGGAGGTGTCGGCCCGGATTTGCCGGCTTGCGGCGGCAGCGCCGCGCCCGCGCCCGCAGCCGCGCCGACCATGCCCGCATCCAGATCACCAAAACCAGTATCCGGACTGAAGTCCGGAACAGGCGTGGCGCCCATGGGACTGCCGAAGTCGGAGCCGCCCGTAAAATCATCAAACATGGGCGTTTCCATCGCCTGCGTGGCGGCGGACACCTGGCTGCCTCCGAATCCACCGTCGCTTGAGCCGAACGCGCTGTCAAAAATCGGCGTATCCAACGTTGAATCCGGGCCGGGCCCGATGTCGGGGGTTTCCGGCGAGAAATCGCTGTCTGCCGCCAGATCTTGAAAGCCGCTTGATGCCATGCCGAAATCACTGGAGCCTGGTTTGGAACTCTCAAAGTCCGGAATGCCGGCATCGCTCGCCAGATCGCCTTTGAAAGGTGGTGGCGCCTGGGCGCCGCCCTCCGCCATTCGTTGCGCGCTTTCGTGAAGACTTGAATCCTGCGACTCAAAATCACCCAGCGGCGGCAGCATGTCGCCCTCGGCGTCCAAACCGCCATGGGAATCAAATTCACTTAATGGCGGCAAATTCCCCAAACCGGAATCGCCATCCGCGCCATCGGCCCCGGTATCTTCTCCATTCTTCGGGCGATCATCATCAAACACGTTGTTGTTGGTCATAGGACCCACCTCCGTTTGCGTGACGGGTTACAGGAAAAAACATAGCGTCTTATACTGCGCATTCTATCATGAATTGCTTTATGTGTCAAGTAAACTCTTTACAAAGTGTACGGGACATTAGCAGATTGAATTTATCCGCTTGGAATCTGTCAACTAAACGTCAGCCACCTCAGGTAGGCGTAAGGCGGAACAAGCCCATACCGACCGATAAAAAAGCGATATTGGCAGCCCACGCGGCTACTGCGGGTGGCCATTCTCCCATGTATCCTAAACCAACACAAATGGCAAACAGCATGAGATAACATACTGCGATTACAATACTTATGCCAAACCCCAACAAAATGCTTCCCCGGCGAAGCCGCATGGCGAAAGGTATGGCAAGCCAGATGATAACAAAACATAATGCCGGCTGGGCAAACTTCACATGATAGTTGACAAGATGTTCCCGGACCGGCATGCCCAGTTGCCGGGCACGGGCGATATCTCCTGAAAGTTGCTCCGCCGTTTTTGCTTGCGCCGGTTTGCTCAGCGCAAACAATTCCGCAGGAGATTCCTTGAATGGGGCCTCCGTTTGGGTTATCCGGCGCGCAAGCGCCTCCCATTGTTTTTCCTGGTCAAAGACGGCCCAGCGCCCATCCTCCAGCAGCCAGCATTGCCGGACTTCATCCCAATAGATCCGGCGCGCGCGAATCTCCTCCAACTTCTTTTCCCGTATTGCGTGCAGATAGACATCCTGCCCGCTGTTTGCGCGCAAATTGTATTTCAGTATATGGCAGGTCCAACCGTCACCCAGGTTGGTCCAACTGACACCAAAGCGATCCTGGCCGCCTATCTTGGAAAAATACTTTTTCGTAATCGTGTTGTGCGCCTCCACAGCGCGTACCCCAAACGTCTCCTGCACACCGAAAGAAATCACGGCGGTCATCAGGGCAATGAGAATCGGCGCGCGCGCAATGCGGCGCAGACTCACCCCGCCCGCCAGCAAGGCCATAATTTCCCGATCTTGGGCCGCCTTCCCCAATACGATCAATCCCGCGATAAGCACGGCAATGGCGGCGGCCTGAAACTCAAACAAAATAGTCGGGATGAGGGTAATATAATAGCGCAGTACCAACAGGGGCGGCACCTGGTACTTTAAAATCGCGTCCTGGCGCGTGACGACCAGATCAATAAGCGACACGAGCAAGACAAGCGACAACAAGACCTTGAACAAGGCCGCCGTCATGCGTTTTGCCAGGTAGCGGTCATACAGGTTCATACGCGGTCCACCCGCCAGATAAGAACGATTCCGAGCATACACAACAGCATGTTAGGCGCCTGACCCAGGGCTACCGTAGTGGACAATGGCAGGAGCAGCGGCAGTTCAACCATTTTGCGCAGGATAAAATACAGGCCGATGATAGCCAGACCAAGCGTAAAGGCATAGGATTGTCCGGTTCGTTTTGACCGGGCCCCTAGCGGCGCGCCCACAATGCTCACGGCGAGGCACATGAGGGGAAAGGCAAGCCGGTTTTTTATTTCAAGCCGGATGTTGCGCAGTTCAACGCCCACCGGCAGGGACTCCGTCTTCTCAAACAGTCCTGAAAGCCGCGCCTCTTCACCGCGCAATTGGGCCAGGGTGTATCCTTCGCTGGTATCGGCCATTTTAGTGGCCTTGGGCATGGGGGCGGTATTCACCAGCGACTCGAAGCTGAAATGCTGCTTGGGATCGCTGGGGATGAAATAACCGTTCTGCAGTTCAAGCTGCGTCTCACCGCCGCGCTTTACCAGGCGCGCACTGTCCGCGTAAAACGCGTTGGCCCCTTCCTCCTTGGGCTGCAGAATGACTATGTCGCGCAGGGTCCCGTCCGGCTCCCGGTTTCCGAGATATACCCGCCAATCGCCCACCTCGTGGATGACGCCGGTGGGCAGGGCGTCCACGGTCATGCGCAGCGGCAGTTCAAAGGTTACCAGTCGTATCAGGCGCCTGTACGCCCAGGGTTGCGCCTGGTCGGCGACGAAGAAAGCGACTCCGCTCAGCACCGCGCCCAACAGCACCACCGGCATAACGACACGTTTCAGAGGGATGCCGGCCGCTTTCATGGCGGTTAATTCACTGTGCTGCGCCAGCCGGCTGAAGACGAACATGATACCCAGGAGGAAGGTAATGGGAAAGATGTACCCCACCATGGTGGGCAGGGCGTAAAACCCGATGCGGATAACGTCCAGCAACGCCATCTGGCTTATGGGGATACGCTCCGAAATGTCGCGCATTTCGGTGCGCACGGCGCCACCAACGACGACGAAACTGATGACCACCGCGGCCAGCAGCGCGGGCGGCCAGATCTTGCCAAGTATATAGCGGGTCAACAACCGCATCTGCTAGAAATTCCTTGACCCGGCAGGACCGGGCCGCTGCACCATGATTCTTCGAATTCCCGCAACCACGCGGACCTGCCCTGTCCTGACGACACCGTGATTACCGGGCGGAAGGAAATATTATACGCTTAAGAGCCTGGACACGCGAAACAAGTCGGGATCGTAGCAATTACATGTGTTCCAGGCGTCCTGAAGGGGACGCTGTCCGATATGGTTGTTCTCCATGACGATCATGACGCCGGACGCGCCCGCAAGCAGGGCTTCCACGGCCGCCGCTCCCATGCGCAGGGCGAGCACGCGGTCAAAGGCGGTGGGGGTGCCGCCCCGCTGCACATGTCCCAGTACCGACACGCGCACATCCTTGAACTCCGAGATTTCGGCGACCTTGTCGGCAATGGTAAAGGCGTTGCCCGCGTCATCCCCTTCGGCCACCACCACGATCATGGAGGTTTTCCCGCGGCGGGACATCTCGCGGAGGTCTTCCACAAGGGCGGGAATGTTGGTCACATTTTCGGGCGCAAGGATGGCCTCGGCGCCGCCGGCCAGCCCGCTGTACATGGCGATAAACCCGCTGTGCCTGCCCATGACTTCCACGAAAAAAATGCGGTCATGGGAGGCAGCCGTGTCCCGCAGCCGGTCGATGCCCTCCATGGCCGTGTTCAAGGCGGTGTCAAATCCGATGGTATATTCCGTACCGCCGATATCATTGTCGATCGTGCCGGGAATACCCACGCACGCGATTTGTTGTTCCTCCCAGAGATCGTACGCGCCCCGGTAGGACCCGTCCCCGCCGATAACCACCAGCCCTTCAATGCCCAGGCCGCGCAGCCGTTCCGCGGCCTTCGTGCGGCCTTCCGCGGTCATGAATTCCTTGCAGCGCGCCGTGCGAAGAATGGTGCCGCCGTGATGAATGATGCCGCTCACGGACCGCGCGGACATTTCTTCGATGGCGCCGTCAATCAACCCCTGGTAACCGCGCTGCACGCCGAAGACTTCGACGCCGTGCGCGACGGCCGTGCGCACAACAGCCCGGATGGCGGGGTTCATACCCGGCGAATCGCCGCCGCTGGTCAAAACCGCAATACGTTTCATGTGGAGCACTCCTGAAGGTAGGCGCATGGTATGCGCGGACGGCACGGACCGCCGGGACAAGCAAAGAAGTCATGGCCGTCCCGCGGTCTGCCCTGTTATATCGATGCCACGATCTCCATCAAGCGGCGGCCGTATGCCGTATAGGACTGATAAAGCGCATCCGCGCTGTCCGCTTTCTGTCCCGTGTGAATCACGGCCGCCAGGTGGGGTTCAATGGAAAACCCGCCATCATAACCGCGGCCGAGCAGATCCGCGACCACTTCCCGAACACGGCCGTCACCGTCTCCGCACATGCAGTAATGATCTTCGCCATCGATTTTTACGGCGTCCTTGATGTGCACGTAAACGATGTCCTGCAGCACGGTCTGATAATAGTCCCAGGCATCCTGCCCATAGGTGACCGGATTGCCCGTATCGTACACCACCTTCAGCGCCGGACTGTCCACCTCACGCAGCAGGATGTTGCTGTTTTCCGCGGACAGGCCGCCCCAGCCGCTGCAGTTCTCATGAACAAGCGTGACGCCGCCGTCTTCGGCCATGCGGGCCAGTTGCTGCATGCGGCGGATGGATTCCTTCCGCCAGACCGCCTCATCCACAGGATTATCCGTGTCATTGGGATAACTCATGACACGAATGAACGGCGTCCCGAAGCGGTGCATGCGCGGCATGGCGCGCGCGAGGTCCGCCTCATCCACGGCGAAGTCGCCTGTAATCGGGCGGGCCCAGTTGGCTATGGCGCTGGAAAAACAGGAAACACCCATGCCCGCGTCCGTCACCGCGCCGTATACGGCGTCAAAATCCGCGTCCGTCAATTGGGTGATATTAACGCCGTCGACAACGCGCAGTTCCAGCCAGGTCCATCCCAGTTCCCGGTGTGCCCGGATCTGGGCCGCGATGTCCTGACCCGCTTCATCTGATATGCCTGAAAAAAACATGGATACATTACCTTATTTTGTTGTTGATTCCGGGAAATGCCCTTTCCCACGCCCCGGGGGCGGTCTGATAGTACGTCAAGCCCCGCGCGGGATGCAAGCCGATTCTGGACGCGTCGGATTGGTCCGACTCATTTGATATCTTCTGTGGAAAGTTCTTCCTATTCCGCTCTATTCCTCCGCGTGAAACAGACGCAGCGTCTCTTCCGCAAGCAGGTTCACATCAAAGGGTTCCGTGCAATCCAACCAGTGGACGCGCTTGTCCGCGTTAAACCAGGACAACTGGCGCTTGGCATAGCGGCGGTGATGCTGCCGCGTGGCTTCCGCGGCCTCTTCCAGCGTGCATTCCCCCCGCAGGTACGCGGCGATCTCACGATAGCCGAGGGCCTTAAGACGCTCGATGTCTTTGCCATAGCCGGATTCCAGGAGGCGTCGCGTCTCCTCCACCCAGCCGGCGTCTATCATTGCCGTTACCCGATGGTTAATACGCTCGTACAGGGTTTCGCGGTCCCAGCGCAACGCCACCTGGGTGACCCGCCACGAGGCACGGTGCGCCTGGTGCTCCCGGTGCCATGCGGAGAAGGGGCGGCCGGTGACTTCATAGACCTCCAGGGCGCGCACAATGCGCACCAGGTCATTTTCACTGGAAAGCAGCGCGGCATAGTCCGGATCCACCGCGCGCAAACGCTCCAGCATGGCCGCGTTGCCTGTTTCCCGGGCGCAGGCGCGCAGGCGGTCACGCACGTCCTGATCCCGGGCGGGTCCGTCAAAGAGTCCGTCAATAAACGCGCTCACGTACAATCCTGAACCACCAACCAGGATCGGCACGCATCCGTATTCCAGCAGCCCGGTTGCGACTTCACGGGACAGACGTTCGTATTTTCCCGCGGCCATGTCGTCATCGGGATTCAGGAAACCCACAAAGTGATGAGGCGCCGCGGCTTGCTCCTCCAGCGTGGGTGCCGCCGTGCCGATCTCCATGCCGCGATAAAACTGCATGGAATCTGCGGAAAGGATTTCGGTCTCCAGTCGCCGGGCCAAGGCAATGGCCAGCCCTGTTTTTCCGGAGGCGGTGGGACCGACCACGGCGATGGCGCGGTTCACTGTATCCTCCGGAAACTTTTTTCCATTTGCTGCCGGGTGATTTCCACAATAATGGGACGGCCGTGGGGGCAGGTATAGGGCGGGTGCAGCTTGCGGAATCCATCCAGCAGGCGGCGCCGTTCCTCCGTTGTCAAGCGGTCGCCGGCCTTGACGGAAGCCTTGCACGCGCGCGTGGCCGTGCGCAACAGATCTTCCCGGGCGTGCTCCTGGCCGAACAGATTCCCCTGGGCCAGTTGATCCAGCACAGCCAGCACGACATCAGGCGCCTTGCTTTCACTGTAGAGGTGGCAGACGCCGGTCACCTGGAAGGAGTTTCCGCCGAAGGCCTCCAGTTCGATGCCCAGTTCACGGAAGTCCTCCAGGTGGGATTCCAACAGTGCGACTTGTGAGGGCGCCACTTCAAACACAACAGGCACTGCCAGTTGCTGCACCGCATATTCATTGTCTTCCAGTTCACCAAGCAGCGCGTCGTAATTCAGGCGCTCATGAAGCGCGTGCTGGTCAATAATCAGAAGGCGTTTACCGTCGGGGACCAGCAGATAGGTGTCGAATACCTGCAGCGGCGCGTCACCCACCGCCTCGAGGGCTTCAAAACATCCGCGCGGCACCAGCGTCTCGGCCTCTTCCGGTGCGGCCGCTCCCTTATGGCTTTTCCGTGTGCCCAGGCCGGGGATGTCGCCTGTCTCAGGGGGCGTTTCAAGTTCCAGGCCCGAAACCGCGGGGCGGTGCGTCGCCGGCGCCGGAGCGGACGGTTCCATAACGGGAGTGACAAGCGGTTCAGACTCTGGTTCAAACGAGGGAACGGGGGAGGGACTGTTGATCGGTGCTGCCGGGGATTTTGCGGCCGGAATCGCCGGTTCAAGCGGGGTAAAACGTGCCGTTATCGCTTCTGATGCTGTTGCGGCCGTTTCCGCGGCGGCTTTGCTGAACCGAGCCAGGGCATCCCTTACAATATCCCGGACGGCGTCATGGGCGGCGCGCTCGTCGCGGAAACGGATCTCCCGTTTGGTCGGGTGAATGTTCACATCCACCTGCCTGGGATTCAGCGTTAACAGGAGGACCGCCACAGGATGCCGTCCCACAGTGAGCAGGCCGCGGTAGGCATCCTGAAGCCCGTATTGCAGGGATGGATTGGACACGGGGCGCCCGTTCACAAAGAAGAACTGGTGGGACCGGGTGGCGCGGTTCAATTCCGGCGTACCCGCGAGGCCGCTCAATGCGAACCCGTTCGTCTCCCCTTCCACCTCCACCATGTCGCGGACAAAGGACAGCCCCCAGATCAGGGCGATACGGTCGCGCAGCGAGGCGTGTTCGGGAACGTCAAGGAGCATGCGGTCGTTGTGGAGCAATTGAAAGCCTACGCCGGGATTGGCCAGCGCGAGGCGCTGCACGATGTCGATGCAATGGTTGAGCTCGGTGGTAATGCCCTTGAGAAATTTCGCGCGCACCGGGGTGTTGAAATAGAGACGGTTCACGGAGATGCGTGTGCCTTCGGGCGCGCCGGTCTGCTGCACCTCCCGTAGGATACCGCCTTCCACGCGCAGCATGACGGCGCTTTCATCGCCGACCCTCCGCGTAACTAGGATAAACCGCGACACTGCCGCGATGCTCGCCAGCGCCTCGCCCCGGAATCCCAGGGTCTGGATATTGTCCAGATCCTGAGCGTTGCGTATCTTGCTGGTAGCATGGCGTTCGATGGCCAGCAGCGCATTCTGTTCCGACATGCCGTGGCCATTGTCCTGCACCTCGATCAGGCGCCGCCCTGCCGCCACCAGGCGCACCGAAATACGCGTTGCCCCCGCGTCCAGCGCATTCTCGACCAGTTCCTTCACGGCCGACGCGGGACGCTCGACAACCTCGCCCGCCGCAATCTTGTTGGCCACCTCGTCGGGCAGCACGCGCACGGGCGCTATGGCCTTGTTATCGGGCATGACCTTCTTTCCGGGAGCATGATGCTCCATCGGTATTGTAAAGTAAAGGCCATGCCATTGTCACCGAATGTCCCGAAAGGGCGCGCCTGTCTTCCCCTGCTGTTCCTTTACCGTAGCGGCAGCGGCAGCCCGTCCAGGTCCCCCGGAGAAAGATCAGGCATCACACCGCTTTCCGCGGCGCCCCAGAAATAGGTTTTCACGGCACGATAGCCCAGTTGTTCTGGCGGCGCCTCGCACGCGGTGCCGGTCATGAGCACGGCGAAACACCCGAAACGCCGTTCAATGGCCCGTTCCACCCGGGTGAGAAAGGCCCGCCGCGCGTTCTGTCCGAGCGACGGCGCGAACACGACATGGTCCAGGGCGAAATAGCGGTCGGTTTCCGAAACGGGATTGACGTATCCCCGGGCAAGGGCATGGGGTGTGCCATTTTTCATCAACACCCAGCCCGCCGCGCGTATGCCGCCTTCATCAAAACCGCAATCCCAGGCGAGCCGCTCCGGGGAATAGGCCAGGGAAAGGCCGTCCGGCCGGATCGTCTCTTTGAGCAGTGTCACTGCGGCCCCGGCATTATCCACGGTAATTTCCTGTATCCCGCATCCTTTCGGCAGCCGGTCCAAACAGGTACGCGCCGCATAGGCCAGATGAAGCGCGCCCATGCCCAGGGTTTCTTTTTTGCCGAGTCCTCCCGCTGCCGCGGTGCGGCCCAGCCGTAACGGGCGGGCATAGAGGCGCGACGCTGCGGCGTGGGCGAGGATATCGCCTGCGCCGCGGCCCTTAACGCCCTTGGCCGCGCGCCAGTGAAAACTCCAGGGAATGCCGGCGTCCGACAGGGCAAGTCCCTGACGCAGCATGAGCAGTTCGAGCAGGCCACGTTTCTCCCAGGCCGCCGACACGCACAGCCCCGTGGTCAGCACCGCCGCGTGGGGCTGTTGTCGATAAAGCACCTCCAGGGGCAGGGCCAGTACCGTGCCCTGCAGCACGCTATCCGCGCGAGCGGTGAGCGCGAAACCATGCACGGGATTCGGACCCATGCAATACCGGAGGAAGGCGGGGGAATAGGCGATGCGGATCCGCTTGCCGTACGCGCGCCGCCATGCCAGGTCGATCAGTTCCGCGATGTCCTCCAGGGGCGCCTCATTCAAGGGCATCACCGCAATGGAAAGATTCTCAAGATCCGGATGGAGCCGGCGCATGAGGGATTCCTGCCGGCGCAGTTTTGACGCGTTCAATGCCATGTAAGAATATTCACGCGCCGCAGCCCGCCGCTTCCAGGGCGACGGCGCCGGCGCTGCGTTGCGCAAGGGCCCGGATAGACCCGGGCACAATGCCCCGGGTTACCCATTCGCGGGCGACAATCACCGGTACCGTGCGCGACCCCATGTAATGGAGTGTATCGCCCATAGGCACCAGGGGCACATTGCGCGAACTCAGGCTTTTAAAAAATCTTTCGTCAACCGTGGCCGCGGCAAAACGAATACCCGCTTCAACGAATATCTCGGTAAGTCGCTGCATCAGCGCCTGCCGCACGGCGCCGCCCCGGAATTCATCACGGATGACCATGGTGCCGATTTGCATCAGTTGTTCCGTTTCCACCTCCCGCAACAACGCTTCCGCCCAAGGCCAGATTTGGAAGGGTTCGAAGCAGTGAAGACTGAAAAGGCGCTGCTCCGGACGCGCATCGATAACGGCCCGAACGGATCCCGCCAGGATATCCCCGCAGAATGCCGCGATGACCTGATGATCGGGGTAGTCGTCGTTTTCGAGAACTCTGCGATGGGGGTTCGGCGCAATATATCCCGCGTCCAGGTACACTTCGTATTCCAGCGCCTGAATGCGGTAGTCGTCATGGGAACACACTTCTAGACGGACTTTTTCTGGCATGAAAGAAAACCTTTACTACCGGTTTAAGAGAGGACTTGTACTCGCGCCCCGGCCTTACGCAGCCGACGGCGGCAGGGTATGTCAACTATGCCTACAGTACAGGCCGAAAAGGAAAGTGTTACACCCTATTTCACCCCGGTTAACACGGACCAACATGGCGGGCATCTGCTTGCCATTAAGAGACCAGCATTATAAAAAAGTTCCCGGGACGCAATAAAAACCGCGTGTGTTTTGTTTTAAGGGGAAACAAGTGAGGGATTTTACAATGAAATCATTCTTTAAAGGTGTGTTGCTGGTGGTCGCCCTGACCGCACTTTTCCTGGCGGGACCGGTGATTTATTACTTTCCGCTATACAACTTCCGCACGGTGGAGCCGGGCGCTTTTTACGGGTCGCGGCAGATGGGCGGCCGCGCTCTTGAATCCACCATAAAGAAGCGCGGCATTCGCACCGTTATTAACCTGCGCGGCGAGAATCCGGGCAGCGACTGGTATGATGAAGAAGCGGCCGCCTGTGCGCGGGCCGGCGTGACCCTGGTGAATCTGGGTTGGTCACAGGGCCGGCTGCCGGAGCCGGAATCCCTGGCCCGCTTTGTGGAAGTGGTCGAATCCGGGGAAGGACCGTTCCTGGCGCATTGCGCGGGCGGGACCCACCGCACCGGCGTGGCTGCCGCGGTATACCTGCTGCTTCACGGCGCCGACGTGCCCACGGCGCGCAAGCAATTCCGTGTGGGTTTCAATGATGCGCCCATCGGACAGCTGCTCGACCTGTATGAGGGCAGCGCCGTACCGTTCCGGCAGTGGCTGCTGGAGGTGTACCCGGGGGCCTACGAAGTGATCAAGTCCCGGGAAGCAACAGAAAAGGCAAAAGGTTCAGAAGAAGGGGCTGTTATGAAAGAAGCGGCATAGTTGGTGTAAGTAAAGCCCAAGCCTTGCATAATAACGATGCGCCATGGGGAAAAATGTTTGCCTTCCGAGAACCTGATATGCGTCATTGCCGCTAACATTAAAATGATGCGTTCCCTGCTGGATTAAACAAAATCCACATTCATCAGATCAATCGGATCCGACCAATCTGTCCGGTCCGGCATTATTACAAGTCTATCGGCGCACCTGAAATACCAGGTCACCTTCCTTGTAAAAAAAATCTCCTTCAACGCCGCCATCGTCTATACCGTTAGCGCCTACACTATAGAGCATATACCCATTACCTTCGCAACGATAGTGAAAAGGTTGCTGACTAAAAGGGTCTATGGGCATCGCATCCAGGTAGTGCGGCACCAGGGCCTCCAGCTGATCTGGCAGAGTGCCATGGGCAAGTCGGTACCGCTCAAGGGAAACGGTAAGGATGCCCTGGCTTATCCCGGCCTCATGTTCCGCAGTATGTTGGAAAAAGATATCCATTGAAGACAACAGCAAATTGGAAAGGCTTGGCAGCACAATTCCGTCTGAAAGTTCTGTATTAATGGTTTCGGTAATATTCCGGGCTTCCTGGTAGGGCATACGAGCGGCGGGGATCAGCGCATCCATATAGTCGAGATAAACGTCCCGCTCTCCGGAAAACCACCCGAAAGCATTGGCGGTCTGGACGAGAGTCCTGGTGGAACCCGGCAACACATCATCCATCCATCTCCGTGTCCATACCGCGCTTGCTATCGCCCCGGCAGGATCCTCGAAGGCGGCGATGCCTAATACACGCTCCGTCATCAGTGAATTGGCAAGCGCGTTGGGATTGTATTCTTGTTCAAACATCCGCCGGAGGTGGTTCAACTGCGCATCGGTATAGCTTACCCGAACCAACGTTTCTTTCAGTGTGGACAGGACCATGCCGTTGCAGGACTTGCGAATCCATTGTGCTAGGACCAGGGGTTCTTCCCGTATCGGGCGAGGTACGGCCATGGCCGTAATCAGGGCGGCAAAGGCCTGGTCCCTATTTTCAGAGAGCGTTTCCGCGATGGTCTCCAACAGCAGTAATCTTACGGCGATGCGGATTTTGGATAAAGGCTTTACCTCCATTTCATACCCTTTGGAATAATCTACGGGAAATCTCCCGGGAGGTAACTCGGCCGCTGCATGTAACAACTGCAGCAGATCCGAATGCTTTGACAGATAGCGCCGTAGCGGTTCCAGGTCCGCCGGGGATAACGTTTCTTCTTCATAGATGAGGCGTTTGAAAATATCAATAATATCTTCCGGTTCATCCAGGAATACAGTGTCCAGTTCTTCCGCCGCTTCTATTTGTAGGTCCGCGCTGGTTTTCGCGGATTGACGGGAAACATCGCCTTCTAAAACGTCGGCGCTTACGTGGAGTTGTTCCTGCCATGCCACCATGTCCTGCACCGTTACCGGGTTTCCTTCCGTGCGTATCGTCGCCAGGCGGGCGGCGTAATGCCGGTCCGAGTAGTATTTCGCGGCAAAGAACACGACCAGGGGGCAGAGGAGGATGACACCGGCGATCAGCAGGATGCGGCGCTGCCGCCCCTGCCAGGGTGTGCGTGTCCGGGAACATTGAGACGTCTGGTTGGTAAGGTTTGCTGTCATCGCATAAGCCCGTGTTTTTTGGGTGAACCTGCATATAGTATACCTCTTGTCGCTTCGACGGGAAACAGAGACTACTGGGAGTTCTTCTCAAGCCAAGGGTTCTAATGGTCACGCTTGGGTAATATAACGTTCTCAAAGGACGTAAAGGACATCAACGACACAAAAGACAAACACGAACGGGATGGATGTGTGCCTCCTGTCCTTTTTGTTCTTGATGTCCCTTAGGTCCTTTACTACTGGCGGGCAGTGATTCCGCCGCTCCGGATTTTGAACGGGTGTCTGTCGTCAAACGAGCCTCCGTCAAGTTGTAAATCCTGCCCGAAATATGGTTTCATACCGTCTGCCCGCAGACAATCCCTTCAACCCGCACAGGAGTGCTTTATCATGACCCAGGAAAGAAAAACCATCCACGTCGTATCCAACTCACACTGGGACCGCGAATGGGGCTATCCCTTCGAAGAGACCCGGCTGCTGTTGCTGAAGTTCATGGATGAATTGCTGGACCTGTTGGAAACGGACCCGGAATTCACCTCGTTCACCATGGACTCGCAGACCCTGTGCGTGGAGGATTACCTGGAATTGCGCCCGGAGAAGCGGTCCCTCATCGAGAAGCACGTGAAGAGCGGGCGCCTGCTCATCGGCCCGTGGTATTCGCTGCCGGAGGAGTATGTGTGCAATGGGGAGTCGCTGGTGCGCAACCTGGTGGTAGGCCACCGCAGCGCCCGGGCCCTGGGCGGCGTGACCAAAAGCGGCTACACGCCCTTCAGCTACGGCCAGACCTCGCAGATCCCCCAGATTTACCGGGGTTTCGGTATTGAGGACATTATCTTTTACCGGGGCATTAACACGCCCAAGTGCGAGTATATCCTGGAAGGGCCGGACGGATCGCGGCTGCTCGGGTCGCGTTTCGGCTGCATGAGCCGCTTCAGCTATTACATCTACGTGTACCGCGTGCTGCGCTATGGCTCGGACGACGTGTACACGCGCTACGACTGGGACCGCGGCGCAGCGCCGTTCCGGCTCATCGCCGACAGCCGCCCCCGGGACCATTACTACATCCTGGACGATAAGAAGAAACAGTGGAACGACGCGCCCCTGCGCGAGCAGCTGCTGAAACTGGTGCGGGACGAGTCGGAGCATTTCAGCACGAGCCAGATCGTGTGCATGCAGGGCTTCGATTCGTCGAATCCCGACCCCGAGGAAACGCGGATCATGAAGTTGTGCCAGGAACTGCTGCCCGAGCACGACATCCATTTTTCAACGCTCGGGGAATACATGAAAGCCATGGCCAAAGAGGTGAAGGATCCCTTGGTGCTGCGCGGCGAGTTCCGCGATCCCGGCGCGACGGGCAGTTGGACCCATCTCTTCGGCGACATCATCAGCGCGCGACCGCGCCTGAAACAACAGAACCACCTCGCCGAGATCAACCTACAGCGCCGCGCCGAACCGTGGGCGGCCCTCGCGTCCATGACGGGCGGCGAATACCTCAAACCGGCGCTGGACCGTTGCTGGAAGTTCCTGCTGCAGAACCACCCCCACGATACCATCACGGGCGGCGGCATCGACCAGATGGAGCGCGATTCCATTTTCCGCTTCAACCAGATCAACATCATCGCCGAGGGTGTGGCGCGGCGCGGCCTCGAGCGGTTGCAGATCCAGATTGATAACGGCGACCTGCCGGCCAGGGACAGCGTGCTCACCGTGTTCAACCCCTGCCCCTTCCCGCGCAAGGCGGTCGTCTCCTGCCTGGTGGACCTGCCCCAAGACATGGGCTACACCGCCTTCTCCGTGCAGACGCCCGAAGGCAAAACCCTTCGCGTGCAGCAACAGGAGAAGTTCCCCATGGGCGTGCTCGTGCGCAACCTGCAGGACATCTCCGTGGAATTGCGCGCGGAACGGGTGCGCTGCCACGTGGAGACGGAGGAGATCCCCGCCTTCGGGTACAGCACCTACCATCTCGCGCGGGCGCCACGCTTCGCCTACCTGCCCGGCACGCTCGCGCCGGAAACGAACGTGCTCGAGAACGAATACCTGCGGGTGACCTTCAACAGCAACGGCACCCTGGACATGATCCACAAGCAAACCGGCCGCGTGTATGCAGGGCTGCACTATCTCGAGGACAGCGGCGAGACGGGACACTCGTGGGTGCACATGGCGCCGGAGCGGGATGAAATCATCACATCCCACGGCGCGCCCTGCCACATCGCGCTGGAGGAGTCCGGCCCGCTATTCGCGCGCATTCGCGTGGACTATCACCTGCAGATTCCCGTCAGTGTGGAGGACGAGCCCTACGTGGATTTCCGCCAGGGCGATATCAATGATACCGGTCGCACTAAAGAACGGCGCGAGATGATCATCACCAGCCGTTTCACCCTGCGTGCCGGCGCGAAGCGCCTCGATGTGGCCACCTCTTTTGAAAATACCTGCAAGCACCACCGTCTGCGGGTGGTGTTCCCGACGCGTCTTGACTGCTACCGCACCGACGCGGAGATTGCCTATGACGTCATCGGGCGCGATATCCACATCAAGGAGACCAGCCCCTATTACGGACACCCGAACCCGCAATACCCCATGCACCGCTTTGTGGACATGACGGATGGCACGTGCGGCTTCGCGGTGATCAACAACTGCGGGCTGCGTGAGTATGAGGCCATGGACAAGGCCGACCGTCCCCTCGCCATTACATTGCTGCGCGCCTTCACGTATCGTAACTCGCCCGTGTTCGGTCGCTGGGAAACCTATCCGGACATGGAACTCGCCCAGTGCCTCGGCAAGTTCGAATGGAGTTACGCCCTCTATCCTCACGGGGGCGACTGGACGAATGGCTGTTACCGCGAGGCGGAGGACATGAACTTGCCGCTCGAACCCGCCCAGGCCGGACCCCACGAAGGCACGCTGCCCAAGGCGCTGAGCTTCCTGACCCTGGAAGGGGAGAACCTGCAGATTACCGCGCTCAAGCAGGCGGAAGACCGTCCCGGCAACTACATCCTGCGTCTCTTCAATCCGACACAGGATGCCGTGAATGGCGCCCTGGTTCTTTTCAAGGACATTCGGGAAGCCTGGCTCACCAACATGGATGAGGAACGCCAGGAATCGCTTCAGCCACAATGCAACCGCCTGGAAGTGTCGGTGCCGAAAAAGAAAATCCTGACCATTGAGTTTTGCCTGTAACCGGCAGGAGCGTCTGACCCTGTCCGACACGGTCGGATCGGTCTGACAAGTATTCGTAGGTGCGGGCGTCAACCTGGAAATGCATTTTTTTTGGCCGATTGAATTTCTCCGGTGAAAGCGTTTATCTTAATGGATGGAGGACACAAAACCATGTTTGACCGAAATACGTATTTCGTCCGGGAGCGGGTTGCTTTCCTGAAACTGGCGGACACTTATGACATCCTGGATCCGGAGACACAGGCGCAAATCGGCATTGCCCAGGAACGCCCGGGCGGTTGGGTTCACGCCCTCCGGTTTCTCGTCAACAAGCAACTGCTGCCGACTAAAGTGTTCGTCTATGAGGGCGAAGACCCGGCCGACAACAACCGGCTGTTGTTCTCCATTCACCGGGGTCCGGCGCTTTTCCGTTCCAAGATCACCATTCAGGACAGGAACGGAAGGGTGATCGGCTGGTTCAAGAGCAAACTGCTTTCCCTGGGTGGCGCGTTCCGCGTGTTCGATGCCGATGGCAACGAGGCAGCCCTGGTCAAGGGCGATTGGAAAGGATGGAATTTTCAGTTCCTCGATAACACCGGCAACGAACTCGGTCGCGTCACGAAAAAATGGGCGGGCGTCGGCAAGGAACTGTTCACGTCGGCGGACAACTACATCATCACCCTGAACGGGGAATCCTCCCCCGCCAAAGCCGTCCTGCTTTTGGCCGCCGGACTCGCGGTGGACACGGTTTATAAAGAACGGCGGTAATCCTTTCCTATCTTCCTGAAGGGATGAAGGCATCATTTTTCCCGCCATCCCTGCCGGGATGGATAAAACGTGCGGCTGTGTTTCGGTGGTGTCGCTGCGCTCAACCACCGGCTACCAGCCGTCATCCCTTCGGGATGATTATGGAGTGCGGCAGCCATGCTGCCGCTTTCATGTTCGTGTCTATCCCGACAATAAGCCCTTAACGTGGAGCCGTTAAAAACCCGGCTAAACATAAAACACAAGCGAAAAACCGGGACTGACGCAAGAATTTACGCAGTAAATTCGGGTCTGTCCCGCAGTTTTTCGCGGGAGATGTACAAGAAGGAGACTTTTCCAACATCTTCAACGTCCATTTATAACCCATTTTCCTGTCACCTCGGAGAGGTGCATGCCGCCCTTGCCACGCTTCCTGTCCAGCGATCAGGGGAAAACCCCCGTACTTGTACGCAGGCGTTCAAGAAGGGGTATAATAAAAAAGCCGTTGTTTCTGTGGTGTGATTCATCGGAAATGAAAAACGAAACCCTGTTCATGCTGCTTTCATCATCGTTGAAGCATGAATCTACCGGGAGGAGGAACAGGAATGAATACATTCAAGAGCGCCGGCGTACTGATACTGATTGCCGCCATGGGATTTTCTTTGTGCATACGGGCCGAAAGCGGGGAAGAGGATCCGACCCGGGAGGCGCGGGAAGCCCTGTCGGCATTGGGCCTGGAGCCGCAGGCCCTGCCCCTGGAAAACTTCCACAAGGGCGTTGAACCCGAAAAGTTCCAGCAGCGGACGGGCGCCCCCTACAAGCCCTCGTATAACGAGGAACCCGGTATTCCCGCCCAGTGCTGGATTGAAACGGGATATGGCACCCAGAACGCTTGCCTTTATTGCCACACAAATTACCTGGCCTCCATAAAACACGGCAACGCCTTCCCGCTGGCGGAAGATCAGATCCTCTACAGTTTCCCCTCGCCCGACCTGAACAAGGTGTTGTGGCGGAACACCATCTTCCCTGGGGAGATTGATGCGCGGCTAAAACAGGAAGGCGTGGCGCTGCCCGGTCCGGATGATGTCGCCTATGTGCGTCGGGACAACTGGAAACCGGCCTATGACCGGGCCCGCAATAATGGAGGCAAGGGCTGGCTGAATCCTGGTGCGGAGGCCTTCGCGTTGTTTCCCGCGCTCAACCCGGCCCATCTCTACCCTGAAACCGACCCCGACCCCACCGGAGGCGGCGCTCATGGCTATATGGACCGGGAAGGCTTTGTTCGGGATGAACACTCCGGCTATACGGGCTGGCGGGCGGTGAACTTTTTCCCCTACGGCATTTTCTCCCCGCTGACCGGCAGTGTAAGCGGCATTTACATCCGGCTGCCCGAAGCGTTCATGAACGCTGAAGGTGCCTTTTCCCTTGAGACCTATATAAAGAACCTCGACCTGCTGGAGCGACACATCAAAAACCGCCCCGCCAAGGAAACCCGGTATTACGGGGATGCGTCGGATATCGCCGTCCGTCGCGGTTTCTTCCCGGTGGGCGCCGAGTTTGCCCATCCCCTGCATTATGTCGATCTGAACGCCGACGGCCAGGCCGGGCAGGCCTGTGACGGGGTGTCACAGGAGGAGACCCTTGCCTACGAATTTCCCGGTACCCGCGCAAAACGCCTGAAAGAGATGCGGTACATGCACAAATGGAAAGAGGTCGGCGTCGAGGACATCGATGAACACGCCCATTATGAGGACGCCGTCATCGGCCACGAGGGGCGGGGCTGGGTCGACAACAACGCCGGCTGGCTGCTCGCGGGATATATCGAGGACCGCCAAGGCGCGCTGCGCCCCCAGACCACCGAAGAAATGATGCAGTGCGCCGGCTGCCACGGCAAGGTCGGCAACACCGTGGATTCGGTGTGGTCCTTCGAGCGCAAACTGCCGGGTGACGCGGGCTGGCGTGAAATGGACTACGGCGGCTACAATGCTGATCAACCGAAAAGAACCCGCCTGATGGATTATGTCCATGAAGGCTCCGAAACGGGGGAACTCGGTTTTTTCTATAACACCGTCATCGGCGCCGACCTCTACGGGGTTATGCCCCTGGAAATCGCCCGTGAACTCCGGCGTTTCGCAGCGGACCAAAGCGTCAGTCTTGACCTGAAACAGGATATCGACGCCATCTTTGACGATGAATTGCTCAAGGAACTGCCCCGCGATGCACGCAAGGCACACCTCCTCGAACGGCAGAAAGTCATGCGCGCCTTCGTGCGGGAACAGGCCTATCTGGAAGCGGATGAAGAAACGGGAAACCTGTACGTGAAAGGCTGCCTGTTTTACCCTGAAGCGGCCACCATGAAAAACAACATCCTGCTGTACCGGAAAATCGTGCTCGACCAGAGCTTCAACCTTGGCAAGGATGTATTCGGTTCAGGCGATGAACACGTCCCCTTTACCTTCCGGTCTGACGGCACCGTCAAAGACGCGGAAGGCCGGGTCATCCCCGTCGGGGACATTATCGTCAGCAGGCCTTACGATGAAGAGGGCGTGGGCATCACGCCCACCGGCATTGTCGCGGTGAACGATGACGGCGAGCCCGTGGACGCCGACGGACAAGCAGTGGACGTGGAGACGGAGCCCGAAAAATCCGTCGGCCACCTCTCCACAGGCGGCACCTTCGATACCATGTACAATCCCATCCTGAGCGACCGGGCAGTATGCCTGAAAAAATAGAGAAAGAGGCAGGTAACAGGTCTTGTAACCATGCTTGCATGCTAATAAAGCAGTAATTCACGGCAAGATAGACCAGACAGGCAGGCTTTACTGCAGTTTGGATGTTTGCAGGCAGGCGCTTTATTCGGGTGGTTGTTTTGGGTGACTGTGACCAAAACCGCATTCGTGCAGTCTATAGATAAAGAATCCTCAAGTTAAAGGAATTTATCCCTATGACGCGCATGGCAATCTGTTTCACAATTGGGGTGAGTGTGGCGCTGCTGGGAACGGTATTTCCGGCGGCCGGAAAGGAAGGCGCCGAGACGCCGGAAAGTACTGCCCTGTTGTCTTCCGCTTCCCTGCTGTTGGGCGCGCATCGTTGCGGCCGGGGGGAATGGCCGGAAAATACCTTGGTCGCGGTGCGTGAAGCCTCGTGTCGCTGGCCCGATATCGTCCTGGAAGTGGATGTTCAGCTCACCTCGGACGGCCACGTGGTTCTTATGCATGATTTTGGCGTGGACCGGACCACCAACGGCAGCGGTTATGTGGGGGGCATGACGCTTGAGGCGATCCGCGCCCTGGACGGGGCCTATCATTTTTCGACCGACGGCGGCAAAACCTTTCCCTACCGGGGCACAGGCGTAACCGTTCCCACCCTGGACGAGGCCTTTGCGGCCGCGCCCAATCACCGTTTTTTCATTGAAATGAAGGACGGCGCGCAGATCGGTCGGGCCACGGCCGAGGCCATTCAGCGGGCGGGCGCGGAAGCACGCTGTCTGGTGGCGTCGGTAAGTCCCCTTTTTCTGGAAGAGTTTCGCGCCGTCGCCCCGGATGTGGCTACCGTCTATGATTTTATCAGCGCCGCGGACATGCTGGCTGCTCTTAGGGGGGGAGATGCCTGGAATGCATATAAACCGGCGCACCGCGTGCTGGCCTTGTCCCATACCTTGCGGAAGCGTTTTGAAATCACCCCGAAAGAACTTGACAGCATTCGTGAAAAAGGCATTCTGGTTTCCATGTTTACTCTGAATACGCGGGAGGACATTCTGAAAGCCCTGGACCTGGGTGTGGACAATATCCTGACGGACAAGCCCAGCCTGTTGGCGGACCTGCTTGAAGAAGAAGATGCCAAGACGTCTCCGGCTGGTGATGGGACTGCAGAAGACCGGCAATCCTGATCGCAAATCCTGCCATTACCCCAAGGGGTTACGGCATAAAAAGGCGTGGCGACGTAACCCTTTCAGGGTAAGTCAGATTTGGGTGGGTGGCAGTTTCCCAGGGTAGCGGAGTACCGCAACCCTGGGCTAGCATCCACAGCCCCTTCGGGGCATTACCAAGTCATGGCGCCATTCTGAATTCCCCCTTTATCAAGCATAATAAAGGCACAGTTGTGGGTAAGGTCAAGATCGCAACTCAGGGACAACGAAATAGCCTTTGTTGGTAAATGGTGTGTATCACAGGCTATTCCGGGCTATTTCGCAGTCAGTCCCTCAGTTGCTCATTCCGTGTATGGATGCTATGCCCCCACGCCGCTCAGCCAGTAGACAAAGCCGATGAGCAGGGCAACCCAAGCCCAGAAAAAGAGAAAGCCGCCTACGGATAAGCGGGACGGCACCGGTATCTCGAAGTCGGGATGGTTTACAAGTTTGCGCGCGGGGGGCACCTCAACGCCCTCGGGCAGGGTGAAGGGTTCCGGGTGATGAGTTTCGCCCGGCTGCACCGGTGTGCGGAGGCAAGCGTACAAGCGGTCCAGTTTCGCCTTGTCCACCCGCGGCGTGACCAGGCTTACCAGGATGCCGGACAGGAACGCGCCGGAAAGATAGGCGGCGATCTGCCAGGAGTCGCGGAAGCGGCCGTTCCAGATCATGGTCTCCGGCAGATGGTCCACCGCCCAGGCGTGAAACTGCGGCAGGGACGTGCCGGCGAGGATGGCGAAGCCGACGAGGGTCGCGGCCCAGGCCCCCGCGACCGTTGTGCGCCGCCAGAACAGGCCCAGCCAGAAGGCCGCGCCCATGAGCGCCTGCAGTTTGAAAAACCACACGAGGCCGCTGGGCACATCCTTCGCCAGGAAGGAAAACAGCACGGCTGCGCACACCACCACCAGCGCGGCCAGGCGCCCCACCAGGACGTAATGCTTGTCCGGCTTGTCGCGCACCAGCCAGCGCCGGTAAAAGTTCTGGGTGAACAGGGCGGAGCAGGATACCATGAAGGCGTCGCAGGAGGACTGGAGCGAGGCCACCAGCGCGGCCAGGAAAATGCCCACCAGGCCCGGCATGATGGCGGGCAGCAGGCGCTGCGCCACCGCCCCGTAAACCAGGTCCGGCTCCATGGCCGGGCTTTGCCCGGCGAACATGACCACGCCGCACAGGCCCACCAGCATCCAAGCCACGGTACAGAAGCGCTTGAGCAGGTTGCCGGCGGCGAAACCCACCTGTCCGTCCAGTTCGGTTCGTCCCGCGGCGCAGGTGCCCATCGTGTGGGGTTGCGTGACAATGCCGACAAGGGCGCTGGTACAGAGCATGACAATGTAGAACAGGTTGATTTCACCCGGCGCCACCAGGCTGAACATATTGGGATCTTTAATGCCCGCGTGCAGACCCGCGAAGCCGCCCACGGCGTTCAGTGCGTAGGGGATCAGCAGGAAGGACAGCACCAGGGTAAGGATGCCCTGCAGAAAGTCGGTAATAATGGCCGCGGCCAGGCCGCCCGCCAAACCGTAAAACAGGAACAGCACCGTCATGACCAGGACCGCCGCGTAGCGGTTGACCGCCCCGCCCGTTAGTGCCTCGATCATGGAGGCGGCGCCCAGCTGCAGCACGCCGATATTGACGGTCAGCAGGCCGATGCCCACAAAGGTGTACAGGCCCGCGACGCTGCCGTCATAGCGCTGCTCAAAATAATCGCCCGTGGTCAGGGCGCGCATGCGCCGGAACACGGGCGAAATGAGCCAGTAAAAGGGCGTGCAGAACAACCAGAGCCACTGGAACCAGATGCCGGACATGCCCCCCACGTAGGTCTTGGAAGACACCCCTACGGCGTCGTTGCCGCTTGTTCCCGCGCCGAAAGCGAAAAAGACCATCATGACCTTGCCGAACCGGCGGCCGCCGATAAAGAAATCCGACGTGTTGGCGACCCGCCGCGCGGTCCAGATGCCGATGGCCAGGATAATGAAGAAGTAAACGGCAAGCGCCACCCAGTCCCACAGGGTCAACCCGAGCATCACGTCACGTCTCCTTTACCCGCCAGGGCAGGTTGGCCGTTCCACCATTCGGTTGCTTGTGTCGGCGTATCGTATCCGCCCACCGTAAACCAAGAAAATAAGTATGTTGTTCACACTTGAGTGTGCCGGGCGTGGAACATTAACCTTCGGTTTTGTTAATACACTTCGCACGCTGAAGCGTGAACAACATACATTTTTTAGAGCAGTCCCTCTTTCTATATTGGCCTTACTGCGCCGCCTGGGCGCTTGCATATTCGGGAAGCGTGTTCAGGTAGTTGCCATAGCCGACCACCAGGGTGGACAGAATAAGGACCGCGAGCCCGATCGCCACGAGGACATGGGTCCGCTTGCTCGACCCCTTCCATTCACGAAGGGCGACACCCCAGAGGGTGCTGAAGATGATGATGGACGCCATGTGCACGGTCCAGCTGGAGAACTTGTACTCACCCATCTTTGTTTCGCCCATGCTGTAAAAGAAGAACTGCAGGTACCAGGTCGTCCCGGCAATGGCGCAGAAGATGTAATTGGCGAGCATCGGCACGCGGATCTTGCCGCCAGCCGCCGGGGCGCCGCCTTCCGCGGGTGCTTCGGCTGTCGGCGTGAAATACTCGCGTCCGGTCCGGTTCTTGTAATTCAGGTAGAGACACCAGATGAAGTTGGTGGTGAAGCCGCCCCATAGCACGACGATGAGCACGGGCAGGTTCTGCCACAGATCGGCGCGGCCCGCTTCCATCAGGTTTTCCAAGGCGATGCCCGCAATGGGTTTGCCCGCCGCGAGGCCATAGGAAAAAGAGGCGCTCATCACGCCGGAGAAGGTGGCCACGAGGATACCCTTGGGAAAATTGAATTCCTTGATGACCGCCTTCTTTTCCTCTTCCGGCATTTCACGCTCTTTCGACATGCCCGCCGCGCCGCTGATGCCGATGCCCAGCAGGCAGACGAACACCCCGAAGAGGATCCATTGCCCGGGGGGCATGGACATAATGCTCATGAATTCACCCTTGAAGATGGGCGGCATCAGGGTGCCGAAGGCCGCGCAATACCCCAAGGCGATGGCCATGCCCAGCGCGATACCGAGGTAGCGCATGGTCAGGCCGAAGGTCAATCCGCCCAGCCCCCACATCGCGCCCCAAAAATAGGCCCAGTAAATGCTGCCGCGCGGCGCGCTCGTGATGGCGCCCAAGGCATCCGGCACCAGCAGGTTCGCCAGGATCATTGGCGCGATCAGCCAGGAGAAGAAACCGCCCACCAGCCAGTAGGTTTCCCATGACCAGTGTTTGACGCGGCGGTAGGGAATGTAAAAACTCGCGGACGCGAGGCCGCCGAGCCAGTGATACAATACACCGAGTAAAGGATTGGGGGCCATCTGTAGCATGCCTTTCTTCTGGTTGCGGAAGCCGTCTTTCCGGGGTTAGTCTGCAACACCGACTTTCCCTGGAGCCCGCACCAGCGGGGATCACCCCGGAAAATACACACTTCCCTAAAATACTTAAAAGAATACAGACGAAACGATATTTAAATCAAACCCGGTTCGACGGGCAAAAGACCAAAGCGCTTCGTTATTTCGCGGGCGCCTTTCCCTTGTTCAGAAAAAGGTACAGGCCGTCCTTGCCCGGGGCCAGGATGTCTTTCCAGCCGTTGCCGTCCACATCGTCCACCCAGAAATAAATGCCCGCTCCGCTGGCTTTTCCTGCCGGCCCGTAATCAATCGTATTCCGGACAAAGTTTCCTTCGTCCATATCATAGTAATAAATGCCAAGCGGGTCATTAGCGCCTGGATCGTGGCCGTTGTGCCCGTAATAGCGTTTGCCCGTGACCAGTTCAACCTTGCCGTCGTTGTCCAGATCCACCAGCTGCAGATCATGGAACTGGGACCGGCCCGTCTCGATATCGTGGCGGGTCCAGGTGCGTTTGCCATCCTCACCGCGGCCCTGTTCCAGCCACCACAGCCCGTAGTCGTGGGCGGCCCCGTTGATCAGGTCGTTCAACCCGTCGCCATTCACGTCATGCACAAGGATGGGCAGGCTCGCCGCGCCGAGTTCGAATTCCGCGTGCCACTGCCAGGCGTCCGTCTTGTAAGGGTCTTCCGGCCCTTCCAGCCAGCCGGCGGCCAGGAGGATATCGTTCCGTCCGTCGCCGTTCACGTCGCCGCAGCCGAAGCCATGGCCGCCGTTGCCGCCCTGGATGGTGTATTGCTTAAATTCGCCCGTGCCCTTTCCCGATCCATCACGTACCAATTTGAACACCTGTACGGGATTCACCACCGGCACGAATTCCAGGTCGCCATCGTTGTCGAAATCGCAGGCGCAGGTGCGCTCGACATTGCCGACCTCGGCCACATCATGGGTAATCCATTCGCCCGTGCCGCCGGGGTTTTCCCGCCACTGGAAGGTCATGCCCCACCAGCCGCCCGTGACGATGTCGAGCAGCCCGTCGCCATTGACATCCACGGGAATATTTGAAAAGTCGTCGTAATAGGTATCCTCGTAGCGGATCTCGGCCACCTTGTGGTCCGTTTTAAACTCCGGCCCGGGATACCAGAACCCGCCTGAAAACAGGTCCTTCGCGCCGTCGTTGTTCACATCGAAAATGGAGGCCGCCTCGAAGGTGGCTGTACCGATGCGCGATTTCTCGAACTGAAGCGCGGATTCTTCCGCAACCGCCACCGCGCACATCAACACGGCGCACAATAGAATTCTTGCCATCATAGGACTCCTTTTCAAAATACCCGGCCGGGTTACCCGGACGGGAAACAACCTTTATTTTACGGGACAATGGTAAAGGGATAGGGCGTGCCGTCCGGACGCGTGATGCGCAGCCCGAAAGCCCACCCGCCGGCGCGCTGCGTGATCTGCGCAAGCAGCGTGTTCGTTCCCGGGCGCAGGGTGATGTCGGCGACGTCCTGGTCCACGTCGTATCCCCGGTCCACGTCATTTTCCAACGCTACTTCGCCGTTCACCCACACGCGCAGGCCGTCATCGGACCCCGCGCGCAGCTGGGCGGGACCGCCTTCGGCGACTTCGATTTGCACGAAAGCGAACGCGACCGACTGTTCAACCGTGCCAATGACGCCGAAGAGGTCATACAGGCCGGCGGCATCCGTGCTGTCGGCGGCATGCCACTGCAACGTCTTGTCGCCCGCGGGATACGAAGCATCCAGGCTGACCTCGGGCTCGTTGATGAAAACGGGCTTGAATCCTTCGCTGATATTCCAGGGGAAGGGCCCGACAAACTGCCAGTGGTTGACCACGCCGATGGCGCGCGCGAACTCCGGGTTCGGGCCCCGGCCGCGCATGGCGCCCACCGCCCCGCGCACGGCTTCCGGTGTGGCAAGTTTTGGAACAATCTCGTCCATGAGTTTCCGGCCTTCCTCTTCCCGGCCGGCTTGCATGGCGTTCTGGGCGATGCCGATCATGGCTTCCACGGGCAGGCTTTCGATATCGCCCGCCTTCAACAGATCAAGCACCACGTCAAAGGCCTCGGGCACGGGATGCTGCCGAATACCGTCCAGGGCCTCCGCCCGTGCGGCATCGTCCCGGGCATGGCGGTAAACCGCCAGCCAGGCGCGTCCGGCGCCCTCGCCGTTGCCCGCCTGGCGCAGTTGACGGGCCAGCGACTGCAGGCTTTGCAGCGTCTCGTCTAGTTCAGGTGTCCATTCGGCGCCCGTGTCGGCGGCGGTTTTCAAGATGTCTTCAAAGATGGGCGCAGCCTCGGGAAAGGCCCCGCGTCCCAGCGCGGCGCGCGCAGCGCTTCGTATCGCGGGATCCGTGTCCTTCGCTGCTTCCGTCAGCAGGGGCGCATACTCGGGCGCGGCCTTGTCGCCGAACAAGGCCAGCAGGCCGACTTTCATTGTTGTACTGAAACGGGGATATGCGGCGGCAAGGTCCAGGCGCGCTTCCCGGCCATCCAGGTTGCGGAAGGCTTCCAGCGCGGCCGGTTCAAGCACGAAACCCGTGTCGCGGGCAAGAGCGGCCTCGATTACGGGAATGCAGCTATTGTCCCCGTAGCGGACCATGCCGGTGATGGCGCCGCCCTGGATCAGGGTGTGGGGCGCCGTTTCCAGAATCTCCCGGTAAGACTGCATGGCCTGTTCCCAGAGCCCGCCCCGAGCCGCCATGGCATCGGTCAGGCGCAGCCAGCCGTCCCAGGCGTCAAAAGCGTCTTCGGCGCCCGACTGTGCGCAGATGCGCCGTGCCTCCGATATCAGGGCTGGATTTCCCGTCCGGGCTAGGGCGCGCAGGCCCGCGCCGCGCACCGCGGCGGAAGGATCTGTAAGCAAAGCCTCAACACCCGGGTTCTGCCAGTCCGGCGGAAATAAGGCAATGGAACGGAGCAGCGCCACTTTGAAGGACTCGTCCGCGCCGTTCAGGGCGTCACACAAAACGAGCAGGGCTTTTTGGTTATGGAGGTTTTCCAGGGAAGCCCGGGCGGGTTCACGCCATGCCTCCTCTTTCAGCAACGCGGCTACCGCACCCAGATCATGTCCCTCATCGATCGCATAAGGCAGCAGGCGCAGCCCGATATCCTTCTGTTTGTCCGAGGCGCCCGGCGCCAGCAGGGAAAACACGGACGCCGCAACGCTATCCCTGTCCCCGGCGCTGCCCCGAAGGGCAGTCTCGTGAATCACATCCTCAAGAACGCGTAGTGCCGTAAACGAGACTGCGGGGTTCGGGTCGTCCAGTAGGAGCGTCATGTCACGGGCGACTTCCGGTCCGCGCAGGGGCAGCAGTTGCCTTGCCCGCGCCTGGCGGGGACCGTCATCGCCGCTTTTAAGATCGGCGATCAGCATATCCAGCGTGGGCGCGGGTGCGGCGGCTGTCATGCCGTTAACCACAATCACAACAAGCAGGATCAAAAAAAGTTTTTTCATGGCGCCTGGTCCTTTAGATATGCCACGGGGCGCGGTACGCCCGGCTGAGGTGTTGGTCTGCCTGGGAATCGTTCACAAAGCGCTCCGCCTCCCCGTCCCAGTACAGTTTGCGCCGGGTCTTGAGCGCGATACCCGCGAGCAGCGGCGCGGTAGTTGAACGGACGCCTTGCTCGATGTCGGCTGCCGGGCGGCGGCGCGTGCGGATGCACTCGAAGAAATCATTGTGATGCGGCGGATGGGCCCAGCTTTTTTCCGGTTCGCCGATGTATTCTTCCATACCCAGCGAATCGGGTTTGACCACGATGGTGCCCCGGTCCACATAAAGCGCGCCCTGCTCGCCGTAAAAAGAAATGCCGTAGCCTTTACCTTCACGAGTGTCACTCAGGCGCTGTTCCCAGGTAACAATGCAATCCGGGTATTCAAAAACGGCTTCAATGCAGTCGTAGTTGTCCTGGCCGATTCCCAGCCGGTAACTGCCGCCCAGGGCCTGCACGCTGATGGGGCGGTCCTGGCGGATACCCCAGTGGACGATGTCCAGCAGGTGGATGCCCCAGTTGGTCAGCTGCCCGCCCCGCGCATAATCATGCCAGCCCATCCAGCCGCCGAAACGCTCCGGGGAAAAGGGAACCTTGGGCGCCGGACCCAGCCACAGGTCCCAATCGAGGCCGCGCGGCACCTCCTCGGGCGTTTCACCCACCCTCCATCCATTCACACCCACCCAGGCCGACGCCGTGGTCACCTTGCCGATGCGGCCGCTGTGGATGATATTTATGGCCCGCTGAAAAATCTCCATGTTCCGCTGCTGGGTGCCCAGCTGCACCATGCGCCCGTAGCGGCGCGCTGCGTTGACCATGGCGCGGCCCTCGGCGACCGTGGGACAAGCCGGTTTTTCCACGTACACGTCCTTGCCCGCCTGGCAGCCCATAATCGTGATCAGCGGATGCCAGTTGTCCGGCGTCGCCACCAGGATAGCATCGATGTCGTCCCGGTCCAGCACGCGCCGGAAATCCTGGTAGGTGTCGGGATGCATGTCCCGTTCCTTTTCGAGCCACTGGAGCACCGGCATAAACCGGCCCACCGCCACGTCGCACAGGGCAACCAACTTACACTGGGGATTATCGCTCAGCGCCTCCACATGCCGCCGGCCCATACCGCCCGTGCCGATTACCGCCAACCGGACCCGGTCTGACGGCGCCACGCGGCGCGCCATAGACAGGGCGGCATCCGCCCGAGCGGAGTACAGCCCCGCTGATGCGGCGCCGACGGCGAGGGCGCGCGCGCTTTTCTTGAGAAATTGGCGCCGGTTGCAGGAAAACATGTCTGGATTCATGGAAACAATCTCCCAAGGCTGAGGAAAGTTCATGCGGATATGATTTCACCTGAAAGGGAAAGCGTCTATTATGCACGGAAAACGGGGGTGGAGTAAACCAAGCGAGGAGAAAAAAACAGGGAACCGCGCACAAGGCGGAAAATTCACGGCATACCGATCATTCCCAAGTCAAGATCGAGAGAAAGAAGCCCTTTGATCTGTAGTATTCCGTACTACCCCCAGTCAACTTCCAGTGTTATTTCGAAGAAGTTAACGCTGCGGTGACTTTAACTTGCTGAAACGATATGGATTGTTTGACGAGCCGATCACGTATTTTATGTGCTTTCTGTGCCTTATGTGGGTAGTCTTTAAAGAAGATGTTTGCCACAAAAAGCACATAAGTCACAAAAAGCGTTGGTCGCAGCTGTACCGCGCCGTGTGATTCGTGTATTTTGTGGTCGTCAAAATCCGTACCACGAGCGATCCGCCTGTCCGGGGTCAGTCTTTGTATATGGACACTTCGTCACCGATGCGAAGCACGTGCGCATCAGACCAGTTGTTCCATTTAAACAGGTCTTTGACGCTTACTCCGTAACGGCGGGCAATGGAAGAAGGGTTCTGGCCGGCGGTAACGGTGTGAACGACTTTCTTTGATGTGGCCTCGGCGATCTGGATGTCACTTGAACGATCACGCTGGCTTGTGCCGCGCGCGGCGTTGTTAATATTCAGGCTCTGGCCGACGCGGAGAATGGATTTGGCCGTCAGGTGGTTGGCAGCCAGCAAATCGGCCGTTTTGACGCCGTACTTGGACGCAATCACGGAAGCGGTTTCACCGGGAGCCACCTTGTGGACTACCGGTTTCGACTCCGTTTTACTGGAAGATTCCTTGGAGGAGGATTTTTTCGCCGTTGCCGTCGGTGGGGTAGCCGAAGCGTCCCCGGCGATGACCAGCCGGTCACCGGCGCGAATGACTGACTGGGCGTTGAGATTATTCCAGGCCAGCAGGTCGCTGGTGGGAACGCCGTAGAGTTTCGCGATGACCCCGGGGTACTCGCCGGGTTTCACTTCATGGTACCGGGCGGCAACCTGAACGGGAGCCGCCGAGGCCCCCAGTTTCAGCACTTGGCCGACCCGGATGCAATCGCCCGATTTGATCGTGTTCAGTTTTGCCAGCTCCGCCACGCTGGTCTTGTTGTTACGGGCAATGGCCGAAAGCGTGTCACCCGGTTTTACCGTGTAGGTGGCCTGGCCGGACGCGGTTTTCACCGTGTCCGCCTTCGGCGAAGCGGTGTCATTCCGCTTTTCCGCGGCGGCGACAGTGACTTCCTTGTCGCCCCGCGCCGGTGCGACACCCGGTATGTGCAGCACCTGGTTCGCCTGCAACGACTTGGCCGAGCGAATGCGGTTCGCCTGCATCAGCGCTTTCTGTTCCACGCCGTAGCGGCGCGCGATTCCAGCAACAGTTTCCCCGCGGCGCACGCGGTGGGTCGCGCCGGATGGGGCATGGGAAGAAGCCGCCTTGGGCGCCGAGGCATATTGCACTGTTTTTACCGTTTTCAACGCGGCCAGGAACTGGTCCCGCTTATCACGGGGCACCGCCACGGCATATTCGCCCTGGGGCGGCGTGGCTTCCTGGATCAAATCAGGATTCAGCCCGGCGAGAGTGCCCTTGGAGAAGCCCATGGCCTTATCCAGCTCGGCCAGTGGATAGCACCCGTTTACCGGAATGCGTTCGATGTCCTCGAAGGGATCCGTCGGACAGGTAAACCCATACTTCTCCGGCGCGTTCGCCACCACAATATAGGCAAGCAGCCGGGGAAAATACTTTTTGGATTCCTGTTTGATACGGTCCGAAGCCGGCGGGGTTTCTATAAGGCTCCACAAATCCCGCTGGCCGCCGTTGGCCGCGATGGCGCGGGACAAGCCGCCCTCGCCCATATTATACGCCGTGACCGCCAGGGACCAGTCGCCGTTGAAAAAATCGTGCAGGCATTTCAGGTATTCCGCCGCGGCCCGGGTGGCGCTGTGCCAGTTGTTCCGTTCGTCCACATAACTGTCCATCCGCAGGTTGTAACGGCGCCCGGTGGCGCGCATGAACTGCCACATGCCGCCTGCGCCGGCCGGAGAAACCGCCTCCGGACGGAACATGCTTTCGACCATGGCCAGCCAGGCAAGGTCTTCGGGAAGCCCCTGGGAACGGAATTCCTCCCTGATGTAGGGTAGATACCGGGAACTCCGGTTCAGGCCTCGCTGAAAGGTGCCGGAATAGGACTGCTGCAGTTCGGCGATTTCGGCTTCCACGGGCTTGGGCAGGGGCAGTGGAATGACAATGTCACTGTACACGCCCGTTTTGGAGGAACCCAGCCGCCCTTCGGGATGATGGTAGAGGTGGGCGTGCTTCATGTAAAGCCGGAGGATTTCCTCAAGCTTTTCGCTCGACTCGTAGAACAGCGCGGGGTCCAGATTGGCGTCCACCAGCAGTTTAAGCATGCGCTGGTAATGCTCGAGGGCCGCGTCGAATTCCCCCCGTTCGTGGGCTTCATTCGCCTTTTTAAGCTCATTTTCCGCCTCGCTCAGCAAGGCAGCCACATCGGGCGGTGTCAGGGCTTCGGTTTCGGCCGGCTCCTGCTCGGTCTTGACGGGCGGCCGCAGGCGCCCGTGGTCCTGCGCCTGGTATGCGCAACCGGAAAAAAGAAGAATAAGAACAACACTGATGGCCGCGAGGCTATAATCGGAATGCAAAACCACGTTCCTGCGCCTTGCACGGCATACGATGGCTACGGTTTCCACGTATGAACGCTCTCCTTACTGTTTCGCCGGGGCTATGAATATACTGGCAGTCCACTTGCCACCCCGCCAGAGTTCATCCCCTCTAGGATGAAGTGACCTTATCCGGGGTATTGTCCCGAGCCCGCAGTGGCGTTTCCACCCACACGATTGTACAGACTCATTAATACATAGTTTAAACTATATTCTGTGTCCTGTCAAGTATTATCTAACAACAGGATGTGTTTTTTTCCGCATGTCGCATGGGAAAGCCCCCCCGGAATTCCCGCGCCGGGCCAAGGGACAGCCTGCACAGCGGGGCGCTTTCCGGCAAAAGTCCTTGCCTGTCCACACGATCAGTCCATGAAACTCCTTATAGACAGGTACATTGGGCGGAACGGCGGCATGCACCAATTGCTGCAGGGTGTCGTAGGGGATGGTTTCCGGCGTCAAGCCGCAACGATGAAAAATGCGCCGGGTGTAAGCGTCCACAACGAATATGGGCTTGTCGCAGGCATACAGCAGGATATCATCCGCCGTTTCCGGGCCGATGCCTTTCAGGTCCAGCAGTTCCTCCCGCAATGCTGCCAGGGGACGCGCCGCCATGGGCGCCATGCTATTTCTGTAGTGTCTCCCCAGGTAATCACAAAAAATCCGCAGCCGTTCCGCTTTCTGGCGGTAATACCCGGACGAGCGTATTGCCGTCTCCAGGGCTTCCTGCGGCGCGTCCAGCATGCGCCGGGGGGTCAGCAGGCGCGCTTTCTTCAATTGCTCAATGGCCTTTTCAACGTTCGACCATGCCGTATTCTGGGTGAGAATGGCGCCGATGGCCACTTCAAAGGGCGAATCGCCCGGCCACCAGCCAGTCGGCCCGTAATGCGTTGACAGCCGGGCGAGCATGTCGTTTAATTCTTGGCTTTTATTCACAAACTGCACTTTACTAAAAGTTGTCAGGCACTTCCCGGGAGTAGTATACACGGCCGGCTTTAGGCGCTATTTTATTGACTCATAATCAAGGCAACTTAAGGAGCATTCTTGTAAGTTATTGTGGTGCAGGCATCTTGCCTGCTCCGGCGGGCAGGCTGGAAGCCCGCACCACAAAGATCAGTAGTAAATTGACTCAGCATAAGTGGTCATTAGCATGACTCACTACACTAGTTTGCGGCTCCATTTTGTCCCTGTGCTTATTCCCCGTCTTCCGGTTTTGGCCGGGTTTCGAGCAGGAGATCGTCCAGGATGAGCACGCGCTCGAACCAGATCATGAGGAGGGTGCACAGGTATCGACGCCCCATTTCACGGAGGCGCAGGTTGGACTGGCCCCAGGTGCGCCCGCTCCAGGAGATGGGGATTTCCGCGATCTTGAAGCGGCGTATCAGGCAGGACAGGGACATCTCAATGGTGATGTTGAAATGAGCCGCGTGCAGGGGGCTGATGCTCTCGATGGCATGGCGGCGGTACACCTTGAAGGCGTTGGTCAAGTCGTTGAAACGGGTCAGGAACAGGACGCGCATGGCGAAATTGACGATGCGGTTGAAGAAAAGTTTGACGGGCGGGTACTGGGAGACTTTGCTGCCTTTCCGGAACCGGGACCCGAAGACGCAGTCATAACCTTCCTCGATTTTCCGGTAGCAGGCGACCACGTCCTCCGGGCTGTCGGAACTGTCCGCCATGACCACGGCGACCACATCGCCTTTGAAATGCTTCAGGCCGCAGCGTATCGCCCGGCCGAGGCCGCCGGGGGGTGTGTTCGTGACGACGTGCAGTTCCGGGTAGGACGGCGCCAGCGACTCCAACACCTGCGGGGTAGCGTCGGTGCTGTTGTCATTTACCACCAGCAGTTCGAAGGGGATGCCCTCGCCTCGCAGAGCGGCCGCCAGCGGCTCCAGCGTGCGCGGCAGGTTTTCCGCCTCGTTGTAGGCGGGGATCAGAATGGAATATAGAAGTTTGTTTCGCATCACGACGCGTGCCGGGCCCGACGAAGGATATCGTCATAAATCTCCACCAGGATCGCTTTCACGTCATACTGCTGGCGCCATTCCGGGTAATGGGTCTTGAACTTGCGGGTATCGCTGATCCACCAGATATGATCGCCGATGCGGTTGGTTTCGGTGTAGGTGGTGGCCATTTTGTTGCCTGTGATTTCCTCGCACAGGGCGACCGCCTCGAGCAGGGAACAGTTGCTGAACCGGCTGCCGCCGATGTTGTACACCTCGCCGGCGCGGGGCGCTTTCACCACCTCGTCAAAGCAGGCGACCAGGTCCGAGGCGTGGATATTGTCGCGCACCTGCTTGCCCTTGTACCCGAAGATATTATAGGTATTCCCGGTGACCGCGCATTTCATGAGATAGGCCAGGAACCCGTGCAGTTCGGCGCCGGCATGCCCAGGACCGGTGAGGCACCCGCCGCGGAAGACGGCGGTATTCATGTCGAAATACCGCCCGTATTCCTGGACCATGACGTCCGCGGCGACTTTCGAGGCCCCGAAAACCGAATGTTTGCACTGGTCGATGCTCATGGATTCGTCAATGCCTTCGGCGGCATAGGGGTGGGCGGGGTCCACTTCCCACCGCGTTTCCTCTTCCACCAGTGGCAGGTCGTTGGGCCGGTCGCCATAGACCTTGTTGGTGCTGGTGAAGATAAAGACCGCGTCCGAGGCGTGCAGCCGGGTCAGCTCCAGGAGATTGAGCGTGCCCATGGCGTTGATGCCGAAGTCGGTATGCGGTTCCCGCGCCGCCCAGTCGTGGCTGGGCTGCGCCGCCGTATGCACCACCGCCCGGATGTCGCTGCCGTATTCCCGGAACAGGCCCGAAAGGCTTTCGTAATCGCGGATATCCGCGGAGACGTGCCGGTACCCCGGAATTTCCCTTTCGAGTTCTTCGGCCATGGGGCGGGTCGACGCGCTTTCACCGAAAAAGTAGGCGCGCATGTCATTGTCCACGCCCGCCACCGTGTATCCCTGCGCCGCGAACAGGCGCACGGCCGATGAGCCGATCAGCCCTGCGGAACCGGTCACAATAATTACGCTCATGTGCATCCTTTTTGCCGGGAGATCCCGCTTAACTGTTTTTATGAGGCGGAGAAGCTGTTGCCTCACGTCCCCTTCATTCTATCGAATTAAGCATGCATAGAGTCAAACGTGACAGAGCACGGGGGTCTGTATTTTCAAGAAAAGCGTATTCCGTTTTACCCCGCCTGCGGTGTTACGGCGCAAGACCGGGTACAGGAGACGGGTAACCCCACAACACAAGGTCGGATGCCTGTAAATCGCCACTTTCAGGGTTGTTGCAGAGGCAAAAACGGACAGGTACTCTTATCACCCCTTCTCTTCCGTCCATCCTGTCCATGCCGTCCACGCGATCCACAGAATCAGCATGTTGAATCGAGGTGTTTCCGCCATCTTATTTTGCAGAAACCGACAAGAATCAAGGCCAATACCGCCATGAATAAAATCGCCGGAGTAACCAGGGGCACACCCGGCAATACCACCAGGGTGATTATCGGTGACTGTGCCGTGCCTGCGATGTTGTCGGTTGCCACGCACTGATAGTTGCCGGCGTCTTCGGGCAAGACGGAATCGAATGTCAAGGAGTCGTCTTCTTGTCCCGCAAGCAGGACCAGGGACATATCCTCCATAACGCGGTACCATTGGAACGCGACCTCGCCCGAACTGTTGATCGGGATGACCGTGATTTCGACAGGTTCCCCTGTTTGTGATGTGACAGGGTTGGGTCCCGTGTATGTCAGGGAGAATTCCTCTTCTCCTTCGGCCGGCGGCTCGCCCTCGCCCTCGACGGGTGGTTCTCCTTCGCCCTCGACGGGTGGTTCTCCTTCCCCTTCGACTGGCGGTTCGCCCTCACCCTCTCCCTCGCCTTCAGGCGGAGAGACTACGGTGATGGTCGCGGGCTGGGAGGTGATATCATCGGTATGGCTGTCATATACCACCAGTTCATAGTCGCCCGCATCGCCGAACTGGAGATCAGTGAGGGTCAGCATGCTATTCTGGGGTTGTTCTTCCACCGGGAGGGGCTGACCGTCCTTGCGCCAGATATAGGTCAGTGTCGGGACGCCTCCGGTCACCGTGGCAGCCAGAATTGCTGTCGAGCCCGTGGTATAACTGCCACCCGCAGGCTGTACTGTAATAGCAAGCCGGGGGTACACGTACAAGTGGGCTGTTTCCGAAGGTTCCGATGCCTGGGGAAGGGCCGCGTCGGTTACGATGCAACGGTAGGGGCCCGCCTGGGCCGCCAAGGGCGCGGCAAGCGTCAGCACCGGGCCGTTGGGCTGTTGGGCCGGCGGCAGGGCCACATTGTTGTAGCGCCATTCATAGATATAAGGCTCCACGCCTCCCGTTACGCCGATGGTGAAAACGGATTCCCCTTCATCGTCGTAGGCAACCACTTCTTCCGGCCCGGTCACCGTCAACGGGTAGGACACGGTAAGCGCGGCGGCCGGGGATGGACTAATGACCCTTCCCTGGGGCGCAACGCCCAGCATGTCGGTAATCACCACGTCATAATCGCCTTCACTTGCCGCGACGACGGGATCGATCGTCAGGAACGGCTGGTCCGGCGCGCCCAGGCTGATGCCGTTTCTGCGCCAGTCATACTGCAGCGCCCCGTGCCCGCCAGAGGCGATTACGGTAAACACATGCGCGCCGTTTACCGGCACGGTGGCTGACATCGGCGGCTGGGTGATAACAATCGGGTCCGCAACGTACACGGGCACATCCGGCGTGCTGGACGCGACCTGTGCGAGAGCATCCGTTGCGGTGACCCTGTAAAGGCCGCTATCAGTTACTGCCGCGTTAGCGATTTCGTAAGAGAAAGCGCCGCCTTCCTGGACGGTGGAACCACTTCGCGTCCAGCGATAGGTCATGGGCGTAATGCCGCCGTCCGTTACCGCGTTCAGGGAGAAGGGTTCTCCGACATAGGTGTATATCTCTTCCTCCGCGAGGGCAACGAAGAGTGGCGCGGAAACGCTAACACTGGCGCCCGAAGGAACCGTGGTGGTCCAGATGGAACCTGCGGCCATCGTGCCGAGCAGGTACGGCGCATAGCCCTGAATGGTTACGGTAACCGCATTAATGAGTTTGCCGGAATTGTTTACGATAAAGATCTGGTCGAAATTCAGGAAGGGGGAATTCCCGCCGCCCAGTCTTACCACTTCCAGCGAAGGCATACCCGTATGCAGGGCGTTGAATGCCGGCCTGTTCCAGAAGTCCCCCAGGGTGTACCCGCCCGTGGCCACGCCGCCTTCCAGGTGCGGCAGCATCGGTATCTGCAGCACGGTGTTATAAGGCGCGCTGGAGCGCAGCCAAGCATTATTAGTGGTCGTGCCCGCCAGGTAGTCGTCCGAGAAGGCGGGCATCGCGGGATTGGCCAGGTTACTGATCAGCGTGGCACGGCCGCGCAGCCCGTTGTCCGTGCTTGCCGTATGGTTGTCGCAATTGACCGCGCCGCCGGCTAGCACCACGGAACCGTGCAGTTTCACCATGCCCGGCGAACCCAGGCCGCCGTCGCCGCCGGCGCCGGACGTGCCGCTGGAACCGCCATCGCCGCCAATACCTCCTCTACCCCCGCGTGTGCCCGCCCCGCCCGCACCGCCATAGACGTAGAGAGGAAGACACCACCCCGCAGTGTATCCGTAATAGCCCGTGCCACCGGAGGTAGCTGTGCCTGGATTACCATAGTTATTACCCGGGTCAGTTCCCCCATTCCCGGCTTGCGCCGCCGACTGTGTGCCGCCGGAAGCAGGTGCTCCCGCCGACACATTCACTACGCCGCCAAATGACAGGAGACCGCGCGACGCCAATACGACCGCACCCCCACCCTCGCCGCCATTGCCGCCCGTTGCTCCGGTCAAAGCCGTCCCCCCTTGGCCGCCATTGCCACCCGCGCCGCCTGTGCCACCGTTACCACCCTGCCCCCCGGGAGCATCCACGGGAGTACATTGCGTCCACCAAGTTGTCCAACTCATGCCGCCGCCGCCACCGCCAGCACCGCCTGAACCCCCGCCGCCTTTGCCGCCCCCTTGGCCGCCTGCACCGCCTCCTCCGCCGCCCCCCCCGCCGCCGCCGTGACCGGCCGCGAGCAGCAGGGAATCCGGAGCCGCGGTGAACTGGGCACTTCCGCCCGCGCCGCCATTACTGCCATTGCCGCCGGAAGAACCTGAAGAAGCATTTCCGCCGGCGCTCCCCGTAGCCGTTGCTGCATTTCCTGCGGTGCCGTTGGTAGGAGCAACTTGTCCCGCTCCGCCCGTTCCACCGCCACCACCGCCGACACCAGCTGTGCCGCCATTGACAATGCTCGCATTTGTTCCCTGATTTCCGCGGTTGCCGGCACTGCCTGCGGTTCCCTGTGCGCCGAACCCCTGGGTGCCTCCTAAGCCATAAGCGCCATAACTACCGGTGATGCCGATGGTTCCGTTGCTGCCCGCAGTGCCCGAATTGCGCGCGCTGCCGTTTGTGCCGCTGCCACCGTTGGCAAGTGTGCCTCCCACTCCTCCTGATGCAACAGACCCACCCGCTCCATTGGCGGTTCCACCGGTACCGCCCGTGCCGCCGCTGCCGCCCGTACCACCGCCGCCGCCCGCGCCGCCACCCGCACGGCCGGGCACCGCGCCGGAAACATCCAGGCTGGTGTTCCAGGTCATATCGCCCGAAGCGGTAAGCACCAGCGGCCGGTTGCCGGAAACGCTGACGGTTACGCCGGCCGGCACCTCAACCGATGCGAAATTGAATTTGGCGACATTGCCGCCGTCCACGGTCATAACTTGTCCGTTTATCGGCGGATTCGAATTGACTTGGAGGGTTGGGGGTGTGGTGCCGGTATTGATGGTGATGGAATTGCCCGCGGAAACGGACAGCACGCCCAGGGACCCGTCACTTACATACAGATCTCCGGGATCCCCCGGCCCTGAAATATACTCAAAGGTATAGGCATTATCCGCGCCGTCCGCGTACGCCGCCGGCAGGTTTGGACGGTTCGAGGCATCGAAGGCGGCCCCTGCCGGAATGGAAATGGCCACCGTAATGGTCTGGCTCCGTGTCACCAGGATATCGAAGGAATAGGCTGCGCCGCTGCCCGCGAAATTGATCACCTGTGCCGAACCGGCCCCGGTGACCACATTCAATGCGATGTCGGTTGCCGTGAAACCCGTGACGGACTTGTTGAAGCTTACACTGAAAGGAACCGACGACAACAAGGTGGGTTCAGGGATGCCGGGCGTGATGATCGCCGCAGGATCTCCCCGGTCAATCAGATAAGACTGTCCGGAAGTGTAATTACCGTTGCCAGCGCCTTCTCCGCCAATCGCGTTCCAATTCTTATCATAGACACTCCCATCGTCCAGGAAATCCAGGCGGAGCGTCCCGTCGGGAGCGCCGGAAATATTCACGGTCACCGTGCGAACGGCGGTGTCCTCCGCTCCGGACACGGAAACGATATACGCCCCGGAAGCCGCCGTATCGTTCAATTGGAAATCTGAAGCATCCACGCCGCGCACCCCCTCGCTGAAGGTTACTGTAAAGGCGACCTCGGCCAGGTCCGTCGGGCTCGGGTGGACGCGGTTGATGGACTGCACCACCGGTGCCGTGCTGTCCAGCAGCCAGCCCGCGTAATACTGCATCAGGCAGTTGTCAAAGAGGAGTTTATAGCCATCACTGCTCAGGTGAATAGGGTCGCGTTGGTCACCGTCCACCTTGTTCATATAAAACGAAGGAGTTCCCCAGGACACATCGCCGCCCGGAAGCGGGTTATAGGCTGGGGCTGCGCCGGGGAAAGGAACCGACTGGGCGGGCCAGAGCAGGCCATAGGAATTGAGATATCCCGCGCGATACTGGATGTTGCCCCAGTTCTGAATAAAATCGAAGCGGGGCGTGGCCTGAGCGATGGATATTTCACGGGGCCCGAACCCGGCAAAGAACTGGTTGATCTGCTGGTTGTTGGCGCGGTTCTGGTTGAAATCTCCCGGCGTCAAACCAAGGGTTGACGAAAGCAGCGCGGCATCCCAGCTGAATTCCTGCATGCCGTAGGTGCACGTTTCGGTAATATTGAGGTAATCATAACCGCAGAGGAGTATTTTCACATGGGGATGATTGGTTCGAATCCAGGAGACCACGGTCTGCAGGTTGGCCTGAATGGAATCGTACAACGCCTGGGTTTGCTCCGTGGTCCAATTCGCCCGCCACGCCCACATGTCGTTGCCCGTGATTGATAGATGGATGATGTCAATGGTGGGCCAGGTATTCAGCGACCAGGTGATGCGGTCGAGGGAGGGCATATTGGTATGTCCCGGCGGTGAAGGAAAGGTGCCTTCGGGGGGCACGGCATTGCTCGCCCAACTTGCGGCGGTAGTGCCGCCCAAGGCTGTATAGGAACCCTCGACTTGGTACGTGTCTGTGCCGAAGTTATAGTTCAGCACGGACTGAAAAGAACCCATGTCCCAGGGCCACTGAGTCCAACTGTCCCCGACCAGCAGGATGCGCCGCACCGCCGCGGCGTTGGGAGCGATGCCGATCAGCAGAAGCAGGATTACCAAGCAATAGAAGCGTTGTTTGACAGAGTATAAGCGATGCGACATGAGAATGATTCCTTCTCTACCATAGACGTTGCTACACAACGGCCTCAGCAGGATTACCGGTTACCCGGGCTGGGCCGCGTGGGCGATGCAAGTTCACATTTCTTAAATTATAGCACAAGAAAACTCTTATTAATAACAATTTAACGGAATTATTTTGAAAATATATTTTTAGTTATGTTGCTATTCGCACCTTATTTCGAGGTGCCCGGTTCATGGTATTGACGCTGTTTTGGAGTGCGGAAGCCATGCTTGCGCTTTTCCTTTGTGGCCCGAGTTGGTTTTGTGGTGGGTACACTACGCTTCGTCCGGGACTTCGTCCGGAAGAAGGGACGCTTTCGGCGCAACCGGAACGCAGTATCTCAGTCAGAAAGAAAGACATGAAACACACCCGTATCAACGTATTTTCCGTTTCATTATAAACAACCTTAAGCAGCGTCATTCCGGTTTTTTCGCGGCCTTTGGCCAGCATCGAAGAACGGTACTGTACAACGCGAAAAAGACCGGAATCCAGATTCGTCCCGCTGCAATGAATGCCCATTCCCCATCTTAAAAAATACATCTGACAGGGCTGTTCCTCACGCGCGGTTTTCAAAGATAGATTCCGGTCTTTTCGCGGTCTGGCACACGCTTCGATACATGTTTTTCCCCACCGCGAAAAACCGGAATGACGCGTTGTTTTTGGGTCTTTGAGACAAATCAAAACATGACACTCTTCTCGGTTACCCATACTTAAAACAGAACTCGTAATTAATTGTCAGCGAAATGACCCTAAGCGCTAGATCCCGTCCGCCTTGAGCAAGAGAGCGAAAGCGCAAGCGTGGCTTGCGCACTCCAAAGCATTTACAAATCTGGGTTGCAGGCAACGCCCCCGTCGGAATAAGAAGCAGACCACAGATGCATTCGGAACGCTCCGTAACAAGTCCTTCCGGCGGCGCTGGTATGCTATACTTACGCTTCTTTCAGCAGGGGCGCGGTGCCTTTCCCGCTGCCGACAAGGCGTCTTTGCCCCCGATCAGCAACGCTACCGGAGGTTATTTGTGATTTATCTGGGCATTAGTGAGGACCTGTATGACGCTGGCGTGACACTGGTCGACGGGGACCGGATCGTATTCGCCGCCAATGAAGAGCGCTATACACGCCGTAAAAACGAGGGCGGTTTTCCCCGCCATTCCCTTTCCGCGCTTCTGGATTACACCGGCGTTCAGCCGTCCGACATCGACCATCTGTGTGTGTGCGGTCACATGACGCCGCCCCTGCCCGTACGGTTGTTCCCTTTTCTTCATAATTGGCTCTTTGACGCCTTCCGTAGCCGTGAGGAAACCTTGTTCAAACGGCTGCTGGACACGGTCATGTTTCATACACCGGTGTCGCAGACTTCGGAAAATTCCCTGATGCGGCGCGTCACCAAGCCCTTCCTGGCGCCCGTAATGCGCCGGGCGCTGCCGGCCGGACTGCGGCGCATCCCCCTGCATTTTTCGGAGCATCACCGCGCTCACGCGGCGGGCGCGTGGTTTTGTTCCGGTTTTGAGGAGGCCCTCTGTCTGACTGCGGACGGCATGGGCGACGGCCTTTCGATGACCGTGTCCCGCGCCCGCCCGGGCAAGCCGATCGAACGGCTTTGGACCGCCCCTGCGGGGAGTTCCTTCGGCCTGTTTTTCGAGGCGCTGTCGCAGGCATTTGGATTCATCCCCTCCCGGGACGAAGGCAAGATTACCGGGCTGGCCGCGACGGGAGACGCCTCCCGTGTGAACGAGCCAATCCCGTACACCCTGGTCGACGGGACATTGACTTACACGGGCCCGGTCGGGCGGAAACGGGTGGACTGGGTGCGCGGGGAACTCCTGCCGCGCTACGGCCGAGCGGATGTTTCCGCCTGGGCCCAGGATCTGCTGGAACGCTTCACGATCGACGTGGCGCGGACCTGGCTGCAGAAGACCGGCCTGCGCAGCCTGGTGGTGGCGGGCGGTGTCTTCGCGAATGTGAAACTGAACCAGCACCTGCACGAGCTGGACGAGGTGGAACGGCTTTTTGTGTATCCGAACATGGGTGACGGCGGCCTGTCACTGGGCGCCATCTGCGAAACCCAGGGCTTTCAGCCCAAGCCGATACAAAATGTGTTTTTGGGGGAGGCGTACACGGATGAACAGATCGCGGCCACACTGACCAAAGCGGGACTGTCCTTTGAACCGATGGCCGACCCGGAAAAGACCGTGGCGGAACTGTTGGCGAAAGATCTCGTTGTAGGCAGGTTTCACGGCGCGATGGAATGGGGACCCCGCGCCCTGGGCAACCGGTCCATCCTGGTGCGCGCCGTGGACCCCCAAATTACCGGACGCCTGAACAAGATGCTTACCCGGAGCGATTTCATGCCCTTCGCGCCCGCGTTGCCCGCAGAGGACGCCGAACTATACTGTCATGGCGTGGATGCCGCGCGCTTTACGGCGGAGTTCATGACTGTCTGCTTCCGGTGCACGGAGCGCATGCACCTGGAGCACGGCCCCGTGGTACATGTGGACGGCACAGCGCGCGCGCAGCTGGTGAAGAAGGAAAACAATCCCACCTTCCACCGGATACTGACGGAACTCAAGGCGCGGGTCGGCAGCGGCGTGGTGCTGAACACCAGTTTCAACATCCACGAGGAACCCATCATCCGCACGCCGGAACATGCCGTCAACGCCTTCCTGGCCGCAGGCCTGGATTACCTCGCCATCGGCAGGTACCTGGTGAAACAACCCCGATCCGCCTGATCAGTCTAAGGGGATACCCGCAACGCAGTTTAATTTCTTGCTTTTGTGGTGCAGGCATCCTGCCTGCCGATCCGGCGCCGATCAAGGAAAAATCCGCAGGCAGGATGCCTGCACCACAACATCTGTTTTTGATGAATCATTGCGTCCCGGCGCCTCGTCGCCATCGCCCTGATCATCGTATGCTGCGTACCCGCCTGGCTGCTCTCCGTGTTCTATCTGCAGGGCGTGCTGGTATTCCTGGCGTGGGTATGACGGAAAGCGAATAGCAGCGACAAGAGCAACAGGGCCGCCACGCCGCCCGACAAAAGCAGATACAATAGAAAAGGTTTTGTGTTTCCGTCCGGCAGACTGATCGGATGGGTGTCCACAAGAAGCCCGATCGGGGTCATATTCCCGTGCGTTGCATACGCCCGCCAGCGGCGGATGCCGCCGGGGGTATTCGAGAAATGCTGCTTTCGCGGCCAGTCCACCACGGTTATACCCGCATCGTTCTTTTCCACCACCGTGAAATGGCCCTGTTCATTCTCCTCGGAAAACGAGTGAATAATGAGATAGAGATTGCCCTCCCAGTGGGCAACCGCCTTACCCGTCCATTCACAGGGCAAGGTGTGTAATCCCGCTTCTTCAAGATAGTGCCGAAGTTGTTCCAGGGACGCCGCTTCATGTCCAGTACCCAACGCCGCGCGCAGCTTTTCCAATTCGGGGGAACGATCCAGGAGGCGCTGTTCCAGGTAT
>Ga0123335_1000339_pt1 | contig 78988 bp, 65 predicted proteins | sample BiotimSIPDNA_2_FD_89707 | JGI IMG/M metagenome (GOLD analysis project Ga0123335, IMG submission 89707) | Anaerobic biogas reactor microbial communites from Washington, USA - Biogas_R2 time_0 SIP DNA | ecosystem: Engineered > Bioreactor > Anaerobic > Unclassified | place: Washington, USA... | reverse complement strand
GAAAAGATCGTTTGAAATTATAGAGCCAGTTGATAGCTTGCTGCCATTGCACGACTATCAACGGGAACTAGTTGATATAATTCTTAATAAATTATCTTCTAATGAGCAGAGATTTCTTATTCAATTGCCTACTGGTTCTGGTAAAACAAGAACGTTACTTGAAGCGATAGTTGAACATTCTAACAATACTAACATCATCGATAATCAATATTCAATTCTATGGTTGGCCCATAGCGAGGAGTTGTGCGAACAGGCTATTGAGACAATGAAGAAGGTATGGCAAAATAAGGCGTGTGATTCAATAAATGTGATAAGGTATTGGGGTGGCTACAGCCCAGATTGCGTTGATGTGGGAGGCTCATTTGTAGTAGCAACCTTTCAGAAGATATATAATGCTTTAATAAGAGGAGATGTGTTAGTTGGCGATATTGCTAAGTCGACAAAGCTTGTGGTTGTTGATGAAGCTCATAAAAGTATTGCAACAACATATGCTAAAGCAATTAATGGGATTGTGAATACAGATTCGTCGATTAAGTTGATTGGCCTCACGGCAACGCCTGGAAGGGGAAAGGAAAAGGAGGCTGAGAATGAAAAGCTTTCCGAATTTTATAATGGGATATTAATTTCTCCTGAACTTACGTGTAACCCTTTAGAGGAGCTGCGAAACAGGGGTGTTCTATCAAGAGTTGAGCACTATTCTATTAGATCAGATGTAAGTATTGATGTTCTTCAATCGATTGAGTGTGCTGCCGAAGATGGTTATTCGGACGTGCCTTCAACCGTATTGAGGAAGCTGTCTATTAATAGTATGAGGAATAAGCAAATACTAGATATCGTGGTGGATGAGGTTAGCAAGGGGAATCCGTGTCTTGTATTTGCGTGCACGGTTGAGCATGCTAGGCTGTTATCAGCGGGTTTAAATCTACGAAACATTAAGGCAGGTTGCGTATCTTCTGATATGAGGAGTGGCTCTCGTAATAAAATAATTAATGGGTTTAGGAATAGTAATATAGATGTTTTGATAAATTACGGAATATTGTCTACAGGTTTTGATGCACCAAGAATCAGGACCATATTGATTACAAGGCCGACCTCTTCTATTGTTTTATACAGTCAGATGATAGGGCGAGGCCTAAGGGGACCTAAGATGGGTGGATCTGAAGTATGTAAACTCATTGATATTAGGGATAATTTTGTCAATTATGGAGGGGTAGATGATGTTTATACATATTTTGCTAATTATTGGAAATAGTCTGGCTTGCTTTCAATGATGGTTAAGCTAATGCGAGATTGGTATGACAGCATAACTACCTAATATCCGTGTTATAGTTTTTGGGATAAGGTCATTATCATGAATAGTTCTCCGGATGATTCGTTATTTAAATACTTTACTAGAAAAGTAAGGGTGTCGGATCTTTATACACCTTACTATTCCAAAGCCCAAGTGGGCAGCACGTCCAATAACTTTATAAGTCAATTTGGTGAGGAAGAATATTTTGAGTCGTGGGAATCACCTCATGCTGTATATGATAAAAACAAGTTTCTTGGTGTGGTATGGGGAGAGGATGTTTATTGTGAAGATTGTAAAAATCTAGGTGCTATAATGGAGCAGCCTTCGATAAATGACATTGTTACGGCAGACTCTTCAGTTCTAGATATTGTCCCACTTTTTGCGCATAGAAAGCGTCGTTACTTATGCGTACTTGATGGGAACGAGCATGTTGGTATTATATCTTTTGGTGCGCTTGATAGCCCAGAATTTAGGATGTGTCTTCTCATTAAGACTCTTGAGTTGGAAGATCTTGCCCTAAAATTAATTTCATATGGGGCCAAAGAGTCTTGGAATGCGTTAAACAAATTACGTCAAAATAAAGTAATAGAAAATTATGAACGTAAGCATCGTAAAAAGTGTGATTATAAAATTGGGGTACCATCTATTCCTTATGAGGAGCTGCTGAAATGCACTTATCATTGTGATAAATACACGATAATTAATTCTAGAGGCATGTTAAGTGGGATTAGTAAGTCTGAGCTAAACGATTTGCGTAAGCGCGTTGAAGAAGTTAGAAATTCATTTGCGCATTCGTCTGATGTATCTAAATCCGGGACATTTCTTTATGACCCCTTTGGGATGAAAAAGTTTTTGGAGGATGTTAATTTACTAGATGTATCTCTTAGAAATGCAATTGCAGTGAAGAAAAACGCACCTGTATTTTTATGACTGTTTGGACTTTTCGGTCTGTTGATCGATGCGATGCTTTTTCGCGCGAAGGAGGAACTCGATCGCGAGTTTGCCCCGTCCGGCTACAATATCGGCGTCAACATCGGAAGGGCAGCAGGGCAGACGATCGGGCATGTTCACGTTCACCTTATTCCGCGTTATGAAGGTGATATGGAAGACCCGCGCGGTGGCGTCCGCGGCGTGATACCGGAGAAACAGGGGTATAGTTAATCTCTAAATATTTCGCCAAGCGGAAGCAGTGCTGTGAGTTTGCCGAGATTTTTTGAGGCGATCTTCCTGAAGGAGGCGGATATCATCCTCTCTTTGCTTGCGCGTTTCCAGAATGAAATGCCTGCAGCAAGCGCTTCTTTCCAAATATCGGAGTTCGAAGATGAGGGGATCGGCGGATGGAAATCCTGCTCGATTATCTGCTCGCTCCGCGGTGCATAGAGCATGGGAAGCATGTCATAGGCGGGCGCCAGCCCCGATACCTTTCCGGCTTCAAAATAAAAAGAGATATTTGCCTGGTGCATGTCGGTGTTGGCTATGAAGTGACCAAACATCTCGCGCCACCGCACCTCGCGCAGGGCCTGCTTGTCGATGATGCCCTTTGCCTCTAGCGCAACGGCGGCATCGCTCCATGCCCCCATCATTCCGGTAAATTCGGCAGATAGCGCGCGCAGCGAAATGAGTCCCTTTCTGCCGCGCCCTTCGGTTCGATCGAATCTTTCGACCTCGAGGAAAATTTGCCTGCCCCCTTCGATCAGGTAGGATGATGCGGCGCTATGGCCGCATTCTCGTATCGTTTCAAGCGCCAGGTGTTCGCATGCGAGCAGGTCGGCTCTTCTTCGGCCGACCTCGCTTTTGGTCGCGGGCGAAAATTTTACGAGCACAGGCCGCGGTTTGAGGCCGGCTATCGCCGGAAATTTTGGCTGTTCTCCTCCGGCTGAAGATCCTGGATCCCCGTGGCGCAGTATCTCTAATGCGAGCTGCGGATATTTGAGGCTGCGCTCCTTCGCTTTTACGATCGCTGCAGGTTCTATGTGGCTGGCTATGTAAAGATCGAATGCGGCATCGCCGACGATGAGATTTCCGATGAGGTCGCAACCGAATCTTGTGAGGTATCTGATGGCATCATCTGCCGTCCAGTCTTCTATGTTGCCGGGGGCCTCAAGCTCGGGATGGACGTAGGGTATGAGCCTGCCTAAAAATCCGCTAGGGCGAAGGTCGTCCAGAAAATATGGCATGTCCTCGAAAAAGCCCATCCCTTCGGAATAAAAACCGCGCGGGTGTATGGCGAAAAGCCTGCCCGATTCAGAGACCTTTCCTTTTTCGTCAACTGCGTGGATGGAAATTGGATTTCTTACGCCACGAATATCCCTTTGCAGGGCGTAAAAATTTTCACGCCCGATTCTGACGCACAGTATTTCCCCCGGCAGGTTTCTAGACATCTTCGAGAAGGCGGCCTGGCTCATCCCTAGTGCGGCAATCGCCTCGGAGGCCTTTGCTGGGCCTCTTGAAAGGAGGGCTTTGAGGGTTTCTAAGGCATTTTTATAGTCTATGTGAGGGGCCTTTGACACCACTTTAAAATATATCTTAGAATGTATAATGTCAATATTTTTTAGTATGTTATAAGTTTGGGTATAGATCTTAGAATATGTTTAGAATAGAGTTGTGTGGCTCTGGGGCTAATTGTTCCGGTCCCCACAGAGCGCATATTTTGTGCATCGATTTATATATTTGAAAAATAATAATAATTTAAAGTTATATTGCGTATATGCAATAAAATTGCTTTTATGCAATAATTGTTATTTAACATATTGTAATTCAAGTCGATTTATCGTATATTGTGCATATATGGAACTGCACGAGATTAAAGAACTCAGGGGACGCATCGGTCGTGCGATTCGCAAGTTGCGCGATGAAGAGCGGGTGAGTGCTGCCTTTGTCGGAGGTCTGCTTGGTGTAGCCGCGTCGACGATTTCAAGGATTGAATCGGGCTCTTTGTCGATCTCTGCGGAGCACCTTTTTTTTCTGGCGCGCAGGTTTAATCGCCCAATTTCATTTTTTTTGGGAGCGCAAAGTCGAGTTGTGCAAAGTGACGCGGATTATTTGCGTGCGGCGCTCGTTAAATATGGCGCGACACATCTAAAGGCTAAGTCTACAATAGATGTCGGCGAACGTTGGTTTTCTTATGAAGATTTTCTTGCTTCAGCACTGACCTATATCAAGGATACTCGGATTGTTGAGGCTATTGCAGCCACGCTTTATTTTCAGGCCGGAAAAAATCAGCTGAATGACTTTCGCATCTTGGCGTTGCTGGAAAATAAAAGGCTGATCGCTGCGTTGGCTGGCATCGTAAGGCTAGTTGAGGACGCAAGTGGGTTAATTTCCGATAAAGCCTCTAAGAAAAAAATGGCTATTGCCAAGCTTTCGGTTTTGAGAGAGGAGCTTGTTAGCGGGATCGGAGAATTAAATCCAGATTTGGATAATGCCTTGCCAGCCGAGATCTCGCCGACATCCATATCCAATTTTATAAATGAAAGCCTGAAATATGTTTGATTATTCCGAATTTTTTCAAGAGGTCGACGAATTGTTGTTTAAAAAATATGACGGCTCCCCCTTGTTGTTTTGTTTGATTGGTCGAACGGCGCTTGATTTGGCTGGACTGTCCCAGCGGGGCACCAAAGATCTTGATGTGCTTGCTGAAAAATTAGAGGTGTCAGTTTCTTCGCATGAAAAATTCATTGAAATTGAAAAAATGCTTAAAAAGGAGTTCGGGAGGGGAAGCGCTAGCGCGACAAAGCACGGGTTCTATATCGATCTCGTTGAAAAAGGCGTTCCGTGGCTTCCTCCCAATCCTCAATTTATAAAATACAAAAAATATCGTAAGCTGGAGGTGGATAGGCTTTCCCCAGTTGATGTATGCGTTTCAAAAACATTTTCTAATTTCAAGCGCGCAGCGGGTAGAGCGAATGATAAAAGTGACATAGTTGATGCTATTGAGGAGCGATTGTTTGATGCTGAAGCGTATGTAAGGCGCGTCGATGAAAGTTTTTCTCTATATGAAGCGCATGCCGAGGCGCCCGAGGTTTTCCCAAGGGTAATTCGTTTTATTGAAGAGGAAATTATTCCCAAATATTGCCTAGATCAGATTAGGCTCGCGTACGTTATTCCAAGTTGGATGGAAAATGTCTGATTTGTGGAGATTTTTGCGGAGCGAAGTGGATTGCCTAGCTCGCGAGACTTAACTATTTTGAGGTGTGCTGGAAAATGGCACTATCAAATGGATGAAAAATGGCCCCGGCTTGCGGCGGAGCCATTACTTTTTGTGGGCCCTCCCCGAAGTCCGCTCGCTTGCTCGCCGACGTTTTAGTGGCGGGCGCACCCACTCGCGGACACTTCAGCGTTATATACGCTGTATGAAGGTCGGTCTCGCCTTGCTTCGACACTTCCTCGGGCGCGATTCGCTTCGTTCATCCTTTGCCCTCGGTCGTCGAACTGCCGTCCTGTGGCCGGCAGTTCTCGCGGTGACAGTCAAACAGAATAAAAAAGGCCGTTCCTTATGGAACGACCTTTTTCATTCTGTGGGCCCTCCCCGACTCGAACGGGGGACCACCCGGTTATGAGTGCCCGAAAGGGGGTTTTTCAACGATTCAAAAAGATCAATTAAACCGCTATATTATCAATGATAACAATAACCTATGCCGGGCGTCGATATTGGAGTGTTAACGGATATTTTGGGCCATTTTTGAGTCGATTTGGCCCAAATTTGGCCTGAAAATCGAGATCGATGATCGTTTGATTGCGAAAAAAATCGCATGGATAATGTCGGAAAAAGAGATCGTTTTTTCTGAAATACGTTGGATGATAGCCCCGACAATAGAAGTCGCTGTTGACTCTCGACTGCTTATGCTATAATCGTTGCGACATTGAGATTGATATCCTTCGACCTCCTCGATACGTCCTTATGTAAGAGGCTTCGGCCTCACGTGTTGGGGGGGTCAATTCGTTTTTGGAGTCCGATCCAATGAGTTACGTTGATAGATTTGCAATATTTCTTGATGGCGGTTTTTTGAGAAAACGCTTGGGGTGGGTTTATAAGAGAAAACCAAGCGCTAACGATATTGTTCAATATTGTAGTGCTTTAATTAAATCAGAACAGTTTATCGGGAGCGAATTGTTCCGCATTTATTATTACGATGCTCCCCCGTTCAGTTCCGAAAAAAAGCATATTCTCACGGGCGAACCAATAAATTTTTCCGAAGATCCAAGAACGCTTGATAGCCAAGCCTTGCTTGATTCTCTCAAATTAAAGAAGAATTTTGCCGTAAGGTTGGGTAATACGACATTTCGCGGTTGGAAGTTAGTTGATGACGTAAAACATAAACTATCGAAATATCATTCAACGCCTGATCATGATGGAAAATTCAAACTTTCGAAAGAGGATTTTGCACCGGATATAGTTCAAAAAGGCGTTGATATGAAAATCGGGTTGGACATTGCCAGCATTGCGAGCAAGCGTATTGTTCAAAAAATAGTCATTACGAGCGGCGATACCGATATGATTCCTGCCATGAAGCTTGCCAGAAAAGAAGGCTTGAGAGTGTATATCGATTTTATAGGTCAGCCGAACAATGATTTGATTGAACATTCAGATGAGATCGTAAATCCAATTCCACGCGACGAAATCGAAAAAAGAAAAAATGAGGACAAAAAACGAAGGAAGAAGTAATCACGCATTTTCCCCCGCCGCCTTTTGTCGTGCCCGGTAGGTTCTAAACCGCCTTGTTTCAATAGACTTTTCATGCTTTTTGGAAGAATCTAGAAATAAAAGAATCGTTGATATTCCCCTTAAATCAAGGCTATTTATATCGCCCATCCAAGAAACATGGTTCGGGCAAAAGTCCCGTTGAGATTTTATTAAAGGAGGGTCGAAATGAGCAACCCACGCAAAGTCTATATGGCTCGTGCCGGCAGTAACGGCGAGGATGAGGAATACGTCATCGAGAATAACCTCGCCATGATTGGATATAGCGAGGTCCCGTCGCTTGAAGGCGCCAAGGATTATGACGGCGTGTTCAAGATCGTCGAAACTGCGATGCCGGGAGAAAAGCCGCGCGCCATCGGAAACTACGCCGGTCAACTTTGGGCGTTCTCCGTTGCCATGCAGGAGGGCGACATCGTGGTTTTGCCCCGCAAGCTGACATCGCAGATTGCCCTCGGGATCGTCGGCGGGCCATACAAATATCAAAAGATCCGCGACGAGATGCGCCACACGCGCCCTGTGAAGTGGGTGCGCCCCGACGTTGCACGCACCACCTTCGAACAGGACCTGCTTTATTCCTTCGGCGCCTTCCTGACCGTATGCAATATCACGAGAAACGACGCCGAGAGGCGGGTCGCAGCGGTTTTGGACGGGAAACCGGATCCGGGCTTTGGGGCCGCGGTTGAGTCCAAGTCAAAGGAGGTCTCGGATCTCGCACCCCGTGCCGAGGAGGCTACGACCGACCTCGAACAGCTCGCACAGGACCAAATCGTACGGCACATCCAAAGCCGCTTTGCAGGCCACGCCCTTTCAAAGCTCGTCGAGGCGGTCCTGATGGCCGAAGATTGGGTGACTCACCTCTCACCGCCGGGGGCAGATGGTGGCGTCGATATCCTTGCCGGCCGTGGCACGCTCGGCCTCGATCAACCGAGGCTCTGCGTTCAGGTGAAGTCGCAGACAAGCCCCGTGGATGTGACCGTTTATCGAACCCTGCAAGGCTCCATGCAGAGCTTTAAGGCAGATCACGGGCTTTTGGTCTCTTGGGGCGGATTTAACAAGGTGGTGCTCACCGAGGCAAAACAGAGCCACTTTTTCGTGAGGCTATGGGATAGCAAGGACCTCGTCGAGGCGATCTATCGCAACTATGAGCGGTTGCCTGCGGAGATTCAGGCCGACCTTCCCCTGAAACGCGTGTGGATGATGGTGCCGGAGGACCGCAAGGCATGATTACGGACTTGAGATGATCTAAATAATTCGAAATGGGGAACTACATTATGGCAAAAGAAAACAACGGTGCGAATCTTGGATTTGAATCGGAACTTTGGCGGACGGCAGATGCCATGCGTTCCAATATGGACGCGGCCGAGTATAAGCATGTCGTGCTTGGCCTCATCTTCCTGAAATATATCTCCGACGCCTTCGAGGAACATCACGCAAAGCTCGAAGCCGACCGCGCCACGGGCGCCGATCCGGAAGATGCCGACGAATACCGTGCCATAAATGTATTTTGGGTTCCCAAAGAGGCTAGATGGTTGAACCTCAAGTCAAACGCCAAGCAACCGACGATCGGCAAAATAATCGACGATGCCATGCTCGCCATCGAGCGCGACAACCCGACGCTCAAGGGCGTGCTTCCCAAGGACTACGCACACCCGCGCCTCGACAAACATCGCCTTGGGCAGTTGATCGACATGATCGGCAACATCGGCCTCGGCGATAAGGCAAACCGTTCAAAGGATATTCTCGGTCGCGTATATGAGTATTTCCTTTCGCAGTTCGCGAGCGCCGAAGGCAAAAAGGGCGGTCAGTTCTATACCCCTCGCTCGGTGGTAGGGCTTCTCGTCGCGATGTTAAGCCCTTACAAAGGCCGTGTGTATGACCCCGCCTGTGGTTCGGGTGGTATGTTCGTGCAATCTGAAAAATTCGTCGAGGCCCATGGCGGCAGGATAGGCGACATAAGCATCTACGGTCAGGAATCCAATCACACGACATGGCGGCTTGCAAAGATGAACCTAGCCATCCGTGGCATCGACGGCAACTTGGGAAAGGAACATGCGGATAGCTTTCATCGCGATCTGCATCCCGACCTCAAGGCGGACTTCGTAATCGCCAATCCGCCCTTCAATGACTCCGATTGGCGCGGTGATCTTTTGAAGGATGATAAACGATGGAAATTCGGGACCCCTCCGACAGGAAACGCAAACTTCGCATGGGTTCAGCATTTCATTTATCACCTCGCCCCGACGGGGCTTGCGGGGTTCGTCCTTGCAAACGGTTCGATGTCGTCCAACCAATCCGGGGAGGGCGAGATCCGAAAAAAGATCATCGAGGAAGACCTCATCGACTGCATGGTGGCCCTGCCGGGACAGCTGTTCTATTCGACGCAAATTCCGGTGTGCCTTTGGTTCATTGCACGCGACAAGAAAAATGGCCGTTTCCGCGACAGGCGCGGCAAGGTCCTTTTCATAGACGCCCGTAAAATGGGCACGCTGATCGACCGCGTGCATCGGGAACTCTCAGACACCGATATCAAAAGGATTTCCGATGCCTATCACGCATGGCGCGGCGACAAGGACTGTAAGGCCAAATACGAAGATGTCCTTGGCTTCTGCAAATCGGCCACGCTCGACGAGATCCGAGGACACGGCCATATCTTGACGCCGGGCCGGTACGTAGGAGCCGAGGAGATCGAGGACGATGGCGAACCGTTCGACGAGAAAATGAAGCGCCTGACAGCGGAACTCAAACATCAGATGGGGGAATCTGCGAAGCTCGACGGCCTCATATGGGCGAATTTGGAGGATATTGGTTATGGGGAGTAAGTGGCGAACAAGCACGTGGGGTGATGAAATATCGCTTGAATATGGCAAAGCCCTTCGAAATTATGACAAAGAACGCGGTTTGTTTCGTGTATTCGGTAGCAATGGCCCTATTGGTTGGACTGCTCAGCCACTCGCTCCGGGACCGGGAGTCATCCTTGGGCGTAAGGGTGCTTATCGGGGCATCGAATTTTCCCGTGAACCTTTTTTCGTTATCGATACGGCCTACTACGTAGTTCCTAAGACCGAACTCGACATGAGGTGGCTTTACTACGCTATAAAACATCACAAGCTCGGCGAGATTGACGATGGTTCTCCAATTCCTTCTACAACACGTTCAGCGGTCTACGTAAGAGAATTGGACATACCGCCACTAGCTGAGCAAAAAGCCATCGCCTGCATTCTAGGTTCGCTCGACGACAAGATCGAGCTAAACCGCAGGATGAATAAGACGCTTGAGGAGATGGCGCGGGCGATCTTCAAGTCGTGGTTCGTGGACTTTGACCCTGTTCACGCCAAGGCTGCCGTCCGCTGCAAGCATCCGGATTGGAGCAATGCCCAAGTCAGCCGCGCCGCGTGCCCCAACCTCAAACCCGAAATCGCTGAGCTGTTTCCGGATACGTTTGAGGATCCCGATATTTGTAATATACCCTCCGGGTGGCAAATGGTTACGGTAGGTGAAGCTTTCCGACTTGTCATGGGGCAGTCGCCGCCGGGGAGCACGTATAATGAGATGGGTGAAGGGTTGCCCTTCTATCAAGGACGGACAGATTTCGGATTTCGTTTTCCGACTTGCCGGGTACATTGCACAGAACCAACGAGGCTTGCAGATCCGGGCGATACACTCGTCAGTGTCCGAGCGCCTGTTGGTGATATCAATATAGCAATCGAAAAATGCGCTGTTGGACGTGGCGTTGCGGCAGTGCGCCATCTTAGCGGAAGTCAATCCCTTACATATTATTCGATGCGTAATCTCAGTAAGCTCTTTGATAAATTCGAAGGGGAAGGCACCGTGTTTGGTTCGATTAATAAAACTGATTTTGCCAAACTCCCGTTCATTGAGCCGCCACCTTCCATCCTGAAAGCTTTTGACCATCATGTCACATCTTTTGACAGGCAAATCGAAGTCCTAGAACGCGAGTCTCGCGCCCTTTCAGCTACCCGCGATGCGTTACTTCCGAAGCTAATCTCCGGAGAACTACCGATAAAGGATGCTGAGCGAATTGCCGGGAGGTGTGTCTAATGTCGGCTGCATTTGACATGATTGCACCTCATTTCCGCAGGATGGTCGAGCGGTGGCCTGACGCGCAGACCTTGAGCAATCACTATCAAGTGGTGGTCGAGAGCTTTGAGGGGAATCAGCACGGCCTTGTTGAAACAATCAAGTCATTCGTGGAATGTGTTTGCCTTACCGTTCTCGGTGAATACGGCAAGTCAATGCCCAACTCATATCCATCCACAACGGTGATGCTTGTAGAGGCTCTTAAAATCCTTGGCCTACAAAACTCGCACGGTGCAAGTAAGCTTGACCGAATCCTTTCCGCGCATAACAAATTAGCTGATGCACTCAGTGATGTTCGCGATGAGGATGGCCTCATTGCCCATGGCAAGGATGGCTTTCTCGATACGCTGACGAAAAACCATATTCGAGCATACCTTCTTACAGCTGACACGCTATTAGCTTTGCTTCTTGCCGCCTTTGAGGGAACGGAACCCGATCTCCAATTCACTCGCGAACCATACGAACGATTTGATCACCTTCACGACCGAATTGATGGTTCGGTTTCGGTCGAATCGTCGATAGATTATGAGGAAGATGATTCGCCGGTTGTTGTGGTTACTATCAAATCCGGCGGACTGCCTGACGGACTTGAGCTTCGTATTGAACCAAGCCGCCTACTATATTCGATAGATCGCACCGCATATATCGAATTATTAGCGTCATCTGCTGCACAGGCGGCCGTTGAAGAATCTAGAGTATACAGCGAGGGTGCGGTTGTGGAGGCCGATGAGTATGTAGGCGCGAGAGAAGATGAGCCGAACTCCGAAGTTACTTCTACTTATGCCGGATATCTGTTGCCATTGGTCGATGAGCTTCGCTCATATGTGAGTACGCTGAACTTGCCTGAGCCGACGATGTCTGCTGATGGTGCAGACATGATTGAATCCATTTTGGCAACGGCGGAGGCTAATATGGGTGTAGATTGGCGTGATCGTGAGTCCTTGCAATCGAGAATGAAAGTCGCATTGCGAAGGACACTTGTTCAGTTTGGACTTTCGGAGGACGAATCCAACAAATGTGCGGAGCATTTGGTTTCATGGTTCAAGATTCAAACCGTTGGCATGAAGAACGGTGGTGTGGAGAGCGTCCAATGACCGCAAACAAACTTACCGAATCCGTTATCGAACAGGCCGCGCTCGCATGGCTCGAAAGCTTGGGATATAAAATCATCTTCGGTCCCGACATCGCCCCCGATATGCCCGCCGCTGAACGCAGCGACTACGGTCAGGTCGTTTTGGAAAGACGACTTAGTGATGCAATCGAAAGAATAAACGGCAATACAATGCCGTCGGATGTTTATGACGATGCCGTCAGGAAGGTCATCCGCCCCGATTCTCCAAGCCTCATTGCAAATAACCGCAATTTTCATCGCCTCCTTACCGACGGCGTTCCCGTGGAATATTGCGATGGCACGGGCAGGCTCAAGTCCGATCTCGTGCGTCTCATAGATTTCGACGATCCGGAAAATAACGAATTCCTTGCGGTCAACCAATTCACCGTCGTTGAAGATCATCACGAACGCCGGCCGGACGTAGTGCTATTTATCAATGGCCTGCCCATCGCCGTCATCGAGCTCAAAAATGCCGCTGATGAAAATGCCACAATATGGTCGGCATTTAATCAGCTTCAAACCTACAAGGCTCAGATTCCGTCATTATTCGTTTTTAACGAGGCCTTACTCATTTCCGATGGGGTGGAGGCAAGGATCGGCACCCTCACGGCAAATCGTGAATGGTTTATGCCGTGGCGTACGATAGAGGGCGAGGAACTCGCGGACGCAAAACTGCCACAGCTCCAAGTTGTACTTGAAGGTATTTTCGAAAAGCGACGCCTGCTCGACCTGATCAGGCACTTCATCGTATTTGAGGATATGGGTGGTGGGGTGCTCATCAAAAAGATGGCGGGCTATCATCAGTATCACGCGGTAAACTTGGCGCTTGAGGCAACCGTGCGTGCATCAGGTGTCGGCGGCGATAAACGCGCCGGTGTCGTGTGGCATACTCAAGGGTCAGGAAAAAGCCTCACGATGGCATTCTATGCGGGACGTATGGTGTTGCATCCTGCGATGGAAAATCCAACGATCGTCGTCATCACCGATCGCAACGATCTCGACGATCAGCTCTTTGGCACATTCGCAGGGTGTCGTGAACTCCTGCGCCAACAGCCGGTACAAGCGGCGAGCCGCTCAAATCTGCGTGAGTTGATTACGACCTCATCGGGCGGCGTTGTCTTTACGACGGTTCAGAAATTTTTCCCCACCGACGAGGAGGACAAACATCCGTTGCTTTCTGACCGGCGAAATATCGTCGTCATCGCCGACGAGGCCCACCGAAGCCAATACGACTTTATCGATGGTTTTGCACGTCACATGCGCGAGGCCCTACCTAATGCGTCGTTTATAGGATTTACCGGCACGCCAATCGAACTTACGGATAAGAACACCCGCGCGGTTTTCGGCGATTATGTGAGCATTTACGACATCGAACGTGCTGTGAAGGACGGGGCGACGGTTCCGATCTACTACGAGGGCCGTCTTGCCAAGTTGGAGCTAGATGAAAATGCGAAAGCGCTTTTGGATGAGGAATTCGAGGAGGCCACCGAAGGCGAGGAGGTTGAACACCGCGAACGGTTGAAAACCAAGTGGGCGCAGCTCGAGGCCTTGGTCGGGACCGAAAAACGGCTCAATCTGATCGCCGAGGATATGGTCAGGCACTTTGAAAGCCGGTTGGAGGCGATGAACGGCAAGGCGATGATCGTATGTATGAGCCGCCGCATCTGCTTCGAGCTTTACAATGCAATCATAAAGATCCGGCCCGAGTGGCATCACGTCGACGACGACAAGGGGGTCATGAAGATAGTCATGACCGGCTCGGCATCCGATCCGCTCGATTGGCAGGGACATATCCGTAACAAGCCTCGCCGTGAGGAACTTGCGAAGCGATTCAAGAACCCCAAAGATCCGTTCAAGATCGTCATCGTCCGCGACATGTGGCTGACGGGATTTGATGCGCCCTCCCTGCATACGATGTATGTGGACAAACCCATGCGGGGCCACGGGTTGATGCAGGCGATCGCAAGGGTCAATCGCGTGTTTAAGGACAAACCGGGCGGACTCGTAGTGGATTATTTGGGCCTTGCCGATCAACTCAAATCCGCCTTGGCGACCTATACCGAAAGCGGTGGCAAGGGGCAGACCGCGATCGATCAGGCCGAGGCCGTAGCCGCCATGATGGAGCGCTATGAAATATGCTGTGACATCTTTCATGAGTTCGACCGGTCCGCATGGAAAACAGGTCTGCCGCAACAGCGGCTGTCGGTCCTACCTGCCGCGCAGGAACACGTTCTCTCGCAGGAGGATGGCAAGGGCAGGTTTGTAAAGGCCGTCATGGAATTATCGAAGGCATTTGCCTTGGCAGTGCCGCACAGAAAGGCGCTAGAGATTCGCGACGATGTGGCCTTCTTTCAGGCGGTGAAGGCCGTATTGACCAAGAGCACAGGTGGCGGTCGTCGCAGTCCGGACGAGATCGAATTTGCTATCCGGCAGATCGTTTCAAATGCCGTCTCATCCGACGAGGTGATCGATATCTTCGCCGCCGCCGGAATCAAGAAGCCTGATATATCCATCCTTTCGGACGAATTTTTGGCGGAAGTGCGCGGTATGCCGCAACGAAATTTGGCCGTCGAGCTTCTCAGAAAACTTTTAGAGGGTGAGATCAAATCGCGCGGACGGAAAAACGTTGTTTCTGCCCGTTCCTTTGCAGAACTGCTCGAAAGCGCGATCAAAAAATATCAGAACCGAGCAATTGAGACGGCGCAGGTGATCGAAGAATTGATCGCGTTGGCAAAGGACCTGCGTGCGGCGGGCCGGCGCGGTGAGGAACTGAATCTTTCGGAAGATGAGGTCGCGTTCTACGATGCCTTGGAGGTGAACGACAGCGCGGTGGCCGTGCTCGGCGATGAGACTTTGAGGCTGATTGCACAGGAACTTGTCAAATCGGTGCGAAACAATATCAGGATCGATTGGACCGTGCGCGAAAACGTGCGTGCGCAGATGCGCGTGACCATCAAACGCATTTTGCGGAAATACGGCTACCCACCGGACAAGCAGGCGCGGGCGACCGAGCTTGTCTTGGAACAGGCAGAGGTGCTTTGCCATGAGTGGGCGCCCGAGGCTTAGGCCCGGCGAGCTTTTGCCATTTTTTGGAAGATTTTTGAAATGCGCCTTATTTCGATAAATTGCATGTATTACAATGAGTTAAGTCGTCTTTGCCGAAACACGGATTTTGGGAAAACGTCCGTCGGAAGCATCCCATTTTTAAAGAACTTTTTCGCTTTATTTCGTCGCGGATGACGATATACGAAGATCCATGCCCTGTAAGTCCAAGAAACCCGCCGGTCCCGGCTTTGGGATCGGCAAAATATCCCTCCCCAAATGGCTTCCCAAGGGCGCGAAAAATTATGCCGGTGGGCTCCTCAAGCGTTATGAGAAAAATTGCGTTATAGAGGTCAAGGCAGAGCAGTTTAAGGCCCTGTTTATATCGCCTGCCGCTAAGAAGTTATGGAAAGAAGTCTCCGCCCTTTCCGATGATCCCAAGTTTGCCGCCGATTTTGCATACCTCGCCTTCGAGGTGGTCGAGTACAATTGGCGCTATGTAAAACCGCGTGAGGGCGCGCTCAACTACCGGACGATGAAGGAATCCACGAACACATCGACCAAGACGAAATGCAGGGCCGAAAAGCGGTGCGGACGCTTTCGGATCGACAAGCACGTCAACAAAATCAAGATAACGGCCGAGAAGCTTCAAGAACTGATATCGCCGAAATATCCGTTCTTTTACGAATTTGTCGAAGCCCATCGTCGGTATGAGGACTTGGACGTGACCTTGAAAGATTTTTTGGATGACCTCGCAAATTTCGATTTTAAGCTCATCAGAAGCCACAACGAGATATTTGAGGGTTCCGCTAAGGTCAGGCTCGGCACGAATAAATCGTTCGTTCATTATTATTGCCGCGAGCTGTGTGGCTTCTTTCTGAGTAGCGTCAACAGGCCATGCGAGGGCATCGTCGCCGATCTCGTAAGTGTATTGTATCCCAAACATACCCTAGGCAACGAGCAGGTCAGAAAAAACATCGCCGATTTGATCCCCAAGAAATAGTTCCATTGGTCCAAAATTGGACCACCAACTTCCAAGATAATCTCCCGCCATAGAGCTATACCACAATTAACGGTAGGGCTAGAGCCCCCCTTCGGGCTCAAGGGGATACCGAACGACCCGCGCTAGGTCCGAAATACCCCTTAACAGAGGAATCGCATACAGGGCGCGCTGTGTGTTCCGGAAGGACGGCGACGGCGACGGTTATACCGGCCTGTTGCGGGAGTCAAAAGGGGTGCCCGGGCGCCCCACGACTCTCAATCCTACAAACGATTTTATTCCCGTTTATTCGGGACTGTGGAGGGGTGTATGCAAAAGGGGTCATCACAGGACAAATATGATAAATTAATTACAAGGGCTAGCTCTACGGCTCCGGCTCCGGTTACCCGGCCTGTTAACACCCCAATAAGCGAAATTACGGAAAGTCATGATTCGGCTTGTCGTAGGGACGAAAACGCGCCCATAATAACCAACAACAGGCCGTTCTTTGACAATCAGCTATGGTCGATCGATCGACTTTCAAAGTATCTCGACGTGCCTGTCGCGACGATTCGGGATTGGGCGCACAAACGCAAAATCCCGTTTCTCAAAATAGGCCGTCACATCCGTTTTCAAAACTCTGATATCGACGTTTGGCTCCTACAAAGGAGAGTCAGATGTCGATAGAAAAGCACAAACGAAAAAAGGGCGTCGTTTATCGCGTGAAGATTCACCGAAACGGCGTCGCGATTTCAAAGAATTTCGACCGGATTTACGATGCACAACAATTCGAGCGCGAGATCAGGATGTCGGGCGACCGCGTGAATGTCAGGTACACGTTCTCACAGGCGGCCGACGAGTGGCTCGTCAACCATGCGGAGGTCAGGAAGGCCCCGAGAAGCGTTTACACGGACAAACAGATGCTTCGGGACAACCTCTTGCCGCATTTCGGTTCGATGCCGCTTCGGGACATCGCGCCCGAGCTCCTCGATCACTTCATCGGAAGGCTTCGAAAGGACGTAAAATCGCCGAGCACGATCAACCGCAACCTCGAGCTCTTCCGGACGATCTTCAACTACGCGATCAAGCGGCGCCGGGCGCTTTACAACCCGATCAAGGCGGTCGGCCTCATGAGGATTCAGGAGCCGCCGTTCGATTATTGGGAAACGCACGAGGCGGATCAGTTCCTGCGATACACCGAGCAAAAGCATCAGCGGACGCGCGGCGATCTCGCATTCTTATACAAGTTTGCGATCAACACCGGATGCCGTCTCGGCGAGATCTTGGGCCTCGGTTGGAGCGACGTAAACCTCGGCAACAGGCTCATCGCGATCCGGCGGTCCTACGACAGCTATCAACGCAAGATCAAAGACACGACGAAGGGCCGGAAAATCCGGCACGTGCCCATAAATTCGGCCATATACGACGATCTCGTGCGTATGAAGGCCGAGAGGAAGGGCGATCTCGTGTTCGCGACGATCAGCGGCAATCCGAAGGATCGGAGCAACGTCACGCATTATTTTCAGCGCGACACGCTCGAGGCGGGCGTCAGGAAGATCCGTTTTCACGACCTCCGTCATACCTACGCGAGCCATTTTATGATGAACGGTGGCGATATTTACCACCTCAAAGAAATCCTCGGGCACAGCGACATCAAGACGACACAACGCTATGCTCATCTTTCAAAATCGTTCCTCGTCGACAAGGCCGACACGGTTTGTTTCTCGACCGGCGAGAAGGTCATCCGCGTCAACTTCAATAAAGACGCGGCGAACGCGTGAGCATTTGGCCCAAATTTGGCCCAAAAACTTTCCCACAAAGAAAAACGGACGGTCAGCTTATCGCTAACCATCCGTCATCCTTGGGTAATACATTGTGGGCCCTCCCCGACTCGAACGGGGGACCACCCGGTTATGAGCCGGAGGCTCTAACCAACTGAGCTAAGGGCCCTAAAATTTGCGGCAGCAAATTTTCCTCTATTTTCTATTCTCTATTTTCCAGTGCCGCAAATTTAGAAAATGGCATGAGAAAATGGAAAATGGAGGAAACCCAAACCGCCTACCAACTATTTTAAAGAACAAAACCTGCCTTAAACAAAGAATAATAACTCAACAATTTGCGGCATCCCTTCGATAAACTCAGGGCACGCAAATTTTCCTCTATTTTCCAGTGCCGCAAATTTAGAAAATGGCATGAGAAAATGGAAAATGGAGGAAAACCGATACGCAAAATCTAAATTTTAAAGATCGATCGTCCCGCAAGAAGTTGCGCCTTCTAACACAATTTGGAAAAAAAGATCAATAATTTTATAACCATTTCAAATTTAACGCGAAATCAGCCGCCGTGGAGCGCTACAAGCAGGTTGCATAGAGGCATGTTTACATGATTCAAATTTTATGTTGACAATATGTTGACATGATTCAAAAATTGTGTTGTCATTATGTTGTCATGATCAAAAATAAAGACGCCATATTGAAGATGATCGCCAAAAAAGGGGTTTTGCGAAACTCCGATCTCGTTTCTAAGCTCGGCATAAGCCGCCAGGCCATCGCCAGGCATCTGAAAGATTTAATGCGCGAGGGGAAAATAATAAGGCGCGGCGGGAGCAGGCAAAATAGCTTTTACCTGCTAAATGATCCGAAGCGGATCGATGAGTTTTCAGGGAAGCAGGTTGAATTCAAGAAAAGATTCAAGGCGTTGGGGCTGCTTGAAGACTCCGCGTTCGAGGAGGCCTTAAAAGAATCGCCCCTGAAAAATCTTGCGCAGGATGAGCTCGACATCCTTCGCTATGCCTTCACCGAGATGTTAAATAACGCCATTGATCATTCCGGAAGCAAATTCATAGATGTCGTTATGCGAATTGGCGAGCTGGGGGTCTGTGTCGAGATCAATGACAGAGGCATCGGCGCATTCGAGAATATCCGTGCGAAGAAAGGTCTCCCCGGAATTATGGATGCGGTAGGGGAACTGCTCAAAGGCAAGCAGACCACCGCGCCAGATAGACATTCGGGAGAGGGAATATTTTTTACCTCCAGGGCCGTTGACAGATTCGTTCTTTCGAGCAACGGCAAGCGCCTTATAGTGGATGGTCGTATTGACGATCTCTTTGTAGAGGGGGCGCGGAAGAAAAAGGGGACTTCGGTCTATTTCGAGCTGGATCTTCCATCGTCGAGGAAGCTTGCCGATGTCTTCAGAAAGTACACCGGGGAGGATTTTACCTTCGACAAAAGCAGTATCAGCGTCAGGCTTTTTGATTCCGGCGACAGCTATATTTCAAGGTCTCAGGCCAAGCGCCTCCTGCATTCCATGGAAAGCTTCCGCAGGATAGAGCTGGATTTCACAGGGGTGCGAACCGTCGGGCAGGGCTTTGTGGATGAGGTTTTTAGGGTTTTTGCCGAGAATCATCCGGATATCGATATCAGCTGGAAAGGGGCTAATGAGGATGTGGAGTTTATGATTCGGCGTTCTGTAGGGTAGGTCGGCTGTAGGTGGCTAGAGGGCCCCCAATCCCATTGACATCCCCCTTTAGAAGACGTAAAGAGCGGGGTCAATTTTGCTAACTATTTGACATTCCGGAGATTTCGATGCCCATCGACTATCAAGAGCAGCTAGCCGTCCTTTGCGAACTACAGTCCATAGATTCAACCCTGCATAAATTTCGCCGCGTGATAGAACAATTTCCGGAACAGATAAAAGAGATCGAAGAGGCCTACAACCAGGCCAAGGCAGAATTTGAGGCCGTCGATTCAGAGCTTACCTCAATCGAATCGCAGAAAAGGCAGGACGAGCAGAATGTCGCGGAGTCTACCGACAAACTTCGCGAGCGCGAAGCCAGGCTCTATGCGATAAAGACGAACAAGGAATATCAGGCCGCGATCAAGGAAATCTCCGAGGGGAAAAAGATAAATCGCGAACGTGAAGACCGAGTGCTTCAGGCGATGGAAAAAATAGAGCAGCTAAAGCAAAAAAGTGAGCAACTAAAAACTGCGTTCACCGATAAGGAAGCAGCCTTCAACAAGGCCCGGCAGGAAGTGGAAAGCCAGACCGCTGAAATAAAGGCGCAGATGGCCGATGGCGAGAAGAGGCGCCCAGAACTCATCGCCATGCTAGACAGGGACATCAGGCGCAAATACGAATTCGTAGGCAAGCGCTATGTCGATGTCGTCGTGAAAATAGAGGATGGCGCCTGCCGCGGATGTTTAAGGAAAATTCCGCCGCAGATGTTAAACGAGATGCTGAGAAGAAGTGAGTTAAAGATTTGTCCTAATTGCCAGCGTTTGGTATACTTGGAAAAAGAAAACGTCGAGGGTGCAGTTTCCTCGGATGAACAGAAGCTCCCGGAGGGGGAATGATAAAGATAACCGCATTGCCGAAAGAGACGCTAGTTGAGCTTCTTTTGTTTCTGGCTGAAAATGAGAGCTTTCCCTGCGTGGAAAGAGATCTCAAGGGCTCCATCTCCGTCGACGATGCCAAGCAGGCTGTGCGCGAACTGGCGATGGCGCTTGCGCGCGAAGAACAAGGGGAGCGCGACACCTCGGTTTCATCGATGCTGAAGGAAGCCGGCCTAACCCCGAAGGCGAGAAAGATAGTCTCCGCGCTTTCCTCCAGAGAAGAACGCGCCTTGCTCGACGCTTTCGGTTTTATCCGCGGCTGATTCCAATCTTAACAACTTTCATCATGGTGGGTTATGTCTGAAGCCAGAATTTTTACCGATGGCGCTGCGCGTGGAAACCCTGGGCCTGCAGGAGCCGGAGGCGTCATATTAGATGGCGATGGGAAAGAGCTTGGCAGCGTCTGTCGCTATTTGGGAGAGATGACCAACAACCAGGCCGAGTATCACGCGCTACTGCTCTCCCTCAAAGAGGCTTTGCGTTTAAAATTAGAACGCGTCTCAGTCTTTTGCGATTCCGAACTGATGGTTCGGCAGATACTTGGCGAGTACAAGGTGAAAAATGAAGGGCTGCGCCCGCTTTTTCAGGAGGCGATTAAACTTTCGAAGGAGTTTGGCTCGTTCAATATAAATCATGTGATGCGCGAGAGGAATAAGGCTGCGGACAAGCTCGCAAATCTGGCTATTGATGGACAGATAGTTTAGGGCGAAATAAGGATTAAGAATTAAGAATTAAGGATTAAGGATTAAGATGAACTGTAGGAACGGGATTGCTTCGCTTGACGCTCGCAATGACGGCGAGTGAGGTTGTCATCCCCGCATGGTTTTGGCGGGGATCCATTAACTGCCGTGAATCGTGACTGGCGTTTTTTTAATGAGATGTTTTTCATAAATTACGTTCTTTGAAATGATGGTGCAGGATCGAACGATCGCTCTCGGCGCCTTGCGTGCCGAGGGAGGAAAGTCCGAGCTCCACAGGAAGCCAAGCTGGGTAACGCCCAGGTCCCGGCCATTTTACGAGGATGACGGGAACGGACAGTGCCACAGAAAACAGACCGCCTCGGTTGCTTGCAACCGGTGGCAAGGGTGAAAAGGCGAGGTAAGAGCTCACCGCGTCGGCGGCGACGTCGGCGGCATGGAAAACCCCTTGGGGAGCAAGACCAAATAAGTCGGGTGCCGCTCATCGAAAGATGATCTGCGGCGGCGTGTTCCGCGCCGTGCCTAAAAGCTAACCCGGCGGGTAGGTTGCTAGAGGTCGCCGGCAACGGCGATCCCAGATGAATGATCGTTGGGTTTGCGGCCATACACACGCCGCACGCCTGACAGAACTCGGCTTACAGATCCTGCACATCTTCGTTGCCATATGGCCCCGCTATTCGAAAGAATGGCGGGGCCTTTTTTTTGAATAGTTCAATGGTGCGATAGTTCAATAGTTCGATAGTTCGATGGTCGGAAAATCCGTAACTGGTGACTCGTAACTAGTGAATGGCAACTGTCGGAGTGGGGCTCCAGAGAGTGGGGTGTTATTGCGGAAGCGTGTCAGGAGTGGCCTTGCCGGATGAGAGCGTAAAGTCGTCGTCGGGGGGATTCAGATTCATCTTTATCGATGCGAGTATGTAGTGGCTTCTGTTCCCTGACTCGTTGTGTACTATCATCTCACGGATTATTCCATCCTTGGAAAATAGAGCCTCCAGTGACCTGTAGTGCGCGCTCTTCTTTTTTGGTTCCAGCGCCAGCGCGATCTCTCCATTCTTTTTCTTTGGGAATGACGCGCTTTCGTCGACTTTAAATTCTTTGCTTATTGCCCCGAAGCCGGAGAGAAATGACAGGGCTTCCTTAGGAATGCTCTTGTCGCCTACCGCATAGGTCTGCAGGCTCGAAGCGTCTCCCGGGACGAATATCCAGATCGTGCTCCCATCGCAGAGGTAGACCTTGGGATCGTCCCCCTTGTATTCGATTCTGAACTTGCCGCCTTTTTTGAGATGCATCAAGCCCTTCTTAGCGACGCTTTTCCCAAGCAGGGCTATGAAGGTCTTCTGTTCGAAGTCGGCGCTGATATCGTTCCATGAACCGTTGGCCGATTCGATTTTGGATATTTCCGATTTAAGGTCGGCGGCCACGGATGTCTGAACCCAAACTGCGGCGAGCGCCGCGGCCACCGATGCAAAAAAAATTTTTTTCATATTTTAACCTTCGATGTTTCCGCTGAGAACCTGGCGCGGTTTGCTACCATCTGCGGGGCCGACGACCCCTTCGGCTTCCATTCTCTCGATCATGCGGGCGGCGCGATTGTAGCCTATGCGAAGCCTTCTCTGAACCATGGATATCGACGCCTGCCGCGTTTCGTTTACGATGCTAAGCGCCTTGTCGTAGAGCTCGTCGTTATCCTCCGCGAATTCGTCGGCATCCGGCGGGAGTTCGGGCTCCTTCAGGATCGTCTCGTCATAGATGGGTTCGCCCTGAGATTTTACATGACCGACGACGCGCGTGATGTCGGAGTCGGTGACGTAGGAACCGTGGATGCGGATCAGGTTGCCGCCCTGAGGTGTCATGAATAACATATCTCCCATTCCGAGGAGGGTCTCGGCTCCGATGCCGTCGAGGATGGTCCTCGAATCATGGCGTGATGTCACCTTGAACGCGATTCGAGCCGGGAAGTTAGCCTTGATCAGCCCAGTTATGACGTCGACGCTGGGTCTTTGCGTGGCGAGTATGAGATGTATTCCGGCGGCTCGCGCCATCTGTGCGAGCCTCGTTATCGCGTCTTCCATGTCCTGCGTGGAGGTCATCATGAGGTCGGCCAGCTCGTCGATGACTATGACTATGTAGGGGAGCTTTCCTGTGTGAGCCACGGCCTCTTTGTCGGCTTCGATCATCTCCGCAGCTTTCTCCTGTGTGACGAGGTCGATCTGCCCCTTGAGGATCTTTTCGTTGTAGCCGAGTATATTTCGCGTTCCTGTGTCAGCCATCAGCCTGTAGCGCCGCTCCATCTCCCTGATCGCCCAGCGCATCGCCTGCACGGCCGGCTTCGGCTTTGTGACGACAGGCAAAAGGAGATGCGGAATTCCGTCGTAGACGGAGAGCTCCAGCATTTTGGGATCGACCATTATGAACTTCACATCGTCCGGCGAAGAGCGATAAAGCACGCTCACGATGATAGTGTTTATCGCCACGCTCTTTCCGGAGCCAGTCGCTCCGGCGATTAGCAGATGCGGCATCTTTGTGAGATCGACTATCGTAGGGTGCCCGGCTGTGCTGGAGCCGAGAACGAGCGGGAGCTTCGTCTGTATTTTTGCGAACTGGCTCGATGATATTATATCGCGCAGCCAGACGATCTCTCTCTCGCCGTTTGGCACCTCTATTCCCACGGCCGCCTTGCCGGGGAGGTGTGGAATTATTCGCACGCTCCTGCCGGACAGTGCGAGCGAGAGGTCATCCTGCAAATTGACTATCTTGTTTAGCTTGGTGCCAGCCGCCGGCTCGAATTCATACATCGTGATGACGGGCCCTGGATGTATCGCGATGACGCGTCCCTCGACATCGAAGTCCTTGAGTTTTCTTTCGAGCAGCAGAGAATTCTTTTTGAGGCTCTCCTCATCGACATCGATCTTCTTTCTTTCCTCCGCGTCGAGAAGTGAAACCGGCGGCGGCTCGTATCCTGAAAAATCCATCTTGCGGAACTTGAGCTGTTCCTCCGAAGCCCTCTTTATTTTTGTGTCTGCGCGCTGAAGTATTCTGGGTTCAGTCGCTGGGGATTGCTGGTGCGCTGTCTCAGGCGTCGTTGCTTTACTCGAAGGAGAGGCCGGATCTGCCTGTACGGATGATAATGCGGAAGCTCGAATAGGAGCGAGGGTCACGATATCGCCGGATTTTTTTGACGAAGAGAGCTTCTCTTCCTTTTTGGCTATTTCGCTTATATGTATCTCAGGATCTTTCCTTTTCTCTTTGGAGCCTCCGGAGAAAATGGATTTGAACTGCGCTCTTAGAAATATCCATGCCCTGGTCGCGATTTTGCCTGACAGCGTTCCGATGGAAATCGCTGCAGCTATGCTGAATCTGACCGCTTTTACAATCCCCACCGTAAAGAGATATCTCGCCCCCTTCGCTATCGTGAATATAGAAAGTTTGGTCGCGATCATGAAACATAGAACGAAGGAGGCTATCGATATGATGTAGGCCCCGGGGCGGTTCATGAACTTGACGAGTATTCCGCCGATAAGCCCGCCAATTATCCCTCCGCCGGGGATGCTGTGGCCTCGAATCTCCACCGTGTTGAACTGGAGGTGTATCAACGTGGACGCGAAAACTACCGCGCCTAGGTAGGCGAGAATTCCTCTGATGCGCAGATTTGGGGAGACCCCTGTTATCTGAAGTCCCGCCATCAGGAAGCAGAGCGCCGCAGCCAAGTAAGCGCTTATTCCGAACACGGTGAAGAGTATGTCCGATAGGTACGCCCCTACGATTCCCCCCAGATTGCCCACGCCTTCCAGGTTGGAGGCGGCGTTTAGGGCCGGATCGGTCGGGTTGTATGACAGCAGGCATATGGATAGAAATACACCGCAGGCGATAAAAACTGTGGCCAGTATGTCCCTCTTGAAATTCGTGCTTTGTGCTTCGGCGCTTCTTCTCATCTGGAGGCATCCCAAAAGTTGGCTAACTATTTAGAAATAATGATTATTTGAGCGGGATTATACGCCGCGTCCGACGATCTGTCAAAGGATTACGATCGGATTTTACGATCCGCTCACCCCCTATTTCCCTATGTTGCCGTCTATTTACAAATCCATGCGGAAAAAGTAGCGGTACGTCCTGCTTTTCCGAGGAGATCCGCTTGAAGAAAAAAAATGCCTATGCCTTGCTTCTGGTTTTATCGCTGATCGTCGGTTTGCACTCCTTTTCATTCGGTAAGGAGGCGGCCAAGGGGGATGAGCAGTCGCGTCTGATCGAGGGGCAGGATCTGATACTCCACAGAAGATATGACGAGGCCTTGAAGCTCTTCAAGGCCGTCAAAAAAGATTTTCCGGATTCCCCATCCGGGTCTTTCGGCGAGATGGCCGTGTATGAGGTCAGGATGCTGGAAAACGAGGACCTGAGTCTGGAAAAGGAATTTTCGCGCGCGAGCGAAGAGGGGCGTCGCAGGGCCGGGATCGTTTTGCAGAAATATCAGCCGACGCCGTGGGAGCTCTTCATATCGGGCGCTTTATTCGGGCTCGATGGTTTTTTGAAGGCCCGCAAGGGGGGGTGGTGGGATGCATACGTCGCCGGAAATAAATCCAGGCAGCTTTTCAAGCATGCCAAACAGCTCGACCCATCTTTTATCGATGCCGACTTCGGTCTGGGGATGTACGTGTACTGGCGTTCCGTTTTCACCAAGGACCTGTGGTTTTTAAAGATGTTCCCGGATAGAAGGGCGGAGGGGATTGCCATCGTCAAGGAGGTCGCGGAAAGAGGCCGATTTACAAAGGAGATGGCCGGGATAAACCTCGGGATGATGTACATGGAGGAGAAGGATTATTCGAATGCCTCGATGATATTTAAGTCGTTCGTGGAAAGATACCCGGAAAATATCGTCCTGAGAAGATTCCTCGGCAAGGTCTACGTAGCCATGAGAAAATATGACGATGCGATTGCGCAGTTTTCCGAGATGGGCAAGATAGATCCGCGCATCATAAAATATAAATATTTTCTGGGTGCGACGATGGTAATTTCCGGCGACGATAAGATCTCAGCTGAGGGTGAACGGGAGCTGCGCGACTTCATCGCCGCGGAGAAGAGCAAATACTGGCGTGCCTCGGCCCACTACTGGCTGGGGCGCATGTATGAACGAAAAAACGATAAAAAGAAGGCGCTTATCGAATACAATGCCGCGCATGCGCTGAGCCCGAAGATAGAAGATGCCTTGAAGAGGGCTCGCGGACTCGGCGGCGGGATGTAGGTTCTATCTGCGTGTGCCGAACAACCTGCCTTGATAGGAATCCCTTTCTAAGAGCCTTTTTTCCACTTCGTTGAAGATGGCGAGTTTGTTCACCGACCAACTAGGCGCCACCGTTATTTCCCTCGGGCTGTGTCCGTTTACCCTGTGGACTATCATCTCCGGGTCGATGAGTTCCAGAAAGTCTACGACCCAGTCTGCGTATTCGCGAAGGCTTGGGATATAAACGTCCCCATCCCGATGCATTTTTTCAAGCGCAGTATCTCTTAAGACGTGAAGGTTGTGAATCTTCACCCCCCAGCACTTTCCATTGAGAAACTCAGCTGTTTTTTTCATCATGCCGATATCTTCGCCGGGTAGGCCGAGTATCGCGTGCGCGCAGACCGGGATTCCGATTTCGGAGAGCGACTCGCATGCGGACGCAAAATCGGCGACCGAGTGGCCCCTGCGAATTTTTTCAAGCGTGGAGTCGTGCGAGGACTGCAATCCGAGTTCAACCCAGATAAACTTTTTTTCGCTTATTTCCCTGAGGACCTTGAGGTGATCTTTGGAGATGCAGTCCGGCCTAGTCGATATTGCGGCCCCGACGATATCCGGATGGTCTATTGCGGCGAAGCATCCTGCGGAGATCCTCCGGCGCGCCGTAGGTGTTGGAGGCGCTTTGGAAGTAGGATATCCCTTTGGCGTTTCCGTGCCTCCTTCTCATATATGAGATCCCTTCAGCCAGCTGCTCAGAGATGCTGGATTGGAGCTCCGGTTTTCCTATCGATGACGCGGGCCTGTAGGATTCCATATTGCAGAATATACATCCGTCATTTCCCTTGCTTCCGTCCCTATTCGGGCATCCGAATCCGCTCTTGAGCGCGACCTTGTAGACGCGGCACCCGAATTTTTTCATCAGCCATGGGTTTAGCCTGTTGTAGCGTTCCATTCTGCAGCACCCCTGATAATAGATAGAAGGCGGCCCTTAAGGTCCCTTAATTTCGCTGTTATCACTAGTACAGGCGCTTTCAAATGAGTATTGGGTAAAATTGATAGATAGGTCAAAAAAATGACTATTCGATATTACCTTTGTTTTTCAATTAGATAATTTGATCTTTGCCGTTCAATCGACAGCCTTTTTGATAAATGGGTTAAATATAACCCTTCTGTAATGTGGTTGCGATTCCGTACTTCAGTTCTAATATATTGTAATATAAGGGTATTTTTAAAAAATTAGTTTTTTAATTTAGTGGCACGCTCCTTGCTCTTTCCCGTTGTGGGTTGGGAAAAAAAGGAGCACGCCATGGGAAAAAAGCTGAGATGGAAGGTGGCTTCGGTGGTGGCGGCGGCGGGGTTGGCGGTTCTTACCGGTTGTGGGTCTGGTTCCGATTATTCCTCGGAGCTAAGCAGCGGGAACGGCGGGGGAACCGGGATAAGCGAGATAAGAAGTGATCCCTCCGATATGGGAGTCGGCGACATAATAGCTGTCAATATCGAATCCGGCGATCTCTTTTCGCTCGATTTCGAGGGCGTCGATGAGGAGGCTCAGTTCATACTCAGCATCGGGTCTTATGACTATGGCGGATATGGCAGCAGCGTCCAATTGACGAGCTCGAGCGAAGTTCTTCCTGAAGTGGGAGGGCTTGCCAAGGGGATGATGGTGGAATCCGAATCCGAACCGGATATGGACGAGGTCTATGGAGTGGATGAGATTTTCAGTTCGTGGCTCAGGGCTTCGGAATCGGCATTGGACGGCTTTGAGGAAAAGATATCCGATCCAAACGAGACGATTGGCGCCAAGTCACTTTCATTCAAGACGGCTTCGTTCGGCGACAAGGAGAGCTTCAGGGTGCTTTCGAGCCTGACCTCCACCGGATCGTATGTTGAAGTTGTAGCGGAGGCTAGGTGCGTCGGTTCAAACGTGATTTTCTTCGTCGACGAAGATGTCTCCGAAGATGATCTCTCGGATGCGGATATCGATGAGCTCTGTGAAAACTTCGACAGGATAGCAGGGGAGGAACAGGATCTCCTCGGAGATTCCTCCGACGTCGATGGAGACGGAAAACTTCACGTTCTAATGACCGCCCAGGTCAACAGGCTTGGGGCTCTCGGCGGCGGAATCATCACCGGTTACTTCTTCGCCGGCGACCTTTACGCGCGCAGCTCCTCCAATCAGGTTTCCAACGAGAGAGAGGTAATCTACACGATGGTGCCCGATCCGAGCGGCAAATACGGAGTTTCGATATCCAAGTCATTCGCCATGAGCAACCTTCTTCCGGCGGTTCTTCCCCACGAGTTCCAGCATGCGATAAGCTACAATCAGCATGTCATGGTCGCTGGCGGCACGGCCGAGGAAAACTGGCTGAATGAGGGGATGTCCCACTTCATGGAAGACTACTTCGGCTACGGAGTCGAGAACCCCTCGCGCTATGCGATGTTTCTCAGCAGCCCTTCGTCATACGGCGTGGTTACGCAGGGATCGCCAAACCTGATGGAGCGCGGCGCCGCATACCTCTTCGTTCGCTACCTGTATGAACAGGCCTCAGACGGGGACGCCTTCCTGGGCAGACTTACAAAGACGAGCTCCAGGGGCGTGGCGAATCTGGAAACCGCCTTCAACGGCCCGGCCGAGATGGACACATTTTCAGAGATGATGGCGCGATGGACTATCGCGCTTGGGATGACAGACAGAGGGATAAGCAGGGATAGCAGGTACACCTACAGGGAACGCGTTAGAAATTCACGGACTGGAAATTTCGAAGGGGTTTGCCTGATGTGCGATGCCCAGGATAACCGAGGGACCATGCTCGAGGGAATAAACCTCAACCCGTACTTCGGATATCACACGGTGACGATGGATGCCTCTGCCATGAAGTTCTACGAACTTAGCGACTTCCCTTCAGAGTTGCAGATACAGGGAAACAGCAATGGAACCTTCGCAGTTATGATAAGAACCCAGTAAGGGCTCCTTTTCCCAGGCCCGTAGAGAGGCGGCATAGTGCCGCCTCTCTCTATTTTATGCCGGGCAAACCCCTAATTTAACTTTACTTTTTGGGGGCGCTTACCTATAGAAAACCCCCTATGCATCCGGTTTTAATCAAGATTCCGATATTCGGTGGGCTCACCATCCATACCTACGGCGTAATGGTCGCGCTCGGTTTCGTTTTGGGAATTTTATGGATCGTGCGTGAGAGCAAACGGGTGGGGGTTGAGCCGTCGAAGATGCTCGACCTAATTTTCTACGTAATAATAGCTGGAATAGTGGGGTCGCGGGTATTTTACGTTGCGATAAGTCAGCGCTCTGAATTTCTTGCAGACCCGCTCGTGATACTCAAGATGTGGCGCGGAGGCCTGGTCTTCTATGGGGGGTTGATCTCCAGCGTAATCGTATCCTTCTTTTTTATAAGGAAACATAAGCTTCCAGTTCTTCTTACCATCGACATCTTTGCTCCGGCGATAGCCATCGGTCATGCGGTGGGCAGAATAGGGTGCCTGATGGCTGGATGCTGCTATGGGAAAGAGCTTTCCCATGCTGCGTGGTATGGCATCACCTTTCCGGATGGCGTCGGTTCCTTCGCCCCTCCTGGGATAGAGCTCTTCCCGACCCAGTTGTTTGAAAGCTTTGGGGAGATCGTCATATTCTGTCTGCTTATGCTGGTCAGGAAGTTCAAAAAGTTCGATGGGCAGCTGATATCGGTTTACATAATTCTCTATGCGATACTGCGATATGTGAACGAACTTTTCCGGGGAGACCAAGTGAGAGGATTTCTCATAGATCCGTGGCTATCGACATCGCAGGCGATATCGATAGCCCTGTTCATGCTCGGAGTCTTAATGTATTTGAAGCTGTGGCGCAGGGCGGCCTCGATAAATAGGGGGATTTGATGCGTAAAATAGCAGCCGTTTTTTTGATACTTGTCCTTTCATCGGTCGCGGCCTGTTCAAAGCCGATGGTCTCTTCGACAATAAACCCCGATGTAAAATACTTAAGCCGCGACTATGCGGCCGTGCCCAACGATATCTACTACGCCGTGAGGGCCGCATTCAGGGATCTCGATTATACGGTCAACGAGGAAAACCTTTCGGCCGGTGTTATCACATCGACCTGGATGCCGACGACCTCCGACTCACATTACATGCTCCTCTTCGATCGCAAGGAATACGGCGTTACGAATTCTTATTATCAGATGGAGGTCCAGGTCGTTTCGGAAGGGGGCAGGACCAAAGTCAAGGCCGGCACGAGGTTGAAGGGAATAGTCGCAAATCAGCACAGTTCCGGCATCGAGGAGAAAAAACTTTTGGACTTGGTTGGAAATTATCTGAGGAAAAGCCCTCCTGACGTTACCAACCTGGGCCTTGTCAACGAGTAGAATAGGAAATCTAAATGGAAAAGAATTACAAGGATACCTTAAATCTCCCTAAAACAGATTTTCCGATGAAGGGCAATCTCGCCGAACGCGAGCCGGTTCAACTCAAAAAATGGGATGAACAGAAAATCTATCAGAGGATGATAGATAAAAATCGCGGGCGCGAGACGTACGTCATGCACGACGGCCCTCCGTACGCCAACGGGCATCTGCATCTCGGCACGATCCTGAACAAGATCCTCAAGGATATAGTGGTCAAGTACAAGAACATGACCGGTGCCCAATGCGCGTTCATACCGGGGTGGGATTGCCACGGTTTGCCTATCGAGCTGGGCGTCGAGAAGAAGCTAGGCCCCAAGAAGCACACGATGGACCCGGTCGATGTGAGGAAGGCATGCAGGGCGCACGCCGAGGAATTCGTCGGCATCCAGCGCTCCGAATTCCAGAGGCTCGGCGTCTTTGCCGACTGGGATCGCCCCTACCTCACGATGTCCTACGATTACGAGGCCACGATTGCGCGCGAGTTCGGCAAGTTTGTGAAAAACGGTTCCCTCTATAAGGGAAAGAGGCCGATCTACTGGTGCGCGTGCTGCAAGACGGCGCTGGCTGAAGCGGAAGTGGAATATGCTGATCATTCCTCTCCTTCAATCTACGTTAAGTTCAAGCTCAACGATGACAAGAAGTTAAGGAAGGAATGGGGGCTTGGAGACGAGGAGATATCTCTCGTCATCTGGACGACGACGCCATGGACTATCCCGGCGAACCTCGCAATCGCTCTGAACGCTGAGCTACCTTATGTAGCCGTCAAGGTCGACGATGAGGTCTGGATCATGGCCGAAGGGCTGCTGGATTCCGTGATGGAATCGATAGGGCGTTCCTATTCTACAGTAGTGGGCAAACCTTCACCGCAGGAACTTGAGCACAAGAGCTGCCGTCATCCGCTCATCGATCGCGATTCGCTCATCATACTCGGTGAACATGTCACTCTCGAGGCCGGAACCGGCGCGGTTCACACTGCGCCAGGACATGGGCAGGAAGATTTCGATATCGGTCAGAAGTACGGCCTCGATATTTTAGCGCCTATAGACGATGCCGGACGCTTTACCAAGGAGTCGAGGCTTCCGTGGCTCGAGGGGGTCTTTGTCGAGGATGCGAACAAGCTTGTCATAGAGAAGCTGCGCGAAGTGAACGCACTCGTTCATACTCATGCGATCAGCCATTCATATCCACACTGCTGGCGATGCAAAAAACCGATAGTCTTCAGGGTAACCGATCAGTGGTTTATATCGATGGAAAAAACCGAGCTTCGCAAGAAGGCCCTTGAAGCTATCAAACAGGTTAAGTGGATTCCTCCTTGGGGGGAACAGCGTATTACAGGCATGATAGAGGCGAGGCCTGATTGGTGTATATCCAGACAGAGGCTTTGGGGTGTGCCGGTGATAGCCCTCGTTTGCAAATCCTGCGGGGCTTCACACACCACTCCCGATCTCGTGGACAACGCCGTTAAGTTTTTCGAAAAAGAGGGGGCCGATGCGTGGTTTTCACACGACGCGTCCGATTTCAAACCGAAGGGTTTCAAATGTCCAGTCTGCGGCGAGAAGGAAAAGTTTGGCAAAGAGCCGGATATCCTCGACGTCTGGTTCGACTCGGGGGTTTCCTATTCGGCTGTCCTCGAGAGTCGCGAAGGGATAGAGCAGCAGGCCGATCTTTATCTCGAGGGGAGCGACCAGCACAGAGGGTGGTTTCACACCTCGCTGCTTACCTCGATAGGGACGAGAGGACGGGCGCCGTACAAAAGGGTGCTCACACATGGATTCGTGGTAGACGGCGATGGGAAGAAATATTCCAAATCTGCAAAGAACTATGTCCCACCCGAAAAACTGATCAATCAGCATGGGGCGGAGATACTAAGGCTCTGGGTTTCCGCCGAGGATTACAGGGACGATATAAGATTTTCCAATGAGATTCTCAACCGCTGCGTCGAGGCGTACAGAAAAATCAGGAATACCGCCCGCTATATCCTTGGCAATATCAATGATTTTGATCCCAACGTCGATATGGTCCCGGAGGATCGCATGCCAGAGATCGACAGGTACGCGATCGCGGAACTCGGTAAGCTTACCTCGAAGATGCTTGCGGCCTACGAAAACTTCGAGTCTCATGCGATATTCCATACCCTTAACAGATTTTGTACCGTCGAGATGTCCTCTTTCTACCTAGACGTCCTGAAGGATCGCCTGTATGCCGAGAAAAAAGATGGAGAACTTCGCAGATCGGCCCAGACTGTTCTCTGGAAAATACTCGATTCGATGGTAAGGCTGATGGCTCCGATATTCTCATTTACCGCCGAGGAGATCTGGGAAATCATGCCGAAGCTCGCCGGCTCTTCAGGCAGCGTCTTCGTTTCCGAGATGCCTGCGAAGCCGCAGTTCGATTCCCAGATACTCGAACGTTTTTCAAAATTCATGTCGCTGCGACAGGATGTGATGAAGGCCCTCGAGAAGGCCCGTGCGGAGAAATTCATAGGGAACTCGCTTGCCGCATCCGTAACGATCGAGTGCGATGCCGATGCCAGGTCTTTTCTGGAAAGCTTCGGTGGGGATCTCGCCGATCTGTTTCTGGTATCCGGCGCCAAGTTCGGAAAGGCGGAAGGGGCGTATCTCGTGCAAAGCGAGGATAACAAGGGTTTCGCGGTTTCGGTTTCCAAGGCGGACGGCGAAAAGTGCGAGCGTTGCTGGAAGTATTCCGAGAGCGTAGGCAAAAACACGGAGCATCCGACGATATGCGCAAGATGCGCCGGGGTCCTTTCCTCCTGAAGTCAAAACTTGAAGTAAGAAACTGGACATTTCACAGATGAAGAAAAAATATATATTATTTTCCGCCATCGTTTCTATCCTCGTGATGCTCGACCAGATCACTAAGTGGCTGGTCGCCGGGACCCTCTTTTACGGCGAAAGGATTCCCGTGATCGGCGGAATTTTCGATCTCGTGCATTTCCGAAATACGGGGGCCGCCTTCGGCATCTTTTCAGGGCTTTCGGATGCCGTCAGAAATCCCATCTTTTTTGTGATAGCTGCGGCCGCTGCTGCGATAGTGGTTCTCTATCTGAGGTCGCTGCGCGATGACGATATTTACATGACGGTCACCTTGTCGCTGATCTTCGGCGGGATGGTAGGAAACATAATAGACCGCGCCGCACGCGGCTCCGTCGTGGATTTTCTTTCATTCAGAGCGGGCGACGCGCACGCCAGTTTTTCGCTGTTCGGAAGAAGTTTCGATTTCCCGCTGGAATGGCCTGCCTTCAACGTTGCGGACAGCGCGATAACCGTGGCGATGTTCATGCTGATAATCATGATTTTTAGAAAGGGCGGTAATCCGACATGAGACCCTTCTTATTTACTATTGGCGATATCCGCGTTCCATCTTTTTTCTTCATGGTGATGATCGGCGCTCTCGCGGCCACATTTTTTTCGTCCTGGTGGGCCAAACGCGAGGGATCCGATCAGGTGGCCCTTCTCGATATGGGCATAATAGCCATCATCGCCTCTGTGATAGGCGCGCGTGTCTTTCACATAGTCGTGGAAAGCCCGATGTACTATCTGGAAAAACCGATTCGCGTATTCTATTTCTGGCAGGGCGGGTATGTTTCGATCGGCGCATATATGTTCACCATAGCTGCGTGGCTCGTGTATTTTTGGAAGCGCAATCTTTCAACGTGGAGATACATGGATCTCGCCGCGATGGGAGTTCCGATCATCATCTTCTTTGTGCGCGTCGGATGCGTATGCGTAGGGTGCTGCTACGGAAAGCCAACCGATTTTTTCTTTCATCTCACGTTTAACAACCCTGCATCCGTTCCTGCGGCCTTTGGATATGCCGGGGTCCACCTTCATGCGTCGCAGATTTATTTCATGATCAACGCGATAGTAATGTGGGGCGTTTTCTTTTTCCTGTATCACAGGAGAAAATTCTACGGAGAGATAATATCAGCCTTTTTCATCTATTACGGAATCTCCAGATTCATCATAGAATTCACAAGGGGCGACGCTGATCGCGGCATGTGGTTTGATGGTGCTGTATCAACGGGCCAGATAGCGATGCTAATATCATTCATCGGAGGCGTAATTCTGTGGAAAATCCTCTCCAAACGTCAAAATCTCCGGATTCGGGGCTAGAGGCTCCAAAGCCTTATACCAGGGCCAGATGTGCGGCGGAGCTTTCCGTTGTCACTATCGCCTTGCTCGTCATGTCGCGCCTTTTGTTCATGGCCAAGGGGGTGGATTTCATCGGCAAAATTTTGCCCGTGGCCATCGCCGTCCTGTTTCTCTACGGGCCTGTGGCTGTCATATGGAACAGGCGAAGGAGGATAGACTTTCTCGACGACGGATTTGTTTCTTACCTTAAGTCCATCCACACGTTTTTAATAGTGGCGCTAATCGTCTTCCCTCCGTATCTTATGGCGGCGCATTTCTGGCAGCTAACGGTGGGCGGATACTCCAGTTTCAGCGCGGCTGGATTTTCAGACTTCTGGAGCGCGGCGATGTTTCAAATACTTATAGTTGCGCTTCCTGAGGAATTTTATTTCAGGGGATATTTCCAGTCCACGATCAACCTCGTCACGCAGCGCAGATGGAATGTCTTTGGTACAAGGCTGGGCTGGGGATGGCTTATCACGGCGCTTGTATTTGCCTTCGCGCATTCGGTCGTCTATTATAGATGGTGGCATTTCGCCATATTCTTTCCAGCCCTCGTATTCGGATACTTGAGGGAGAGGACAGGTGCGATAACCGCTCCCGTTCTTTTTCACGCGGCCTCAAATTTGTTGATGGACTGGTTTGCGAGAAGCTACATCGTCTAGATTGAAATATGCCCATGCGCAAAGATGACATTAAAAAAGCGGTCGCCATTTTGGGAAGAGCCTATGCCCGCTCCTGCGATATTTTGAAAAAACGCAGCGATCCCTTTCAGACCGTCATCTCCACGGCCCTTTCCGCGCAGTCCACCGATGATCAGGTCGACAGGGTGACTCCCGCTCTTTTCCGCAGATATCCAACCCCCGAAAAATTGGCCCGGGCGAAAATTTCAGACGTGGAGAAGGTGATAAAATCGGTCGGCCTGTATAAATCCAAGGCCAGGAATATAGTAGCTGCCGCCAGGGTTCTCATCGAGCGCTTCGGAGGAGTAGTTCCGTCCGACCTCTGCGAACTCATCGTTCTTCCCGGCGTCGGAAGAAAAACGGCCAATGTCGTGCTTATAAAATCCTTCGGTAAGGCTGCGATGCCGGTGGATACCCACGTCTTTCGGGTGGCAAACAGAATCGGCATCGGCGTCGGCAAGACCCCGGAAGAGGTCGAGAAAAAACTCATTTCGGCGATACCGGAGAAAAAGCTGGCGGAGGCCCATTTCTGGCTGATCACCCATGGCAGGGTTATATGCCACGCCCGAAATCCTGAGTGCGGCAGATGTCCGGTATCAAATCTTTGCGACTATAATGTAAGAGGCTTAGGCGCCGGTTCGAAAAAACGGCCTCTTGATGCGAGAAGCGGAAGGGCGGGATGATGCTGTCAGCTATCGCCCCAAAGTTCATTGGGCCTCGTGCCGATGCCCTTGGCGCATCGCTGATAGGAAATCAGCTTTTGCTAGCATCGCGCGCGGTCATGCCCGTCTCCCCCGATCAGTATGGAGTGAGTACTTCGGCGATGTATCAGATAGCCGAAAGAGGGGGCTTTCAGGGAACCTTTTCCGAGGCTAGGATTGTCTCGGAAGATTCGGCGGATAAATTTTTGAGATCGAGGGGTGTGTTTCTCAAGGCGGCTTCCCGCTATTTCGGCGCCAGTTTTGCTTCCATGGCATCACAATCGATTCCCTACGATCATTTCAAATCTCACAATCTTCTTTCGCGATCCATAGATTACCGCGATATCGTGAGATGCGGGCTTCTCACCTTCATGGACGCGGACGATGGGCTTGCCGCGGTGGAAAGTGATCTTCGTGCAATGTTTTCAGACTTGATAGGGAGGCGGCATTCCAAGAAGGCTTTGATGAAGAGATCCGCCATCTACAAGGTGAGCCAGCTCTCCTTTGTCGCACTTGCCGCCGCCATATTTTCCGGGTCTCCCCTCGCGATAGTCTCTGCCGGTGCCCTCGTAGCTGCCGGTTTCGGAGTCAACGAGTTGAGAATGATTTACAAGACATCTCAGGAGTTTTCATTCGACCTCGCCGTTTCCAGAAATTATCAGGCTTCGATGACCGAGCTTTTGGGGGATTACATGTATGTCAGGTCGCAGAGGAGGGGGCTTGCAAAGGCCTTCGGATATTTTCGCTAGGTAGCGAGTTGTTGAAAATGTTGAGTGAACGTGCTAGCTGGAGTAACCTTGCTGGGAGGTTATATGGCCAAGATACTGGTTGTCGATGATAGCAAACTGATAGTCGCCATGCTCACCGATGTGCTCACTTCGGCGGGGCATGAGGTGAAGGCCGCGTACAATGGCGCCGAGGCGATAGCCGAGCTTAGAAAAGAAAAGCCGGATCTTATATTCATGGACATACAGATGCCCGGGATAGATGGCCACACGACCGCCAAGCTTATAAGTATGGATAGAAAATTCGAGAACACCCCCATCATAGTCTTTTCATCCCTCAAATCACCCGAGATGATGGAGCTCAGCAAAAAGGTAGGCGCGGTGATCCATTTGAACAAGGATGCGGGTAAGGAAAAGATACTCTATACTGTCGATGAGGCATTAAAAATTTCCGATCCCGGTCGCCGACAAATCTGAACGTGGCTTCTTCAATTCTCGTTTCGCGAAGGCTTCTTTGTAAGCGATCTGCTCGTCGGTTGCTTCATGATATGACTCATAGGTCGGGTGCTTCTTCAATAATTTCTTACTCTGTAAAAATTTTTTCTCTGATGATTTTTTCCTCCTCTAATGTGTCCATCTATGGCTAGCCGCCGCTATCACTGCGACGCCGATTCCGGAGCCATCGGCGGTTTTGCGTATTCTTACGTTGCCGGAATTTTTTCCAAGGAGGGTTTTCATGGAATTTCTGAGCGTCCTTGAAAAACCGGGATGATTTTCATAGAGTGCGCCATCAACTGCTATCGTGTGCTTTCGCGCTATTCTTGGATCCATCTTCATGATGACCGCCGCGAGGCATGCGGCGCTTATCTTCGCTGCTCTGATAACAACGGCTCGCGATATCGCTGCAACCACCGTGAGGTCCTCCTCACTGATTCCAGAGAGGCCGGTCTTTTCAATTATTTCGGAATATTTTTTACCCTTTGCCGTTTCCAACGCGGAGAGCTGCGATGTATGAAGCCCGCCGGTGCGCCTGAGGGAGGATTTCCCCAGCTCGATCTCTCCAATGTCGTAGAGTTTCCTGATGGCCATTCTCGCCAGTTCTCCGAGATACATTCCGGAGATCATCTTTTCCATCACCTGCCTGCCCGGATTATTGGACCTGTCGTCTATTAAAATATCGAACTCGTTTCGCGGAAGCTTGGAGAAATTTCCCCACTCGATATTTATGATCATCCTGCCGCGTCCTTTTGCGCCGCCGACTTTTTTTATTTTAGAAAGTTTTTCCAGGTAACATGCGTTGGTCCCCGTTCCGAATATGGCGCCGATATCGCATGTCCGGCAGGAGTAGGCGCAGGCCGCAAGGGTTCCTACAGTGTCGTTAGCCAGGGCAGCGATTTCAATGAAGCCGAGCCCTGCGCGCCTGAGCGCCATTTGAAGGAGTTTAGTTACATCCTTGCCGACGACGCCGGATGCGGTAAACCCTTTGGTCCACGTTATGAGGAGGCCGCTTGTGAGACTTTTTTGTTCCACAGGGAAGGAGAAGGTGAATCCAAGTTTAAATTTGCCGGATTTTTTCGTGTGCAGAAATTTTGCTATGTGTGAGGCTATGAAATCGAACAATTCGATTCCGCTGCCCTTCATGAGTGTGTGCGGTATTCTGGTTTTAGATGAGCGTAGAACCTTCAACGATCCATCTCCCGATAGGCTTGCCTCTATGACGCGAAGGTTCGTCCCGCCGATATCAAGCGCGAGGAAGGTGCCATTTTCCTTGCCAGACGGGGCGTCGGTGAACGCTGGAAGCATCTTGAGGTCGCTTTTTTCCCCGGCGAGTCCGGCTTTCATTTCATCATGAAAGGATGATATTATTTTTGCGATGTCGTCGTTAGATAGATGAAACTCTCTTTCGATTTTGCGAAACGCCCGGCTTCTGGATTTTATTTTAGAGTTCATGGCGGCGAATATACCCCGTTAATTCGCGTAGGCTAGAAGAAATTTACATTCTCCCCGTGATGGCTTTATTTTATAATTGAGCCCTTCCGGCAGCAGGATCGTATCGCCCATGACGATTTCCATCCGCCAGGAATCGTATTCGATGGAGGCCGATCCTGAAATCACAGTGGCTGCAGCCCAGCCGGTATGCCCCTTAAACCCTGCGGATTTTTCGGATAGAGATATCTTTTCGAGAGAGAAGTGTTCACAGGAATAGACTTTGCATGAGCTGCCCTGACCCCGATTCGTTATTTCAGGAAGCAGGGAGGAAAAATTAACGGATTTTATTCCCTCTTCTATGTGGAGTTCCCTTTTAGGGTTGCTCCTGTTCCAGTCGAAGAGGCGGTATGTTACATCGCAGCTCTGCTGAAGTTCGTAGGCTACGATTCCCTTTCCTAGCGCGTGGACGGTTCCAGCCGGCACCGGTATTACGTCTCCGGTTCGGACAGGAACCGATAATAGAGAGTCTTCTATTTTTCCCGATGCGATGGCTTGAGAGAGGCTTGTCGCATCGACGCCATCTTTGAATCCGCGTATTATGCGCGTCCCGGGTTCGGCGTGGAGAACGTACCAGCATTCGGTCTTTCCGCTGGGTAGGCCGAGTTTTTTGGCCATGCGATCGTCTGGATGGAGCTGAACCGAAAGATTTTCGCTGGCATCTATGAGTTTCACCAGGAGTGGCAGGCGTTTTTTTCCACCAAACCACGATCTTTTCCCTGAGACGATTTCATCTAATGGTATGCCCGCTAGATGACCGTTTGCCGCCACGGAAGGGGAGGATGGAATTCCTGAGAGCTCCCACGATTCCCCTATTTTTTTGCCTGCCGGAAGGCTCTTTCCGAAGCCTGCAAGTTTTTCACCTCCCCACGGGAGCTCTTTTAATTGCGGCATGAATTTTATGGGGTAGGGGGCCATATGGTTTATTGCCGTAGGCTGCCTTATTTGCGCTTGCATGGCAAGGATGCAGATGTTATAGGCGCGGGCACCTCTTGCGGGTGTAATTCAGTGGCAGAATGGAAGCTTCCCAAGCTTCATACGTGGGTTCGATTCCCATCACCCGCTCAAGAAAAAAGCCCCCTTTAGGGGCTTTTTTGTGAAATATGACGGAAGGTGGAAGATTTCCAGGTTATTCTCCTTCTCCGAGCTCGCGGGCATAATTTCAGGTGGCAGAGCCCTTCTCAATCAACGGGTAATAAAAAGGCTCGTCGATTCGGGTGTAATAGTGTCCGTTCAAAAGGGGATTTATGTGACAAAAGATTACGATCTATTCGTTCTTGCGATGCGTATAGATGAGCGATCATATGTTTCCATGAATTTGGCCCCGGCCTTCTACGGCAAGGTAGGAGCGGTTCCGGTAAGGGCGCTCTCAGTCGTTCATACTGGCAGGGAAAAGAGCTTTTCCACTCCGTTTGGAGAGATCAAGTAGTATTCGATATCTAAGAAGCTTTTCTTTGGTTTTTTCAGGGGGCAATTGCGCCAATGTCGCCGACCCGGAAAATGCTACATAGACCTTTTATATTTTCATACGAAGGTAGCGAGCTTTATCATCGATTCCTTGAACGACGTGGACGTGGATCGCCTCGATAGGAAGAAAATAATTGGCTATCTCAAAAATATAAAAACCCTAAGTTCATAAAATTCGTGAAAGGAACTCTATGAAAGATAGGGAAGAACTTCTTTTGAAAGTCATGCATTTGATGTCTGAACATTTCAAGGACAGTTTTCTCATCACAATCCATCATTTCCCCTTCATTCATTGATTGATTTTATCGATCGTGATGTTAGATATGCCATATGGCTCAAAGCGGCGCAAACGTGCCACGCAGGGATGGAGTAGGCAAGGTCACTGGTTCCGCGCGGTACGTTGATGACATAAGGCTTCCCGGCATGTGGTTCGGCTCGGTCGTGAGATCGCAGCGCCCTCATGCTAAAATATCCAAAATAGAATTTGACGAGTCGTTCGACTGGCCCAGCGTAGTAGTTGCCACCGCAGCGGATATCCCCGGCAAGAACTGCATTACGATCATAGAGGAGGACATGCCTCTTCTGGCCGACTCCGTTACCAAATACGTTGGCGAGGGGATAGCCCTTGTAGCTGCGCCGACGCGTGAGCTCGTCGAAGAGGCGAGAAAGATGGTTCGCGTTACCTACGAAGACCTTCCCAGCGTTCTTTCAATAGAGGATTCCAGGTCCGCTGCGACGAAGATCAGGAATGATGACAACGTGATGTCACACTTTACTATTTCCAAGGGGAATATCGATAAGGGTTTTGCGCAGGCCGATCAGATCGTGGAGGGAGTGTACGCGGTTGGCCACCAGGAGCACATGTACATCGAGCCAAATGGCATTATCGCATCCCCGCGAGAGGATGGCGGCTTCGATGTTATCGGTTCGATGCAGTGCCCTTACTATATTTCGAAATCCGTTTCCGTGATGATGGGGATGCCTGAGGAAAAATTTTCAATACGGCAGGCCACCGTCGGAGGAGCGTTTGGTGGCAAAGAGGATTATCCCTCGCTTTTGGCTGGATATTGCCTGCTTTTGGCACGAAAGGCCCGCTGTCCGATCAAGATGATATATGATAGGGCGGAGGATACTGAGGTTACGACGAAGAGGCACCCCGCCCGCATAAGGCATAAAACTGGCGTGAAGAAAAACGGCAAGATCACTGCGATGGATATCGTCGTCGAGATGGATGCCGGAGCCTACCTAACTCTCACTCCTGTCGTCTTGTCGCGTGGAATCATCCATGCTGCCGGTCCGTACAGATGCGATAATATCAGCGTCGTCGGAACCGCGTATGCCACGAACATGACTCCGAACGGCGCCTTCAGAGGGTTCGGCGTTCCGCAGACCTGCTTTGCATGCGAGGCGCACATGGATCTCGTCGCTGAAAAACTAGGCATCTCTCCGGTGGAACTGCGTAAGAAAAATTATCTAAAGGAGGGGGACCTGACCGCGACAGGGCAGAAACTCGATTCGAGCATTGCCTGCGAAGATGTACTTATGCAGGCGATTGAAAAGTCCGGCATTGAAAAACAGATATCTCTAAATTCCAAACAGAGCGGAAATATCAGAAAGGGCGTAGGCATCTCTCTCTTTTTTCATGGTGCGGCATTTACCGGCTCCGGAGAGGCTAAGATAAAGGCGAAGGCCGGACTCCGTGTTGAGGCCGATGGAAGGCTGGCGGTTCTTACCGCTTGCACCGAGATGGGGCAGGGTTCACACACCGTGATTCCCCAGATGGCTGCGGATTTTCTCGGCATCGATCTGGATTTGATTTCGATAGAGACTCCCGATACCTCGCTTGTTCCAAACAGCGGTCCCACCGTCGCTTCGCGCACGACGATGATCATGGGGATGGTCATGAAAAAATGCGCGGCATCGGTTAAGTCATCTATAATTGAATTCGTCTCAAAAAAACTGGGCGTCGCAGCTTCGGATCTGGAATTTTCGGGCGATCAGATAGTATTCGGCGACGAGAATGTGATGAGGATAAAAGATGCCGTATCCGCTTATCATAAAGAGTTTGGACCACGTGAATTTGTAGAGATGTACGATCTTCCTCCGGGGATATCCTGGAATGAAAAAGAACACTTAGGTGATGCGTATCCGACTTACTCATGGGCCTGCGACGTGGCGGAGGTGGAGATCGATATGTCCACCTTCGAAATCAAGGTCGATCGAATGTGGCTGTTTCATGACGTAGGCAAGGCTATAAATCCGGCGATGGTGGAGGGGCAGATAGAGGGGGGGACCCTTCAGGCTCTTGGCTACGCTATTCTGGAAAATCATATCGTGAAGGATGGTCGCTTTGTCACCAACAGGTTTCAGAATTACATTATACCCACTGCTTTGGATGTTCCGGAGTTCAAAACGTTTATAGTGGAAAAGCCTTATGAGCACGGCCCGGTGGGGGCCAAAGGCATCGGTGAGATGCCGATGGACGGAGCGGCTCCGGCGATAGTCAACGCGATAGCGGATGCGACGGGTATAAGAATTACCGAACTTCCCGTTACTCCGGAAAAGCTCTACGATGCTTGGCATAGAAAACAGGGGATTTGTGACTGGAGGTTTTGTGGCGGAGAAGGTGTCGAAAAAAATTTCTGTAAATAGCAACCATATCGAGGTGTTGGCTCCTCCAGAACGCAGGTTGCTCGATGTTCTCAGGTTCGATCTGGAACTGATGGGCACCAAAGAAGGATGCGGCGAGGGAGAATGCGGCGCCTGCAGCGTCATAATCAACGGAGAGGTCGTAAATTCCTGTCTTGTTCTTTTCGGACAGATTGCGGACGGGGATGAGATACTAACCGTCGAAGGGCTCGGTGATGCGGAACACCTTGCGCCGATACAACAATGCTTCATCGACGAGGTTGGCACGCAGTGCGGGATATGTACCCCGGGGATGCTCATTTCCGCCCACGCCCTTTTGATGAAGAATCCAAACCCGGACAGGGATCAGGTCGCGATTGCGATGGCGGGCAATCTTTGCAGGTGCACCGGTTACAAAAGGATAATCGATTCGGTCATGAAGGCGGCCGAAATTTTGAGGGGAGAGAAGTGAGTTCCATAGCGTATAACAAGGCTTCTACCCTGCCTGAGGCGATAGCGCTGAGTGCGGCAAATCCGAATATGCCGGTTCTTGCGGGTGGTACTGACCTGATCGTGCAGTGGCGTTCGGGGCTCATATCGCCGCCTGGATTTGTCGATATCTCTTCAGTTGCCGAGCTAAGGACCATCTCAGCGAATGATACATTCATAGAGATAGGTGCATGTGCTACCCATGCTGCGATTGCTGCTGATGCTGGTGTAAATTTACATTTGCCCGCCCTTGCGAAGGCATGCCTTTCTATCGGAGCGGCCCAGATACAAAATCGCGGGACGATAGGCGGAAATATAATGAACGCATCTCCTGCCGGGGATACCTTGCCTGTGGTACTCGCCTACGGTGCGGAGTTAAAACTCGAGAGCGTCAAGGGTGCTCGCTGGGTTTCGGCCGTGGATTTTTTTACGGGGTACAGGAAGACGGCTAAAAATTCCGATGAGCTTCTCACAAGGATAAAATTTCCGAGAAGATATTCGAAAGATCTCAGAAGCGAATTTTACAAGATAGGAACTCGCAGGGCTCAGGCGATATCCAAGGCTGCGATGTGCATCGTAGCTGAAGTTTCTCGGGGGGCTATAGTCGAGATTGCGATAGCGGTGGGAAGCGTGGCGCCCACAGCAGTTCGGGCCTTCGGTACCGAGGCGTTGCTCAGGGGCAGGGCGGTGACGGTCCCTGTGATAGACAGCGCAAAGGCTTCGATAACGGATGAGTTCAGTCCGATAGATGACGTCAGATCCACTGAAGACTATCGCAGATTCGTGTGCGGTAGCATGCTCGCTAATTTTCTTTCAGGCTTGACCAAGAAAAATACACCTGTTTGACTCCGTGGAATGGAGGTTTTTCATGATGAGCACAAGACAGCTGAGAGGTACCGGCCATCATCGGAAGAAAAAAATAGGCTGGAGGATACTTTTTCTGGCGCTTGTAGCTACTGGTGCGGCCTTTTTGGGAACTGGAATATCGAAGGTGATAATATATCTTGGAAGACCCGAACTGGTCGAGATCGAACCTACGGGGAAGTCGCAGCTGGAGTGGATCGATTACACTGTTGAGAGCGGCGACACGTTGCAGTCGATATTTGCCAGGTTCGGAATAGACTCGTCGCAGGGTTACGCGATAACGAATTCCCTGGGGAAAATTTGGAACCTTTCCAAAATCCGTCCCGGAAATCTCATGGAATTCGGATTCGACGATAATATGTCGCTCCTTGAATTCGTCTATGCCGCATCGCCTGTTGAGGTCTTTCAGGTTAAGCGAATCGAGAGGGAGTACCTGGCAAAAAAGCTGGATGTGAATGTCGAGCGCAGACTCTCCAGGATACAATTTCGGCTTGAGAATTCCATCTACGGCGACCTCGTCGCTATAGGTGAACTCCCCTCTCTTGTGGAAAAGATAGTCGATATCATGGCGTGGGACATAGACTTTTTTTCCGATCCGAGACAGGGGGATCTTGTTACGATGCTCGTCGAGAAGAACTATGTCGATGGTGAGCTCTACAATTATGGCAGGATCAGCGCTATGGATTATGACGGCGCTGTGGTGAAACAGGCCGCATTTTATTTCGAGACGGCGGCAGGGGACTGCGGATATTTCGATGAGATGGGGCGTTCGCTCGCCAGAAATTTCTTGAAGACGCCGGTGAAGTTCACGCGGATATCATCCAAGTTTGGGATGCGAAAGCATCCTGTAACCCATAAGATGAAACACCATTATGGCACTGATTATGCTGCTCCGACCGGAACTCCAGTCTGGGCGATGTCTGGCGGGGTTGTTACCAGAAAAACATACGACAAGTACGGCGGCAACATGGTGGTGATAAAACATGCGAAAGGATACGAAACCTATTATCTTCACCTGTCAAAATTCGCGCCTCAGGTCAAGCCGGGTGTGCGAGTGCGACAGAAGGATGTGATAGGATACGTCGGAACGACAGGGCGTTCGACTGGACCTCATCTTCATCTGTCGATCAAGCAAAACGGCAGACATATAGACCCGCTCAAGGTAAGCAAGGTAAAAGAGATAACTCTTGCCGGCGCCGATCTTGAAAGATTCAAATCTGAGATGGCAGTTGTAGCCGCGCAGCTGAGGGGAGAGGAGCAGATCAAGACCGCGTTGATAGATCTCTACTAGAGGAGAAATCCTCCGGTGTATTTATGTTTTTTAGTATCGCAGCATCTTCTGTTTCAATTCTGGATTTTGATTCGCAGCGTGACAGCTGAACATCGAGCCTTGAATCTTCATCATCTAAATCCAAGCCGATCAAGTTTTCGCAAAACTTTTTTGATAGGTACACAGGGTGGCCGCCCCTGCCTTTGTAGGTAGGAATTATCGCGTCGATAGCCGGCATCTGCGAAGCGGCATCGAGAATGGAGCGGATTGTTTTCACGTTTATGCCGACGACATCTACGGGGAGGAGGAGAGCACCGGACGAATTATCGGAGAGCGCTTCCGATATTCCTGCCGCCGCGGAGGAAAATTGCCCCTTCGGCCAGATTTTATTTTGAACCCACTTTACCGGAAGTAGGGGATGCTCCGACATTATCTCTTCCGCCTTGCATCCGACGACAGCTATTACCGGATCGCATCCGGAGAGATTCAGGAGTTCGTGCTGGCGCGCGAGCAGCGTCGATTCGTCTAATTTCAGAAGAGCCTTCGGAAAGCCCATTCTTTTGGATTCTCCGGCGGAGAGGATCACTCCGGCTATTTTTTTGCGTGCGGTATTCATTTAAATCTCGCGACCCTTGCCTTGAAGTCCTCCGGTTTTGTCCTGAACTGGATTATCTCGGCGGCGATGGCGACCGCTATCTCAAATGGGGTTTCTGCTCCTATATCGAGGCCTATGGGGGTTGAGATCCTTCTCATCTGGTCGTCTGAAAATCCTTTTTCACGGTAGCGCTGGCAGAAAAGGGCCCACTTTTTTCTAGAGCTGATCAACCCGAAATATTTGAATGGCTTGTCGAGGCAGTATTCCACTATTGCCTCATCATGGATGTGTTTGTGCGTCAGACATATCATGAACACTTCGTCGTCGAACCGGAAGGATGAGAGAAAATCGAGGGGGAGCAGGGATGATTTCTTTTCTATCGAAGAGAAGGTGGAAAGCGAGAGCCTTTCACTTCTTTCATCGACTAGAGTGAGATCGAAGTCCATTTCGACCAGCATCGGACAGAGTTTTTCCGCTATGTGGCCGGCGCCGAATACTACAACGTGCGATAACGGTGCCACCGATTCGAAGAATATCTCGACCCTTCCCCCGCAGGGTTGAATCCCATCCCCGGTGAGATCGTATGATACGCACTCGGCTGTTTTCGTTTTCAGGAGATATTTTGCATCTTCTATCGCCTGATGTTCCACCCCTCCTCCGCCTACGGTGCCGAAAATATTTCCATCGGCAGCTACTATCATCTTTGATCCGGCGTGCCTCGGGGCAGAGCCCTCGACTCTGACGACGGTGGCGATGCAAAAGGCTATTCCGGCTTTTTTTAATTCCATGGCCTTTGCGTCGATATCCATGTTTAATCCTCCCTGAACGGCTGGAAAGGTAGCAGCGCTGTTTGAAATGGCAATAGTTAAACTGTACAAATCAATATCTTATCAAGCAGTTCTACAAACGAGTTTTAATAAGGCCTTACATTCGCTACGGTTTTGATGGGGTTCCCCCTTCGTCGACTAAGCGCACTTCGCCTCCCTATCCGTCGTCACAAATCAGTCGCTTTCAGCTGATTTGGATGTCCTCCGTTGTCGGCCTCCAAATCAGGAAAGCGATCTGATTTTTGACTTCCGAATACGGTCGGTCTCGTTAACGCGCCAATGTCTCCTTTAGGGGAACCCCATCAAAACCGTAGCAATCAAACACTGCCCATCTGAATGACGGAAAAGAAGCTTAGTGAGGGATTCCGGGAGCCCCTTTTTCATTATGCAGATTACCTGCTCCCCCTTGTCATAACGCCGCAAATTGGATAGAGAGATCAGATATGGAAACCAGAGGATATCTCTGCAGGAATTGCGGAAAAAAGATCGCCAAGGATGCGAATGCATTTTGGCCCTTTTGTTCCTCCAGGTGCAAACTTCTCGACCTCGGTAACTGGGCGAGCGCTTCGTACAAAATCGCCGGAGATCCGGTCGATGATGTATTCGATGTACGGGATTCAAATTCAGCGGAGGATGCCGATGAGGCAATATAGGGGGCGGATTCTGCACTCCATCGGTCCGGATAGCGTCGAGGATATCCGGGATGGCCTGCTCGTTGTGGAGGATGATGGAAGAATATCGTACTGCGGAGCCGTTGACTCCGTTTCTGCGCAGAATGTGGAAGATCTCCGGGGAAGGCTCATAATCCCTGGGTTGATCGATGTCCACAGCCATATCCCGCAGCTTGATGAGCGCGGAAAGCACGGTGCTACGCTTCTCGATTGGCTTCAGAAATATATTTTTCCGGCGGAGCTTGCCTTTGCCGATCCGAAGATCGCCCGCGATGTTTCGAGGAGATTCTTCAAAAAACAGATATTGAACGGCATTACCTGTTCGGGGCTTTATTCGACTGTCCATGAGGAGGCTACCGACATCTGTTTTCAGACCGCAGCAGCGGCTGGGACGCGATGCTTCATCGGGAAGGTTATGATGGATGTCAATTCTCCGAAGGGCCTCGCTGAGAAGACCTTGGAATCGCTGGCGGCGAGCGAGCGCCTCTGTGCGAAGTGGCATGGTGCAGCTGGTGGTCGTCTTGCGTACGCATTTACGCCTCGCTTTGTCCCGACCTGTTCGATGGAACTGTGGAGGGGAGTGGGGCGCCTCGCAAGACAAAGCGGGGCCTATATCCAGAGCCACATCGCTGAGACTCTGGAGGAGAATGCGAAGGTGAGGGAGATGCATCCGAATTATCGCGACTATGTTGAATTTATGGAGGATGCGGATGTCTTGGGTGCAAAGACCATTCTTGCCCACGCGATTTATCTTAGCGACGATGAGATGCGAAGGCTTGGCAAGTCTGGTACGAAGGTGGCGCATTGTCCCACCTCGAACTTCTTTTTGAAGAGCGGAAGGATGTCCGTATCAAGGATAGAGGCTGCTGGAATAGATTATTCGCTTGCGACCGATGTAGGGGCGGGAACCGCGATGTCACTCTTTATCGAGATGAGGCATGCCGATTATACTCAGCCCGATTCTTCCATTTCTCCACAAAAGGCATTTTATCTGGCTACCTTGGCAGGGGCGAAGGTGATGTCGATGGAGGCCGACGTTGGAAATTTTCAACCTGGCAAGTATGCCGATTTTTCAATCCTCGATATAAACGGAATAGATCGCAACTACAGCCTTGCAGGTATGGATACTGACGAGCTTTTATCCCTGCTCATGTACCGCGGTGACGGAAGGGCGATCGAGCGGGTCTACGTCGCCGGCAGCCGTTTAGATGTGGATTCCTTCTGATTTTTGATGATTTTTTTGATGAAATCTGTAAGACTGCGCCCGCAAAAAGGAGATTTATATGAAAAAAATGCCTGTTACTTTAATTATTGCGGTCGTTTTTGGGCTTTCCTTTGTCTTTTCATGTTCCGATAAACGAGAGGCGAAAGAGGTAAAGTCCTTCGAAGTAAAAGAGAACCCTTATCACTTTGAGGATATAGTCATAGGCACGGATGGCGAGATCGCCGATTGCAGTCTCAGGCAGCTCGATGGGCGACTGATCTTCATTACCTCTAAATATTGTCCGCATTGCAAAAGGGCCCTTCCTATCGTTGAAAAAATAATAGCCGACAAAAAACTGCAGGATATCTACGAGCACGTCGATACCACGACCGAAGAGGGGCAGGACATTCTTTCCGGTGCCGGCATATCCGTGCAATACGTTCCAGCGCTTATCTACGATTGCAAGGCGTACGTAGGCGGCGGTGATGCAGCCAAATACGATAAAATACTTTCAGGAGGAGTCAAGAAATGAACAAGAAGTCGGAGACGATGCATCATGCGAAGGTTAACTGGGTGATCGCGGCGATCTCATTTCTGGTCGTAGCCGCATTTTTTGCCATCGCCAAATATATTCCGATGGATGCCCTGGAAAGAATGGGGATGGAACTCCCACTGCCGCTTTTTACCTTCATCATAGGGCTCGTCGATGGCTTCAATCCGTGCAATATTTTCGTCCTTACGATGCTCCTTGGTTTTCTCGTATCTGCGTCGAGTTCGAGATTCAGGCTTTATTTGGTAGGTTATACATTCGTAATAGTGGTTGGCATTTTTTATTTTCTCTTCATGGCAGCATGGCTGAACGTTTTTAAATACATGGGTTTCATAGATCCTTTAAGGATAGCTGTGGCGGTGATCGCAATAGTCGCAGGGATTATCAACTGCAAGGAACTTTTCTTTTTCAAGAAGGGCGTTTCGCTGACCATCAACGATCACAACAAGGGGGTGCTTTACAGAAAGATGCGCAAGATGGATAAGATCATGGTCGAGGGGGGAGTTTCGGTTTTGATTATTTCATCAGCCACCCTCGCGATATTTTCGTCGCTTGTAGAGCTTCCCTGTACGGCAGGATTCCCTATAATCTATACGGGAATCCTTACCGGGAATTATGTCGATGGAAGCGTGAACTACTATCTTTATCTGCTTTATTATAATCTGATTTACGTGCTTCCGCTTATCGTCGTTATAGCTATTGCTGGTGTGCTTCTCAAATCGCGCAACATCAGCGTTCGCGAGGTCCAGATAATAAAATTCATCGGTGGCCTGATCATGCTGCTACTTGGGATCGTCCTCCTTGTAAATCCTGGGTTGATAATGGTTCAGTGAAGAAGATCCGTGACAGGTTGACAGGGATTCCCTGTTCGCCCCGTTGAAGGCCGCGGCTTAAGAATGCGGCCTTTGACCGGTATATAAGCCTCTTTATTTTGAAATCAGCTTTGCGGCCATTTCGACCGCCTCAAATATCTGTTGATATCCGGTGCAGCGGCAAAGATTGGGCGTAAATGACTTTCTTATTTCCTCCCTTATCGGTTTAGGGTTTTTATCGAGAAGCGCCTTGGCCGTGAGGATCATCCCGGGCGTACAAAATCCACACTGGACCGCACCGCATTCTATGAAGGCCCTTTGTATAGGATGAAGGTCATCTCCATCCGAGAGCCCTTCGATGGTGAGTATTTTCGGAGAATCTGTGAAGGTCGCAGATTTGCCGATCACGACCTCCGAGACCTTTACTTTACATGCGCGCTTCGTTTCGCCATCGATCAAGACTGTGCAAGTTCCGCATACCCCTATGTCGCAGCCGCGTTTGGTTCCGGTGAGGCGGAGTTTTTCGCGGATAACATCTAAGAGCGAGCTGTCAGGATCGCAATCGATGGAATAGATTTTGCCGTTCACGTTTAATTTCATATCTTACCTCCGATGGCGCGAAGTATCTCCTGTGCGGTTATCGGGGTCTTCGTGAATCTCTTGCCGGTCGCGTAATAGATCGCGTTGGCAATCGCCGCTCCCATAAGTTCGTTGGTAGGCTCTCCGAGAGACTTTGCCCCCCATGGTCCCGCAGGATCGGGATTTTCGACGAGTATCGCGGTCATCTCGGGTGCGTCGATGGATCTGGGTATCCGGTAGCTGTTGAAATTCAGGTTCTGGATCTCGCCATTTTTGTGAACGATGCTTTCCGTCAATGCGAAGCCAAGCCCCATCATGATGCCGCCGAATATCTGTCCCGCAGCCATCTGCGGGTTTATCGCCTTGCCGACCTCGTGTGCCGCAACCGCCTTTTCCACTCTCACCTTCCCATTTGATGGATCGACGGTTAGCTCGCACGCCTGACATCCGTACACGTAGGTGAAATAGGCGTTCCCCTTTCCGACATCCTCATCCCAGCTTACTTTCGGTCCGGAGAAGAGGCCTAGGGAGTGAAGGTACATCTTTTTTGCGTGGCAGGCGGCGACTGCATCGTCGAATGATATAGTTTTGCCGCTTTCTCTGTTTTTTATCTTCCCCTTTGCGAAGATATAACCACCTTTCGATGCGCCAATGAGGTGTTTCAAAACAGGGGTCATCATCTTCTTAATTTTGTTCGCCGAGTCGATAACCGCGTTTCCGCCTACCAGCGTTCCCCTGGATGCTACCGTCGGGCCGCCATCTGGAATTGAACTTGTGTCGGTGTCGATGAATCGTATTTTTTCGATCCTGATGCCAAGTTCGCCGGCGAGGATGCTCGCCATCGCGGTTTTTAGCCCCTGTCCGTTTTCGGAGACCCCGACTTCGAGCAGGATCGATCCATCCGGCTGGATGTTGGTGATGGCGGAACAGAAGTCGTTTCCTTCGGCCCCGAGCGATACACCGCGATAACTGCAGGCGAAGCCAATACCGTGGAGAAAGCCATCTTTTGCCGGTTTGCCGCGCGAGCATTTCGGAAATTTGGTTTTCCATTTTATCGCGGCGAGCGCCTTGTCGGTCACCTCTCTGATTGAAACCTCGTGGTTGTCGAGTTTTTGTCCTGTGTGCGTCGTGATGTTCTGCCGGAAAAAATTTCTTTTTCTGAACTCCAGAGGATCCATCCCGACTTTTTCAGCGCATATGTCGATGAAGGACTCGCAGGCGAATACCTGCTGCGGAGTTCCAAAACCGCGCATTGCGCCGGTCGGAGTGTTGTTTGTGTAAACTCCCTTCGAGTCGCAGCGGACGTTTGGGACTATGTAGGGACCGGTGCACTGGACGGTTGGTCGCCAGATTACGAATGGTGTGACCGCGCAGTAGGGACCGGCATCGGCGAGGATATCGACGTCCATCGACTGCAATTTTCCATCCTTCGAGATGCCGGCCTTGTAATCCATAATGAACGGGTGGCGCTTGTAACTTTCGCGGATCGATTCCTCACGGGAGTAGGTGATCTTCACAGGTCTCTTTGCCCTCAGCGCAAGAATCGCAGCGCGGGCGCAGATGACCGCTATCGTGTCATCCCTTCCTCCGAATCCGCCTCCGAGGGTCGTTTGAATTATCTGCACCCTGGCGAGCTCAAAACCGAGTGCTCGCGCAACGTATCTTCTAGTTGAAAATGGATGCTGCATTCCGCCGTACACGGTTACCGTTCCGTCCGGGTTGGCTATGGCGACGCACGATTCCGGCTCCATGTAGGAGTGTTCGATGAAAGAGGTTTCGAAGTGTTCTTCGACTATGTCAGCGGAATTTTTGTATCCCCTTTCGACGTTGCCGCGCCTGACCTTGAATGAGGAGAGAATGTTATTCTTCCTGAAATCGTGCATTTTTGGGGTACCCTTGGAATCGGCGATTCGTGGGTCCAAAACCGGATCGAGCGGCTTGTATTTCACCTTTATCAGGTCGGCTGCGGAGTAGGCCTGACTGCGGCTTTCTGCCGCGACCACGGCCACGACCTCCCCCATAAACCTCACCCTGTCTTTCGCGATGACATAGTGATCGGGGATCAGCCCTCCGACCCTGGGGCTTCCAGGAATATCGTTGGCCGTGATTATATCAACGACTCCGTCAGAGGTCAGCGCGGCCGATATATCTATATCTTCGATTTCAGCGCTGGGATATTTTGAATGTAGCGGAACCGCGTAACACATTCCGTCGAACTTCAGGTCGTCGGCGTAGATAGCTTTTCCGGTAACCTTTTCCACCGCGTCGATTCTTTTTGTCATGGCGATTTCCCAGTCCTTTGGATGGGGGATTCTCATTCATGGGAGCGATTAATTCAAGCAATTTGTGTGGAGATGCAGGGGTAGTTGATTTCGGAAATGACGTTCGGACAGATGCACAACTGTTCGGCATTTGTTCCATCTCCCTTCACAAGATGCGCTCCCCCCCGACGTCGTGCAGAAAATTTTTAAGTCGGAATTTCATGGGCTTCACGATTTTTTAGGAGGATCTGGCTTTTTTGGTACGTCCATTGCTTGGAGCGCGGGCATGAATTTTTCAGCCGGACAAAAAATCATATCGATTGTGATGCTGCTGATCTTAGCGGTGGATTTCAGAGTGCTTTATGCAGCTTCCTCCGTATCCAGAGTCCTTGTCTATGCGGGCGAAGATGCCTATTCCGATCCCTTCATCGGGGAGGTTGCAGAGGATTTTTCAGAGATTCTCTCGTCTTGGGGGTACAAGGTGGTTGAGCCCGCCAAAGCCCTGGATCTCGCTAAATATCATGATGCGGGAAAGGTGAGCCGATCTTCGGAACCCACCCGGATGCTGGTGCGTGCGAAAGAGGACTATTTTGAATTCAGGTATGCGGATGCAATAGCTGGGCTTATGCAGGCCGAAAAATTCATACATGAGAGGGATGATGGGATTTTGCGCTTTGGGGATATCCTTCTCGATGCGAAGATATCGAAGGCGGTCATAGAAAAGGCGCGTGGTAAGATGGCCGAGGCACGAAAATCGATCGAAGATGCTTTGAGGATAAATCCGCTGCTTCAGCTTTCCGAGGAGGGGTATCCTCCGAGCATGATAGCACTCTTTGAAGATGTTCGGACAAGTTTCGTTTCAGGCAGCGGTTCGATAGAGGTGGATTCAAAACCGCCAGCTGTCGATATTTATGTAAACGGCGTGCTCCATGGCCAGACTCCGATGAGAATATCTCCGCTTCCGGATGGAAAATATTTTCTGGAGCTAAGGGGGGCCAGATACGATCCGGTGGTAAAGGAAGTAAATCTCATAAATGGTGCAAGTGTCGAAGTGAAAGCGAAACTCAAGTGGGCGAAGGGGGGCGGGCCGTTGCCGCAGAGCGAGGTTGATGAATTTGAACTGGCGCGCGACCTTGCAAGGGAGTCCAAATCGGACAAGGTGATAATCCTCAGAGGTTCGGGAGGTGCAAAGAACCGTGCGCTTTATGCCAGAATGTTCGATTCTAGGCTCGGAAGCAGTCATCGTCCTATAATGCTAAAGTCCATGGGTGAGGATGACGCGAAATTCGATTCGCTCGCAAGACTTGCCAAAGAAATATCTGCACAGCTTCGCGAGGATCCTCTTGCCGATCCATCGAAGGTAACCGATCCCAAGGGACGTGGCGATCCGATGATACTCATCAATAGAAAGAAGAAATTTTATTTAACCCCATGGTTCTGGGGAGCCGCTGGGCTCGTCATCGCTGGTGCCGTGGCTGGCGGAATTGCCGCATCCATGGGCAGTAGCGGGGACGGCAGTGGACGGGTGAATGTGAGGTTTAGATGAAACGAGGCATCTCATATATTTTTATGGTCATGTTTTTTGCTTCCTGTGGAGCTGGCGGGGGCAATGATTATTCTGGGGGAGGATCCGTCGGGATCAAGATCGTGGATCACGAACCATCGGAAGTGGAGCTCGTGGACTATCTTCCCAATGAATATGTCGTGACCATTAACGGTGATGGAATCGAGGGTGGCATAACTGCAAAGTTCGACGGGGATGCCTCGGAAGGGAGTATCGACGAAGTTCCTACAGGCGACGATCGCACCGTTGCCGTTGAAGCTGTAAATGCCAGAGGCATCAAAATAAAAAGCGGTGTTGCACATGGTGTGGTTGTGGGAGATGGCCAAACCGATGTCGAAGTTGAAATGAAATATCATCCGATCTTCGTGAATCTCGCCGATGGCGGTACTGTTGAAAACACCAGGTTCATGATGAAGCTTCTCGCAGACCCTTCCAGCTTTGTCAGAGTTGTAGCGCAACGGATCGATGATCAAAACGCAGGCGAGTTTTCGATATCCGATGAGCCCACTGCCGATGATCTTTTTCAGGCTGATAAGGTCAGCTGGAGGTTTGCAGTTTCTCCTCCGGTCATGGAGCCAGGAAGATACCGGTTTTCCGCCATTGACGACATCTCCGGCCTGGATTCCTCAGTTGAAATCAGGATCGTGGATGGGCGAGGATTGATGCCCGCCCCTCTTGTCGGGCTTACGGCCTCAACTCCCAATGTGTCGGCCTCGATAATACCTTTCGATGGAAATTCCAGAATGGAGGTTTTTAGATGAAGAGTTTTGCTGCGGTTCTTTTTATTGCAATTGCTACGCTGGTGCTTTTTTCATGCTCTGGCGGCGGGGGTGAAAATCCTGTTTCTTTCATGGCAGAGTATCCAGCGGAGCTCTCCGCTTTTGCCGACAAACTGACAGCTAGGGGATACCTGGAATCTTCGGAAAGGGCAGTGCTTTCAGCTCCCTCGCGCGGGGTTGTCGAAGGAAAGACGTGGAAATTTGATTTGGATCCCCTGCCCGGAGCTGAAGGGAGGGAGTCATTTTTCAGGGTGGATTTCATGCTTCACTCTTCAAAATTTTTGCACTCCGGCGAAGATGATTACGAACTGGTACTTTGTTCTGTTTCGGTTCGGTTCTCTTCAAAGGATGTTTTGGGTGCGCGTCCAGAAGAGTACGACTGCATGATGGACGATGATGCCGATGGGCTGGCAAATATCATGGAGATCATCGTCGGGGTAGATCCGATGCTTTCCGACAGCGATGGGGATGGCAGGCTCGATGGCGATGATATGTTTCCGTCGATCGCTACTGAATGGATGGATACCGATGGCGATGGAATCGGCGACAACGAAGATGGCGACATTGATGGAGACGGCATTTCAAATGATGATGAGTTGGTCTTTGGAACCGACCCACATCTTTTCGACAGCGATGGTGATGGGGTTGGAGACGGAGAGGATAACTGTCCTCTCGTTGGCAATGCCGATCAGAGGGATACCGATGGCGATGGCAGAGGGGATGCGTGCGATGATGATGCCGATGGAGACGGGTTGCCCGATGATGTAGAAAAGAGAATCGGCAGCGATCACTTGAATCCCGACACGGATGGCGATGGCCTTGGGGACGGGCTCGAGCACAAGATGGGGAGTGATCCCTTAAAATCAGATACCGATGGGGATGGAATAGGGGATAAAAGAGACAATTGTCCTCTCGTAGTAAATGAAGATCAGTTGGATACCGATGGCGACGGCGTTGGAGATCTTTGTGACTCTGACATGGATGGAGATTCCATATTCAATGATCATGACAATTGTCCGCGCGTTGCTAATACTTTTCAGGACGATACCGATGGGGATGGAATCGGCGATAAATGCGATGATGATATAGATGCCGACGGCATTCCGAACGCGATTGACAATTGTCCTTTCAAGAAAAATCCAGCGCAGCTTGATACCGATGCAGATGCCGACGGCGTGGCGATAGAGTGCGACCTAGATGACGGCGATCCCAAAGTCTTTTCGGATGATAGCGGCATATTCGTCGATGTTGCGCGCGGGAGCGATTCAAACGCCGGAGACAGGCGAAGGCCCTTTGCCAGCATAGGTCGCGCCCTCGCAGCCGCTGCCGGCAAGGAGGTGCCTGTGTATGTAGCTGCCGGCATATACGATGCATCGCGTCTCATCTTTCCAGATGGTGTTTCGCTTCATGGTGGGTTTCTGAGCGATGAAGCGGAGGCTTTTTCATCGCGCGATTTCAGAAGCTTGGAATCAAAATACAGGACTGTGATCTCCCGTAAGGATCTGCCGGTGACAATAGCCATATCTGCCAGCGATGCCTGGCTCGGAGGATTTCATTTTGAAAATGCCTCGAGCGTCGTCGATCCTTCGAAAGCGTCATCGACGATACTCGTTAGCGGGGGCTCTGCTACAATAGACAGGTCCAGCATCTCAGGAAACCTTTCCTCTCCCGACGATTTTACGATTTTTTCATCAGGAGGTGATTTGAGAATTTCAAAATCAATCATCGCCGCAGGAGGCATAGATGCACCCGGCTCCGGTGGTTGTGCTATAAAATCTGAAGGCGAAAATCTTGTCGTTGAAAACAACGTAATTCAATCGAGGAATGCGAGGTTTGCCTGCGGGATAGACTCCTCATCCGATAAATCATCCATAGTTCATAATACCATTTTGGCACATGGTTCGAATCCCGATTCCGGATTTGCCAAGGCCCTTGTATCCAGAGGCGAAGATATCTTGATTGTAAATAACATCATAACAGCTGGTTCTGCTCCCGATAGATATCCACTCATATGCTCAGGCGCGCCCAGCGGTGGAACCGTTGCCGGCAATATCATCGCCGATTTTTCCGTTTCCTCATTTTCTGAGGTAATCGGCTGCGATGGGCTTTTCTACTCCGTTTCGGATTTCGACTTCTTCGGAGCGGATGTCTTCGGCAACACGATTTTCGACGGCGAATTGGAATCCTCGCTGGTTGCTTCCGATTTTTCACCCCTCTCCAGTGCGATAGATTCTGGAATCGACCTGGCTCAAACTGGCCTTTCATCAATCAATGACGACATGCACTCGTCGCCACGCCCTTCCGGGGCCGGATATGACTCTGGCGCCATAGAAAAATAAACAGGGAGGATTTTGAGATGATAATCGAAGAAAAATTTCCTGAATTTTGTGTCAACGAGATGATGGGAAATAGCTATGAGGCCTCGATAATGGTGCTCAAGTTCGTAGTCCCGTTTTTGGCCGACGAGGATGAAACGAAGCTCAGGCTCATGAACATGGTCAAGAAGATTCCTTGCATGATCGCATCCTATCCAGAGAAAAATACGCGCGATCAGCTCGAACCCGAGCTTCTGGTCTTTGCCGCCAAGATGTGCAGGGAGGTCGCGGTAATACTTTCTTACTGCAGGGATCTGAATTCACGCTTTGTGAACTCGAACATGTGCGAGCAACTAATAAAGACTTACAAGGATATAAGCGGCAGCCTGGAGAGGTACAGCTCCTTACACACAATGGATGATCAGATCGGAGAAGAGGAATGCGCAAATTAGCGATTGCCGCATGTTTTTTTGTCATTTTTGCCGGCTGCGCAAAAGTTCCGCGCAAAAATTCCAATTTGGTTCCCGATTTTAAAGAAGCTGGCGAGTTCAAAAAAATCCACTTCAGCGTTGGGAGTTATGAGATTTCACCTCCGGAGATGGAGGTCGTGAAATCAAATGCGTCGATCCTCGAATCGAACCCGTCGATCACCGTTTTGATCGAGGGGCACTGCGACCGTAGGGGAAGTGAAGCGTTCAATCTACATCTGGGTGATCTTAGGGCGCGCCAGGTGAAGGCCGCAATTATAAAGCTGGGGATCGATCCTGATAGGATGGGAATAATTTCGTATGGAGAGAGCGTGCCGCTCGATGCCGGTTCGGGCGAAATGGCATGGAGAAAAAACAGGCGCGTCGAGTTTTCCAGATGACAGGAGGATACATGAACATGAAGATGGTTTTGGTTCTGATTGCCGCGGTCGTTTTTTTTGGCGCTGCTGCCGAGGCCGGTGAGATTCCGGATATAATGGCCTTCCAGTCGCGTATTTTCGATGAAGGTGGCAACCCCGTGGAAGACGGACCTGCGGAGGCATCGTTCAGGATCGTGGATGTGGATGGAAATGTCATCTACGAAGAAACACAGCAGGTGGATATAGTTAGGGGGCTGCTTAGCGCTATTGTTGGAAATGGCGAGTCTCCAGATGGCGGGAGGGCCGGAGGGATTCCATTCGAGATGATGTCGGGATCTTCACCTCTCTACCTTGATGTTGAGGTCGGCGGATATGCTCCGCTCGGGCGTATGGAAATCGCAACGGTTCCATTCGCCGGCGTCGCAGGTACCGCTTATTCAGTTGAGCCAGAAAGCATCGGGAGCGCCGAGATATCAGATGGCTCGATAACGATGAAAGACTTGAGCGATTCCCTCATAGCCGATCTGGAAACGGGCAGGATTGGGAATCGTGAGATACTTTTTAAGGATGAGCTCGTTAGTGCATATGCTTTCCCAGAAGCGGCCTCGAATATAGGTGTGAAGCGCGGGCTTTCGTATTCCAGCTCTTCCAATCTGCAGGGGGCTCTCGAGGATATCGATCTCGCCGTAAAGGCGCGCGATGAGAGAATTTCGAGAGAGGAATCAGTCCGCACTGGTGAGGTTTCAGCTCTCGGCGCGGCGCTTTCATCTGAGGTAGCTGCAAGGTCGGCCGCGGATTCGGCCTTTCAGTTCTCCTTAAAAGAAGAGATTTCACAGAGGAAAAAGGATGTTTCAAAAAGGCTCATCAAAAGCGGGGATTCTATGAGCGGAACTCTCAATATGGATGACAACAGAATTACGAATCTCGCAGCTGCTTTGTCGTTGGATGACGCTGTTTCGAAAAGATATGCCGACTACAGATACATAAATGAAGACGGAGGGATTTCAGTGTTTAAAAGGAAGAAATTTGTAACTTTTTCAAATCAGGAAGATTCTGGCCGTGATGATCATTGTTGGCTCGACAATGGGGTATGGTGGTGTACGGCGGAATCCTCCTGTCAGTCAGATGAAATTCTGATCGGATGTTCTGGGTATTATAACCACGTATGCTGGGGAGACGTTCTTTGCGAATATATGGGTGTAGACCTGTTATCGGAGACATGTTATGCCCACGCAGCTCAGAATATAGATAGTGTTCAACGGCTTTACGCCCACGCCATCTGCATGAAGATAAATTGAGGTTGGTGGCCGCTCTCTATCCAAATGAAAAACTTTAGAATAAAGGAGGATTGTAATGCGCTTTAAAATTTTATTTTTGGCAGTTGCTCCGTTTGTGATTTTTCCTTCCGTTTCGCTTTATGCTTCGGTCGCCGATAAAGGAGATGATCCCCTTCAGGCTCGCGGCGGCTTCAGTCGTGCCCCTGCATATGATGCCGATGATGAGTCTCCTGCGGTGGTTGAAATATCGGTGCTGAGGAGGGGATCCCAGGAGAAAAATAAGGAAAATCGCGACGAGCAGGACATCTTTGGCAGCGAGCCTCCAGGCGACGATATCGATAATTCCATTCACAGGGGCGATTGACTGCTGAAGGTGTGATGAAATCATAGACCGAACGGTCCCATTTTCCCTTGATATTCACCGGAGTTCTTGGCAGATTGCGCCCCTTCAAGGGGGCGCTTAGCTCAGCTGGTAGAGCACCTGCTTTACACGCAGGGGGTCACAGGTTCGAGTCCTGTAGCGCCCACAAGGGGAGACAAGAAAAATACTTGATTTTAATGCTGTGAGCCCCTATACACGGCGCTCCCTTCGCCGGTAAAGGTTCTCTTGGCTAGGTTTTTTAGGTTCTTTTACAGACAGAAGCTGTACAGCAAGCGGGGCCGTAGTTCAGTTGGTTAGAACGCCTGCCTGTCACGCAGGAGGCCGCGAGTTCGAGTCTCGTCGGCCCCGCTTGCTGTATGCGGATGTTTTTTATAGGGCAAAAATCATGTCACATCGGGACAGGAGGCCGCGAGTTCGAGTCTAGCCCCGTCGTTCGCATCCCGCCGTAGGCGGGATTTGCGACGCCGAGGGTCCGCGACGCTGTAATTCTCGTTCCTTGAAAACAGCGTCGGGATCGGCCCTGTTGGCTGCATGGTTCGGTGTCTGGTCAAGTTTTTCAGTCGCCTCATTCAAGGTGATAAATGCCTGAGCTTTCAATATTAAAATCCCTAATTCTCGGAATACTTCAGGGCGCTACCGAATTTCTTCCAGTCTCCAGTTCCGGGCATCTGGTGATAGCGCAAGATCTCCTTGGGGTCAGACTCGAAGGGGCTCAGATGCTTGCATTTGATGTATGTCTGCATCTCGGGACTTTGTTTGCGGTAGTGGCGGTCTTCTGGCGCGACATAATTGAAATAGTCGTTGGAATATTCAGGCCGACGATGACCAGTATCGATATTGGGGGGCGTCGTCTTTTTCTTCTTCTCGTCGTAGGCACCCTTCCTGCGGTTGTCGCGGTTTGTCTGTTCAGAGATATATTTGAAAATCTGATATCGAATTCGACCGCTGCCGCCACCATGTTGCTAGTCACCGGAACATTTTTATTTCTGACCAGATTTGCCAGGGACTCCGGAGCTCCGCTTTCAATTTGTCGCGCGGTCCTTATAGGCATTGCGCAGGCCTTTGCGATAACCCCTGGGATATCGAGATCCGGCGCCACGATTTCGGCTGCTCTCTTTTCAGGGATCAGCCGCGAAAAGGCGGCGCGCTTTTCATTTTTGCTGGCTCTTCCAGCGATTCTGGGGGCATTCATCCTTCATATAGATGAGCTCGCCGTGCTTTCATTCGACCTGCTTCTTTCCGTCTTTGCTGGAACTGCTGCGGCTGCGGTCACCGGCTTTTTCTGCATCAAGTGGCTGCTTAGGATTATAGTAAGAGGCGGCTTTACCTCATTTGGTTATTATTGCTGGGCGGTCGGCATATCCGTCATAATCTATAAAGTCGTTTCGGACGTTATGTGATTCTTAATTTGAGAAGAGATTTTTGACAAATTCTTGCGATCCAATAATCGTTACATTTTTGAGCTGAGTCCTTTTCGAACTACTGCAATTCCGGAATTTTGAAGATATCGATTCCCTCTGATTCGAGTTCTGCGGCCTCTTCAGGGGTGGCGGTTCCGCGTATGTTTCTTCTCTTGCTCTCGCCCAAGTGGATTTTTATCGCTTCTTCGGAAAATCTTGCTCCCACATCTTCGAAGTTTTTTTCGATCTGGGCCATGATCTGTGCAAGTCCGGAAGGACCTGGTTTTTTGGGAGTTTCAGGCTGTTTGCCGGTGTTGCTGTGTTTGCCGATTCTGACAGGCGCTATTTTCTGTTCTATATTGGTATCGCCGCAGTGCGGGCATGATATCAGCGCCGCTTCGCGTTGCTCTTCGAAGGAAGCGCGGCTCTGAAACCACGATTCGAAGATGTGACCGTTTGAACAGGATATATCTATTGCGTACATGTTTTTTCCTTCCTCGCCGCGCTATATGTGCATCGCTGCAGCTTTTGTCAACCGCTGCGCGGAAAAAAGATTCGAATTTCTCTTGAAAAGTGAACGGCTGCCGTTGTGTAGTGAAACGCTGCAGCTGCTGCCTTTAGGCCTATTGATTTATAAAGGTTTTTTATGGCACGAAAGCTGCTTTGCTATCCGATTGTTTTTTGCCCGGGGCGGTGATAGCTTTTGCCGCCAAAACGGGGTTTTTGCGATGGAAAAATTCTGCAAGTTCATAGCCACCGGTTGTTTCAGCGGATACCTCATGTGGGCGCCGGGGACATGGGGAAGCGGCGTCGGTGTGCTTGTATTCATCCTCGCCTCCAGGCTTGGCTGGGCCTGTTACGTGCTGTTTCTAGCCATAATAATCGCACTGGCGATATGGTCTGCGGACAGATTTGCGGCCATTTCCAAAGAAGAGGATCCGAAGTGCGTCGTCATAGATGAAATTGCAGGTTACCTCGTGACGATGGCCTTTCATGCGCCGACCGCCGCTGCGATTATAACCGGCTTCATACTTTTCAGGTTCTTCGATATTGTAAAACTGTTTCCGGCCTCATGGTTTGAAAAAAAACTTCCCGGCGGTTTGGGGATAGTCATGGATGATGTCATGGCTGGCATCTATGCCAATGCTGCGCTGTTTTTTATAGCATGGGCCTTGTCGTTTGCGGGGATGACGATCTAACGGAGAGATATTTGAGAATCGAAATAATTACAACAGGTGATGAGGTTATGCATGGGACGATACTCGATACCAACGCGCGCTGGATCTCCGAGCGCTGCGTCGTTTTTGGACACGATATTATAAGAAGGTCCTCCGTAAAAGACGACATCGGTGATATAGCCGCCCTTCTTAAAGAGACTGTCGGGCGAGCCGACGCGGTCATAGTCACGGGCGGGCTCGGACCTACTTCCGATGATCTCACCGTAGAAGCCGCAGCGTCGGCGTTTGGCCTTGAACTAGTTTTGGACGAGGATCTTCTTTCCGTGATGAAGGATTTTTTCAGGCGCATAGGCCGCGAGTTTTCATCCAGCAACGAAAAACAGGCACTCATTCCGGAGGGGGGCGAGATACTCTCAAATAGCGTTGGAACCGCTCCCGGAGTGCATCTTCATGCAAGGTCGACAGACTTCTTTTTTCTCCCCGGTGTTCCTCAAGAGCTTTACGCTATGTTCGATGATAGCGTAGCTCCGTGGCTCGCATCGCGCTGTGATTGCTCTCGGGGCGAGATAATCCTTCGCTGTTTCGGCATGCCGGAAGCGCAGATCGATGAGAAACTTCGTGGTATGGAGCTCTTTGGCGCGCGACTCAGCTTTCGCGTGAGTTTTCCGGAGATACTTCTAAAACTGGTAGCCATCGGCAAAAATGAAGATGAGCTCAAAAATATTCTCGATAGATCCTCCTCATCTCTGAAGGGGAGGCTTGGCGATGTGATATATGCTGAAGGGGATTCCTCCCTCTATTCGGTCGTGGGCAGGATGCTTTCCGAGAGAGGGTTTACCATTTCAACCGCCGAGTCATGCACGGGAGGATTGATCGCAAGTTCAATCACGGATGTTGCCGGTTCGAGCGACTATTTTGAAAGGGGTTTTGTGGTCTACAGCAATGAAGCGAAGATCGAGCTTTTGGGAGTAAGCGAGGATATCCTTCGCCTCCACGGGGCTGTATCTCCGCAGACCGCTATTGCGATGGCCGAAGGGGCCAGGCGTCTCTCTGCATCGGATTATGCGGTGGCGGTCACGGGAATAGCGGGGCCCGGTGGAGGTACCCCGGAAAAGCCTGTAGGGCTGGTTTATATCGCAATTTCAGCCGTCGAAGGGACTAGGGCCTTTAAATACAATTTCAACAGGGACAGGCTTTCGTTCAAGAGCATAGCAGCGGCTACGGCTATAGACTTGGTGAGGCAGCACCTCGTCGGAAAATTAAGTTTGACTGGTGAGTTGAAATAAATTCTTATCCGTAGGAGCACGGAGATTGTCTTTTCCATCTCCGGTGGTTCGAAAAGCGGGTGTCAAAAGATGAAGATACGGTCATTTCTTGCATTTGATATTTCCGATGAGATGAGAGGGGAACTCTCTTCGCTTATCACTTTTTTTTCAGGGAAAATTTCGGGGATTAAATGGATGAAGCCTGAGCTTCTCCATGGAACTCTGAGGTTCTTCGGCGATGTAGAGGAAAATATTTTATTCGGCGATGTCTCAAGGGTTGTTGAATACGAACTCAGGCACCAGTCCCCTTTGAGGCTTTCAGGGCATGGCGTGGGGGTATTCCCGAACTGGCGTTATCCAAGCATCATATGGGCTGGACTTCAGGGGGATACCGAACCCATGATCGGTCTATACTCACGCCTGGAAGAGGCCTTTCGCGACTTCGGCTTCAAAGAGGATAAGAGAGCATTTCGAATGCATCTGACTCTAGGCAGGGCGAAGGGGAACTTTGGCGGTGCAAAGGATTTTATCAGGGTGCTCGAGAAGATGTCCGATGCAGAGTTCGGTGAGACCGTGGTCGATTCCCTTACTCTGTATAAAAGCGAGTTGACCAGGAATGGGCCGATATACACGGTCATCAGAAAGTTTGCCTTCGGGCCGAAGAGATGATCCTGTGTCATTTGTGCGGTCCGAAAAATGTTCGCTTTTTGGCTTAAAAATTTCAAAAGGAGGAAGTTTATATGAGCAACGAAGTGCAGATGCCTGACAACAGGGAAAAAGCCATAGGTCTTGCGGTGGCCAGCATAGAGAAGCAGTTCGGAAAGGGGGCGATCATGCGCCTCGGCAAAGATGAGCCTCTTGTTACCGGTCTCGATGCTATATCTACCGGTTCCATTTCGCTCGACATAGCCTTGGGCATAGGCGGTTTGCCGCGCGGCAGGGTGGTGGAGATATTCGGGCCGGAATCCTCCGGCAAAACTACGCTTGCCTTGCAGGTTGTAGCGCACGCCCAGGCGCAGGGGAACGTTGCTGCATACATAGACGCAGAACATGCCCTCGATGTGGAATATGCAAGGAAGTTAGGTGTGAGGACCGAAGATCTCCTCATCAGTCAGCCTGACAGCGGGGAACAGGCTTTAGAAATCGCGGATACGCTCGTTCGCTCCGGCGCAATTGGCGTGCTCGTTGTCGATTCGGTTGCAGCCCTTGTTCCCAGGGCCGAGCTGGAAGGGGAGATGGGCGATGCACAGATGGGCGCGCAGGCAAGGCTCATGAGCCAGGCCCTCCGTAAACTCACCTCCACGATATCGAAGTCCAAGACGATGGTCGTTTTCATCAACCAGATTAGGATGAAGATCGGCGTCATGTTCGGGAATCCTGAAACGACCACCGGTGGAAATGCGTTGAAGTTCTATTCCTCGGTTCGTCTCGACATCAGAAGAATTTCCCCCATTAAACAGGCCGAAGAGATCGTCGGTTCGAGGACTCGCGTAAAGGTAGTGAAAAATAAGGTCGCCCCGCCGTTCAGACAGGCGGAATTCGATATACTCTATGGGCAGGGGGTTTCGCGTGAGGGGGATGTTCTCGATCTGGCCGCCGACATGGGGCTGATAGAAAAAAGTGGTGCGTGGTACACATGCGGCGAAGATCGGATAGGGCAGGGGCGTGAAAACGCGAGGCAGTACCTGAAGGAAAACCCGAAGCTGCTCCAAAGATTGGAGAAGGCGATACTTGAAAAGCACGGGATAGTCAGGCATGTGAAGGCGGGTACCGGGGCGGTCTCAGCTGAAAAAACGCCGACCGCTGCGAAGGGCAAGGAAGGGAATAAATAGTTTTTAACTATTATTATGGCCTCAAGGGGTCGCCTTCCGATCTGGAGGCGGCCCTTTTTGAAATTTTCGGGTCCTTGTCATTTTTTATCTTCGGTGATAGGGTGCTCCATCGGTTTATGCGGTATAACACATTGATAATAAAAGACTTTTAGGGTGGAAATATGACCGGTTTTAAGATCAGGGAGAGCTTCCTTAAATATTTTGAAAAGAACGGGCATGCAAGAGTGAAGTCGAGTTCGCTTGTGCCTGCCAATGACCCAACGCTGTTTTTCACAAATGCCGGAATGGTGCAGTTCAAGGATCTATTTCTCGGCGAGGATAAGCGCGACTATCGCCGCGCCTGTTCTTCTCAAAAGTGCATGCGCGTTTCCGGGAAGCATAACGACCTGGAAAACGTCGGGCATACGCCGCGGCATCACACATTTTTTGAAATGCTCGGCAACTTCAGCTTTGGGGATTATTTCAAGGAGGAGGCGATCGCCTTCGCTTGGGATTTTCTTACGAAGGAAATTTCGCTTGATCCGAAGAATATGTATGTCACGGTCTTTCGCGACGATGACGAGGCCGAGAAGCTTTGGCTGAAGCATGTTTCGAAGGATAGAGTTTTTCGCCTCGGCGAGAAGGACAACTTCTGGGCTATGGGTGATACCGGTCCATGTGGTCCGTGCTCCGAGATTATTTGGGATTTTGGAAAAGGGCATGTGAGAGCTGAGGATTTGGATACGACTAGATTCATGGAGCTATGGAATCTAGTCTTCATGCAGTTTTCTCGCGATGCATCTGGGGAGATGTCACCTCTGGCAGCCCCTTCGATAGATACCGGGATGGGGCTTGAGCGCCTTGCGGCAGTTCTTCAGGGTTTTAAATCCAACTGGGAGACCGATATATTCCTTCCGATCATCAAGGTCGTCAGCGAGGTGAGTGGCCATCGCATCGGCGAAAGCGATGAGAGCGATATCGCCATGCGCGTGATAGCCGATCACGTGCGAGGTTCGGTATTTCTCGTGGGGGATGGGGTGACTCCCTCGAACGAGGGGCGCGGTTACGTGCTTCGCAGGATACTGAGGCGCGCGGTGAGGTACGGCAAACGCCTTGGAATTGACGAGCCCTTTCTGACTTCGCTAATCCCTATTATAGTTGATGAGATGGGGAGCGCCTATCCGGATCTGATTTTACACAAGAGTTTCATAGAGAAGGTCATCGGTACTGAGGAAGGGCGTTTCTATCAAACTCTCGATAATGGCCTTGAACTCCTAAAGGATGCCATGGCGTGTTCTCGTGATAAAGTTATTCCGGGGGAGGTTGCCTTCAAGCTCTACGACACCTTCGGTTTTCCTCTCGATGTGACGCGTATGATCGCTGCCGAGAGCGGTTTTGTCGTCGATGAGGGCGGTTTTGAAAAGAAGATGTCAGAGCAGCGCGAACGGGCGCGTGCCAGCTGGAAGGGCTCAGGAGAAAATGGAGTGTGCTCTATTTACAAAAAACTTGTAGCCGATGGCGTGTCGAGTTCCTTCGTAGGTTATTCGAATGAAACCGCAGATGGCGAAATTCTAGCGATACTGAAAGATGGCGTTCGTGTGAAAGAGGCGCATGAGCATGAAGATGTCTATATGATAACGTCGGAAACTCCATTTTATGGTGAGTCCGGCGGGCAAGTCGGCGACCGCGGAACCGGAATAGTCGAAGGCGGTGAGGTGGAAATTATCGATACGAAAAAACCACTGCCTGATCTGATCGTTCATCACTGCAGGGTGCAAAAGGGAAAGATTTCAGAGGGGATGAAGATAACCCTTGTGATCGACATGGAATCCAGGAGATCGACCAGGTGCAACCATACCGCAACCCATCTTCTTCATCGCGCGCTTCGTGAGGTTTTGGGCGAACATGTGAAACAGGCCGGCTCTCTGGTTATGCCGGAAAGGCTCCGCTTCGATTTTTCTCATTTCCACGCATTGACCCATGAGGAACTTCGTGAAGTCGAACGCCATGTCAACGCGACGATCAGACAGAATATTCCGGTGCTTACCTACGATCTTGAATACGACGAAGCGGTAAGGCGCGGCGCGCTCGCCTTTTTCGGTGAGAAGTACGGTGATCGCGTCAGGATGATAGATGTGTCCGGTCATTCGTCTGAGCTCTGCGGAGGGACGCATGTCAACATGACCGGCGAGATCGGGATGTTCAAAATTCTCTCGGAGTCCTCCGTAGCGGCTGGCGTCAGAAGAATCGAGGCGGTGACCGGAATCGGAGCGGAGGATTACATCGACGCCATCTACGACGAGAGAAAGGAGATCGCAGCGATACTGAAAGCATCTCCGGCTGAGATCGTCGATCGCGTAAGAAAACTGGACGAGAGGGTTTCCTCGCTGGAAAGGGAGCTCAAGAAGGCGCTTACCTGCGCTGCGCAAAGCGTAAGCAAGGACTTCTTACAATCCGCGGAAGATTTCGGCTCCTTTAAGGCGATCATAGCGAAGTCTGACGTCGCCGACAGAAAAATACTTGGAGAGCTTGCAGAAAAATACAGGGACAGACTCGGAACCGGTGCGGTTCTGCTGGCATCGGTTTCCGACGGCCGTGTGACCCTTATATCTGCGGTCTCTAAACAGCTCTCTGCAAAGATAAAGGCCGGTGAGATAGTCAGGATGGCATCCGAGGTGCTTGGCGGAAAAGGTGGAGGTCGCCCCGATTTTGCGCAGGGGGGCGGTGCAGATTCTTCAAAACTCGATCAGGCATTTAAAAAAATCAGGGAATATCTCAAGGGGGCAGGGGGCTGAGCCCCTGTTTTGCGTGATTTCCGCGTAAAACTTTCTTGACAGAAGGAGGGCTGTTTTGCGAAAGAAACTCTCTTTCAACGTATCATGCAGGAGGCTTTTATGGTTCAGGCGAACAGGATAAGGGTGGGGTCTGTCATCATATTCGATGGCGAGCTTGCGCGTGTCTTGAGCGTTACACACCTCACTCCTGGAAATCTCAGGGCGATGGTTCAGGCCAAGATGCGCAAGCTGAAGAGCGGCCTTCAGTTTGAACATCGGTTTCGCGCGACCGAAGATGTTGAGACGGCGCATCTGGAGGAACATGAGATGGAATATCTCTACGATGACGGAGACAGATACCATCTCATGAACACATCCACATTTGAGCAGATCGAGATGGATCATGAGATGTTTGGCGACGCCATAAAATATGTGCTTCCGAACAACAAGGTGATGGTTACCTTCTACGAGGGGAGCGCTGTAGGAATAGATCTTCCAAAGGTAGTGAGTCTGAAAGTGATAGAGGCCGAGCCCTCCATCAAGAAGCAGACTGCGACTGGGTCATATAAAAAATGCACAGTTGAAACAGGTCTGGTGGTTATGGTTCCTCCGTTTGTCGAAGTTGACGACATGATCAAGATCAATACCGAAACGGGCGAATATCTGGAAAGGGGATAAGACTAGCAAGTTCTTTTCTTATCTGAACCAGCCCGGCTTGTTTGAAGAAACTTCAAATTGTCGTAGTATTTTTGAGATGGATGTCGCAGGCGGATAAATTCAGGAATTTAAGAAATATTTTACGGCCTGCCACGCCCTTTCCAACCTGATATCTTCAGATTCAAAACGTGCTTCGTAGTGAAGAAGCGATCCCATGATATGTCTTAGCAGTAAGTTGCGCCCTTCTTTTATTGCTGGCAGGTCCCTTTCAATGCACCTAAATGCCTCTTCAAGTTCGGCTTCCGCTAATCTTGTTAGGTATGACGCATGAGAATCATTTTGGCCTATTTTTGTAGTCCTGAGTGCTACTATTACGGGATAACCTTGGTCCATGTAGAATATATAGTTGCCAAAAGTAGGGTAGTGTCTCATATCATAGTTTGCCATGAGTAACGCGGAAAGTACCGCGGTTTTCCCATCGCATTCATCCCCAGTCAGGATCATGCGCTCCTTAAGAGTGTCGAATCTTGCAGATTCATCCAGCGAGGTGACCTCTCTTATGGTCTGAGCTAATGATCTGTCCTTTGTGAACGAATCAGCATCGGCGACTCCTATGTCGGTCATTTTAATTCCCGCCTCTGAAAATCTTTGACGCGCCGTCGTTATTAATGGGTTGTCTGTTTTGGCATCAACTATTTTTCTGTAGAGAAAATGAAAATTTTTGTGCCTCTGACAGTTCGTTGTAAATCCATGCCCTTTGTCGAATATGCCCATGTTGGAGTCGGCAGGTACGTAACCGAGCCCTAGAGTTGTTGGGGGATAAAATCCTGCACCAGAAAAATTCGCAATCTTTGTAGCGGCTTGTGGAAATGTAAGAGGTCTAAGCATTTGCTCTCCTGTATAACGCTGCTGTTTAGCAGTACTTGCCAATTGATCTATTATTCTCTTTGGCACTATTCGGCATAATCACCAAAAAAGTTGCTATCTGAGTTTGCGTTGCTGTCGGGGAGAGGTATGTAGGAAGGTTGCTACCGAATCAAGTTTGCCAACCTAAAAATTACTCCTTTAAAACAAATAGTTAGCTTGATTGTCGGATGGGATTCAAGTCGAAGGAGGAGGGAGTTAATCTCGGCTTCAAGGAACCTCTGAAAAGCTAGAGGCAACAATAACCTCGACCATGGACAATTGGCCATCGACCAAAACATCAAGAAGCTAGAATCTAGAAGTGAGAAACGAGATTTCTACAGGCGAGGTTTTTCTAGCTTCTAGCTTCTGTTTTTCCCAGTCACGGTTGTTGCGGGATCCCCGATTACACCACTCGGGGATGACAACCTTCTCGTCATTCGGGGATGACAATCACGCCGTCATTCCCGCATGCTGTAAGCCACCGCTACCGCGGGGTTCCGACCGTTCACCAGTTACGAGTTACCAGTCACGGTCGTTGCGGGGATGGCAAGCGCATAGCTTTTAGAGATGCCTTGAATTTGCTGATTTTTCAGAGGTTACTTAATTCATTCTCATTCCGCAGCCGCCACCTTCGGAATCTTCGGACATGTCCCCTGATTCGATGGGGATATTGGTGAAGGTGACCATCATGGTCGGTCCGGATACCGGCGCCCCTATGACGCTGGCGCTTTCTCCGCTTGTGCTGCCAACGGCCTTTACCTTTGTGCCTTCGCTTATGGATATCTGGTATGTATAGATCTCTGTGGCGCCCTGATTTAGGGCGCTGCATCCCATGTACATGGATGTCAGCGTCGTGCAGGCGACAAGAACGAGGCCGAAGCGCTTGCAGCGCCTCATCGTCAAAGCTGTTATTGTGATGGCTATGAGTATCATCGGAACTGAGGCTGGATGGTGCCCACTCGATGATCGAGGAGCTATCGTCATCTGAACTTCCGAATTACTGCCATATTCAAACTCGTAGACGACAAGCCATCTGTTGTTCGATCCCTTGGCGATGATCTCGTTTATGTCGCTGAAGTCGATAGTGCCTTCTTTTCCATTATATGAAACCGTAGCGTTTATCTTTCTGTCACCAGCGTCAAGAACGCCGTCCGCATTGACGTCTTCATACAGCGAGACGGACTTAGGATCTATCTGTCCAACTCCAGTTCCAGATGCCGAGAGGGTGAGCGATTGCACCTTCAAATCTTCTTCCGTGGAAGCTGAGAGTTTGAGGGAGAGCAGCACCATTTTTTCAGGATCCACGAAGCTGTTTTCGGATATCTCGAGCTGTTCTATGCGCAGCGTTCGACCCAGCGTTCGGATCAGGTCAAAGGATGTCACAACGGCGCTGCCATTTCTAAGGTTGCAGACGAGCTCTTTAGTGCCGTTTAAGTTCGCGTCGACAAGCGCCATATTGAGGCCGAGCCATCCCTCTTCGACGGTTCCATAAATTATGTTGCTGCCGGAGTAGTCCGCAATGTCTATTTCTTCCGGCAGATCAGGCGTCCCATATACGATGTAGATCGCTCCTGCATTGTGCGTTGCTCCAAATTCGCCGTCTCCAGCCGGAGCGCCTATGATGATATCATCATATTTATCTCCTGTGATATCGCCGACAAGGACGACTCTTCCACACTCTTCTCCGCTTTTTGCGCAGGCTATTCTTACGTCGTAGAGGTTTGAATCCCTTGCGCCCGACATCATTGCGTTTCCGAGAAATACATAAATATATCCTGCCTCGGGATCTCCGACGACGGTGTCTGTATGCCCGTCGCCATTTATATCGCCATTTGCGATGTTGGTAGGATCTGGCATCTCTTCCGGCGAAAGCGTAGTTGCTGACATCGACGATACCGTGAAAGCTTTCGAATGGCCGACATCCACGCGTTCTCCGCTCAGGCTGTAATTGGACTGAGATACGCTGCCGAGTGAAATTGCTCCAAGGTCGTGAAATCCTGATGCGTCGACAGCCCTTCCATAGCTGGAGAGAAGGGTGAAGATGGAATAGATATCTGAGTCGGAATATCCTCCTTGGATCAGGTCGCGCGTGACGTCGATCGACATGCTGAATTTACCAAGCGCCGTCATATTGATCGTTGGGCCTTCGGAGTAACCTATATCCTCATCGCTCATCGAAGCTCTGCTTCCAACGATGCGGGACTTCCTTATGTCGTCGGCGGATCCTGATATCCTGAACTGCATCATATCTTCCGAGATCTGTGTGTTGGAAGGTATAAGGTTGCCGCCCGATAGTCCCACTATGTATCCTTCGCTGCCTGAGAATACCTTGGTAACGATGTCGTCGGTACCGTCATCGTTGAAATCCAGGATCTCAAGTCCTGATCCGAGGTGAGATCCTTCCGAGGCTCCCGATACCTTGTCGATGTCGAACCGTTCATCTCCGGAGATGTTTATTATCGGTGCGCCGTTCGTGGAGGAGTAGTTCTCTATCTGTTCGCTGTTGAGACGGACTATTGCTCCGCGCTCGTTGTCGTAGGTTGGCAGGCCGAATACGTATTGGGCCTGTCCTGCGAAGCCGGATGATGCCTTTTTCATGCTTATATCTCCGGCGGTGATGATGTTCGATGGAATCGATATGGAGAAGAGATGCTTCGCTGTTGACGGGCTGCCGAGATTCAATATTGAACCTTTGGGGTCTATCGCTGCTATCGTAGTGGTTGTAATCGCTGACGTTGATCCATCAACTTCCTCATCTTCGTCGGAATCCTGATCATATGTGTTCGCATGGTCGTAGGTGATGACGGTATCTCCCGATTGTCCCAACACCCACATTGGTACTGTGCCCATTTCAGATTCCCTGGAATCAGGAACCACCATCAAAGCTACGGAATGAGGTGCGGATTTGCCAAAACTGTTTTCGACTACGAGATCGAAGGTGAGAGCCATCGCCGTCCCGTGTTCGACCTGAGGAGCTGTGAAACTCGGCTGGATAGCCGATTGGCTGTTGTTGTCCGACAGTTCGAGAGCGGTTCCGCCCGTCTGTGTCCAATGGTAAACGAGCCCCTTCTTCGATAGAACCGATTCTCCCTTGTCGTTGAGCGCAGGCTGGTAGGAGTTGGATCCGTCAAGATGGGTTTGTTTTCCTGATGCAACTACCTTCTCGAGAACGCAAACTCCACCGGTCTTCTGCAGTTCGCCGAAGCATGCCCTTGCTGTGGGCTTTCCTGAAGAGACCGCTTTATCGTCTATGTCCGAAGGTCTTGCAGCATCGGGATCATTTACCCTCTCGATCTCATCTTTGCACTGCGATTCGGAGCTAACGGCCAGTATGGTTCTTGCAGCAGATGCGTTCAGCCCTCCGGCATCAGTTACTGTAAATACCAATGTCGTCACGCCGGTCGACTGCGGAGCCCACGAGAATGATTTACTATTTGAGGCATAATCGGCAAATGACGATCCTGACGGTGATGGGGATAGTGTTATGGATAGGCTGTCTCCAGCATCGGGGTCGGTTCCATTCACTACCATGTTCACACGCTCCCTCAACGCCACGCATATGTGGCCGTTTTCATCGGCAGCCGGAGTTGAATACACCCTGATGGAAGGAGCACGGTTGATATTGGAAACGGTTATCACCACGCTTATTGTGTCTGAAAGAGAAGGTGTCCCGGAATCATCGGCCCTGATCATGGCTATGTACGATCCTAGGTCATTTTCAGTCGGCGTCCATGTGAACGTGCGAGTCGAAGCATTGTACGAGGCTGCCTGAGGAAGCGCCTTGTAGTTTCCTATTGCTGTTGAGCTCATGCTCGTTGTCAGGTCATCGCCGTCAGGATCGCTCACAGAAACCTGGAACGTGATGGTTTCGTTTTCCGCTGCGGTCAGGTTGGGTATGCTTTCTATCACAGGCGGGCGGTTGGTATTGGAGACGGTTATGGCTATAGGCAGAGTTGACGAGAGAGATGGACTGCCATTATCGGTAGCTTCGATGTTTACGCAGTGGAAGCCTGCATCGTCATAGCCAGGCGTCCAGGTGAATGTGAAAGTCGTGTCGCTGGTCCTCGTTATCATCGCGCCTGATGGGACAGAACATGCGGTTCCTATCAACTCTCCTTGTACTGCGGAGAAGCCTAGAGATACTGCGTCGCCGTCCGGATCGGACGCTGTTATCGTGAAGGACAGGGTCTCTCCTTCTGCGACATTTTTGGCTTGGACAGGCGATATCTCCGGGGCCCTGTTTGACTGTACCACGGTGACATGGAGGTTTCTTTCGTCGTATCCGCCGTGTCCGTCGTCGACCCCTATTGTTGCGGAATAAACTCCCTCATCATCGTAGCCGGTGGCCCATGAGAATGAAAAATCGTTGCCCGATTGAGTAAAGCGAGTGCATATCTCATCGCTGCCGTTGCAGTCCCACGTGAGGTCGTCAAGGTCGGCGTCGTCCGCGGTAAGTGTGAACTCTACGGTGTCAGACTCGCTGGCGATTATGTCTTCAACATCCGATATTATCGGGGGTGTGTTGTCTACGAGCTGAGGTGCGCTTGAGTATTCATCCCCGGAATGGAGGCCGTCGCTCGGGACCGTCGAGAAAATTACCCACTTGTGTGAGTCATCGGGGGCTGAAAGCGTGTAAACGCTGCTACCGTCTGTGCCTGTTATTTCCTCGTATTCTCCGTCTTGGGCGGAGGAGCGCTTCCAAACTACAACCGTTCCATCCTCCTCGTCGCCGTTTGCGTCAGAGAATTTATAGGTAGCGGTTAGTTCTCCGCCTATCAGCATCGTTCCCGACACCGTGATTTCCTTCGCTACAGGGGGTTGGTTTTCGATTACGATGCAGTCTGAAAAAGCCGATGTTCCGCTAGAGCCTGTGCTTTGGGTGACTGTAAATATTGTTCCAGGATCATTATACACATCAACTAAGGTGAAACTCCAGTTGCCTTCCTCATCCGCTGATGTGGTGCCCAGATAAGTTATTCCCTCGCAGTTTTCGGCATCGTCGGCGATATAGATGTCGATCATTCCGCCCGACCTGACAGGCGCGCCTGAAAGGCTCATCATATCGTGCAGTGGTGTCTCGAGATCGTTCTGCGCTAGATCGGAGGGGGCCAGGATTCCATCGTTGCTTCCCTCCGCAATTACTATCCCATTTCCGGAGTTGGAGTATATGGAGTTTAGTCTTACCAAGTTGCCTGTGGTAGCGGCGCCGGAGACTTTGATGCCGGCTACGCTGTTGTAGGCTATTATGTTCCTTTCGAATAAATCGTTATTTCCATCGAAGTCGGCCCCTATTATGTTGGATGTCGACCCATCGCTGATGAGTATACCTACGTCATTTGCTGTCGGAGTTGTTTCGTCGGACGATACTCCTATGATATTGTTCTGGATCTTGTTGTTGCCTGAAGCTTCGCCGGATATTATGATTGCGTTGCGACACCCCTGTATCACCAGCCCCTTAATTGTGTTGGCAGATCCAAGTTCAAAACAGTCGACCGTTCTCGTATCGCCTGTGTTTGCACCGCTCACCACTATGTCGTGCGAGTGTCCGTTGGCCTCGCCGTCAATCGTTATTCCTTCCGCAACGGAGAGCGGCGAAGAGAGTATTATATTTCCTGAAATCGCGCTGTGAAAGGTAATCCTATCCCCGGCGGATGCTGAAGCAAGTGCCTGTCTGAGCGTACAGTACTGCAGGTAGCACTGGCCATCATCGTCGCCGAGTTCATTTACGACTATTTCAGGTCCATCCTGGACTGTGGTTTCGAGGACTATATTTTTGTTTGCGCTCAGCGAACCGGTTGTGCCAGGAATAGGCAGCGTCAAGATTGCATCATTGCCCGCTTCGTCGCGAACCGTTGCGCCGACGAGGGAGATTGCATCGGTCGAAGCATAGTCGAGGTCATCGCTTGTGTCGCCGTCCTGCACAATGTAGCGGAAGGTCAAGGCGCTGCTTCCGCTGCCACTTAAGTATGTAGCCTCTCGGTCCGTTTCTCCCGTCTCCATTGTAATTGTAGGGACTCCACCTTCGACAAAGACCGGTTCGCTGAATGTTACGACGATGTCGATGCCGTCGCCGACTATGTAGATCCCGTCGTCAGAGTCGGATGAGACGTTCGTAACGGTTGGCGATTTTCTATCGGCTAGCGTTTTTGCGCCTGACGTCTCGGTGATAGACATCGGGTTTCCGGCGGCATCATACACGGAGGTTGCATCGGCCGGGGTGATTTCTATAGATTCGCTGCCGCTTGGCGTTCCATCCACGAATATATGAAACCTTATGGAGCTTTCGCCGCCTTCGAGGGCTTCTCCTGCAAGATTCGATATGCCGACTATGGATGCCGAGAGAGCGCTTCCGTCATTGCGTGTGAAGTTGATTGTAAAGTCATCGGTTTCCACGGCGCCAGATCCGTTTGCATTGCCGAATATGCCCTCGCTTGCGGTGAGGTTTAGATACAAGTTATCAGAGGTTAGCGCCGCGCCGGTAATCGACGGTGCAACCGTGTCCTTGGTCCATGTGGCCTCGGTAGCAGAATCAAAGCCCTGCCAGTTTCCGACTACGTCCCTGCTGATTACGCACAACCTTATAGATCCGTCAGGGATGCCGGAGATATCCGAAGTTATTTTGAGGCCGGCTGATTGTTCCGAGCTGTATCCTTCTTCAACAGAACACGATGTCGAACCCGCGGCCCCAACCTTGTGTCTGTAGTGGCTGACGCCATCGCCCGATATTGTGACATCGAGTGATATCGCTTTGCTTGAACCGGAAGGTGTCCCGGATAGCGAGGCGATCGGTGCGGTTGTCTTGTTGGTCCACGAGTGCGATGTCGGATCTGTCTGAATGTTTCCAGCTTCATCGCGTCCTCGTACGCAGAGGATCTTTTCGCCGTCCTCTCCTATTTCAGATGTTATAGGAGTGGATACGACCGTCCATTCGCCGTAGGAGGCCGCAGAACAATTTTCTGCGCCCGTAAGAAGGTCGTAGCTGTATTCCAAAACTCCAATGCCGCCTACTGACACATTCAGAGATGTGTCATTGGAAGGATTGGATGGCGCACCACTTATTGTCGCAATCGGTGCGCTTGTGTCTACGGTGAGAGTAAAATGCCCGTTCTCCGACCAGTTGCCTGCATCGTCTCTCTCCTGCACGTAGAGGGTGTGTTCATCATCTGCAAGATCGGATTCAGGTGTGAAGCTAGTTGCGGTTGTTTCTTCGCTCCAGACGCCATTGTTCAGATGATATCTGAATGTTCCGTTTCCACCGCCGCCTGTAGACCAACTCCATGTAGGAGTCGCATCACCGGTGATGGAGGCGATCGATGTTACCGCAGGTGCGAGAGGGGGAACCGTGTCTATGACGATATTCTTGACGTCGGAGATGTTGCCGCCTTGCGGTATCGCAAGAGAAGCATCATTACCAGCTTCGTCGGTCAGGGTTGCAAGTATAGAGAGTGTAACAGATGACGCTGCGAGGTCGGCGCTTTCATCGCCATCCTGAACTGTGTATATTCCGGAGCCCTGAGTTTCATTGACTATCTCTGTTATTACCACGGTGCGATCGACAGCTCCGGTTTCAAGGGTTATCGTCAGGTCGCCGCCGACCAAGGTGACATTTTTAGAGAAGTTGACTATAACCTCTATCTGATCGCCAGACTTGTAGTGACCGTCATCTGCGCTGGAGGTTATATGCAATATGGTTGGTACCGATGTGTCTATCGTCGTTGAGAAAGATCCGCTTGCCGACCAGTTTCCTGCTGAGTCGCGTTCTTGGACGTACAGGGTGTGGGTTCCATCCTCCAGATTCAATTCAGGAGTGTATGAGGTAGATTCCGTTTCAATCCATTCGCCAGCTTCCGTATTCATCTGATAACGGAATGTTCCGTTTCCTGTTGTGTCTCCGGCGATCCATGACCAAGTCGTCCTTTGGTTATTGGTAAGTGCAGAGCCGGATACAACCGGTGCAGCGGGCGGAGTCGTGTCTATCACTATCGCTCTGCCCGAGAAGTTCGAAACAGGAACGGATAGAGTAACTTCATTGCCGGCGGCATCGCTGACTGTCGCGCCTGGTGAAAGGGCAAAGGATGAAACAGCGAGGGCGGCGCTTGTGTCGTTGGCACGAACTACGTATGTCCCCGTTCCAATATTGCTGTTGGATAACTCTGCTATCTCGAACGTACCATCGGTATTTAGCGTAACTATGATTCCACCGCCAGAGAGCGTGACATTCTTGTTGAAGCCGACCCGTACCTCGATTGAAGTCCCCTCCCTATAGTGGCCATCTTCGATTGGCGACGTGATAGATGTTATGACCGGAAGAACCGTATCCAACGTGATGGAGTCTGATGCAACTGCCGACTCGTTACCTGCGAGATCTCTGAACTTGACGGTTACGCTCTTGACGCCATCCCCGGATGTGAGAGTTACCCCTCCGGTCGTCGCGT
>Ga0123335_1000338_pt1 | contig 79053 bp, 67 predicted proteins | sample BiotimSIPDNA_2_FD_89707 | JGI IMG/M metagenome (GOLD analysis project Ga0123335, IMG submission 89707) | Anaerobic biogas reactor microbial communites from Washington, USA - Biogas_R2 time_0 SIP DNA | ecosystem: Engineered > Bioreactor > Anaerobic > Unclassified | place: Washington, USA... | reverse complement strand
CTATCTACGCTGACTTCCGTCCGGTCTGTTTTCCTTCCGTTTCCTGAGTAAATCCAGATGGATAGCGTTATTTATTGACTGCCGACTATGATTATCTACTAATTTTCATAGTCCGACTATGGAATAAAATAATACTTGACAGTCTCACTATGGTGATATAGGTTAAAGTCCAAGAGGAAGAAGGTGTCATCATGACAGACCACGCCCGGCCCAAAAGCAGAAAAGACCGCATTATGGATGCGGCGCTGCGCATTTTTGCCGAGAAGAGTTTTCCGGAAGCCACCATCTCCGAAATCAGCAAGGAAGCGGGAGTGTCCGAAGCCACGATTTACGAATATTTCGGCACCAAGGAAGATCTCCTGTTTGCCATTCCCGAAAAAATCTCCAACGATACGTTTGAAGAATCCGAAGCCGTTCTGCCCTATATTAAGGATGTGGAAGGCCGGATGCGCGCCATCCTGTTCAGCTACATTCAGCTGTATCAGGACAATCCGCACTACTCCGCGCTGGTTCTGCTGCAACTGATGTCCAACAAGCGTTTCCGCCAGACCGAGGCGCACGCCGCGATCCGGCGCTCCGCGCACCGTCTGCTGGACTGCATCCGCGACGGCATCGCCGACGGCACGTTTCGCGCCGACGCCGACGCCTATCTGATCCGGTCGCTGCTGATGGGGACGATCGAGCATCTCTTTATCCACTGGCACATGCAGGGAATGCCCAAACGCGAAAAAAGCATCATGGACATGCTCGATCCGTTTCTGGAAATCGTCTTAAGCGGCATCCGGGCGAAAAAGGATCCGCAGGGGCTGACGCTACGGCTCAACCTCGAAGACGCCCGCGCGCTGGGGCAGCTTCTGCAGGATGACGCAACCGTAAAATCGTCCGGCCGCGCTTCAGCAACGGCCGGGAAGAGCAAAAAAACAAAAAGTAAGAAATAGAGGATAGTGATCCGGATGACCTCCGGGTTTACGTTAAATTTTAAACCACATTGTAAAAGAAAGGATAAAATCATGAGAACAAAGCAGGATTACATTAACGGTCTTTCCAAAATGAAACGGAACATTTATTTTGACGGCCAGCTGATCGACCGCACCGACGAACTGCAGATGGATTGTCTCAATACCATCGGGACGACCTATGACGAAGCGGCCAAGCCGGAAAACGAAGCGCTGTGCACGGCCACGTCGCATTTGACGGGACAGAAGATCAACCGCTTCACCCACATTCACCAGAACACGGACGACCTGCACAAGAAGCAGGACATGACCCGGATGCTCTGCCAGAAAGTGGGCGGCTGCATTCAGCGCTGCATGGGCATCGACGGCACGAACGCGATGTACAACGTTTCCTACGAGGCGGACAAGATCAAACCGGGCGAAACCAACTATCATGAGAACTTCAAGAAATGGCTGACCCGCTTCCAGACGGAAGACCTGATCGGCTGCTGCGCCCAGACGGATACCAAGGGCGACCGGCTGCTCCGCCCCGCGGATCAGCCCAACCCCGGTTCCTATGTGCATATCAAGGAAAGAACCAAGGACGGCATCATCGTCGAAGGCTGCAAGGTTCACATTTCGGAAGCCTCCGTGGCCGACGAAGTGCTGGTTCTGCCGACTCGCGCGCTGCGTAAGGAAGACGCGAACTACGCCGTGGGCTTCGCCATTCCCGGCGACTGGGACGGTTTGAAGCAGGTCGTCACGATTCATAATCTGCGCAACCGCGAGCACTACAAACGCGGTTTCATGCCGGGCGCGACCGATTCCTACATGATCTTTGAAAACTGCTTCGTGCCGTGGGAACGCGTGTTCCTGGCGGGCGAATATCAGCACGGCGGCGCGCTGGCGCTGCTGTTCGCTCTGTTCCATCGCCACTCCTACTCGGGCTGCAAGCCGGCGATCGGCGACGTCATCCTGGGCAGCGCCGCCCTGGCCGCGGAAGTGAACAACATCCACAAGGCCGAACATGTGCGCGAAAAGCTGGCGGAGATCATCATGACGATCGAACTGGGCTACGCAGCGGGTTACACGGCGTCCGACCTGGGTAAACCCGAAGTCTATATGCCGGGTGTCGGCTTTGTGCCTTACGGACCCGGCTCGTACATTCCGAACTCTATTTACTGCAACGTCGGCCGCTGCCTGTCGGGCGAGGCGGTCTGGAGAGAAGCCGAAATTCTGTGCGACATTTCCGGCGGCGTCACGGCGACCTTCCCGCATGAAAAGGATTTCGCGAATCCGGCAACGGGCGAAGCGCTCTTGAAATACACCAAGCGCAATCCGAAGATGTCGGCCGAAGACCAGGCGCAGTTCTGGCGCTATCTGGGCGACGCCCTGTGCTCCGCCACCGGCGGGATCACGAACGTCGGCAACTATCACGGCGGCGGATCTCCGATCATGGAGCAGATCGCGATTACGACGCAGTACGACATCGAATCCCGCAAGAAGCTGGTGAAATACATTGCCGGCATGAGCGGCGGCGACCGTGAGGCGCTGGCGCCCAAAGCCAAGAAATAAGATTCGGTCACCCCTGTAGGGAACGGTTGCGAAACCTTCGGGTCATCAAGACCGTTCCCTACGACCGGCGGCCTCCATAAAAAGGCTTGCAAATTCCCGTTAAATCGTCTTTCTAAGAATCAAAAATATACAAAGGAGTTTTTGCCATGTTTGATCTTTCCCAGTTTTCACTGAAGGGTAAAGTGGCCATCGTGACCGGCGGCAGCCGCGGCATCGGCCAGGGAATCGCCTATGGCTTCGCCAAAGCCGGCGCGAAAGTCGCCATCACCAGCCGCAAGGCGCAGGATCTGGAAGCCACCGCCTGCGAAATGACCGCTGTCGGTTGCGAGGTTCTCGTCGTTCCCGCGCACTTAGGTAAACTTGAAGAAATTCAGCGGGTGGTGGACACCGTGGTCCAAAAATTCGGCCGCATCGACATTCTGGTCAACAACGCCGGCGCCAGCCCGGCCATGGCGTCCGTTCTGGATGCCGACGAACGCCTCTGGGACACCATTATGAACCTGAACCTCAAGGGCGTTTATTTCATGAGTCAGGCCTGCGCCAAAGTCATGAAGAAGCAGGGCGGCGGAAGAATCATCAACATCGCCTCCATCGACGGCGTCAATCCGGAGCCGTTTGTGAGCGTTTATTCCATTTCCAAGGCCGGCGTCCGCCAGGCGACGCGTGCGTTTGCCATGGAGCTGGCGCGCGACAACATCATGGTCAACGCGATCCTGCCGGGGCCCATCAGCACGAAAATGATGAATTCCCACTGGGGGCACCTGTCGCCGGAAGAAGCGCAGAAGCAGAAGGAAGAGCTGTGCAAGCATCTGCCCACCTGCCGGATCGGCGAACCGGATGAAATTGCCGGCGCGGCGGTTTATCTCGCTTCCGACGCGTCGAGCTACACCACCGGCGCCGAGATCATCATCGACGGCGGTCTGCTTCTGGGCTCGCACGTGTAGAAAAACCGCGGACCGCTCGTCTGCCGGTCTGCAACGCTTAAAAATTGTGCGCCGCCGCCCGAAGCGGCGGCGCATCCCTTCTTTTTTTTTATCTGCAAAGGAGATCGTCCATGAAAACACTTGAACACCTGTTGTCCCCTCTTGCCGTAAGATCGTTGACCCTGCCCAACCGGCTGGTGATGCCGCCGATGGGGACCGGCCTTGGCAATGAAGATTCAACGGTCAGCGAAGCCAACCTGGCTTACATCCGGCGGCGGGCGCAAAGCGGCGTCGGCCTCGTCATTACGGAAATCACCTGCATCCATCCGTCCGGGCTGGTATCGCCCCATTCGCTGGGCGTCTGGGACGACAAGTTCATTCCCGGACTGACAAAGATGGCCCAGGCCATTCACGACGCGGGGGCCAAAGTGGCCATGCAGCTCCATCACTGCGGCCGGGAAAATTATCTTTTCCTCAAGCAGAAGCGGGCCATCGGTCCTTCGGCGGTGCCCAGCTTCGTTTTCGGCTTCCTGGGACCGCCCCGGGAGATGACGCTGGGCGAAATCCGGGAGATCATTGACGCGTTCGGCGCGGGCGCGGCGCGGGCGAAGGCCGCCGGTTTTGACATGGTCGAGCTGCACGGAGCCCACGGCTACCTGCTCATGCAGTTTCTGTCCGGCCTGTCCAATCGCCGGACGGACGAGTACGGCGGAGATTTCAAGGGGCGCGCGCGCTTCATGCTGGAATGCATCGCCTCCGTGCGCAAACAGGTGGGACCGGATTTCCCCGTTTCGATCCGCATCTCCGGCGAGGAATGCGTGAAAGGCGGCTATACGATCCAGGATATCCAGACCATCATTCCCGACCTGGTCGCGGCCGGGGCCGATCTCATCAACGTTTCCTTCGGCACGCACGGCTCGCCGGAAGTGAACACCGATACGCCCAACGCCAGCGCTCCGGTGGAGTACGATCCCGGCTTTAAGGCTTATCTGGCCCGCAAGGTCAAGGAAGTCACGAACGTGCCGGTGATTTCCGTCGGGCGCTACACCGATCCGTTTCTCATGGACGACGTGATCGCCCGCGGCGACGCGGACCTGATTGCCGTGGGCCGGCAGCATCTGGCCGATCCGGACTTTCTGAAAAACGCCGTGGCCGGCCATCCGGAAGACACGCTGGAATGTCTGGCCTGCAACCAGGGGTGCATCGAGCGCGAGGCGCTGGAGCAAAAGCCGGTGCGCTGCGCGATCAATCCCGAAACCGGACAGGAACTTTTGCGGCCTGCCGGTCCGGCAAAGAACAAACAAAATGTCTGGGTGGTGGGCGGCGGGCCCGCCGGCCTTACGGCCGCGCTGGAAGCCGCGCGCCTGGGGCATCGCGTGACGCTGTTCGAACGCGAAAGCCGCACCGGCGGGAACGTGCGCTATGCCGCGCTGGCGCCGCATAAAAACGTTTACGACCGGTTTATCCGGACGCTTTCGGCGAAATGCGAAAAGCAGGGCGTGTCCTTCAAGCTCGGCACGACCGTCACCGAAGCCATGATCGACGAGGCCAAGCCCGACGCAGTGATTCTGGCCATCGGCGCAGACAAAACCGCCTGCCCGGCGGAAGGCGCGAATGCGTCGGTGGTTTGCGACGCCTGGCAGATTCTGGACGGCAGCGTCAAACCCAAGGAGCCCGCCGTCATTATCGGCGCGGGTCTGGTCGGTCTGGAAACGGCGGATTTCATGCGGGAAAAAGGCCTGAAGAACATCACGGTCGTCGAAATGCTGGCCAAACCGCCGGTCCTGGCGCAGGCGGCCCACGGCCAGATGCTTTACCGGCGGCTCGCGGCGCAGGGCGTCCGGCTCATGTACGGAACCAAGGTGAACAAAATCGAAGAAGATGCGGTCACCGTCGAGACGAAAGGCGAACAAACGAAGCTGGCCCCGGTGGCGCAGGTCATCGTCGCCATTGGTGTGACGCCCCGGTCCGAACTGCGGGAGGCCCTGGAGAAAAAAGGCATCCGCCACGTCGTGGTCGGCGACGCCGTTGCGCCCCGACGGATCATCGAAGCGACGACGGACGGTGCGAATGCGGCCTGGGAACTGTAAAGAAAGGTGCAAGGTCCAAAGTTCAAGGAGCAGGGAACGGTCGCGGCCGCCCGTGTGGGCGCCAAGACCGTTCCCTGCGAGAAACACATACGAGGTTTTTTTATGCCGATGAATACGTACAAAATTACGGTGCCCAGAGGCACGTTCAACATCCGGGACCGGGGGAACAAAGACGGATTTCCCGTCGTCATGCTGCACGGCTGGCCGGAAAGTTCGTATTGCTGGGAGGCGGTCGGCGCTTTTCTGGATCCGTCTTTCCGGATCATTGCCCCCGATTTGCGGGGCCTGGGCGAAAGCGAACGGACGTTGAATAATGCTGCGGCGTACCAGAAGGCGGAACTGGCCAAAGACATGGTCGAGGTGCTCGACGCTCTGAAGGTCGATGCCTTCTTTCTGGTCGGCCATGACTGGGGCGGCATCGTTGCCCAGGAAGTGGCGCTCCTGGTTCCCGACCGGGTGAAAAAGCTGGCGATCCTGAACATTCCCGTCATCACGAACGCGAAAGGCTATGCCGAAGCGATCGAGGTGATTTACAGCCGCGGCGCCGTGCCTTTCTGGTATCAGCATTTCCAGCAGATGCCGGGGCTTGCGGAAGGCATGATTCCGGGCAATGAAGAGGTCTGGATCCGCTATTTCTTCGGACGGGCGGGCAAAGACGGCACGATCGATCCGCAGGCCATCGCCGAGTACATCCGCTGCTACCGCATCGCCGATACGCCCGCCGCGGGCGCGGCTTATTACCGCGCCATGCGCGAGGACGCCAAACGCTGGAAGGCGCTGGCCGGAGTCAAGTTTTCCATGCCGGCGCTCTACATCCACGGCAACGAGGATCCCGTCATCGTTGCGGAAAACTTAAACCACATCGAAGAGTGTTTCGATGCGATCCGGGTCGAATCCGTCAAGGCGGGGCACTTCGTGCAGGAGGAAAAGCCGAAAGAAGTTGCCGCCTTAATGAATGCGTTTTTCAAGGAAGGAACGGTTTGAAACCGTTTCCCGACAGCGATGATGAAGGGCGAAAAGCGCCCATGAAATAACCGAATCGGCTGGTCATTTCCGGCCTGTCAACCTTCTGAAGGAGGTTCCCATGGATTTGCGCGAGCGTTTTATCGAAACCAACGGCGTCAAACTGCACGTCATGGAAGCGGGCCCGGAAGACGGCCCGATGATTTTGTTCCTGCACGGCTTTCCGGAATTCTGGTGGGCCTGGCGCAAACAGCTGCCTTACTTTGCGGACAAGGGCTATCGGGTCGTGGCGCCGGATCAGCGCGGCTACAACCTGAGCGACAAGCCCGAGGGCGTCGCCGCTTACAATATCGACAAACTGGCAAAAGACATGATCGGCCTTTTGGACGCTTACGGCCAGAAGCAGGTTTATTTGGTCGGCCACGACTGGGGCGCGTCCGTGTCCTGGTGGCTTGCGCTCAAGTATCCCGACCGTTTTCGCAAGCTGGTGATTCTCAACGTGCCGCATCCCAAGATCATGGCGAAAAACGTCTTCACCAACACGGCGCAGATGCAGCGCAGCTGGTACATTTTCTATTTCCAGATTCCCGGCGCGGTGGACCGTCTGGCTGCCGCCGGCGACTACGAGTGGGTCTTGCAGCTCATCACGACATCCGCCAATCCCGGAACCTTTTCGCCCGCGGAGCTCGAGGAGTACCGCAAGGCGTTCCGTCAGCCCGGCGCCTTTACCGCGATGGTCAACTGGTACCGCGCCATGATCCAGACGCAGTCCGAACCGCCCCGGAGCTTCGACGTCACGGTCCCGATGATCCTCATGTGGGGGGAAGAAGACGTCGCCATGCTCACGGAGATGGCGGATCAGAGCATGCGTTACTGCAAAGAGGGCCGGCTCATCAAACTGTCCGGCGTCAGCCACTGGATTCAGCACGAAGCCGCGGACAAAGTGAACGCGCAGATTGCGGAATTCTTCGAACAGAAGTGATTTGATTTTTTAAGCTGAGATAAAAAAGGCGTCCCGAGGGACGCCTTTTTTATTGTGCGCCCGGCACTCCCCATTTTCTGCCGGAGGCCTGTCAGGGGAATCTTGGCCCGGAAGGATAAAAATGTATTTACGCCGACCTCTGCGTTCGCTATAATTCGCCGCGCCGCGGAGATCTGCGGCGGCGTTTCATCGCCAAGACTTAAAAGCGCGTTTCGGATGCCTTTGCCGACGTCCGGTGAAGATAACCGTCGAAGAAAAGAGGGAAAGGTAATGAACGTCCAGCCCATCAGGCGGTGCAGCGCCCGCGGCCGGTTTCCGGCCGGGCGGCACCTGGTCCTCGCGTGCTTCTTTTTTTTCCTGGTTGCCGCCGGGCCGCCGGCCCAGGCCCAGCCTTCCTGGCCTGTGGTGGTTCTTTCGGCGGACGGAACGCCGATTTCCTGCGAGGTGTCCGGTGAGGGAGAACCGACGCTGATTTTTGTCCACGGCTGGAGCTGCGATGCGCGCTACTGGCGGGAGCAGGCGCCCTATTTTTCCCGGAACCATCGCGTCGTCCTGCTCGATCTGGCCGGCCACGGCCATTCGGGAATGGCGCGCCGGCGCTATACCATGCGGTCCTTCGGCGAGGATGTTCGCGCGGTCGCCGAAGCGGCGGGCGGCAAAAAAATCGTTCTCGTCGGCCACTCGATGGGCGGTTCCGTGATTGCCGAAGCAGCCCGGCTTCTCCCGGGGCGCGTGGTCGGCCTCATCGGCGTCGATACGCTGGAAAACATCGAATATCCGCTGACCCGCCGGGCATTTCAAAAGATGATCGCACCGCTGCGAAAAAACTTTCCGGAAGGGACAAGGCAGTTTGTCCAACCGATGCTGGCGCCCGACGGCGACCCGAAGCTTAGCGAGTGGATTCTTTCCGACATGGCGGCCGGGCCGCGGGCCGTGGGGCTTAGCGCCATGGAGGAGATGATGCGGCAGTACATCACCGGCGAGGCGGCGAAAATATTCGAAGAGGTCCGCGTGCCGGTCGTTTGCGTGAACGCCGATGCGTGGCCCGTCAACGCGGAAGCCAACCGGCGGCATATGCTTTCCTTTGACGCCATCATCCTGCCGAAAGCGGATCATTTCCTGATGCTGAACCGGCCGGAGGAATTCAACCGGGCGCTGGAAAAAGCCGTCCGCATGATTACGGAAAAAACCGGCAAGTGAAACGCCGGATCTGAAAAAGCCGCGGTGGAAGAGCGAAAGCCGCGCCGCCGGCAAAGGGAGGCTTGTAATGCCGCAGGAAAAGGATTTCCCCGATTTCGGAACCGATCTGGTCTACTTCAACCGGACCCGCCGGGAATTTCTCAAACTGGGATCGCTTGCCGTTGCCGGTTTGCTTCTGTCCGATGTCGTCCGTCCGTCGTTGTCCGCCGGCGCTTCTGTGCGGACGATGCGGTCCGATCGGGCCGTGGCGCTGGCGCTTAGGGACGCGGGCGCCCGCGTCGTCACGCACGTGCCGGCCACCGGCGCGGTGGCTGTTTTCGACGCGGTAAACGAGCTGGCGGGAACCAAGCCGGTCTATTCCTTTAACGAAGAGACCGCCTACAGCGTCGCCCACGGCGCGGCGCTTTCGGGCGCTCGTGCGGCCGCCGTGCTGAAAGCCCACGGCCTGGCCAAAGCGGCCAACAGCGTCATCGATTCCCTGACCCTCGGCACGACGGGGGGCTTTGTCACGGTGGCGCTTGACGACCCGGAAGGCGCGCATTCCGACAATATCTTTCCGCTTCAGGATTTCCTGCGCGGCACGGGCATTCCGTTCAAGAGGGCGGGCCGCGAGACGATTTACGACGACGTGCTGGAATGCTTTTTGTGGTCCGAGAAGCTGACTGTTCCCGTGGTTCTTTTCGTCGATTCGCGCGAGCTTTCCCGCGAGCCGCCCGTTTTGCGCAAAACCCTGCCGCCGGTCAGCCGCCGGTACAGCCGCGACGCGCTGCGCCATGTGCTGTGTCCGCCGCTGGCGCCCTATCAGCGCCGTGTGCTGGAGGCAAAACTGGCCGGCAAAGACTGGCGAAGCATTTCCGAACCCGTCCTGCCGCCGGTTCCGCAGGGCCTGCCTGCCCTCTGGCGGCAGGCGGCGGCGCAGTTTGTCCCCGTTTTTGAGATCTTTCAGGCGCTGCGCGCGCAGATTGATTTTGTCGGCGGCGACACGGGGCTTTCCTCTCTGTTTGCCTTTCCGCCTTTTGCCTGCGTGGATGCGTGCAGCTACTACGGCGGCAGTCTGCCGCTCGCGATCGGCGCTTTTCTGGGCGGCCCAAAGCGGGTCTGGGCGGTGACGGGAGATTACGCATTTCTGGCCGCCGGCCATCTGGGATTGATCGAGGCGCAGGCGCACCGGATTCCCCTGAAAGTGCTGATTCTGGACAACGGCCGCGCGATGGCCACCGGCGGCCAGCCTGTTCCCGAAGGTCTGCTGGAGCGGGTGCTGGGCGGCTGGACGTCCTTTGTCCGCCGCATCGACACGCCCGCCGACCCGAGCGCCGTGCGGGAAGCTTTGAGCCGCGCCCAGGCCTCGCAACGGCTGGAAATCGTGCACGCCGTATTCCGCGGTTAAACGCGCGGACGGTTCGATTGCCGGATCAGCCGCCGCGCCGCGGCGCCCCGGTTTTTTAAATTAAACGTCGACGGCAGGCGGGTAATGCCTGCGGACGAATTATCGCATTAAGGAGGATGCAGATGAAAAAAGCGACAGGATTGATTGTGGTGGCGGTATTGCTGCTGGCAGCGGCGGCGCTGGCGGCCCCGCCGGCCAGGATTCCGGCGATGGGGCGGACGGTTTACTCGCAGATGGACGCCAACGGCGACGCTCTCGTGACGGTAGCGGAGCACGCGGCTTTCTGGCAGGGGCGCTTCAAGGACATCGATGCGGATCATGACGGCAAAGTGACGGCGGCCGAGTTTGCCGCCGCGACCAAGGAATTTTTCGGCGACATGGATGCGGACAAGGACGGAAAGCTTGTCGCCAAGGAATATCTCGCCTTCTGGTGCGGCCCCAAGGCGACGGTTCCCGATAAAGTCAAGGCGTCGAAAAAGCCCAAAAAGCTGGATGCCGACAAAAACGGTCAGATCGGCGACGATGAGTGCATCGTTTTCTGGCAGGCCAACTTTTTCGACATCGACTCCAATCATGACGGCAAGATCACCACGGAAGAATTTCTGGCGGCCATGTCCCGGCGATTCAAGGAAATCGACAAGGACAGAAACGGCTATGTTGCCATTGAAGAGCACACGATCTTCCAGGCGGGCCAGGTGAAATAAGCGGAACGTTATCCGGACGGAAAGGCGGACGGGTTCCGCCTTTCTTTTTTGCCGCGGACCCGCCGGAGGCCCGCAGGCTTAACGAGACAGGCGCGTGTCTTGATGCGGCGCGCTTCGCAAAAGACTTCATTTGACTCGGAGGGGAGAAACGTCTATCGTAGGCGTCAGGCCGGCGGCAGCAGTGTAAAGAAGGAGGCGCATCTCACGTGAAAACCATTGTGGAACAGTTGGATCCCATTTTCAAACCCAGATCGATCGCGGTGATCGGAGCGTCACAAAGCCACGCCAAGTGGGGATTTCGGATGATGAACCGTCCGGCGCGCACCGGCTATCGCGGGGCGATTTACCCCGTCAACCGCACGGGAGAGGCCATCGGGCAACTGCCCGGGTATAAAAGCGTTCTGGATATTCCGGACGCCGTCGATCTTGCCGTCATTACGGTTCCCGCGCGACAGATTCCGTCGGTCATGAAAGAGTGCGCGGAAAAGGGCGTCCGGGGCGTCGTTCTGATCACCGCCGGATTTGCCGAGATCGGGCCGGAAGGAAAAATCCTGGAAGACAAAGTGGTCGCGGTCGCGCGGAAAGCGGGCATCCGTTTTGTGGGGCCCAACTGCATGGGCATCTGGAGCCGGGCGGGTCTGCTCTGCCTGTCTTTCGATAAAGCGCCCCAGGCGGGTCCCATTGCCTTTGTTTCCCAGAGCGGAACATTCGGCGTTTCTCTGTCGGAAATCGCCGGCGCCAAGGGATACGGCTTGAGCAAGTTCATCAGCATCGGCAATCAGGCGGATCTCACGGCGGCGGATTACCTGGAATACCTGGCTTCCGATGAAGAGACGAAGGTCCTGGTGTTTTACATCGAGGGATTCAAGGACGGCGAGCGGTTCATGAACCTGGCCCGGGAGGTGGTGAAGATAAAGCCCATCATCATTTACAAGGCCGGCCGCACACCGGCGGGGAGCAAGGCCACGCAGTCGCATACAGCCTCTCTGGCCGGCTCCGACGAGATTTTTGACGCGGCCTGCCGGCAGGCAGGGCTGATTCGCGTACAAGAAACGCTGCACGCTTTCGATGTGGCGGAGGTCCTGGCCAGCCAGCCTCTTCCTCCCGGCCGGCGGGTTGCCATCCTGGGAAGCGGCGGACAGGGTGTGGTGACGGCCGATGCCTGCGCCGCCTTGGGGCTGGAAGTGCCCGAACTGGACGCCGACACGGTCCGGAGCCTGATGGAAGGCCTGCCGCCGCACGCGCCCCGACCGAACAATCCCGTGGATTTTGCGGGAAGCTCCCGCACCGGCCTGGAAGAAGCGGCGGTCGTGGAAAAACTGTTGCGCTGCGATTACATCGACGGCGTGATCTCCAACGTTCCGATCAATCCCGCGGCCTGGAGCGACATGTTCGGTTTTTCCGGTCTGCCCAGGCCGCTCCTCGACATGACCAGGAAGGCCATTGACGGCGCGGATTATTTCGCATCTCTGCCCGCGAAATACGGCAAGCCCATCATCACGACGCGGTTTCGCAAGGTGGCCTACGACATGGTCATCGAGATCCTGCGGGGGGCGGGCATTCCGGTCTGCGATACGCCGGAAGAAGCGGCCCGCGCCATGCACGCGCTGGTGCGATACGCGGAGATCAGAAAAAAAGCGTGATCGCGCTGATTCGGCCGGCAGGGTACGGGGATCATGATCGAGAAAATTAACGACAGAATATCCATTTTTTTTACGGACGAGCCGTTCGGCCGGTCGAACGCCGTTTTGATTGACGACGACGTCCGCGTCATGATCGACAGCGGCGCGGGAAAAATTCTGGCAGAGGCAAGGCCCCAAAGCGTGGACGTGATGATCAATTCCCACTGCCACATCGACCACGTGTGGGACAACAGCCTGTTTGTCAATGCCCGGATCGTCGCTCATCCCCTGGAGAAGGAAAACTTCAAGGACCATGCGAAGATCGGGTCCATCGAAAACTGGAAGAAGTACATGCCGGAGGATCTGGATCAGATTCTGGCGCTCATGGGCGCGGCGAATCCCGCTTTTTTTGGCCGGTGGCGCATCGACGGCACCATCGACGAGGGAGACGTGATCGACGCCGGCCGGACGAAAATTCAGGTGCTGCACATGCCGGGTCATACAGCGGGCCACCTGACCTTCTTTTTTCCGGACGAAGGCCTGCTCTTCTGCGGCGACATCTGTCTGACCAAAGTCGGACCCTGGTACGGAGACGGCGCCACGCCGGTCGATGCGTTCATTGCATCCATCGACCGAATCCTTGCGCTGAAGCCGGATCGCGTCGTTTCGGGGCACAACAAGGAGGTTTTGTCCGCGCCCTTCATTCCCGGCGTGTTTGCCGAGTACCGGGAGCGGATTTTTCAGCGCGACGCCAGGATTCTTGCCGCGCTCCAGGAAAGCCCCGCCACGCTCGATGAGCTGGCAGCCCGCAAACTCATCTATCCCGCTCATCCATCGATTCTGGTCGTGTACTGGGAAAAGGCCATGATCGTGAAGCACCTCGACCGGCTGATGACGCAGGGAGCGATCACCGGTGATGAACAGGGCCGCTACTTTGCGCTTTAGCTGAAAACGGCCGGCGCTCTTGTGTGCCCCCGCGTAACTCCGGACGACGCCATGGCCGGCGACAATGCTGCTGCCGCGGACGAGCAGCTTTGCCGCAGGCGCGATCGGCTTATTTGGCTCTGTCCGTGATATCGATCACGAGTTCCTTGTCGGCGAACATGGCGATCGTTTTGACCTTGGCTGCGTCGAAATTCAGCTTTTTCAAATCGATTTTGCGCAGATTGAAATTATCGTAGGTGCGATAATAGTACACGCGGTTGGTCAGGTCGCGGAAGGCCGACCACTGGGTGGTTTCGCTGGCCGTGATTTTGCCGCTCTTGTCCCGGTCCACCGCCATGCCGCGGACGATGTGCAGCGAACTGATGACATGCTGGGCGAGATTGAGCAAACCTTCGGCGTTTTCCGCCTGATCGGCGAACTTCAGGGTGACGGCCATGCGGACAAAACGCGACGGCGGAGTGAGGTCGCCCGGCAGGCCGAACATGCCGGCGCCGTGTCCGGTTGATGCGTAGGTTTTTCCGCCGAACGCAGAAGGAGGAATCTGGTCGTTGGACATGCCGACGTAATTGCGCAAATTTGTAAGCATCCAGGGGAAATTGGGGGCGTTGGTCATAACGCCCAGGGGATTGTCGTAGATGCGGACCTCTCCCTGCTCGTACTCGATGACGGCGCAATCGCCTTTTGCGTCATGCAGGATGAAGTGGCCGGGCAGGACCGCGCCGCCCAGTTCCGGATTCTTGTGGCCGAAAACTCTGACTTTGGCGATCGCCTGGACGGCTTCCCGGACGGTGCCGAAACTGCCCAGAACCCAGGAGCCGAAAACGATGTTGGCGAGCGCCGGTGCCTTATCCTTCGGAGCGACGGTCTGCCACTGCATGTCGCTGTCGTACCACAGGAGGCTGAAAGACAGCCCCGCTTCGTTAAGGCCGTCGCTGATGCCGTCTTCCTTGCCCATCACATTGTTCGCGACGTAGCCGTATTTCGTCCGCCATTGCAGGCCGGAAATTCCTGCGGGGGCCGGGCTCGTGAAGCTTTTATTGCGGGGAACAACGATCATTGCATAGCCCATGTCGTGGCCGAACTCCATGGTCCGGCCGCTGATGAGCGTTCCGTCCTTCGCCGCGACGCTGAAAACGGAGCAGGCGCCGGCATCCGTTCCGACGGCGCAGACGGCGAGAAAAATCAACAGCATTCCAAAAATTTTAAATTTTTTCATAAGCTTATCCTCCTTAAACAAATTGATGAACAATCCTTGACTTCTGTGTGTATCATCGGTTTGTCGTGAAAAAACATTAACCGTCTCCGCCCAATTGTTCAAGAGGATTTGACGGGGTGAAAATCGTTAAGGCGGCATCGATAAGTTGCTTGACGCGTTATGGCAGGTATGATAACGCCTGACTCGGTTTTAAGATGCATCGTTGGATGGTGTAGGTCTTTAAGCAAGGTCAAAAACGATTTCATCGTTAAAAAACAAAAAATATACAGGAGGAGTTATGAGCAGAGAAGTAGTATTCGTAGACGGTATGAGAACAGCGTTTGGAACCCTGGGGAAGACCCTGAGCAGTATTCTGGGCGAGGAAATGGCCGGCACGTGCATTAAAGCGCTTGTGGAAAGATCCAAGATTCTGGAAAAAGGCGGTGTCGTGGACTGCTGTTTCATGGGTTCCGCCATTGGGCCGTGCACGGCCATCAACGGCGCCCGCTGGCCTACCCTGGCGGCTGGTTTGCCCGAGAGCACCTCGGCTTCCTACATTGAAATGCAGTGCGGTTCCGCGATTGATTCGATCAACCACGCCGCCTGGAAGATTCTGGCCGGCCAGGCCGATATCATTATTGCCGGCGGCTATGAGTCTTACAGCAGCGCCCCGGCCCGTTTTCCGATGAACACGCCTCCCTTCCGCATGATTCCCCCAATGCCGGTCATGCTGTCGCTGGCGCCGTCCCGCGACGCGGCCACCATGAACATGGGCCTCACCGCCGAAGCGCTTCAGAAAATGTACAACATTTCGCGCCAGGCGCAGGATGAATTTGCCTATCGCAGCCAGATGAGAACCAAAAAAGCCATCGAGTCCGGCTTCTGCGCGCGCGATATCGTTCCAATATCGGTTCCCCAGGGAAAGAAACCTCCGATCGAGTTCAAGGTGGACGAATTCCCCCGCCCCGAAACGACGATGGAAGGCCTGGCCAAACTGCCCCCCGCGTTCATCAAAGAGGGAACCGTCACCGCCGGCAACGCGTCCGGCCGTAACGACGGCGCGGCTTTCGTACTCATGATGACCAAAGAAAAAGCCGAGCAGCTGGGCTACAAGCCCTGGGCCAAATGGCTGGCCGGCGGCGATCACGGCGTCGATCCCAAGATCATGGGCATTGCCCCGGCTTACGCGGTTCCCAAGGCGCTGAAAATGGCCGGCCTCAAGATGAGCCAGATGGACGTCATGGAGTGCAACGAAGCCTTCGCCGTACAGAACCTGGCGGTGGCCGCCGAACTGGAAAAACAGACGGGCGACAAAATCGACTGGGAAAAGTGGAATCCCAACGGCGGAGCCATCTGCTACGGTCATCCCAACGGCGCTTCCGGCGCGCGCATCGGCATCTTCACCATGCGCCAGCTGATGGACAAGGGCGGTAAGTACGGCTGCTTCAGCTCCTGCTGCGGCGGCGGTTTGGGCGTGGCCTGTGTCGTTGAAAATCTGATGGTTTAGGCTTTTCATCGGAAGCTTGTACAAGCGCTTGGATAAAGCGCTGACGGAGATTTTGGATGCCGCCAGGTTCATAAAAGCCTGGCGGCATTTTTGTTGAACAGTTTACAACGGAATATCGCGGCATGCCGCGACGCCGGGAAAGAGGAAAACATATGGCCGAAAAGTTTATCAGCGAACGGAATTTGAAATTTTTGTTGTATGAGTTGAACGACATTGAATCATTGCTCAAGTACCCCTATTTTGCCGATCACAGCAAGGAGGTCTTCGACATGCTCATGGATACGGCGATGCGGATGAGCAAAGACCTTTTCAAACCCCTCTTCGAAGAAATGGACCGCAAGGCCCCCGAATACATAAACGGCGAAGTCAAGGTTCATCCCAAGGTCCGCGAAATCATGCGCGCGGCGGGAGAAGGCGGCTGGATCGCCTCGAGCTTTCCTTACGACCTGGGCGGCCAGCAGCTTCCTTTTACCGTCGGAATCATGCTGCCGACGGCAATTTTCGGCTCGGCCAACTACTCCGCTTCCGTTTATCACGGCTTAACGCACGGCGCGGCGGGGCTCATCGTGTCCTTCGGAACGCAGGAGATGAAGGACGCCTACCTGCCCAGGATGATCGCGGGCGAATGGCAGGGCACCATGGCGCTGACCGAGCCGCAGGCCGGCTCTTCGCTTACCGACCTCACAACCACGGCGACGCCGACGGATCAGGGCTATTACAAAATCAAGGGCCAGAAGCTGTTCATCTCCGCCGGCGACCATGACGGATGCGATAACGTGATTCACCTGGCGCTGGTCCGGATCAAGGACGCGCCTCCCGGCATCAAAGGCATTTCGCTGTTCATCATTCCGAAGAAGCGCATCAAGGAAGACGGATCGCTCGAGCCCAACGACGTCAATTGCGCGGGCATTTACCATAAACTGGGCTATCGGGGAGCCCCCATCACCCAGCTCGCCTTCGGCGAAAACGACGACTGCCGCGGCTGGCTGGTCGGCGAGGCCAACAAGGGCCTGGGCTACATGTTCCAGATGATGAACGGCGCCCGCATCGACGTGGGGCTGGGAGCGACCGCCATTTCTTCCGCCGCCTACTACGCGTCTCTGGAATACGCCAAAGAAAGACCGCAGGGACGAAAGCTGACCTCCAAGGATCCGCTGTCGCCGCAGATTCCGATCATCGAGCACGCGGATATCCGGCGCATGCTTCTGTTCCAGAAAGCCGTCGTGGAAGGGTCGCTGGCGCTCTTGTTCCAGTGCGGCATCTACGAAGATCTGGAGCATGTCACCGAAGGCGAGGAGCGCGAGAACTACAACCTGCTTCTGGAACTGCTGACGCCGGTGGCCAAAAGCTATCCGTCGGAAATGGGCATCCTGTCCTGTTCCACGGGTCTGCAGATTCTCGGCGGCTACGGCTTCTGCGAGGAGTTTCCCCTCGAGCAGCTGTACCGCGACGTGCGCATTCACCCGATTCATGAAGGCACGACGGGCATCCAGGGCATGGATCTCCTGGGCCGCAAGATGATGATGAAGAAAGGCAAGGCGGCCCAGCTGTACCTGGCGGAAGTGCGCAAGGCCATAGCGGACGCCGAGGGCGACGCCGAATTAAAGCCGTTTGCCGACAAACTGACCGAAGCCGTCGCGCTTTTGGAAAAAGTGACGGCGCATCAGTTCGGCATCGCCGCCAAACAGGGTCCCGAAATGTTCCTGGCCGACGCGACGGTCTATCTGGAATTCTTCGGCGTCATCGCGATTGCCTGGCAGTGGCTGCGTCAGGCCACGGTGGCCCAAAAAGCGCTGGCCCATGGGCCCGGCGAAGCCGATGCGAATTTCTACCAGGGCAAGCTTGCCGCGTTCCGCTATTTCTTCGGCTATGAACTGCCCAAGATTCAGGGACTCTCCGACCGCCTGCTCCACGGCGACGGCCTGACCGTGACACTGAAAAACGAATACTTCGAAGATTAATGCCGCAAACCGTTCAAGAATCAGGCAGCCGCACGCCGGGTCTGCCTGATTCTTTTTTTTTGTGCGGAGCTGTTCAGTGAAAAACGCGCCGTGCCGGCTCAGGTTATCCAGTGAGGCCGTCCGGCCGTCCAGTTCGTTACCGTTTCCGTAAGCCAGGACGCGATTTCCGAAACCATGTAAAACGTCGGCGCCAGAAGATCGGCGCCCACCGGAATTCTGCCTTCCGCCGCGGCTATTTTTGCCAGGAGCGTATGCGGATAAATGCGGATGCCCCGGGACACCTTCACGGAATCCAGCGGAAGGGAATCGGCGAAGGCCAGGCTCTCCCGGACCGATTCCCGGGTTTCACCGGGGCCGCCCAGCATCAGAAAGCCCATTTGCCGGATAGCGTATTGAGCCAGAAGATGCGACGCTTTTCGGACCTGTTCGGGATTGAACCGCTTGTTCATGTTTTTGAGAATCCGTTCACAGCCGCTTTCAAAGCCGAGGCTCACCTCCCGGCAACCCGCGCCGGCCATGAGGGCGACAAGCTCTTCGTCAACCTTCCCCGGATAGAGAATGCAGCGCCAGGCGATATTCAACCCCTCCCGGATCATGAGCCGGCAGATTTCCTTGGCGTAGGACGACGGCAGGTTGAAAGTATTATCGACAAAATAAAACCGGTCAAAGCCCGCTGCTGCAAAGGCTTTCATCTCCTGCAGCGCCGCTTCCGGAGAACGTTTCCGGATACTTCGTCCTTCGATCGCGGCGGTGGAGCAATAGCTGCACTCCATGGGGCAGCCGCGCCTCGTCTGGAAGGGAATCCAGAGCTCGCTGCTGTAGGCGGATAAAAAGCGCTCGACGCCGGTGACGGCCAGCGCGTCGAGATTGCGGATGAAAACGCGCCTTCCCTGCAGGCCGCGGCCTTTCAGATGCAGGCCGGGCATGCCTGCGAGGTCGGCGCGCCGCGCAAGCCTGTCCAGCAGTTCCGGAAAGGCCTCTTCCCCCTCGCCTTCGATGCCCATATCCGCCTCCAGATAGCTGAGGGCCGCGTCGGGAAAGATGCTGAAGCCCGCGCCGCCCAGAACAAGGACGGCGTCCGACACGCTGCGGCAATAAAGAACGACATCCCGGACCGCGTCAAGCAGGAATCGGGGGGCGGTCATATTCTGGTCGTCGATATTTCTTACGGAAATGCCGATTACGTCGGGGCGAAAGGATTGCACCATGTCGCGGATGGGCAAGCGCGAATCCGGCTGCGCCATCAGATCCAGCACCCGGACGTCGTGCCCCTGGTTTTGCACGGCGGCAGCCACGTAAGCCAGGCCCAGCGGCATGGGCAGGAGATTGATCTTTTCCGTGTTGGCGGAAATGAAAAGGACGCGCATGTCTCCTCCGCGGGAAATGACGCGCGGCGCCGGTCAGACGGCGGAAGCGCATGACAGCGGATAGGACATGGCCTCATGGACGGGCGTATAGGGCATGCCCAGACTGTCCGCCACGTTCTTGTTGGCGCATGTTCCTGAATAAATATTGACGCCTTTGGCAAGCCCCTCGTTGAACTCGCACGCTTTTTCCAGTCCCGTTTCGGCGATCATCAATCCGTAGGGCAGGGTGGTGTTCGCCAGCGCGACGGTGGATGTTCTGGGGACCGCGCCGGGCATGTTTCCCACGCAGTAATGCACGATGCCGTCCAGGATGAACACGGGATCGTCATGGGTGGTCGGCCGGGACGTCTCGCAGCATCCTCCCTGGTCGATGGCGATATCGACGATCACGGCGCCCTGCTTCATAATTTTCAGATGATTGTGCCGGATCAGTTTGGGAGTGGTCGCTCCCGGAATCAAAACCGCGCCGATGACCAGATCGGCTTCCGCCAGGCTCCGGGCAATATTCGTCTCGGAGCTGAAAAGCGTCGTGATGGAGGTGCCGAAGATATCGTCGAGGTATACCAGCCTCGTCAGGCTGATGTCCAGCAGCGTTACCTGCGCGCCCATGCCGACGGCCGCTTTGGCGGCATAGGTTCCGGCAATGCCTCCGCCGACGATGACGACTTTCCCGCGTTCGACGCCCGGCACGCCGCCCAGCAGAATTCCCCGGCCGCCAAACGGTCGTTCCAGGTACTTGGCGCCCTCCTGAATGCTGAGCCGGCCCGCGATTTCGCTCATCGGGCGCAGACAGGGGAGGCTCCCCGTTCTGCCTTCAATCGTCTCATAGGCGACCGCCTTCACGCCGGACGAAAACAGGGCGTCGGCCAGCCGGCGGTTGGGAGCAAGGTGCAGATAGGTAAACAGGATCAGGCCGGGGCGAAGATACTGATATTCTTCTTCCAGCGGCTCCTTGACTTTCACCATCATGTCGCATTTGGCCCACACGTCGGCGGCCGTCGGGAAGATCACCGCCCCGCACAAGCGGTATTCGTCGTCGGAAAAGCTGGCCATCTCTCCCGCTCCCGACTGAACAAACACCTGATGTCCTTTTTTGACGTAAGCCATAACGTTGTCCGGCGTCAATCCGATCCGGTATTCGTGGTTTTTCAGTTCTCGAACGGTTCCTATTTTCATTTTGCCTGCCTCAGTGTTTCGCTGGATTTGTATTGCGCAAGTTGGTCGGTCACGCCGTACGGGCCCGCGCTTATCGGAATGGATCGAAATGCGGGAGGGCAATATAGTAAAAGCTGTTTCGGATGTCAAGGATATCCGAGGACGAATCGGAGGTTTTGCTGATGAGCGGCGGCTTCAGGCCGCCGGATGAAGAAATCCCGAAAATAGGATTGAACGATAAAAATATACAATCATTGCGGGCCTGTTATGGAAACGGTTCCCTCAGATCTTCATTTCGCGGGCCGCCCGGAGGGACCGGAAAACCGGCTGCGGCGCAGCGCGGCGTAAATTGCGCTTGACAGCCCGAAATAATTGCGTTAAACAGCCAAACCTTAAATAATTGATGCAGGGGAGGAACATCGTTTGGCAAATCATAAATCAGCAGAAAAACGCGATCGTCAAAGCAAAATACGCCGGGAGCGCAATGTCGCCGCCAAATCCGCCATTAAAACCAAAATCAAATCGGTTTTGACAGCGGTGGAAATCAAAGACAAGGATCAATCGTCGGCGGCGCTGAAAGCGACTGCTCCCGCGCTGGCCAGGGCGGCGGCTAAGGGCCTGATCCACAAGAAAAACGCGTCCCGCAAGATTTCCCGTTTGACCAAAAAAGTTAACACCCTTCAGGGATAATTCGTCCAGGCGCGGTCCCGCGCAGAAACCGCGCCTCACTTTTGTTTTCCTTTTTACAATGATCAGCGTCGCGCCGGAAGGAGCCTTCCGGCGCTCACGGTTTTTGGCCGACCAGATCGATCACGGTGATTTCCGGCGGCGCAAAGATGCGCACCGGCGGACCCCAGGTGCCGGCGCCGCGGCTGATGTAGAGGCGTTTGCCCGGCGCAAGTTCGTGCAAACCGTAGTTGCGGGGAAAATACAGACGGGTCACGAGGCCGAAGGGGAACAACTGGCCGCCGTGCGTGTGCCCGGAGAGCTGCAAGGTGAAACGCGCGGCGGGATCGACGTACGGCTGGTGTTTTAAAAGCAGCATGAAGCCGTCGGATCCATCGGCCAGGGCTCTGGCGAAGGCTGCGCTTTTGGGCGTGGCGCCGGGTTTACGGCCGGTGATGTCGTCCTCGCCGAAAAGCGTGATGCCGGCGGCCCGGATCACATCGTCCCGCAAAAGCACAAAGCCCGCCTCCCGGGTGAATTCCATCGACCGCCCCAGCCCCGCGTAATATTCATGATTGCCCAGTACGGCAAACTTGCCGGCCGGCGCGGGAATGGCGGCAAAGCGCCTGGCGTCCTCCATGATATTGTCGAGCTCGCCGTCCAGGAGGTCGCCCGTCGAAACGAGCATGTCGGGGCGCGCTTCCCGGATCCGTTCCAGAAGCGGATCGAGTCGACTGTTGCGGAGGATGATGCCGACGTGTACGTCGGAGATCTGAACGATGCGCAATTTTCCGTTGCCGGGCAGCACCTGGTCCGTCTCAATGCGCAGGTTCCTCGTTCGGATGCGCTGGGCGTCGAAATAACCGTAAATCACCAGGCCGGCGGCCAGGAAAACGGACAGGCCGAACGTGGCGGCCTTGAGCGCGGTTGTTCCGGTGGCGGGAAAGATCAGCTTGTGCAGAACGCGGAGAAGCTCGAGTGAGACGCTGGCGAAAAAAAAGATGAAAACAAACGCCATCCAGATGTAGCCCACGCAGGCCAGGGCGCGCGCCGCCTGTTCGTAGTGCAGGGATTCCAATGTGCGGACGATGATCGGCGCCAGGATGAGCAGGATCAGGCAAACCAGGAGCAATCCCGAAACGACGCCGGAAAAATGGAGAATGCTGCGGGCGCGGCAAAACAAATAAAAGTTGATGCCGCCGTAAAGGCACAAAAATGTCAAAAGAAAAAGTATCATTCGGAGTTCCATATTTTCCGGTTTCCGGGACGAAAGCTAAAGGAAAATGAGGTTAAAGTCAATCCTTAAAGGGAAAGCGGCCGGAATGCGGGATACAGATTGAGGTTGACAAGGGCAAAACGTTAATATAAGAACGTCATCTCTTCTGCGGAAGCCGATGTAGCTCAGCCGGTAGAGCAACTGATTCGTAATCAGTAGGTCACCAGTTCGAATCTGGTCATCGGCTCCAGATTATCTTGTGTGTTTCAACTGCATCCGTCGCAGAATCTTTCTTAAAAAAATAGGCTTGACTCATTGTGCCGCCTGTGTTTATTTTGCCGATCAGTAATGTATGTTACTGAAATTCATTAATTCCATCTGTATTCCGGAATTGCAGACAGGTCGATCGTTATGGACGTACCACGGAAAGACGTCATGATGGTGAAGCCCCCCGGTGCCCGGCCTTTTCAAACCGTTCAAATTCCTGATCCGGCTGCGCCTTTTCCCGTGTCTGCAAACAAAGGATATTTGACCATGAGCGACAATTCCGAACTTGGCGAGTTGCAGGAAATCCTCCGTCTGCAAAAAGGATTGCAGGAAATCACCAACGTCATCAATGCCGCGCCCAACGTCAGGCAGATCATTCTTGACGCCCGGCCGAAAATGATCGCTTTGTTCAACGTCGAGGCGGCGCATATTTATGCCGTCTCCGGCAAAGACAAGAAAGAGATTTTCACCTTCGTCGTCTCCGGCGACCAGATCAAGGAGAGGAAAACGCCCGTCAGCAATCACACCATTCCCGGTTATGTCGCCAATACGGGAAAAATGATCAAAATCACCGATTTCAGCAACAACCTCCAGATCAATAAATATTCGGACCTGCTGCTCGACTCCAACGTGGATGCCCGATTCGGCCTCGCGGTCAGACAGGTCATGGCCATGCCGATCATTTATGGCGGCGAAATCATGGGCGCTCTGGAAGTCATCAATACAAAAGATCCAAGCGGACAGTTTATGGACGAGGAGCCGGTTCTGCTGCAGGAAATTGCGGAAGTGCTGGGCATCGCCCTCTACAATCAGCAGCGGATGGATCCGAAGGCGAAAAAATCCAAGTTCAGCTATCTGGTCAACAATGATCTGATTTCAGAAGAAGATCTGAACGCGGCCCGGGAGGAAGCGCGCAATTCCAAGGAGCCGATTGAGAGTATTCTCCTGAAGAAGTACAACATCAACAAGAGCGACATCGGTCAATCGCTGGAATATTTTTACCAGTGCCGTTTTGTCTCCTTCGACTCCAATACGCCCATTCCGGGCGACCTGCTCAAGAACCTGAAAAAGGAGTATCTGACCCGGGAAACCTGGGTTCCCTTCGAAAAAAGCGACAAGACGATTCGCGTCATCGTGGACGATCCGCAAAACATTCTCAAACGCGACGCCATCGAGAACCTGCTCAAATCGAAAACCATCAAGTACGATGTCGCCCTGAAGGACGATATTTTGAAGTACATCGAATATTTTTTCCGGGAAACCAGCGAGGAAGCCACCTTTACCGATCTGCTGGGGCGGCTCGACAACATCGACAGTTCTCAGGACGAAGAGAGCGAGGAGGCCATTCGGGATTCCGACAGCGCCATTATCCAGCTCGTCAACAAAATCATCAATGACGCGTTCGTCCGCCGGGCGTCGGATATTCACATCGAACCGGACATCATCGATAAAAATGTGCTGGTGCGCTACCGGATCGACGGCGAGTGCATTCCTTATCAGACGCTTCCTTACAGCTACCGGTCTGCGATCATCTCCCGGATCAAAATCATGTCCAATCTGGACATTACGGTGAAGCGCCTTCCCCAGGACGGAAAGATCAAGCTGAAAAAACCGGGGGTGGGAGAAATCGAACTGCGCGTGGTGACGGTTCCGACGCAGGGCGATGTGGAAGATGTGGTCATGCGTATTTTGGCCAAGGGCGATACGCTGCCGCTGGAGGCCATGAGGATGACGCCGCGCAACTACCGCGACCTGCTTCGCATTTGCGAACAGCCCTACGGCATGATTCTGTGCGTCGGCCCGACGGGATCGGGAAAGACCACCACCCTGCACGCGGTCCTGAATTACATCAACAAGCCGGATCGAAAAATCTGGACCGCCGAGGACCCCGTCGAAATCACCCAGCGGGGATTAAGGCAGGTGCAGGTGCAGCCCAAAATAGGCTTTGACTTTGCCGCGGCCATGCGGGCGTTTCTCCGCGCCGATCCGGATGTGATTATGGTGGGCGAAATGCGCGATTTCGAAACCGCGAAGATCGGCGTTGAAGCGTCGCTCACGGGGCATCTGGTTTTAAGCACCCTGCATACCAACAGCGCCCCGGAAACCATATCGCGGCTTCTGGATATGGGCATCGATCCGCTGAATTTTGCAGATTCGCTGCTCGGCGTTCTGGCCCAGCGGCTGGTGAGAACCTTGTGCGAAAAATGCAAGGAACCGTACAACCCGACGCTCGAGGAGTACAACCGGATCGTCGAAAGCTACGGCGCCGAGCACTTTGCCAAGCAGAAAATTCCCTATTCCAAGAATCTTGTGCTGTATCGGCCGAAAGGATGCGACGCCTGCGACCGAACGGGGTATCGGGGACGGATCGGAATCCACGAGCTGCTCATCAACACGGATGAAATCAAGAAACGGTCCATCGAGCGCAGGGAGAGCATCGACGTCATCCGCAACATCGCCATGTCCGAGGGCATGTTGACGCTTTATCAGGACGGCATTTTAAAGGCGTTTCAGGGACTCACGGACGTTAAGCAGGTGCACCGGGTCTGCCTCAGCAACCGCTGACGCTCAAGTGTTTTCCTTTGCGTAAGCCACACCGGGGCCTGCCGTCGTTTTGCTGAATAAAAAAACCGGTCCGGCGTTATCGCGCCGGGCCGGTTTTTTTACAGGTGTCTTTATTTCAGCATTTTCTTGGGAATCGTGATTTTTGAGATTTTATTGACCTGCTCGAATTCTTCAGGCGTCTTGGTCCACCAGATATAAACATCGGCCTGGGAGAATTTTCCTCCCTTAATGGATTGCAGGACGGCGGGCATGATCATCCGTCCGGCGGGGCTAAGACCGAACATTTCCGCGGGATACTTGTCTCCCAGCATGGGCAGCGCCTTCGGAAAAGCGGCCCGGACGGCATAAACATTGTCCTGCGTTCCTGCCGCGGCGATGGCTTTGGCTAACGCGTGCATGGCGCCGTAATGCAGCATGGCTTCCCAGGTGTTGATCTTCTTGTAGGTATCCCGGTATTTCTTGTCGAAAGAGGAGAGGATCGGCACCGTGACGGATAAAGCGTTGGCCGTTCCAATGGAATTTTCCATCAATTTGGTGCCGTCCAGCATTTGGGCGATCGCGTCCATTTTAGCCTGGTCGACGATTAAGAAGCCGCCTTTGAATCCCATTTCGCGGGCCTGGGCGATCACGAGCGCCGTGGTTCCGGAAGGGCCGCCGATCAGCATGACGTCCGGCTTGGTGGCTATTGCGGCGGACAGGGGAGCGACGAAATCGGTCCGGGTATAATAGTTGGCGGGTTTGTCGGCTGTGATTTTTCCGCCGAGTCTTTCCCAGTAGGATCTGAAGACCTGCCGCCACTCATCTCCGTAGGCACCGAGGGTGACGACCATGGCGGCTTTGCGCCAGCCTTTTTCCCATGCAAAATTGGCGTAAACCTTGGCGTAATCCGTGAGCAGGGGCGCGGAAATGATGAGGAGGTTGTTTTTTGTGGCGTCGGCTTTGGGTGAAGACGTGTAGCCGAAGACAAGAAACTCACCGCATTCCTCTTCGTTGATCTTGAGCAAGGCGGCCGCGGAACTGAAGACGGGATCGAAGATCGCAAGGGCGCCTTTGTCCAGGAGTTGACGGGCGTTGGCCACTGCCAGTTCGGGATTGGCCTTATCGTCCATTTTTTCCAGGCGGAAAGTGAACTTCCGGCCGTCGGCGGCGACGCCTCCCGCGGCGTTGACTTCCTTGATGGCCAGATCGATGCCGTTGACGCAGTCCTGACCGTACTCGGCCGCCGGACCGCTCAACGGACCGGAGAAGCCGATGACGATTTCCGCCGCAAAACCGGAGACGCTCCACAAGACAGCAAAAGCCATGGCGACAAAACATAATAATTTTTTAAGATGCCTCATTTTTTCCTCCTCGTATGGTTATGACATTCATTTCCCGTGAGCCGAACGGATTAAATATCCTGCAGTTTGTCAATGGCTTTTTTGGACGAGACGACCAGTCTGTCCGCGTCTCTGGTCTGTTCCGGCCCCTTCTTGATCATGTCGGACAGGGATTTGGCCTTGTCTTCCGGCTTGGCGGGCGCCGGTTCCGGCGCGGCGGTTTTATGGGCCGGAGCGGTTTCGGGGGCCGAGGCTTTAGGGGCTGCGCCGGCGGCGGACAGTTTCGACCGCAGGGCGTTCACGGATTCCACAACTTCTCCGATCGCGTCGTCCGCTTCCCACGTCAGTGATTTGTTGTACCGGCCGCCGGCGTATTCCCGCAGAATGCCCGACGTTTCCTGCAGGGGTTCGATGACGCTGGCGGTCAGCATTTTTTTGATGAAGGAAGGAATCAGGATGAAGGACAAAACCAGCAGCGCGACCAGCGCGACCAGGACGATATAAAAAACGACGCTGGCCGTTCCGTAAGCGCTCTCGGCGGCGTTGCCATCCAATTCCAAAAGCTGGGTTAAGAGCTGCGTGGTGGCCTCCATTTTGCCGTCGGCCGAACTCAGGTAGGCGGAGCCCGTGTTCATCGGCGCCAACCTGATCACCTGCACGGCGGCTTTCTCATATTCCGACAGATTGGCCAGGATGCCTTTGTAAAACTCCTGCTGTTCGGAGCTGATGCCGGAATCCAGGGTTTTCTTCACCAGGTTGATGTCCTCGGTCATGAGGGCGATCTGCTGGTCGGAGACCCGGGCGATTTCCTGCTTGTCCTGGCCCGAAGCCACCATGCCTTTGATGCGGGACAAGTTGGCATGTACGACGGTGAGATCTTTCAGCAGCTTCGAACTGGTCTGATAATTTTTAAAACCAGTGTTGAAAATCGTGCTCGTTTTTGATTTCTGAATCAGTAAACCGATAAAAGCGATGAGGATGATGACGACGGTCAGAATGAACAACTGCAGAAAAAGTGATTTTTGTCCGGATTTTAAGTTATTGCTTGAGTTCATGATTCAATGGCTCCCCTTCCTGAATGCTGGTTATTTGATGATGATCCTCATACAAACACAATCACAATCGTTTTTCCGTTGCTTTTACATATCTTGATGATTAAAAAATTGATTGCAACATCCGAGCCAATGCGCCAACGCGAGCCGGATCCGGCATCCTCCGGCGCATAAACCGTCAGACTTTTAGTGGTTGAAGATACTTATGGAGAAACCGGTTGTCAAGACAATTTTCATCAGCATTTTTAGCGCCGGATCGGGCGGACGTCAGACGCCCGCTAAACGGTCAACCGATCAAAATGAACAGGTCATCTTGCTTTGCCGCGAAAAAAAGCAGGGACGGCCAGGGCATGATCCTTTGCTGATCAAGGGGTTTGGCTTTTTTTGCCCCGGGCATGTCTTTTGCTTGACTTCGCTAAACAGGTCAGTATAGATGAACGAACCAAGCGATGGTGAATTATGACAGATGGATTGAACGGGCCGACTGTGTGCAACGCTCGTCAAAGCTCGTCCGATGAAGGAAAAAGCGACGGACAGAAGATCCGGCGCGTGTGCGAAGTGTTGATTGTCGATGATGAAGAACCATTGCTCTTGACCATTACCGAGGGTTTGAGTATTTACAGAAAATATTTTCATCTGCACACGGCGACCAATGGCGCCGATGCCGTCCGGATTTTGAAATCGCTTTCTCCGGTCGATTTGGTGCTGACGGATTTGAGTATGCCCAAAATGGATGGGTTTGAATTGTTGGCCTATATGAACAGAAATTATCCCAGAATCCCCGTTATTCTCATGACCGCCTACGGGACGCCCAAGATTGAAGAAATCTTAGGCAGCATGGGCACCTTCCGTTATTTGGAAAAACCGCTGGACATCAATACCATCGCCGATACGATTTTCGAAGCCCTGGCGATTCCATCCGACCAGGCTGCTTCCCGGCCGAGCGGAATCATCGACGGCGAAGAAAGGGAAACCGGCCTCGCCGCGCTTTGTGATCGCCCGGAGTATTATAAGAAAACCATGCCGTAATCATTTGCTTTTTTTAAGGGAAACGTAAGGGGGGGACGTGAAAAAAGATTTCAAATTGATTATTGACAATGAGGGTTTGGAGAATCAATCCGCAACGGACGGCGGGAACAGGGATGAGTTGCAGCGCTGGCCCCTTTTCGGTCTCTCCGTGGGGAGTTTCCTTCAGGTCATTGCCATGGAGCGGCAGACCTGCATGATGGAAGTCTATCTGGATGCCGACCACTGGGGGCATTTCTGCTTCGTGGAAGGGGAACTCTACGATGCGGTCAGCGGCGCCCAGGGCGGAGAAAAAGCCGCGATGGAGATGATTTCCTGGGAAAACGTGCGCCTCAACATCAAGCAGATTCTCAATACCACCGGGCTGGTCAGAAGGATCGATAAAAACCTGATGCTGCTCCTCATGGAAAGCACCAGGCTGCGCGATGAAGTAAGCGACGGCGAGGATCAGCAGGAGCTCGACGTCGCGGAGGATCTGGAGGACCGGGAGGTCGTCGTCGACGACGCGGATCGCGGGAAACTGAGCGCCTGCCTCAGCATCATGGTCAAGGATATGGGAGACGCTCTGACGGCCGCGAATATTGTCGATCTTGCCAAGGGAAAAGTTCTGGCGTCTTATCACGCAGCCCCGGAAGCGGCCGAAGCGTTTCTGCGGCTTACGAAATTTTTGAAAAGCGCTTTCCGGGACAATACCCAAGCCGAGCTGGGAGACTATTTGATCCTGGACTTGAAAAATCAGGAAACCCTGGTCCTGCTGATGATCGGAGAGCAGCAGTGGTGCATTGTCTTTAACAACGTCAAGTGTTCGCTGGGCCTGTTGCGCAATGTCGTCATGCCGAAGGTGATCAGGACCTATAACGAAATGCAGTGAAAATCGGACAAAAGTCGTCATAAGGAGGCCGAATGAATATCCAGAAATTGAACGTGTGCATGGACATCCTGAAAAAGGATTTGGGAGATGGGTTCGTCGCTTCATGTATTCTTACGACCGAGGACGGACAGGTGCTGGTGGCCACCGATCAGGCCAATATCGCCGAGGCGACGCTGTTAAATGACGCCACTGCGTTGATGCGCAACGCGCTGAAAACCTATCCGGCGGAGCTGGGCCAGTACTATTATATTGATGTGGCGGGCAACATGGCGATTCTGGTGATTCCGTTCGGCGATTATCAGTGGACGATCACCGTGAACAAAAAGCTCGTCAAGCTGGGCCTTTTGCTCAATGTTGTCCTGCCGGCCATCATCAACGCATTTGAAGACGCCGTTGTTTCTTAACGAGACATGGGGGAGAGAAGGGAATCATGGGAGAAAAACTGGTTCGCATATTTGAAATCGTGCAGGAACAGTCGGGCCTCAGAGGCCGGATGGAGCTCGCCACGCGCTCGGGGATTTCACTCAACCGGGCGACGCAGATAAAAGATACCGAGGAACTTGTCAAAAGAATGAAAGATATCGCAAGTTCTATCCTTGAAAAAAATTCATAAATATACTAATGGTTGACCCAACGATTGTAAACTATTCCCGTTTTTGTTGTCCCTGTTACATTGCATATGCGGTCAAGGCGACGAGCCGGACGGGAAATCATCTGTGGGGTTGAATATCCATGCGTTTTGGTTAGCGGGTACACACTTTATGGATAAAAGGAAATACGGATATGATTTTAGGCCAAAAGCAACTCGACAAAATCCATGATACTTTAACTCAAAATCTTATTGGCTCCGGCGTCCAGAGTGTGATGCTCATCGACACGGCCGGCAACGTGATCGCTTCGATCAACAACGGAACCGAAACCATCGATCTTTATTCGCTGGCGGCGCTGGCCGCCGCCAATTTCGGCGCGATGAGTTGCATGGCCAGAATTGTCGGCGAGGACGAATTCTCTCTCTTGTTTCATAAGGGCGAAAAGGAAAACATTTATTTCTGCAAGGTCAATGAGGAACTTCTGCTGGTCAATATCTTCAATAACCAAATCTCCCTGGGTTTTCTCAGGCTGAAGATGTCGAAAGTGGTGGAGGAGTTGCTTGAGCTGTTGACGATATAGCCCAAACGGATTGGCGGAACCGGAACAATGCCTGCTCATGGGTAAAACGATGTCAGGGGGTGGTAGGTTTGGCGTTTATTAATTTGAAAGACAAAGTCATTCAGGCCAAAATCGTCTATTACGGTCCAGGCCGATGCGGCAAGACAACCAATCTCGAATATATTTACGATAAGTGCCGCCTGCAGGTGAATTCAGAAATGGTCACCGTGAAAACACAGGGGGACCGCACCCTGTTTTTTGATTTCTTCCCGTTCGATATGGGAAAGATCAGCGGTTATGATGTCAAGATTCAGTTGTACACCGTTCCCGGTCAGGTGAAATATAATTCGACCCGGCGCCTGGTCCTGAAAGGCGTGGACGGCGTGGTGTTTGTCGCGGATTCCGCCGTGGAACGCCGGAATAAAAATATCATTTCCATCCGCAATCTGGAAGAAAACCTGACGCTGTACAACAAGAATATCCGCGAAATTCCCCTTGTGATTCAGTACAACAAGCGCGACCTTGCCAAGCAGGGAATTGAGATCCTGGATGTTGAGACTCTGGAAAATGACATTAATGCCGAGTTGAAAGCTCCCGCATTTGAAGCCAGCGCCGTAGAAGGGCACAACGTGATTCTGACCCTTAAAAAGATCATATACTACACGATGTCGTCTCTGGAAAAGCAACTGAAACAGGAGCCATAACATGAAAACGAAAGAAGAGTCGTCATTTCTTCAGGGAGTGGAAAGCCGTCTCGACAGTTTGTTTGCCGAAGACACGCCGCCGGTCAGGGAAAAAGACGCTCCTTTGCCCCAGACGGCCGCAGCCGACATCAGAGAGGACATCCCGGCGCCCCAGGATAGCGACGAACCGGCAGGCAGCGCCGCCGGCGCTCCGAATCTCATTCCGCCGGAGGATAAGTCCTCCTTCATCGCAGAAATTGAAAAACGGTTTTCGGCGATATTCGGCGAAGACGACAAGGCGAGCAGCGCCCTCCAAGCGGCGGAGAATCCCGACGAGGGTGCCGCCGCGGCGATTGCGGAAGAAGTCGCCGCCGCGCCGCCGGTGAAGGACCAGCCTTCCGCCCCGTCCTCCATTCTCCATTCTCCGCTCAAGGACATGAAGAGCATCATGCTGTCCATCGAGTGGGAAATCAACGATGCCATTCTGGAGCAGCTGGAGGAGGAGGTCAACAAGCTGTACCTGCTGTACACCGGCAACCGCGTTCTTCAGGGGTTTCTGCGTCTTCTCCGATTTCTGGGCCGGTACATCCGGGTCAAAGGGGTTCAAACCAACCAGGAGTCGATCAATCTGCTCTTGTCCGTCTACGACAATCTGGAAAATGTGATGGTTTCCGAAGCAATGACCGAGGCGCAAAAGCAGGGTATTTTGCTGGACAATATTAAAAAGTACAGAAACTGGGTGGAAAAAACCGATCTTTCCGAACCTGAGGAAGCAGCGCCCGCTTCCGCGGCGGCCGACGACGCGAAGCCTTTCTTTTCGGAACTTCCGGAGCAATTGCCGCCGGCGCAGCGGGGCGCCGCCATCCAATTTCCGGAAGCGATGCGCGGCGTCGCTGAGGAACCGTCCGCCGCCGCCGGGGCGTCCGGAATCGTCGCTGAAAAGACCGCCGATGAAGCGCTCCTCCGGCTGGAGCTTCCGGCGGAAGAGCGGCTGGAAGCCGGTTTGCAGGAGGCGCATCCGCGTCCGGAACCGTCCGCCGCGGGTGAGGCGGCGATCTCCCGTTTCGACCAACAGGTTCAGGAGGTCGCGTCCTCTTTGAAAAATCTGCCGCCTGACGAGGCCTTTGCCCGCGCGGCCTTCGAACTGAAACACATTTTCGGCGCCGAACTGCAGGCCCTGAAAGAAGAAATCCGGGTTCTGAAGAGTGCGCGGTAGCCATCTTCCGGCTGGAAAGGCGTTTTTGGCAAGACGGCAGCCGGCAAAAGGCCCTGAACAAAAAATTTGAATCGGAACGGCAAGGGCGGTATTCTGAAGATGATGGTGTTTTGTGAGGAGTGCGGAGAAAGGTACATTATTGAAGACGACGATCTTCCGGGGACATCGATCATCTTCATCTGTCGTGTCTGCAATGAAATCATTCGCATTCCGGCCGGACAGACGCACCGCCAACCGGAAACAGAAAAGCTAATCAAGTCTGAAGAGGGGTAGGTTCTTTTTAGGAAGAATGTTTTAGATTCGGATCAAACCGCCGAGAGGGACGCTTGAATGGATAATAAAATTGACATATTCGATTTAAAGCGGGAGAAGCAGGAGCTGGATGCCTTCTTGTCCACCATCGTGGAAACAGAATCATCGGCATCGCCGGTCAAAGGGGCCGTTTCCTCCAGGGATTTTCTTTCCTCTGCCGAAGACGGTCCGGTTCCATCCGATGCCGGTCGCCACAGTCCGGCCGGACCGGCGGACGCTTCTTACGGCATCCGGGAGTCGGCCGCCGCGAAACCCAGGCCCCCCGCGCCGAACGTCAACGAATTTCTTCCCCGGTTGGGTGATCTGGATCTGCGGGAAGAACCGGAGTCCCGGTTGGAGAAGGCTTCCCGGTCGTCCGAAACCGGAGAAACGAAAAAGACGGAGGACCTTCCGCGCATCCCCGTTTCACCCGCCGTCAAACCGCTGGAAAGTCTCAAGACCATGACCCGTTTTGACGGAACCACGAAAGCCGGCAATGCGCTGGATGAAATTTCGACGCCCGAAGAGAAAAAACCCTCGGACGCGGTTGAAACGGAAAGGAAAACCGGTCCCCAGGATTTTGCGCCGGAAAAAAAGGGCGGCAAAGGCAAATGGGTTCTGGCCGTCCTCATCGTCATCCTTTTGCTGATTGGCGGATATCTCTGGCTTTTCTCCATGAAAATGGCGCCCGGTCCGGCGGATCTTTTAAAAACCTCCATCGGTTCGTCTCTGTCGTCCGCCAATGAAATCAACCTCTATAATGTCAGACAGAGACTTGTTTACAATGGGAAACTGGGCAAGAGCATTCGCGTGATTGAAGGAATTGCCGAGAACACGGCCTCCTATCCCGTCTCCAGAATCAAGATTGCCGCGAAAGTTTACGGCGCCGACGGCGCTCTCTTGGGAACGATGGAGTCCTTCGGCGGCAATATCCTGGTGGATTCCAAACTGGAGAATATGGATGCGGCCGCATTGATCGCGGAGCTTCATCAGGGAAAGGCGTCGGAAGACCCCATACCGCCCAAGGGCCAGATTCCCTTCATGGTCGTGTTCATCGACGAGACGGCGGGTGTGTACAAACTGTCCGTGGTTCCGGTGGCATTTACCAAACATTAACGGCGGTCCGCCCGGCGAAAGCGCCCCGGACGGTTCGCAGCCGGCCTGAAAAAGGAAGGCACCCGGGCGCTTGTTTCGGCGTTTTTTCAAAGATAATGCTTGCTTTTCGCCGCAATAGCCTGTAGGAACCCTTCTGGAATAGCGATTCGTATTGACCTTCCACCTTTCCTTGCCGGAAATTTGCAAGGGTAATCCCGCTAATCATTACAGAATTCGAATGGTATGCCGCGTTTGGGCCGAATGATTCAGACGCTGGACAACCGTATGCAGAGGCCTGTCCTTACCAGCCTGACTGCGGTTTGCATCGGATTGAATCGAAAGTTGCGCTGGTTATACAATTTGCAAGGATAATCCATGAGTTTTGAGAAGTTTCGTTTAAATGAAAAAGTAATGGCCGGCGTTCGAACCGCCGGCTACAAAGAACCGACGCCGATTCAGGCGCAGGCCATCGGGCCGATCCTGGAAGGGCGCGATATTCTGGGCCTGGCGCAGACCGGTACGGGAAAGACGGCCGCGTTTGTCCTGCCGCTCCTGCACCGTCTGATGCAGGGGCGCCGCGGCCGCGTCCGGGCGCTGGTTCTGGCGCCGACGCGCGAATTGGCCGAGCAGACCCATGAAGCGATTCTGCAACTGGGGCGGAAAACGGGTCTTACAAGCGCCACTGTTTACGGCGGCGTCAGCATCACCAATCAGATAGCCGGACTGCGATCGTGCGTGGATGTCGTCTGCGCCTGTCCCGGCCGTCTGCTGGATCATATCGGCCGCGGGACAATCGACCTGTCCGCGCTGGACACGCTGATTCTCGATGAGGCGGATCATCTGTTCGACATGGGTTTCTTGCCGGACGTTCGCAGGATCGTCCGGCATCTGCCGACCCGTCGGCAGACCCTGCTTTTCTCCGCAACGATGCCTGCGGAAGTCCGCTCGCTGGCGAAGGATCTGCTCGACAATTCTGTTCACATCGAGATCGGCCGCCAGGCGCCGGCAGCGACGGTTTCCCACAAATTTTACCCGGTGCAAACCGGACAGAAAACCGCTCTGCTTCGGGACATCCTCGAGAAAACGGATATGCCGTCCGCATTGGTTTTCACCCGGACAAAATCGCGCGCCAAAAGTCTGGCCGCGCAGCTTTGTAAAATCGGCCATAAAGCCACCTCCCTGCACGGCAATTTGACGCAGCAGAAGCGCCGGCAGTCCCTGGACGGCTTCCGCGACGGTCGCTATGAAGTGATGATCGCCACGGATATCGCCGCGCGCGGCATTGACGTCACCGGCATCTCTCATGTCATCAACTACGACATGCCGGCCACGTCCGACGCATTCATCCATCGGATCGGCAGAACCGGCCGGGCCGAGAAGACCGGCGACGCCCTGTCTTTTATCACCGGAGAGGATGCTACCCTGCTGCGCTCGCTGAAAAAATTGCTGGGAGAGAAATGGAAATATCAGGCGGTTTCCGGATTGACGGTGAGTCCGGCGGACTGCGAGAACGCGCCCGCCGCTGTTAGATCCGCGCGGCCCGTCTGCGGCAGGAAATCCGTTTCTTCCCGCACGTCGTCCGTGAAGCGGTCCGGCGGGCGGTCCTTTTCGGACGCCGGCTGGCTGTCCCGCGCGCCGCAGACGGCCTAACGGCGGTCTGCCCGATTCTGAATGTTTCGAATTTCCCCGAAAAATATTGACAGGGAAACAGATTCTGCTAAGTTGAGTCCATTCATCCGGCCGTGTTGCGGCCGCCCCTCGCGGGCGGCCGATGCGGCAAACATCATCAATTCCATCGGGGAGGTGTTGTCATGAACGGACAGAAAGTGCCTGGAAAAGCCATTCTCATCGGGGCCGCCGGGCTTTTCCTGGTCCTGGTGATCCTCTCGACATATTTCGGCGTCGACGCGGGAGAACGCGGCGTGGTGCTGCGTTTCGGAGAGGTCAACCGCGTGGTTGAGCCGGGAGCGCGCTTCAAGATTCCCCTGGCGGAACAAGTGGTGTTCATGACGGTGCGCGTGCAGAAGACCACGACCAAAACGGAAGCGGCCAGCCGGGATCTCCAGACCGTGCAGACCACCATGGTGCTCAATTACAACCTGGACCCGGCGAAGGCCGGTGAGATGTATTCCACGATCGGTCTCAGCTACAACGAGCGGGTGATCGATCCCGCCGTCAAGGAAAGCTTCAAGGCGGCGGCGGCTCGTTACACGGCCGAAGAGCTGATTTCCAAGCGCGAGACGCTAAAAGCCGAAGTCCGCAACTATCTGCGCGACCGGCTGGCCGTATACGGCGTCAATGTGGTGGATCTGTCCATTACGGATTTTGAGTTTTCCGTCGAATTCAACAAGGCCATTGAATCCAAGCAGACGGCCGAGCAGAATGCGCTGCGCGCCAAGCGCGATCTGGAGCGCATCAAGGTGGAGGCCGAACAGAAGGTTACCTCCGCTCGCGCGGAGGCTGAAGCGCTGCGCCTGCAGCGGCAGGTGATTTCACCGGAACTGATTCAGCTGCGCCGGATCGAAGCGCAGCTCAAGGCCATTGAGAAATGGGACGGGAAAATGCCCAGCGTGACCGGCGGCGCCGTGCCGTTCATTCAGGTGGAAAAAGCAAAATAGTTCGCGCCGGAAAGAGCATAAAAAATTCTGTGTCCGGCGGTTTCCGCACGGACAGAGGAGCGCCCCTGTGAAAGGGCGCTCTTTTTTATCGTGCGCTTTCGCCGGGCGCATCCCCTCGGCGGTGGAAGTCCCTGCCCCCAAAAAAACCTTGACTTTTTTACCGCGGAGATTTAACCACATGGTTAAACTGATCGGTATAACCATCCAGTCGGGTTCCTGCCGGGACGGTCGCCCGGACAAAACGGCCTGGAGAAAAAATGGAGAAAATGAAAACGGCGGATAAGATCCTGAACGCGGCCCGGGCGTCCTTTGCCGAAGACGGGTACAGCGGGACGCACATGGATGCCATCGCCCTGCGGGCGGGCGTCAATAAGGCCGCGCTGTATTATCACATCGGCGACAAGGACACGCTTTACGCTCGTGTGCTTCACGAGGTGCTGGGAAATGTCGCCGAAGGCGTCAAGCAGACGGTGGCGGCGGCCGACGGCCCTGAAGAGAAGCTCAGAAGTTATATCCGCTTTATGGCGGCGGTCGTGATCAGGAATCCTGAACTGCCGCCGATCATGATGCGGGAGCTCGCCGCCGGCGGCGTGCATCTGCCCCGTCTGGTCGTGGAAGATATCACCGGCGTCCTCGCGATCCTGATGGGAATTCTGGAAGACGGACGGAAGCAGGGGATTTTTACGGACATCGTTCCTTTTCTCGTGCACACCATGATCATGGGCACGATTCTTTTATATTCAAAGGGCGAGCCGATCAAGGACCGGCTATCCTGGCTGCCCGCTTCCCTGAAACACCGTGACAGAAAACTGAAAGGCAGCCTGGGCGACGCGGTGGGCGAACTGGTCCTCAAAGCCATCAAAAAATGACCGGCAGGCCGGGAGTCGAATGTGAAAAAGAAAATTGTCATCGCGGTTTTTGTTTTGCTTTTTGTCGGCGTGGGACTGCTCGTTTTTATCGGGCAGCAGCGCAAAAACAGCGGGGAGCTGTTCTACTCGGGAACCGTTGAGGCCACGCAGGCCAGGCTTTCCTTTCAGGCGCCGGGCCGCGTCGCGAAGGTTTTCGTCCAGGAGGGCCAGGCGGTGAAGAAGGACCAGCTGCTTGCGGCGCTGGACCGGGCGGAATTCGCAACGCGCCTCGAACAGGCCCGGGCCAACCGGGAGCGCGCCGAAAAAACGAAGCAGCAGCTCGAGACGGCGCTGAAACTCTACCAGAAAACCCTGCCCGCGGAAGTCGCGCGGGCAGAGGCCGCGGTAAAAAGCGCCGAAGATTCCCTGGCGGACGCGGAAAAGAACTATCGGCGCTTCGAAGAGCTTTTCCGCCAGGAAGTAGTGACGGAAAAGGAGCGCGACACGCTGAAACTCCACTACGACGTAAGCCGGTCGCGCCTGGAGGAGGCTGAAGCGGTGCTCAGACTGGCGCGCGGCAATCTGCTCCGCATCGACGCGGCCGCCAAGGATATTGCCGCGGCAGACGCGCAGATCGCCGCGGCCCGCGCGGCGCAGGAGCAGGCGGCCATTGTGCTGGACTATACGGAGTTGAAATCGCCGGCCGACGGCGTGATCACGAGCCGCAACATCGAACCGGGCGAGACGGTCAGCATCGGGCGGGAAGTCCTGACTGTTTCCGAACTCGCGCGCGTGGATTTGAAAATCTACGTCGGCGAAACGGAAATCGGAAAAGTCCGGCCCGGCCAAAAGGTGAAGGTCGGCGTCGACACCTTTCCGGAGAAAACCTATGACGGCGTGGTGTCCTTCGTTTCTCCGGAGGGAGAGTTTACGCCGAAGATCATCCAGACCCAGAAGGAAAGAGTCAAGCTGGTTTACCGGGTGAAAGTGTCTGTCGCCAATCCCCGCTATGAACTCAAGCCGGGCATGCCGGCGGACGCCCGTCTGGTCCCGTAAGCGGAGGAGGCGATGGCGGATCTATCCGACATGGCGCACCCGATGGTGGACGTCAAAAACCTTTCGGTTCGTTTCGGGAGGATCGCTGCCGTCCGGGACGTTTCGCTCTGCGTGGAGGCGGGCGTCATTTTTGGGCTGGTCGGCTCCGACGGGGCCGGCAAATCCAGCGTACTCAGGCTTCTGGCGGGGATGCTGCGGCCCGCGCAGGGCGAGATCTACATCGACGGCCTCAACGCCGCCCGGGAGCGGCGGAAGCTCAAGCATCGCATAGGCTACATGCCTCAGCGTTTCGGCCTCTATCCGGATCTCACCGTGGATGAAAACATGGATTTTTTCATGGATGTTTTCGGCGTGGCGCGGGCCCAGCGGAAAGAACGGCGGGAAAAATATCTCGGCTTTTCCAATCTGCTGCCCTTCGCCGGACGAATGGCCGGCAATCTGTCCGGCGGCATGAAGCAGAAGCTCGGCCTGGCCTGCGTGCTGGTCCATGAACCGAGGCTCCTGGTGCTGGACGAGCCGACCAACGGCGTTGATCCCGTCTCCCGCCGGGAATTCTGGGATATTCTGATCCGCATGAAAGAGTCGGGCATGACGATTGTGGTGTCCACCGCCTACTTGGACGAAGGCGAAAAGTGCGACCGGCTGGCCCTGATGCATGCGGGCGTCCTTTTGGAGCAAAATGTTCCCGCCGTCATCCGCGGCGCGCATCCCTCGCTGGAAGCGGCGGTCATCGCGCGGATCCGGGAAGCGGACAAGGAGCTGGCGCATGACCTCTTCTCCCTCTGATGCCATTGTCGTCACCGGGCTGGAAAAGAAATTCGGGGATTTCGTCGCGGTCGATAAAATCAGCTTTTCGGTCCGGAAAGGCGAAATCTTCGGCTTTCTCGGCTCCAACGGGTCGGGCAAGTCCACCACCATCCGCATGCTGTGCGGCATTCTTACGCCGACCTCCGGGACGGGCGTCGTCGCGGGGTACGACATGGTGCGCGAGCCGGAAGCCGTGAAGCAGTCCATCGGCTACATGTCGCAAAAATTTTCCTTGTACGAAGACCTGACGCCTTACGAAAACGTGCGCTTTTACCTGGGCGTGTACAGCGTGCCGCAGAAGGACTGGCCCGAACGCATCGACTGGATTTTGAACATGACGCGCCTGTCGGAGGCGCGCCACCGCCTGACGGGGGAGCTGCCGCCGGGCTGGCGCCAGAGGCTGGCGCTGGGGTGCGCGCTTTTGCACCGGCCGCGGATTTTGTTTCTCGACGAACCGACGTCGGGCGTCGATCCCCTGACCCGCGCGCATTTCTGGAATTTCATCCGCGAACTTGCCGCCTCGGGCATCACGATCTTTGTGACGACGCACTACATGGACGAGGCGCGGTTCTGCGAGCGGATCGTCATGATCAACGCCGGCCGGATCGTGGCTATGGGATCGCCTTCGGAAATCATTGCGTCGGCCTGTCCGGATGAGCCAAAGGCCGATCTCGCCGATGCTTTTGTCCGTTTGATGAAGAGGAACCAAGCGTGAATCCCGTAAGACTCAAAGCGATGGTCAGGAAGGAATTTTATCATCTGATCCGCGATGTCCGGAGCCTCTATCTGGCGTTTGCCGTACCGCTTTTGCTCATCATCCTGTTCGGCTACGCGCTGAGCCTGGACGTGGATCACATCAAAACCGTCGTTGCGGACTACGACCGCTCGGCGGAAAGCCGCGATTTTCTGGAACGGCTGTCCGCTTCCCCCTATTTCGATATTGTCGCCCAACCGGATTCCGACGCAAAGATCGGCGGCTATCTGGACCGGGATGCCGCGTCCGTGGCGATCATCATTCCGCCCGGTTTTGAGCGGACGATCCGGGCGGATCGCGACGCGCAGATGCAGATCATCATCGACGGCAGCGACCCGATATTCGCCGGCGCCGTACGCGGCTACCTGACGGCTTTTACCGACGCGTCGAACGCAGACCGGCTCCGGGCGTTTCTCAACCGCGGGGGCCAGAAGGCCATCGAGCCTCCCGTGGACGGTCGGATCCGCGTCTGGTTTAATGAAGACATGGAAAGCCGGAATTTCATTCTGCCGGGGATCATCGCCATCATCATCATGATCGCCGGCGCCATGCTGACGTCGCTGGTGATCGCCCGGGAGTACGAAAGCGGTACCATGGAAACGATCCGGTCTCTGCCGTTGACCGCGGGAGAATTTCTGCTGGGGAAGGCGATTCCCTATTTTTTCATCGGATTCATCGACGTGCTCGTCGCCGTGCTGCTGGGACAGGTTCTTTTCGGCGTTGTGATGAAGGGAAATTTCTGGCTGATGATCCTCGCTACGTCTCTGTACCTGGTGTCCGCCCTGTTTCTGGGGCTTCTGATCTCGTCCGCCACCAAGTCCCAGCTGATGGCTAACCAGGCGGCGGTCATGCTGACCTATCTGCCGTCGCTGCTCTTGTCCAATTTCGTCTTTCCGATCATCAACATGCCGGCGGTGCTGCAATGGCTGACCTACCTGGTGCCGGCGCGCTACTACATCGACGTTCTGGTGGGGGTTTATCTGCGCGACACCGGTCTGCGCTACCTGGGGACGGACCTGGCCGTGCTGGGCGGCATGTGCCTTCTGCTTACGGCCGCCAACTTCCTGCTCCTGAAGAAGGAGGGCCTGTGAGCTGGCTCAGAATCCGTGAACTGGTCCGCAAGGAATTCATCCAGCTTTTGCGCGACAGGCGCAACCGCCTGGTGCTTTTTGTCGCGCCGCTCATCCAGATGCTGGTTTTCGGTTACGTCGTCAACTACGATATTCGCCACATCCGCCTGGCGGTGGTGGATTATTCGCAGACGCGGGAAAGCCGGGAACTGGTCGATGCCTTCACCGGCAGCCGCCTTTTCTTCGTCACTCACACGCTTTCGGACGAGAAAAGGCTTACGGACCTGCTGCTGCGCGGCCGGGTGGACATGGGACTCGGCATCGCCCCGGATTTTGCGGCGCGCCTGCGCAGCGGAAAGACGGCCGCGGTCCAGATCCTGGCCGACGGATCGATGAGCAACATGGCGGCGCTGCGCGTGGCCTACGCGGCAAGCGTTCTGGAGCGTTACAATTCGGACAAGCTCCGTGAGCTCCATGCCCGCCAGATCTCCTACGGCCGCATCGACGCCCGCATCCGCACCTGGTACAATCCGAACATCGAAAGCCAGTACTTCTTTGTTCCCGGCATCGTCGCGTTCGTCATCATGCTGATCTCGCTTTTGCTCACGTCGATCGCCATCATCCGGGAAAAGGAAGCCGGCACGATGGAGCAGCTCATCGTCACGCCGCTGCGGGCCTCCGAGCTGATCTTCGGAAAAACCATTCCCTATGCGATCCTGTCGCTGGTGCAGCTTGTCGTCGTCATACTTGCGGCCATTGTCTGGTTTGAAATTCCGCTTGCCGGCAGCGTCGGACTGCTGTTTTTCGCCGCCTGTTTGTTTCTCCTCAGCACCCTGGGGATCGGCCTCTTCATTTCCACCATCTCCTCGACCCAGCAGCAGGCCATGATGACGACCTTCTTTTTCATATTGCCTTTTTTCATGCTGAGCGGCTTTGTTTTCCCCATCGACAATATGCCGGTGGTCGTGCAGGCGCTGACGTATCTCAATCCGCTGCGGTATTTTCTGGTCATCCTCCGGGGGCTCTTTCTCAAGGGCGTCGGCCTGGAGATTCTCTGGCCGCAGTATGTGTTCCTGGCGGTACTCGGGGCGATCGTTTTTGCCGGCGCGATTGTCCGCTTTAAAAAACGGCTGGATTAGTGTAGAAAAGACACAGAATGCTGCGAAGAAACAGCTGCGGCCGTTTTAAAGGCGGGTGGAAAGACGGGCAGGTATGCTTAAGGTCATCCGGGACGAAAAACAGATTGCCAGGTATGCGCGGCAGTTCGCAAGGAGCTTCCGGCCGCTGGTCGATGAAAAAATCCGCGTCCGGCTGGGGCACCAGGGGGCGAGCTTTGCGGCAAAGGTTTCCTGGTCCAGAAAGCTGAGGATGTGGACGCTGGCCCGGACCACGAAAGGTGTCCGCTACTGGAACACGTTCGGCACCAGCCGGCCCGAGGAAAACGGACATCTGGCCATCACCTCTGAAGTGAATTTCCCCTGGACGGGCATCGACCGCAAGACCGGCGCCGCTTTTGCCGAAGACGCCTGGCGGCGCGTTTATGCGGTCCACCGGGGCAAAATCGGCGGCGGCAAAAAAGGCATCGGCAAATCGCTTTTTGAGGAAAACTACCGGGGCTGCTGGGCCTGGATGGAAGACGGCGATACGCTGGCGCAGGTCGCGGTGATCGGCGCCTTCGCCGGCGGCCGGCTGGCCCTGCAGGTCGCCCAGTTTGTGAGGAAGGTGGAAAAACTGAAATCGGCCGCGCTCATCACGCCGCAAACCTCGCTCAATTTTTCGGAAGTGGCGTTTCGCGAGGAGCTGGTGGGCAAGCCCCCCGGCCCGCCCGGGACAAGCGTCGGAGACTGCGATCACGATTTGATTGTGAGCCGGCTGGCGAATCTTTTGGGCCGCTGGAAGTTCATTGTCGGCAACGATTCCTCAACCGATCTGTTTCTAGTGCGCCCCGACAGCCGCGCGATCACTCACCTGATCGCGGTTTCAACCGGTCTCCGGGAGGAAGAAACGCTCGCCGCCGCGGCCGCGCTGCTGTTGCGCCGTGCCGCCGAAGACGCGCCTCCGGCCGCCTTTTTAATGCTGCCGGAGGATCAGATCGCCGGGTATGCCCCGCGGCTGCAGACGATCGGCATTGAAACGCTGGTGTGCCGCCTCGAGGGCGAACGGATAATTTTCCCGGATCTGGGTAAAATCCGGATCGACCCGTAAGCGCCGTATTCGCGCGCCGGGAGAAGTCGGCCGCGCCAGGCGGAACATCACGCGTTCGGCACACGTTATCAAGATGACTCCTCTGCCGGGCAATATTTCCGGCAACCGGGATATTCAGACTGCGTTGTTTCCTGTGCAAAAAAATGGAAAGAAAAAAGAAGGAACAAGAAATCCGGCGGCCGGGCCTGCGCCGGGCCGCCGGTAACAGGTAATGGGTGGTTGTTACTCTATCTTGCCGACTTTGGACTCAAAGCGGATCATGTTCGCCTTGCTCTTGGAAACCTTCTTGATGTCTTCCCATTCCTTGTCGCTCTTGATCCACCAAAAGTACTGGACCGGCGGCGTCAGGCGGCCGTCTTCGACGGTCTGGATGGAACCGTTGATCAACAGGCGGCCGTTGTCGGCGATGCCGAAAATTTCCGTCGGAATTTTATCCCCGACGATGGGCAGGGCCCGGGGAAACGCGGCCCGGATGGCCCGGACGTCGGTCGTTGTGCCGGCCGCTTCAATGGCCTTGGCCAGCGCGTGAGTGGAGCCGTAGTGCCGGAAACATTCAGACGTGACCATCCGCTTGTAGGTGGCCTTGAATTTCTTTTCGAAGGGCTCGGAGGCGGGAACGGGCACGCTCATGGGGGTGGCGACGCCGATGGTGTTGTTCATCAGCTTGTATCCTTTGAGCAGATTGCCCATGTAATCGAGTTTCGCCTGGTCAATGACGATGAACCCGCCTTTAAAACCCATGCCGCGCGCCTGTTCGATGACGAGCGCCGTCGTCGCCGAGGGGCCGCCGATCAGCATTGCGTCCGGTTTGGTGGCGAGCGCCGCCGTGAGCGGCGCGGAAAAGTCCGTTTCCGTGTAATAGTTGGCGGGTTTGTCCGCCGTGATGACGCCGCCCGCTTTTTCCCACTGCTCCTTGAAAGCCACCCGCCATTCCTCGCCGTAACTGCCGGCGGTGGCGGCCATGGCAATTCTCTTGTACCCTTTCTTCTGGGCCAGTTCGATAAACTGCTGGACGTAAACCAGGAAGTTGGGCGCCGTGAGTCCGATAAGCAGTTTGTTGCCCATCTGGGTGACCTTGGGGGTGCTGGTATAGGCCATCAGCAGAAACTCGCTGCCTTTTTCTTCATTGATCTTGGCCATGGCCGCGATGGTTGTGAAAACGCCGTTGTATACGGCAACGGCGCCGTTGTTGCGGAAGCGCCTGGCGTTGTTCACGGCCGCCGTCGGATCGGCCCGGTCGTCGAGTTTTTCAAGCTTGAGCAGATACTTTTTCCCTTTGACGACCACGCCGCCTGCGGCATTGATTTCGTTGACCGCCATGTCGACGCCGTAAAGGCAGTCCTGCCCGTATTCCGCCGCGGGTCCGGAAAGCGGTCCCGAAAAGCCGAGGATGATGTCCTGGGCCCGGGCGAGGGGTGTCCACGACATGACCAGACAGATAACCGAAAAAACAATAATCCCTTTCCACTGCTTCATTTTTTCCTCCTCCTCTTTTGTGTTGAATATCCCCTGCAATAATTTTCAAACGTTCAATAAAAGAGCCGGCATGGATTGCCGAAGAAAGCAAACAAAACGGATGAATTACATTCAGCTTCCGGAGTCCGCGCGCCTGGTTGTTAAAAAGCTCGTGTAATCAAAGACTTCATTTCTATATTCAATTTTAGCCTGTGGAGCCAGTATAGAAAAAACGCCTCTGTCTGTCAATCGAATTAACTTAAAAAAATAAAATTATCTTCTTTGCGGTCCGACCATCGCGTCATTGAGGCGACTCGCGCCAAGACAGAAGGCGTCGAGTTTGGCCTCAAGAAGCTGCGGAAAAGGAGAGCCGTCGCTCTCGATCGACAAAAAAGGCAGTTCGTCGAAGTCCGCAAGGGTTTTTTTCAAAGCCCGGTTGCCGGGCGTCAGAGCCGTTTTTACCGGAGAGCGCATGGTGTCCGTTAAAATCGCTTCCGCCAGGCGGCTGGGCATGCAGCCGAACGGTCCGATGGAAATGACTCCGCAGACGGACGTGGCGATTTCGGAAAGCGCGCTGCCGATGGTGAGAATTGCCTCGCCGGCGAGGTGCGGGGAGAGAAAAGGCCGCGCATGCCGGAAAATCTCGTCGATATCGACCGGCGCGGCGGGGCCCAGCCCGGATTGCTGCAGGATCCTCTGGAGAGCATGCGTGTAGCGTCCGACATAGAGCTCCACCAAGAGCAGCTTGAGCCGATCCAGCGGCGGCAAGTGATGACGGATGAGGTTCTTTCGGACCAGGTAGTTGGTGTAGCGGATCCATTCGCCGACCGGCGAACACACGACGGCAAATCCTCTCCGGGCCAGGATTTCGGTGAGGCGCCGCCGGGCCAGATCATCGCGCCGGACAAAAATTTCACCGACCAGGGCCACCACGGGCAGATGCGGATGAGGCCGGTTGAGGCCGGGAATGCCGGCGAGGCGGTTGAGGCTCTCGCCGAGCGCGCGGCATACCGTTTGGAAATCCTTCTGTTCGAGGACGGCAACGAGACGGCGGGATTCTTCCACGAAGATTGCCGTGCCCCGCCGGGGATCGTCGGCCAGGACGAGGACGAGCGAGCGGATATCCTCCAGCGCGTCGGAAATCACGGCGGCCCACCAGGCGCGCAGGCGGAAAAAGGCGTTCGTTCCGGCGTAGGAATTTTCAGAAGTGAGCGACAGGACGGCGACGTCTGGAATTTCCAGGCGCCGGATCAGGTCTTCCATGAAAACGGCGTACTGACCGAAGCGGCAAGGTCCCGATCCCGTCGGCATGAAGTAGGCGACGATTTCACCGGGCCGGCGCAGCTCGCGCACATAGTGGAGCAGCGTTCCCGTGGTGAGAATGAGCGGCAGGCATTCCTTGCAGGCGGTGTGGGCCCGTCCGAGTTTCAGGATGGCTTCGTCGGCTGCCGGATGCGCGACGGCGGAAAAGCCTTCGCTTTGAAACACGGCGGCCAGCATTCGGGTGCCTGTTTCGCCCATGGACGGAAGGAGGACGGTGACGCGCGGATCGGCAAGCGGCAGCGTTTCGCCGTCCGACGTGGTGATGGAAGCGGCCGATGCGCCGAAAACGGTTTGGGCCGGCCGGAAACCGGTTGCCCTCGCCGGAAGACGGCGGCAGTCGAGATGCCGGTAAGCCGCCATCACGTCCAGAAACGCTTCGATGCGTGTTTCCAGCCCCGCGCCCGCCGTGTGGCTGTCCAGCTCCAAGGTGAGGGAGGGTTTGCCGCCCATGAGATCACGGAAATACGTGAGCAGAAAGGAATCCGGTCCGCAGGAAAAATTGGTGATGTAGACGCCGAAGAGCTGCGGATGTTTTTGCACGAACGAGGCGGCTTTCAGAATCTGCTGACCCATTCCCCAGTACATGTTTTTTTTGCCCGGCGACGCGTCCGGCGGCAGAAAGTCGAGCGGAATCACTTGAAAACCGCGCGAGGCGAACATCCTCGAGATTCCCTTGTTGGCCTCGGCGGCCCAGGCGGAATAGGGACGCCCGAAAAGGACGATCGCGTTGGAGTCGGGATTTTTTCCCAGGTGGGAAAGCGCCTCGTCTCCCAGCCGCCGCATCGCGGCAAAGCAGTTTGCCTGGGCGTTAAGAGCAATTCCAAACGCCCGGGCGGCCCGCGACCGGCCGACGCCCAGCGCGCGGGCCGCGTCGCAAAGCGGTTTTTCCATAGCTGTGAGGCCGTCGGTGAGGTCGATCAGCGGCGCCAGAATTTTCAGGCCTTTTTCGGCGCGCCGCTCGAGGACCGGACGGAAGGCGCTTTGCAGATAAAACGTTTCTCCCTGGACAAACGGACAGGCCTGCGAATCCCTGGCGCTGCCGTCGTTTTGCAGCGCCTTGAAATGCGGCAGGAAGATGGCGTCGCAGGCGTGGGGAAATTTTAAAAGCGCGTCAAAGAAGCCGTGGGCCAGTTCGGCGGGATAACAAAAGGCGGCGTTTTTTTCGTCGATGCCCGCCTGCGTAAAAGTATGGGGAAGAACCGGTTCATAGCCCAACTCGGAAAAAAACGTCGCGTAAAGCGGATAATAGGTGTTGACCAGGAAACTGCGGTTGAAACCGATCCGGCCGCGGGCCGGTCGTTTGTCCGCGCTTGGCCCGGCGGAAACGCCGAAGACGAGCGCCTGTCGCATAGCCGCGAGATCCAGCGACGGATCTCCGTCATCGTGGCCGTGGCGCAGATTGTAATACTTGTTGCAGGCGCCGCCGAACGGATAGCGCTTGCCCTCCATTTCGATGACCGAGACGGAGCAGCGGCGGTCGCAGCGCTCGGGCGCGCCCCGGCAAATAAAGGATTTGCCGTAGCGGACTTCCCGGCCGCCGAGAAGGGCCAGATCGAAAGAAGAGGGGGTCAAAAGCCTCTGCGCGATTTTTTGCTTGACGGCCAGCGCCGCGCCGTAGGCGCCCATGAGGCCTGGTTCCGGCGGAACGGTGATGGGCTTTCCGGTGAGCGCCGCCATGGCGAGCGGCACCGCCCGGTTGTAACAGACGCCGCCCTGCATGAAAATTTTCTTTCCCACGGGGCGGTGGCCTTTCACGCGGTTGGCGTAATTCATACAGACGGAGTACACCAGGCCGGCCAGAATGTCTTCGCGCGCGCGGCCCTCGGCGATCGCGTTTTTCATATCCGAGGAAATGAACGCGGCGCACTGATCGCTGAAGTTGGGCGGCCGCCGGCCCTGAAGCGCGAGCGCGGCGATGTCTTCCATCGGCACGCCCAGGGTTTCCAGGGCGGACTCTTCCAGAAAGGAGCCGGTGCCGGCCGAACAGGCTTCGTTCATCGCATAGTCGGAGGCGACGCCGCCGGTGAGAAACGTGTATTTGGCGTCCTGGCCGCCGATCTCAAAGATCGTGTCCACCTCCGGATCGAAATGCGCCGCGGCCGTGGCGTGCGCGACAATTTCGTTCATCATGCCGTCCGTCTGCGCATGCAGCGCGGCGATCTGCCGGCCCGACCCGCAGACGCCGATCGCCTCGATCGCAATGCCTGTGGGATCCGTCTGCCGGCGGATCTGCTCTAGGAGCGCGCGGTAGCAGCTGCGGGCCGCCCCGACGGGATCGCCGTTGGTGCGCAGGTAGACGTCCGCCGCGATGGCGTCGTCCCGCGTCCGCAGCAAGACGGCCTTGGTGGTTGTCGAGCCGACATCCAGGCCCAGGAGGCAGACGTCGCCCGGCTCCAGCCGCGCGCGGCCGACGGTTTTGAACGTCACCTGTCCCGAAAAACCGGCCAGCGCGGGCAGCGTGTCGAAGGCCGCCGGCGCAGGGCGGATCAGGCGGCGCGGGTCCACCGGCCGGGTGTCGTTTTCACAGGCCCACAGCGCCGTGCCCAGCGCCTCGAAGTAGGGCGCTGCGGGCGGAACGATGAGGCCGGCGATGTCCCGGCGCAGATAGTCGATCACCATGGCGTTTTGCGCCACGCCGCCGGTGATCAGAATGTTTTGGCGGGGAACTTTTTTAAGCAGTTCGAGAATTTTTCCGGCCATCATTTTGCACAGGCCGGCCGTGACCTGGGCCCGGGGAACGCCCTTGTTCGTGGCGTGTGTGCAGTCCGACTTGCAAAACACCGAACAGCGTCCGGAAACGGGGTACGGTTCCTCGGCCGCAACGAAAGCCGCCGCTTCCTCGATCGTGACATTCATGCGCCGCAGCTGCTGCAGGAAGAATTCTCCCGTTCCGGAAGCGCATTTGTTGCCGGTCTGCACGGCGGCGATCCGGCCGCGCCGGGAAAGGACGTACGCCATGAATGTCTCGCCGCCTGCGGAGACGATCGCCGGGCAGAAGACGCCGGGCGGCCGCACATGACGGTAGGCGTGTTCCACCGCCTCCGGTTCGGAAATCGCCGTCACGTCGACCAGCTCGCGAAACTTGCGGCCCGTGGCGGCGACGCGGTCGAAGGAGGCCGGATCGTAAGCGTTTAACGCCGCAAGCAGGGTCTTGCGGGGATTGCCGTCATGAGGCCATATCCGGCCGGAAAGGATCCGGTTTTCCCCGCGCTCGCGCGCAACCGCGGCGACGGAGATCGTGGAGGCGCCCAAACAAATTCCCAGGGTTTTCATCGAAATGTTTCCCTCTTTTATTATTTTGCCGTCTTTGTCCCCGACCGTTGATAAAAAACAGCGTCTTTCGCCGAACTATTCAAATAAACGCCGCTTTAGTCAAGTCTTATGTCGCGCCGGCGCGCAGCGGATTTCTGCGCGAGGGCCCTGCCGCGGCTTTTTTGGCAAATAATTGCTTGTCAAGGCCCCGGCTATTGGGTTAATAATTCACGGTGCGTTAAACCGTGGGTCAATGACGCCCACAAATTCCGGTTCGCCCGGGCGGCGGGCCGGGAAGGCAGCGGGTTAAAGATGGGAAAATCGCCGATCATCAACCGGTCACAATCGAAAATCGAACCATTGAAAAAGGATGTCGCAAACCTGACGGAAGAACGGAGCTATCTCCGTCATCTGCTGTACATGGTTTCCGACGCGCTCCTGATGATCGACCGGGAAGGAAGGGTCACGTATGTGAACCGCGCCCTGGAACAAATTGTCTGCTGCCGGCGCGAGGAAATTGTCGGCAGTCATTTTAACGATCAGCGCTGGCGTTTTAAAAGCGTCAATGGCACTTCGGTTTCCCAGGACTCCGTTTTTAAAACCGTTTTTCAAAACGAGCAGCCGCTCGCGGACCAGGTCTGCCGGATGGCTTCCCCGGATGGAAAGGACAGACATTTTATCGTCAGCGCCACGGTTCACCACGACGACCGGGGAGACCTGGCGGGGGTCGCCGCCATGATCCGCGATTGCACGGAGCTTAACCGCGTGAAAGCGGAAAATCTGGAAATCAAGGCGTTTTATGAAAGGCTGGCGCAGTACGCCGATGAGGCGATTTTCCGCATTGAGGCGGATTCCGGCCGGATGACGTACATTAATGGTGCGGCGCAAAATATCCTGGGTTATCGACTGGACGACTATCCACAAGTGATGGCCCGGGTGATTCCTCCGGAGCAGCTGCAAGCCTGGAAAAATGCGTTCGCAAGTCAAAGCGCCGCGAGAGAGGTGCTGCGCAACGTGACCCTTTCCTGCACGGCCGGCGACGGCCGGACGGTCATCCTGGAATTCACGATCATTCCCGTGCGGCGCGAAGCAGGCGACGTGGCGTATTTCGAATGCCTCGGCCGCGACGTCACGGTCCGGCGGTTCATGGAGGCGGAGCTGGCCAAGGCCCAGAAACGCGAATCGATCAGTCTTCTGGCCGGAGGCGTCGCCCATGATTTCAACAATATCATGACGGCGGTCTTCGGCTCCCTGGCCCTGTCCAAAATGGAAGTGCCCGAGGAAAGTCCGGTCTATGCGCGTCTGACGGCCGCCGAGGAACAGTGCCTGAAGGCCAAAGCCCTGACCCGGAAGCTGCTCACCTATTCCCGCGGCGGCTCGCCGCAGCGGAAAAGCGCCTCCCTGGCCGGCGTGATTCAGGAAGCCGTAGATTTTTCGCTCTGCGGAAAAAATATCGCCTGCCGGTTCAATCTGCCGGATGGTTTGTGGTCGGCGCAGATTGACGAGGGGCAGATGCACCAGGTCGTTCACGCGCTGGCGTCCAACGCCTGCGAGGCCATGCCCCGCGGCGGCATTATTGAAGTGGGAGCGGAAAATGTGGACCTCGCGCAGGACCAGGTCGCGCCGCTTGCGGCCGGTTCCTACATCAAATGGTACGTCCGGGATTTCGGCGCGGGTATTGCCGAGGAGCACATGAAGAGAATATTCGACCCCTACTTCACCACCAAGCCCATGAGCCATGTCAAAGGGATGGGACTGGGGCTCGCGATTTGCTACTCCATCGTCAGAAGCCATGACGGGATCATCACCGCCGAATCCACGCCGGGCGCCGGCTCCGTCTTCACGGTTTATATTCCGGCGTCGCCGGACAAACAAGATGCCCCCCGGCTTGCGGACTCCCCGGAGGCAGAGGCGGCGCCGAAGGCGAAAATTCTTCTCATCGATGACGAGCAGATTCTGCTGGATGTCACCGGCAGCATGCTCAAGCATATAGGCTACGATGTCGTGACCGCGAAAAATCACGGCGAAGCCATGACGTTTTATCGGCAGGCCGGGGAAGCCGGCTGTCCGTTTTCGCTGATCATCATGGATTTGACGATGCGCGGCGATGACGGCGGGGAAATCGCGATCCGCCGCTGGAAGGCAAGCCATCCGGAGGCGAGAGCCGTGATTTCCAGCGGCTACATGAATGATCCGGTAATCGAAGAATACTGGAAATACGGCTTTGTCGGAGCAATGATCAAACCTTACTCGCTGGTGGAGCTCAAAAGCTCTCTTGAAAAAATCCTGGCGGGCGGGGACAACGAACAGAGGTAAGGAGATTTTATGGGCGAAGGTATTAATGATTACACCAAGAACATCGTTGATCTGAGGCGCCACATGTGGATGGCGGGTATCGAACTGGAGCTGCGCCGGCTGATCTGGCAGATCGCCGTGGTCGGCAAATACATCTCCGCCAAGATCCACGAGTCCAACCGCAAACTGGCCGGCTTTAAAAACGTTTACGGCGAGGAGCAGCTGGCGCTGGACCGCGTGTCCGACGACATTTTGAAAAACAAGCTCGCGCACTCCGGATTTGTGAGCCACTACGCATCTGAAGAGCTCGAGGACATCGTCGCCATCGGCAAGGGAAACGAACAGTACATCGTCACGGCCGATCCGCTCGACGGATCGTCGCTCGTGGACACCAATCTGGCCATCGGCACCATCATCGGCGTCCACCGGAAGTCGATCTTCGACACGGGCCGGAACTCGATGGTGGCTGCGCTTTACATTACCTACGGTCCGTTGATCACAATGATCTATTCGGCCGGCAAGGGCGCGCATGAATTCGTTCTGGACCGCGAAGGGGAGTATGTTTTGTCCGAGGAGAACATCCGGCTCAAGGAAAAGGGATCCATCTTTTCGCCCGGCGGCCTGCGCAAGGACTGGACGGACCCGCATTTGAAATTTATCGACAAGCTGGAGACCGACGGCTACAAGCTTCGCTACAGCGGCGGGTTCGTGCCGGACATCAACCAGGTGATCATCAAGCGCGGCGGTATTTTCACCTATCCCGCGCTGAAAAAATCGCCCAACGGCAAACTGCGCCTGCTGTTCGAACTGCAGCCCATGGCGTATATCGTGGAACAGGCCGGCGGCCGGGCCACCGACGGCAAAAAGGACATCTTGAATGTGCAGGTGACGTCGGTCAATCAGCGATCGCCGATCTACATCGGCTCCGCCGCGGAAGTGGCGATGGCGGAGCAGTATCTGTCGCAATAATTACAGAAAATAAGGAGCAGCCATGATTTACGAAAACAAGGATCAAGTGAAGAAAGGATGCGAAAACATCCTGGCTTTCGATGACGGCGACGTCCGCGTTCTGGACGAAGCCGGGTTTCAGGGTCAACTCATCGACGATCTGATTTACACCGTCGCGTTCAGTCCGGACGAGGCCGCCAAGGAAGCCGCGGCCTGGCTGATTCGGCGCGGCGCGGCGGCGCTGGGGATCTGGTCCGCGTCGATTCAACCGCTGTACGAGGCGATGGGCCGCAAGGACATCGGCGGCTTTACCGTTCCGGCGATCAACCTCCGCGGCATCACCTTCGATGCCGCCCAGGCCGTTTTCCGGGCCGCCCTTGCGGGGAAAGCGGGGCCGCTGATTTTTGAGATCGCCCGTTCGGAAATCGACTACACCAAGCAGCGTCCGCTGGAGTACATCTGCGCCGTGACGGCGGCGGCCGTCAAGACCGGCTGGCGCGGTCCGGTGTTTCTGCAGGGCGATCATTTTCAGGTGAACGCCAAGAAATACGCGGCGGACGCGGACAAGGAAGCGCAGGCGGTAAAAAACCTGATCTGGGAAGGCATCGAAGCCGGTTTCTATAACATCGACATCGATACGTCCACGCTGGTGGATCTGTCCCAGCCGACGGTGAAGGAACAGCAGCGGACCAACTTCTCGCTGGCGGCCGAACTCACCACGATGATCCGCGATCTCGAACCGGAAGGCGTCACGATTTCCGTCGGCGGCGAAATCGGCGAAGTCGGCGGCAAGAACAGCACGGTGGAAGAGCTGCGGGTCTTCATGGACGGCTACCTGGAGGAGTTGAAAAAACGCGGCGGCGCCGTTACGGGGATCAGCAAGATCAGCGTTCAGACCGGGACGACGCACGGCGGCGTGCCGCTGGCCGACGGAACGGTCGCCAAGGTCAAAATCGACTTTGACGTTCTGGAAAAACTGTCGGAAACGGCCCGCGTGGAGTATGGCCTGTCCGGCGCGGTGCAGCACGGCGCGTCCACGCTGCCCGACGAGGCGTTTGACCGCTTTCCCGCCACCGGGACGGCCGAGATTCATCTGGCGACCGGTTTCCAGAACATCATTTACGACAGCAAAACGTTTCCGGCCGAGCTGCGCGCGAAAATTTACGATTACCTCAAAGCCAACATGAAGAGCGAATGGAAGGAAAAAGACACGGAAGAACAGTTCATCTACAAGACCCGCAAAAAGGCTTTCGGGCCGTTCAAGCTGGATCTGTGGCATCTGCCGGCGGAGATCCGCGACGGCATCTGCGCCGAACTGGAGCGTCAGTTTGCCTTTCTGTTTGACAAGCTGAAAGTCAACGGCACCCGCGACGTTTTGGACAAGTATGTTCCGGTGGCGGATGTTCCTCTGAAAATGCCCGCCGCGCTGAAAGGCTAGCGCAGCGGCGGCCGGGTAAATCGTCTGCGGACGGGAGGCAAATCATGAAAGCGGCTGTGGTGGAAAAAATCGCGAAGATTCGAGATAATCCACAGCCGCTTTCTTTTGTGGAGGTTCCCGATCCCGTTCCCGCGGCGGGCCAGATTCTCGTTCGGGTCTCCGCCTGCGGCGTCTGCCACACGGAGCTCGACGAGATCGAAGGTCGGACGCCGCCCGTTTCCTTTCCGTTTATTCTGGGGCATCAGGTGGTAGGGACCGTGGCCGGGCGCGGTCCGGGGGCCGAAAAATACGACACGGGCCAACGGGTCGGCATCGGCTGGATCGGGTCGTCGTGCGGCGCGTGCCGCTATTGCCGCAGCGGCAGAGAAAATCTCTGTCCGGACTTCCGGGCGACGGGGCGGGATCTTCCCGGCGGCTACGCCCGGTATCTGACGCTTTCCGAAAATTTTGCCTTTCCCATTCCGGATATCTTTTCCGATGCGCAGGCCGCGCCGCTTCTGTGCGCGGGCGCCATCGGCTGGCGGTCGCTGAAACTGGCCGGGCTTGCCGACGGCGAGCCGCTGGGGCTTACCGGCTTCGGCGCCTCGGCTCACCTGGTGCTGCGCCTGGCCCGCTATCTCTATCCGCATTCCGACGTCTGCGTCTTTGCCCGGTCCGAGCGCGAGCGGCTCTTTGCGTGGGAGCAGGGCGCGCGCTGGGCGGGTGACACGTCCGAGCAAAGTCCGCTTCCGCTGGCCGCGATAATCGACACGACGCCCGCCTGGAAGCCGGTCGTCGAGGCGCTCGCCAATCTCGCGCCCGGCGGCCGTCTGGTGGTAAACGCCATCCGCAAGGAAGCGGCGGACAAAAGTGAACTGGGCCGACTCGACTATCCAAAGCATCTGTGGATGGAAAAGGAAGTGAAAAGCGTGGCCAACGTGGCGCGCCGCGACATTGCGGAATTTCTGGACCTGGCCGCCCGGATTCCGATTTTTCCGGAGGTGGAAAAATACGCTTTTGCCGACGCCAACCGGGCGCTCGCGGACTTGAAGGCGGGGATCATCCGCGGTGCGAAAGTGTTGATGATCGATTAAAGGTTTGCTGTGAGCTTCTGAGCCATGAGCTCTACTCCGCCTGCCAGCTTGCCACATATTCCCACGATTTGATCGCGGTTGCCGCATCGTCGTGCCGCCAGCCTCCGGCAAATCCCAGTTCCCGAACCGTCAGGTCGAAGTGGCAAAGCGCAATGCCCATGTCGATTTCCTGCAGCGACACGTCGCGCAGGTGCCGGTAGCCGATCGACCGCGCCAGATAAAATCGAAACGCCCGGCGGCTTGCATCATGGACGATGCGCCAGGGCTGTTTGTTGGACGCCGAAGGCGCCAGGCGGACGTTTTCCAGCGCTTCGGCGAAAGGTCCCGCCTTTTCCTGCGAAAGCGGTTCGCCGGGCCCGCCGGCAAAAAAAAGTTTTTCCCAGGGCAGGCGCCGGTCCGAGCCGGCAAAGCCGCGCATCACGCGGTCCGTCAGGCTTGGACGGGGCGCGGCGTAGCCGACAGGGCTGATCGTCGGCAACAGTTCGCTGCGGTCCAGGCCCGCCGCGCGGCCGAAAGCGCTGACGGCAAACGTGCCCCCCAGCCAGCAGGTGTTCAACCCCAGGGCGGTGGCTGTCAGAATGAGGTTTTCCTTGCAGTATCCATAATCCACCATAGCCAGAGGCGCAGGGCCGATCATTCCCGCCAGGAAAAGGCGCGCGTTATGGACGACGCCGTAGGTGCCCAGTTTTTTCCACTCCGCGCGGGAGAGCGCCTCCATGGAGAGAAGGACAAAACGCGGCCGGTTGGCGAAAGGCCCCTCCTGCGGCGCCGACACCGCCGTCCGCAGCGACAGCAGGGCTGCGTCTTCAACGGCTCTGTCCGCGTAGGAGCGGCACGAGTAGCGGCGGCGAATGATTTCCGAGACAGAGGTCATGGATCCTCCTTTAAAAAAATATTATTGGCAAAATGTTTCGGTTATCTTATACTTTCGGCACAAGATTGTAAAACAAATCATGGTTTGTGAGGGAAAACAATGAAACTGGCCACTGTGGAACAAATGCGTGGAATGGATCGTTTTGCGATGGAGCAGCTGGGCATCGACGAAACCATTCTTATGGAAAATGCGGCGCATGCGTCTCTGACGCTCTTACGGAAGAAGTTCCGTATTCGCGGCGGGAAATTCGTGATCTTTTGCGGCGCCGGCAACAACGGCGGCGACGGCCTGGCGCTGGCCCGCCTGATTTTGTCGCTCGGCGGACGGGCGAAGGTGTTTCTCACCGCGTCTCCCAAGAAGTACAGCGGGGCGGCCAAAATCAACTATGACATTTTATGCAACCTGGCCGCGGACGTCCAGCTTCTCGGCCGCGCCGAAGAGGCCAGGGAGGATCTCCGGCGCTGCGATGTTGTGATCGACGCCGTTTTCGGCACGGGGCTCGACCGCGATGTCCGGGGGCTGGCCGCCGACGTGATTGCGCTTGTGAACGCCTCCGGTCGTCCGGTGCTTGCACTGGACATTCCCTCCGGCATATCGGGCGACGCCGGGCAAGTGATGGGAACGGCCGTTAGGGCCGACTGCACGGTCACCTTCGGCCTGCCGAAGCTCGGCAATCTGCTTTACCCCGGCTACGAACATTGCGGGGAGCTTGTGGTGACGCATATTTCCTTTCCCCCGTCTCTGGTCGACCGCGACGACCTGACGGTGGAGACCAACGACCGGATTGTCCTGCCGCCCCGGCGGGCCGAGGCTTACAAGGGAGCGATGGGGGATGTCCTGTTTATCGCCGGCGGCGCCAATTACTTCGGCGCGCCGTTTTTTTCCGCCATGTCCTTTCTGAAGGCGGGCGGCGGCTACGCGCGGCTGGCCGCGCCCGCGTCGATCATTCCGTTTATCGCCCAGTCCGGCCGGGAAATCGTTTATCTGCCCCAGCGCGAAACCGCTGCGCTTTGCCTTTCGCAGAAGGCCAAGCCGGAGCTTTTGCGGCACGCGGAAAAAGCCGACATGGTGGTCATCGGACCGGGACTGTCGCTGCACGACGAAACGGCCAAACTCGTCCGGGAACTGGCCGCCGTGATTACGAGGCCCCTGCTCATCGACGGCGACGGGATTACGGCCGTGGCGGAGCGGCCCGAAATCCTGCTGAAGAGAAAAGCGCCGACGATTCTGACGCCGCACGCGGGCGAAATGGCGCGCCTGGCGCACAAGACCGTGGCCGAGGTGAACGCCGACAAGATCGGATTGCTGAGAGCCATGTCCGGGAAACTTAACGCCACAGTGGTTTTCAAAGGCGCGCATTCGCTGATCGGGCTAGCGGACGGCCGCGTCTTTGTCAATTTGAGCGGCAATCCGGGAATGGCCACGGCCGGCAGCGGCGACGTGCTCACCGGCTGCATTGCGGCGATGCACGGCCTGGGTCTGGAACCGGAGCTGGCCACGCGCCAGGGCGTTTTTATCCATGGATATGCGGGTGATCTGGCCGCGCTGGAAAAAGGCCAGGACGGCATCGTTGCGTCGGATGTCCTGGAACACCTGCCGCAGGCGCTCAAAGAAGATCGCGCGGGAACGATCGCGGAAAAATTTTACGCCCCGCCGGTGGTGGCGTAACGCGGCAACGAAAAGCAATTGCAAACGCCCCGGGAAAGCGTCGGCTCTCTCCCGGGGCGTTTTTCGTGATTAACCGCGAGGAGGGGCGGTTAATACGATTCTCTCAATCTCCCGCCGGACAGCAAAACTGCGCCGCCGCTGGCGGGTTTGGCGCCGGGCCGCATTGCATATCGGCCGCAGTGTTTCGTTCGCGTCCTTTTTGCTGCAAGGAATCATACGAAACGGTTAAGCAGATTTTGTGCCATGGGGATTTCGGAAGTTGTCGCGGGCATCTTTGGCATTGTTTGTGCTCTTGCAATTTCAATTTTCATCCGCTAAGGAATGAACCGTCAGATAAATCGTAAGATCTTTTAGGTGGACGTGAAAACCGGATAAGGTTCCGTTTTTGAGAAGGTTCAGGGAGCACCGTTTCATCAACCGGCCGGCGGTCGGATGACAGGTTGGAGCATTCCATGGCTCTGGAACACAAGACGAACTGCGATGACAGACGCACAACAGAGAACGCTTCCGGCGGCGTTTTCGCCGGTCCGGCCAACAGCGGCGGGCGAGGTGTTGCGGCGGATAACGGCGCTCATTTGCGCGAAATCATCAGAAACTACAGAACGATCATCGACCGCGTGGAAGACTGCGTCGGTCAGGTTGATCTGGAGGGGAACATCGTCTTTACCAATAAGGCGGGCGTGCGGATATGGGGATTCAGCGATGAAAGCGAAATTATCGGCCTCAATTTCCGCCAGTACATGGATCCGGAGACGGCGGATATCGTTTATCAGGCCTATCACCGGGTTTTCCGCACCGGTCAGCCCGACAAAATCACCTACGAGGTCATCCGCAGGGACGGCTCCCGGCGGGTGATTGAAGATTCGGTGGCGCCGATTTGCGCCGACGGAAAACACATTACGGGATTCCAGACGGTGAGCCGGGACGTCACCGAACGCAAACAGAAGGAAAAGGAACTGGCGGCGCACCGGAGCCGCCTGGAAGCGATTTTCCGCAGCGTGAAGGACGCCATCATCACGGTGGACTCCGATATGAAGGTGATCGAGGCCAATATGAATACGGAGCCGATCTGCGGTCTTGCGCCGTCCCTCATGCTCGGTAAACCGTTTTCCGCTTGTCCCGGCGAGTGCAACCGTTCCTGTTCCGACGTTTTGCAGCAGACGCTGGAAAAACGGGAGACGGTCAGGGAGTACCGTATCGACTGCGGCCATCAGCAGCGGTTGAAACAGCAGGTCAGTGTGACCAGTTCGCCGCTTCTGGACTCCGATGGAAATTTCATGGGCGCGGTCCTGGTGATCCGCGACATGACTCTGCTGCGGAACCTGGAGCGCGAACTCCGCGAGCGCAACCAGTTTCAGAACATCATCGGCCACAGCAAAAAAATGCAGGAGATTTTTCGCCTGCTGGAGGACCTGGCCGATCTGGACACCACCGTGCTCATTACCGGCGAAAGCGGAACGGGCAAGGAGCTGGTCGCCCGGGCCCTGCACTACAGCGGGTTGCGGGCCTTCAAACCGTTTATCAGCGTGAACTGTTCCGCGCTGACGGAAAGCCTCCTGGAAAGCGAATTGTTCGGCCATGTCAAGGGCGCTTTCACGGGGGCGATCCGGGACCGGCAGGGGCGCTTTCAGGCCGCGGAGGAAGGAACGATTCTGCTCGATGAGATCGGCGATATCTCCCCGCTTCTGCAACTGAAGCTTTTGCGTGTCCTGCAGGAGAAGACGATCGAGCGCGTCGGCGAATCCGTATCCAGACCGGTGAATGCGCGCGTCATTGCCTGCACGAACAGGAATCTGCGCGACAAGTGCCGCAGCGGCGAATTCCGGGAGGACCTCTACTACCGTCTGAAGGTTGTGGAAATTGTGCTGCCGCCGCTGCGCGAGCGCCGGGAGGATCTGCCTCTGCTGATCGAACATTTCCGGCAGACCTTTAACCGGCGTTTCAACAAGAGCATTGCGGGATTTTCCGATGACGTCCTGGACCGCTTTATGGACTATCCCTGGCCCGGCAATATCCGTGAACTGGAGCATGTCATCGAGCATGCGTTTATCCTCTGCCACGCGGACGTTATCGCCGGTGAGCATTTGCCGCCGGAGATCCGGATCTGCCCGGAGGCGGAGGAAAAGCAGGCGGCGGACGACATCGGCTGCGCCGCCAGGGATCGTTATGCCAAAACGGTCGACGCCCTGGCGAAAGCCGGCGGCAACAAAGCCAAGGCGGCGCGGCTCCTGGGAATCGACCGGCGAACGCTTTATCGGCGGATTGAAAAATACAATGCATCCCGCTAGTGTGGCGCCAGGCCACATTATCGGGGGCCACATTTTTGTGGCGAGGCGCTACATCCCCTGCTTCCTGTGTTAACATCACGTCAAACAACTTCCTTAATTAACGCGGAAATCTTCCCCTGCCCCCTTCCTGGCACGCTCTGTGTAATGGCGGTCTTTTAAGATCGCCCAAGGGGGAGTTCACATCATGAAACATCTGAAGTCGCTTGTTTGTCTCTTTGCCGCCGTCATCGTTTTCTGTGGAGCCGGAGAAAGCCCCGCCGGAAAAATTGTTCTGGGATACACCGGACCGCTTTCCGGGCCCGCCCGGTTTGCCGCAAAATTCAGCGAACAGTACAAGGAAATGGCGACCAGGGCATGCGCGCTCAATTACACCGCGACGCATGCCCTGGCGCGCGCGATCGCCGCCGCGGGGACGACGACCGATGTTTACAAAATCCGTGAAGCGTTCGGGAAAGCCCTGGCGGCGCCGATGCTCGGCGATAGATTTCCAAACGAAATCTACGGCATCACTCCGACGGGGCGGGTGTGGGTCGGCGCATCCATCCAGACGATCACCGCCGGGACGTCCGATCCGGCAAGCGTTTACATCTGGTGAGCGAAAACACGGAAAGAATTCCACCATAAAACAACAGACCGCATTTAAGAAAAATGAGCTGGTTTGGCAAAAACATTAGAGCTCCCTTTCCAACTTCCCTCCTTTTTAAGAGAGGACGGGCTGGCCCGTCCTCTCTTTTGCCTCAAGGATGTTTGCCGGGGGAAAATGCGTTTCGTTGATTTTAAAGCCGTCATGACCTGGAGAGGCTGACGGCATGCTTGGTGAAAACAAAGCCTGACGAAGAAATACTTTTTTAGGGATATTGCCGATGTCGCGGGTGCATCTGATCCGGCCACAGAATTTTGCGGAAGATGTGACGGCCGAAAAAAAAATGATTCTGCTGCTGTGCATGCCCCGCGACGATGCTTTTGACGAGCAACTGCGCGCCGTGGAGGAAATCGCCCTCTTGTATGCGAACCAATTGAAAGTCGTATTGCCGGAAGAAAGCTGTCTTACGGCCTTCAGGGAAGATTACGTGATTGCGGGAACGCCGACGTTTCTGGCCCTGAAAAAGGGGCGGGAGGTCGGCCGGATTCTGGGACTGGCCGATCGGGATACCTTGAAAAAGTTTGTTGATCAGGCTCTCCGGAGCGGCGCCGGCGCCCCGCAGGAGGGAAATGACGGTCCGTAAAACCTCGGAAACGATTGCAGTGGAGGGGAGGAGGGAGACATCGCAGAAGTTGTGAGCGTCATCGGAGCACGCCCGGTTGCCTGCCTGCCGGCAGATGCGGCTGAGGCAGGACGGGCGGCGCAGGATGCGGATCATCACCGGAAGGGAGGGTAAATCATGAAGAGATTTGCGCGTCTTTTTGTTTTGGCGGTTGTGTTACCGGCGCTTCTGGCGGCGGCTGATGTTTTGGCGGCGGAAATCGTCATCGGGTTCAGCGGGCCTCTCAGCGGTCCGGCCGGCGAGTACGGCCAGGATTGCGTCAACGGCATTGATATGGCCATTCGGGAAATCAACGACGGCGGCGGTTTGGTCCTCAAGGGGCGGCGCTACACCTTTCGCCTGGAGCGCAGAGACGACCGTGTCGATCCGAAAACGGCGCTCGGCAATGCGCGCGAACTGCGCGGCGCCCACCGGGCCATTGCCGTCTTCAATCCGGTGACGCAGACGCTCACCCCCATGATGGCCGTCAACGAAGAGCGGAACAACGAATTTCTGATTATGGCCTATTCCAGCGTTCCGCAGGTTTCCGAAACGGGAAACCGGCTGCTGGTGGCCATCACAGTGCCCTTCACCACCTATGTCATGACCGAGGCGGATGTGGCCTGGGAAAAGGGCTGGCGCCGGGGCGCCATGGTGGTGACGGCGGGCGCTTACGGCGAAGGCTGGCGCAAAACCTTTGCCGATGTCTGGACGAAAAAAGGCGGCATCATCACCGCCGATTATCCCACCAATTACTACAAGAAAACGGAATTTTCCGCGCCCCTCACCGCGGCGCTCGGCACCGATCCCGATTTCCTCCTCATCGGCGGCCCGTCCGCGACGACGGCGCTGATCATCGAGCAGGCGCGGGCGCAGGGATTCGAAGGGGGATTTGTTCTGACCGACCAGGTCAATCTGGACGCCGTCTATCAGTTGATGGCCAAACCGTTGGGCCTGGAAGGAGCCGTCGGCGTGTGCATGCTGTCGCACATCGCCTATCCGGCGACCGACGCCTTTAAAAGCAACTACAAGAGAGCCTACAAGAGAAATCCGACATGGGAGAGCATTCTCAACTACATGGGCATGTATGCCCTGGCCGGCGCCGTTTTAATCTCCCAGACGGCGGACGATGTCACGGCAATCCGAGCGGCCTTTCCGAAAGTCTTTCCGATGCTGGGGGATCGTTATCCCATGGAGGTTTTCGGTCTGTCTTCCGGCGGGCGGTTCATCGTCAGTTCCTCCCTGCAAACCGTGCGGCACGGCCGGATGACGCCGCCCACCAACTATATCTGGTGGGCGCAGACAGCCAGGGAATTTAATGTGATCAAGAAAATTACCAAAAGCGACATTCCGCCGGTCTGGAAGAAAATCAGCGGCCGGTAAGCCGGCAAAAAACCATTTGCCGAAAATGTTTTTTTGCCCGGATGTCGCTTTTGCGGGAGATCAGGTCTTCCGGGACAGGATGTAGTCCGCGACGGCGAGGAGCTGCTCCTTTTCGGGGCCCGCGGCGAAAACGGAAAGGCCGTCCTGCGCTTCGCGGATGAACTGCCGGGCCCGCTCGAGAGCGTAGTCGATGCCGCCGGATTTTCCGACCAGGGAGAAGATGGCCCGGACGGTGTCGGGCGTCAGCGTCTTTTCCGTAACGGCGGCCCTCACCCGGTCCCGGTCGGCCGGTCGGCACCGGGTCAGCGTGTAAATCAGCGGCAGCGTCATCTTGCCTTCTTCCAGGTCCTTGCCGATGGCCTTGCCGAAGTCTTCTTCCCGGGCCATGTAGTCGAGGGTGTCGTCGGTGATCTGAAAGGCCATGCCGATTTTGTAGCCGTATCGTTCGAGGGCCTGCGCCTGCTCGCGCGCTGCCCCGCCCAGAACTGCTCCGCTTTCACAGGCGGCGGAGATCAGCACGGCGGTCTTCTTCTCGACGATGCTCAGGTATTCCGCCTCTGTAAGGCTCGGATCGCCGCACTTCATGAGCTGGAAGACTTCGCCTTCCGACATGATGTTGGTCATCCGGGACATGAGCTGCACGAGGCGAATGTCGCCGATTTCAGCGAGCAGGTTGAAGGCCTTGGAGTACAGGAAATCGCCGACCAGGACGGAGGCGGCGTTCCCCCAGACATTGTTGGCCGAGGTCTTGCCCCGGCGAATGAGGGCCTCGTCGATGACGTCGTCGTGCAGGAGGCTTGCGGTGTGGATGAATTCAATGGATGCCGCAAGCGGAAACCGGTGCTCTCCCGCATAGCCGCACAGCCGCGAGCAGATCAGGTGTAAAAGCGGCCGGAAGCGCTTGCCGCCGCTGTCGATCAGATGATGGGCCACCTCGGGAATCAGTTTGACGTCGGAGGTGATGTACCTGTCCAGGTGTGTTTCCACCTGGTTCATTTCGCCGCGGTAGGCGGCAAAGACTTCAGAGAGATGCATGCTGATCCTTTACTTTGTTTCCCTTTATGGCGCGACTATAGTGCAGTCCTTCCCGGCTTGTCAAATGAGATTTCGCCGAAGAGGTCGTAGTGGTCGGCGCCGGTGATGATGCAGGAGACGATATCGCCGATTTGAACGTCGCCGTTTTTAAGATAGGTCACACCGTCGATTTCCGGCGCCTGCCGGCGCGCGCGTCCGACAAACGGATAGCCCGCGCGGTCGCTGCGCTCCTCGATGAGCACTTCCTCCACGGATCCGATCAGTTCTTGATTGATGGCGTAGGATATGTCCGCCTGTTCGTTCATGACGGCGTCGCGCCGGCGTTCCTTTTCCTTTTCCGAAATCCGCGCGGGCCTTGCGGCGGCCGCCGTTCCTTCTTCCCGCGAGTAGGTGAAGACGCCGAGGTGGTCGAAGCGCGCTTCGCGGACGAAGTCGAGCAGACGCGCGAAGCGCCGCGGCGTTTCGCCGGGGAAGCCCACGATGAGCGACGTCCGCAGCGCGACATCGGGCATGAGGCTGCGGGCCCGGCCGATGATTTTCCGGATGCGGGCGGCGCTGACGCGGCGGTTCATGGCGGTGAGAATCGAGTCGTCGATATGCTGGACGGGCAGATCAAGATAGCGGCAGACGGCGGGATGCGCCGCCATGGCGAGGAGCAGGTCGTCTGAAAGATGCGCCGGATGGGCGTACAGAAGGCGCAGCCGGTCCAGATCGGCAAGCGTCGCGAGGTCCGAAATCAGCGCGGCAAGGGTCGGGCGGCCCGGCAGATCGCGGCCGTAGGCGGTCGTGTCCTGGCCGATGAGAATGATTTCCCGGGCGCCGCGGGCAAGAAGCCTGCGCGCTTCGGTAAGGATGTCGCCGGGCGGCCTGCTGCGGGCCCGGCCGCGGATGGCCGGGATGGCGCAGTAGGCGCAGCGGTTGGAACAGCCGTCGGAGATTTTCAGATAGGCGGCGGCCGACGGCGGCAATGCGCGTTCGTGGCGCGCCGTCATCAGAAAGTCCGGCTGGGTGATGACGGCGCGGCGGGAACCGCCTTCCCGCAGGCTCTGCAAATGGCCGACAATCCGGCCCACTTCTCCCGTGCCGATGAACAAATCCGCCTCGGGAAGATCCCGGGCCAGCTCCCGGCCGTAGCGCTGGGCGAGGCAGCCTGCGACCACCAGTTTGAAGGCGCGGCCCGTTTTCTTCCGGTTGTCGGCGAGCGTCAAAATGACGTCGAGCGCTTCCTCCTTGGCCGGGCCGATGAATCCGCAGGTGTTCACGATCACGACATCGGCCTCATCGGGATTTTCGACGAGGCTCATGCCCGACGACCGCGCCAGGCCGCCCATGACTTCCGAATCGATCAGATTCTTGGCGCAGCCCAAAGAGACGATGTGCAGTTTTCCGGAGAGTCTTTTTTTCACTGGGGGAGCTTCCGAATCAGGACTTTACGGGGTTTGGCGCCGTCGGAGGGGCCGACGATGCCTTCGCGCTCCATTTGCTCAATCATGCGCGCGGCGCGGTTGTAGCCGATCTTCAGATAGCGCTGCACCAGCGAAATCGAAGCCTGGCCCAGTTCGCCCACGAGGGCGACGGCTTCGTCGTATTTTTCATCGTCGCCGTCTTCATCGCGCTGGGCCTGCGCCGATTCGAATTCGTATTTTTCGATGGAGGCGTCGTAGGTCGGCTGAGCCTGCATCCTGGTGAAATCGACCACGCGGGAAATCTCGGCGTCGGAAAGATAGGCGCCGTGGATGCGGGTGAGCCGGGAGGTGCCGGGCGGAATAAAGAGCATGTCGCCCGCGCCCAGGAGTTGTTCCGCGCCCGGCTGGTCGATAATAGTGCGCGAGTCGATCTTCGAGGAAACCTTAAACGAGATGCGCGTGGGAAAGTTGGCCTTGATGAGACCGGTGATGACGTCCACCGACGGGCGCTGTGTGGCGATGATCAGGTGAATGCCGGCGGCCCGCGCCATCTGCGCGAGACGCGTCAGGGATTCCTCCACGTCGCGCGGCGCGACCATCATGAGATCCGCCAGTTCGTCGATCACGACGACAATGTAGGGAAGCCGGACGTGCTGAAACGGCTCCGCGTCGTCGGATCCGCCGCCCGCGGCTTCGGCCGGACGCGGGTTCGTCTTGTCCTTGACGCCGGTGACGAGCGTTTCGTTGTAAGCGTCGATGCTCTTCACGCCCAGCCGGCTGATGACTTTATAGCGGCGCTCCATTTCTTCCACCGTCCAGCGCAGGACCTGCGAGGCCTTTTTCGGGTCTACCACCACCGGATGCATCAGGTGCGGGATGCCTTCATAGGAGGACAGCTCGAGCCGCTTGGGATCGACCATCAGGAACTTGACGTCATCGGGCCGGGCTCGAAACAGGATGCTGCAGATCATGGCGTTTAGCGCGACGCTCTTGCCGGATCCGGTGGTGCCGGCGATCAGCAGGTGCGGCATTTTGGCCAGATCGGCAATGACCGGCGTGCCGACGAAATCGACGCCCAGCGCGATGGGCAGGCGCAGGGACGACTGGGTGAAAGCGTCGTTGTTGAGGACGTCTTTGAGAAAGACCGGCTCCCTTTTGAGATTGGGAATCTCGATGCCGATGACCGATTTGCCGGGAATCGGCGCCAGAATGCGGATGCTTGGCGCCATGAGCGCGAGCGCCAGGTCGTCGGCCAGGGTGGTGATGCGGTTGATTTTGACGCCTGAGGCCGGTTCCAGCTCGTACATGGTAATCACCGGACCGGGCAAAACCTCCACGACCCGGGCTTCGACGCCGAAATCCGCGAGCTTCTTTTCCAGAATCCGCGAATTGGTGATCAGGTGATCGCGCTTGACGCGTGCGTCCTTTTGCGGCGCTTCTTCCAGCAGCGAGAAGGGCGGCAGTTGAAACGTGCCGTCGGACTTGAGTTTCGAAAAATCAAAATGCGTCTGTTCGATCTTCCGGGGCTTCGTTTTTTTGGGGGCCGGCGTTGCGTCTTCCATCACCGGCGGAAGCTTTGTTTCGAACTTCGGCCTGGAGAAAATACGCGTGAACGCGCCTGCCGCCCTTTTCCAAAGAGATGCGGCGAACCGGCGGATCCGCTGGGTAAAGGTTTCCGTTACCGAGACAAGGGAAAACTCGATGGTGAAAAAAAGCGCCACCAGAAAAACGACGATCAAAATGATATAAGTGCCGGCCGGATTGAAGTAGGCGAGCAGCAGGCGGTCGATGCCCTGGCCGATCAGTCCGCCGGCCCGGAGACGTTCTCCGGAAAAGGAAACGCCGTTTTTGATGAGCGCGCCCAGGAGGCCGGCGCCGGCCAGCGTGAGGAAGAAAAAGCCCAGCAGGCGCGGGAGAGTGACATCGAAGGCCGGGCGCAGAAAATACTGAAACGCCAGGGCCAGAAGCGCCAAAGGGATCAGAAACGCGGCGCCGCCCAAGAGACGGATGAGCGAATCCGCGGTATAGGAGCCGACTTTGCCCGTCAGGTTGTGGGTGGCCGGCCCGTCCACCACGAAGCGCGTGAAGGAGGGGTCCTGCGGCGAGTAGGAAAAAAGGCAAAGCAGAAGAAAAACGGCCAGCGCCAGGCAGACCACGCCCTTGATCTCACGGGTCCGTTTGTTTTGATCAGTGGCTTTTTCTTCCATTAGAGAGCCGTTTTCATTTCTGGCTGGACGTCCCGAAGGCTTGCCGTGCCGGCATCCCGATAGGCGTCATAATTTTTGATGATGATCTGCCGGACCCGGTCGATGAGCGCCTGCCGGGTGTCCAGCGTATAGTCCTTGGTGGAGATCGGTTTGTCGATTACCAGCTTGATTTTTCCCGGTTTGATTTTCAGCGACCGCTTGGGCATGATATTGCCGCTGCCGATGATGCTGATCGGCACGATCGGCGCGCCGGACTGAATGGCCAGATAAAAGGTTCCCGGTTTGAACGCCTTGATTTCTCCGGTCCGGCTGCGGGTGCCTTCCGGAAAGGTCATGACCGACTTGCCCTCGCGGATCCGGAGCGCCGCGAGATCCAGGCTCTGCAGGGCTTTTTCATGATTCTGCCGGTCGATTTCAATGTAGCCCGCGCTTCTCATCGCCTGGCCGAAAACCGGAACGGTGAAGAGCTCTTTTTTCGCGATCCAGCGGAACTGCCCGGGCACGTGCGCGAGCACGATCAGAATATCGAAGTCGCTCTGATGGTTGGACATGAACACCTGCGGCTTTGCGTGAAGAATGTTTTCCCTGCCGATGACCTGCACTTTGGTGCCGCAGAGCAGCAGCAGAATCCGGCCCCAGATGTTGGCGACCTTGTGGACGTTGTTTTCTGCGTTGGAAAAGAAAGAAAAGACGACAGCCCAAAACGAGAAGAATGCGGTGATTGCCACGCCCAAGGTAACCAAGAGTGCCGAACGGATCATCTGCCTTCTTTCCTTCGCGAAATGTATTTGACTTAAGCATGATTTTTTACTTGATAACGAGGGTGAAGTCAACCGGCATTTGTGCCCGCATCACCCGTCTGCCGAAGGTCAAAAACGGCCTTGCGCGGAGTCCTTTTGCGTGACTTCTGGTCACGCTCTGTGCCAGGCTGGCTCTGAGATTCGCGCTAAACGGGCGTTTGCGAAAAATGGTGCAAAAAAATTTTTTTTTCCTTGACAAATAGGTGGTGGTCATTTAAGAACCCTGCCTACGTTAAAAAAGTTGAATATTCTAAAGTGTGACCGAAATACTGAACGTTGCCTGGCCTGAAAGCGATGTTTGCGGAAATAGGATTAGGTTGCGTCATTCAAGCGATGGAGTCTAAATGGAACTATTCTTGCAGCAAGTATTTAATGGTGTCATGTTGGGGAGCACTTATGCCATTGTCGCGCTGGGGCTGACGATGGTTTATGGGATCTTGCACGTGCCGAATTTCGCGCACGGGCATATGTACATGCTTGGTGCTTATGTCTGCTTCTTTTTAATCACCATCTTCGGTTTTGCCTACTGGCCCGCGCTGGCGATTTCCGCCATCGTGCTTGCGGTGGCCGGCGTGTTTCTTGAAGTTCTGGTTTTCAAACCGGTGCGGAACGCGGGAGGCATTACCCCCTTCATCGCCGCGCTGGGCGCGCTGATCATTCTTGAAAATGCAGTTGTCGTGCTCTGGGGGCCGGAAGGCCATCGGATTCCCAATCCGTATCCCGGAATCATTGACGTCTTCGGCATAACGATGTCCACCCAGCGCCTGCTCGTGATCGGCGGCGCCTTTCTCATGATTGTGCTGCTGCAGCTCTTTATTAAGAAGACCACATTGGGCAGCACCATAGAAGCGGTGGCGCAGAATAAAGAGGGCGCAACGCTCGTGGGAATCAACGTCAACTTTGTTTCCGCGCTGACTTTTGCCATTTCCACGGCATTGGCCGCTGTCGCCGCCTGCATGGTCGCACCCATCTTTATGATTTCTCCCAGTATGGGATCGCTCGTCGGTATGAAAGCCTTCGTCATCGTTATTCTCGGCGGCATGGGCAGCATCCCGGGAGCGATCGTGGGCGGTTTGATCCTGGGATTGATCGAGGCGATCGGCGGCGGTTATTTTTCGGCGGCGTATAAAGATGTGTTCGGCTTCGGCGCGCTCGTACTGATCCTCGCTATAAAGCCAACCGGCTTGTTCGGGAAGGAGATTAAGGGCAGATGATAAAGTGGTTGAAGGCAAATTGGTTTTATCTGGTTGTTCTGGTTGTAGCCCTGGTTCTACCGCTGATCGTAACAAACCGGTATTATGGTCAGGTGATCACCATGAGCCTGCTTTTTGCGATCGGCGCTTTGAGCTTGAATCTGATTCTGGGCTTTACGGGCCAGGCGTCTCTGGCGCACGGCGGCTTTTTCGCCATCGGCGCTTACGGCGTTGCGATTTTCACCTATACGCTGGGCTGGAATTTCTGGATCGCCCTGCCGGTATCGGCGCTGCTGTCGGGCTTCATCGGTTTGCTGGTCGGCATGCCGGCATTGCGCACCCGGGGGGCCTACTTCGCGATTGTCACACTGTGTCTGAGCGAAATCATTTACCTGGTCGCAGGAAACTGGATGGAGCTCACGGGCGGCCACAACGGCATCGTGGGCATTCCCACGCCTAATCCCATCGGCATTCCCGGTCTGGGGCAGCTGACGTTCGACTCTCAGATTTCCCAGTACTATCTGGTTCTTTTCTTCCTGCTGTTGACTCTGTTCGTCATGCATCGTTTGACGAAATCCCTGCGCGGCATGACCTTCCTGGCCACGGCCATCAATGAAGACCTGTCGGAAGCCGTGGGCATCAACACCTTCCGCACGAAACTGCTGTCTTTTGTCGTGTCGAACTTCTTCGTGGGGCTTGCGGGCGGCATTTACGCCAGTCTGATCGGCAGCATTTCTCCGTCGGTCGCATCGGTCGGCATGACGTTCAACTTCCTCATGTACGTTCTGCTCGGCGGCATCACGACACTGGCCGGCCCGATTCTCGGCGCTTTTCTCATTCCGATCCTCCTGGAGTATCTGCAGTTCCTGCAGGATTATCAGATGATCCTGTTCGGATTGCTGCTGATTATCGTGATTATCTATTTCCCGACAGGGTTTATGGGATTGTATAAGAAATTGAGCGACAAGATCAAGAAATCCAAGGTGGGGGCGTAACGTGCTGCTTAAAGGTGAAAATCTCGTAAAAAGTTTTGGCGGCACGATTGCTGTCAATGACGTGAGCTTTCAAGTCAACGAGGGAGAAATTCTGGCCATCATCGGTCCCAACGGCGCCGGCAAATCCGTTCTCTTCAGTTTGATCAGCGGCGCCGCCAAGCCGACGTCGGGCAGCATCAATTTTGCGGGGAATGAGATCGCCGGCCTGAGCGCCAACCAGATCTCGCGCAAAGGCATTGCGCGGACCTTCCAGTTGACGGCGCTTTTCGAAAAACTTCCCGTAGTGGCCAATCTGGCGCTGGGCTATTACAAATGCACGACCAGCGGTTTTTGGGGCGGCATTCTGCATACGCCGCAGTGGAAGCGCGACAAAAAGAAAGTCGAAGCAAAGGTCATCGAAACGCTTGAATTCGTCGGTCTGGGCTCCCGGGCCTTCGACATCGCTTCGACGATTTCCCAGGGGGAGCAGAGGCTCCTTTCCATCGGCATCGCGCTCATCAGCGATCCCAAACTGATTCTTTTTGACGAGCCGACAGGCGGTTTGATTCAGGAAGACACGGCAATGATCACCGAGTTGATCCGGAAGATCAACAAGCGGGGCACCACCGTTTGTCTGATCGAGCACAAGATGCGGATGATCATGGATCTGGCGGACAGGATTGTTGTTTTAAACTACGGCAAGAAAATTGCCGAAGGAAAACCGGCGGACGTCGCCGCGGATCCGCAGGTAATCGAAGCCTACTTAGGAAGAAAAAAGGATGCTTAAACTAACGAATGTCACGACGATGATTGGCGAGCATCAGGTGATCCATGATGTTTCGTTGCAGATTGCCCAGGGAGATTTTGTCGCGCTTTTGGGTGGAAACGGCGCCGGGAAAACCAGCTTGTTCCGCACCATTGTAGGCGTTTTGCCGCCGGCAAAAGGAAAGATTGAATTTAAGGGCGAGGAAATCAGCCACATTGCCGCGCATAGAATCGTGGGAAAAGGCATTGCGCTCTGCCCCGAAGGGCGGCAGCTCTTCCCGCAGCTTCCCGTTTACAAGAACCTGATGCTGGGCGCCTACCACCGCAAGGACAAGAAAAACATCGAGGAAACGCTGGAGCAGGTTTACACGCTCTTCCCGCGCCTCAAGGAAAGATACAAACAGATGGCCGGGACGTTTTCCGGCGGCGAACAGCAGATGCTGGCGATCGGCCGGGCCATCATGTCCAAGCCGGAGCTGCTGCTGCTGGATGAACCGTCCATGGGACTGGCGCCGCTGGTAGTGGAAGGCATCGCCGACGCGATCACACAGCTCAACAAAATGGGCATTACGGTTTTCCTTTCCGAACAGAACGCCCAGATTGCCCTGATGATCACCCGTCACGGCTACGTGATGGAAAACGGTCAGGTGGTGCTCGAGGGTCCGAGCAAGGATCTGATCACCAACGAAAAAGTCAAGAAGGCCTACCTGGGGACGTAAGAGCCGCGAAATTCCATGTTTTGAATTCATCGGAAAGCCTCAGCCAATAAAAAAAGAGCTCGTGCCCTTGCAGGGCCGAGCTCTTTTGAGTTCTGGCGAACGTCCCGGGTGATCAGGCCCAGTTCTTCTCCGCCGCCGCGTTTTTACCGGCGATCCGTCCGAACACCAGACAATCGATCACCGCGCAACTGCCGAGCCGCACCGCGCCGTGCACGCCGCCGGTCACTTCGCCGGCCGCGTAGAGGCCGGGAATCGGTTTGTCCGTCATCACATCCAGCGCCTGAGCGTCGGTGTTGATGTTCACACCGCCCATGCAGTGGTGGACTTTCGGCGTCAGCCGCATGGCGTAGAACGGAGCTGTTTCGATCGGTTTGGCGTCTTTCCAGAGATAGCGGCCCCAGGCCTCGTCCTTTCCTTTGACCAGCGCTTCATTGTACTTCTTGATTTCTTCCATCATCGGTTCGAAGGGGACATTGTAGGCTTTGGCCATTTCTTCGAGGGTGTCGTACTTTTTGACGATGCCTCTTTCCATGAATTTGGGAATGGCGTCTTTTTGCAGCCGGGTGCCGTTTTCATCGCAAAAGGCGATGCAGCGGTTGCCGACCCGGAGGATGGCGTCTGCGCGGACTTTGCGGTCGGCCAGTTCGTTGACAAAGCGTTTGCCGGTTTTCGTGTCGACCCAGAGGCCGTATACCGCCGCGCACCCCTGTCCGAAAAAGGCGGCGAGTCCGAAGCCTTTTTCATCCGGGCTGCCCCAGGGCGCCAACTGGATCCAGGACACCTGGAGAGGCGTGCAGCCGATGCGGAAGGCTTCCCGCAGCGCGTCCGCGGTTGCGCCCGGCTGATTGGTGGTATCCACCTCGTTGGTCAGGCGCGGATCCTGAATGGTGCGGAAGCTGATGTCGGCGCCGAATCCGCCGGCCGCCAGAACGACCGCCTTCCGGGCCCGGATGGTTTTGAGCTTGCCGCTGTCGGTTTTCGGGAAAACGTATTTTTCCCGGATCTGAACGCCCTTGACCCGTCCATCCGCGTCGCGGTAAATCTGGGTGAGGTAGCTTTGCATTCTCGGCTGGACTCCCAGCTCCTTGAGCTTGGCCAACTGCTGCTGGACGATGGCCGAACCGCTCTGGTTATAGGTGCTGTACATCCGGGGGACCGCGTGACCGCCTTCCTGGCTGACGCGGCCCTTGTACTTGACGCCCAGTTCGTCAATGGTCCACTTGACAGTGGGCCACGAGCCTTCAGCAACCATCTTGGCCAGTTCCGGATGGTTTAAGCTGAGTCCGGCTTTCAGCATGTCCTGAAAGAGCACGTCCGAAGAATCCTTGATGCCCTGTTGCTCCTGCAGCGGAGAGCCGGCCGCCGCGACGACACCGCCATTGATGATGGAGTTGCCGCCGGGCGTGCGCATTTTTTCCAGCACGACCACGGAGGCGCCTGCTTTTTTCGCTTCATAGGCGGCTGCGAGTCCCGCAAAACCGCTGCCGATCACGACCACGTCAAATGTTTCGTCCCATTTCTTAGGCAGTGCGGCCGCTTCGGCGCTCCATGGCGTCAAAGCCGCGCCGCCGGTTGCCAGTCCGGCGACAGCCGCCGTTGCCCCCGCCGCTTTCAAAAAGCCGCGACGGCTCAGTGTTTTTTTTGTTTCTTCCATTTTTCCTCCTGTTACATCTTTCTGTGTTTAATAATTATTCGTTCCTTGTGCTGAAAATGCGTTCCTGCCCAGCCGGGGGAATGCATCTTCCGCCGCTTTCCAACGCTTGTGAAATGCTGCCTTCTTCCTGAAAAAAAACGGCACTGAAGAACGCGCTGCTTTCTGAAATTTCGGTCAGACGTCTTTTTGGTTTTGTCGTCCGGGGAGGATGGTGCCTCCAGTCGAAAATTTCCGTACAGGAATGGCGCAAAAACACTTGATGTGACTTATAGCACAATCGCCGGGCAGCGACAACGACCAAAATACTTCATGAAATCATTGTTCCGGGAATCCCTCCCCCCGGCGGAAGAACCGCCGCCGGCCGCCTGTAAGCCCCGTTCTTCAAGGATATTTGCCATTGACACGCCTCATCCGGCCGGTGTATTAATGTCCTGCGCGATCTTTGATTTTGATCGCTTTTCTTTGAAGGACTGGGCAACCTCAGGAAAAACGGATCCGTTGCGGCACCCGGCTTAAGCGTGTGCGCTTTGTTTCGGGTGAAGCGCCCGCAAAAGGACGGCAGTGCAATCACAAAAAAGCAAGGAGGAAAGCATGAAAGAGGATGACGTTGAAAAAAAGTCGATCAGCAGACGGAATTTTTTAAAGACAGCCGGCGGGGCAGCGGCCGTCGCCGGGCTGGCCTCCAGCGGAATCCCCCTGATGGTTGGAGACGCACAGGCGGCCTGCGATACGCTGCCGAAAAAATGGGATGAAACCTACGATGTCGTCGTGGTGGGCAGCGGCTTTGCCGGCCTGGCCGCGGCCATTGAAGCGAAAAACGCGGGCGCCAGTGTTGCCCTGCTGGAGAAAATGCCGGTGCACGGCGGCAATTCCGTCATCAACGGCGGAGACTTCTGTGCTCCGGGAACGAAGCTGCAAAAGGAAAACGGCGTAGAGGATTCGGCGGAGCTGCTGTATAAAGATATGATGAGAGCCGGGATGTACCTGAATCACCCGGAACTTGCCAGGACCGTTGCCGATAACGCGAAAGGCGCCCTGGAGTGGACGGAGTCTTATCTGGGCTGCAAGTACGCGAAACTGAATTTTCATGGCGGCCATTCGGTCAAAAGAGCGCACGGGACGATCAACCAGTCCGGTTCGGAAGTGGTCAATAAGGAACTCGCGAAAGCCAAAGAGATTGGCGTTAAAATTATGCTGCGCACCAAGCTGGTGAAATTCCTGTCCGATAAAAATGGGCGAATCGTCGGTATGGAAGTGCTCAAGGGGTACAGATTTCCGGACGATAAAACCGGTAAACCCGCCTTTATTAAAGCGCGGAAGGCGGTGATTCTCGGGTCCGGCGGTTTTTCCTACGATGTTGCGCTCCGTCAGGTTCATGATCCCCGGCTCACGGATAAACTGGGATCAACCAACCATCCCGGGGCCACCGGCGAAGCTCTGCTGGCCGCCTGCAAGAGCGGAGCGGCGGATGTTCAGATGGATTGGATTCAGCTGGGGCCATGGACCAGTCCGGAAGAAAAGGGTTTTGGCTATGTTCCTCTGTTCTGTGAACCGCTGGTCGGTTACGGTCTGATGGTGAATCCCAAAACCGGGAAGCGTTTTTTCAAGGAAACCGGAAACCGCAAGGAACGCGCGGATGCCATTCTTCTCTTGGGAAATCCCGCCGTTATCATGGGCGATTCTTATGCGGTCAATAAGCAGGTCGTTCCTCATGCGCTCAAGGGAGGCCTGGAAAACGGAGCGATCAAGAAATTTGACTCCCTGGACGATCTCGCCAAGGCCTACGACATGCCGGTGGACGCATTCAAGGAACAGGTTGCCCGCTGGAATTCATTCGCGGAAAAAAGAAAGGATGACGATTTGGGATGCATGATCTTTAAAGACGCCAAACCGACTGTTGAGGCGCCTTTCTATGCCGCGCGCCTGTGGCCGAAAGTTCATCACACAATGGGCGGACTGGTGATCAATAAAGACGCCCAGGTTATGGGATTCGACTTCAAACCGATAAAAGGTCTTTATGCCGCCGGAGAAGTGACGGGAGGCGTCCATGGCGCCGTGCGGCTTGGAAGCGTCGCGATGGCCGATTGTATTGTCTTTGGCCGCATCGCCGGCAAGAATGCGGCCAGGGAAAAAGCCTGGAGTTAAGAACGCCCGTCCGCGCGGACGTTTTCCCGGTGTCCGCGCGGATTCAGTAAAGCAAGGAGAAAAAAGGAATGGAAAAAAGAAAGAAGAATCTGAAAATCGCGGCGGTTCTGTTCGGCGCGGTTTTGCTGGTGGCTGTAAGTTCGGGACTTTGGGCGGCGCCCAAGCTCGCCGTGTCCAAGGCCAAGCCGGGCGACTGCGCGGCCTGTCATGTCGATAAAAAGGCGCTTCCGGAGACGCATCCCGACACCAAAACGATGGATATGAAGGCCTGCCGGGCCTGCCATGCCAGCGGCGAGATGAGCCTTTCTGGAAAATTTCCCGGCAGTCACGCGCACATGCTTTCCGGCGTAAACTGCGCGGCCTGCCACGGAAAGACCAAGCAGCCGGAAGAAGTGCCGATGGAAAAATGTGTTGCCTGCCACGGCAGCACGGCCAAGCTGGCGGAAAAAACGAAAGATGTGAAACCGACCAATCCGCATACGTCGCCGCATTATGGAACGGAGCTGGACTGCAACCTGTGCCACAAGCAGCACGCCAAATCGGAAAATTACTGCGCGCAGTGCCACAAGTTCGACTACAAGGTGCCGTGATCTTTCCGTAAGGATTTGTTCCGACCGGTCAGGCGGAAGCTCCGACGCCGGCCGCCTGTCCGGTTTTTTTATGAGACACTTTACCAGAGACGAAAATCTTCTTGACAGAAAACCCCTTCATCGCCTACCATACCCTAAGGGGTATATAATGAATAAGGAACGACAGAAAGTGCTGAACCGTTTGAAGCGCATCGAGGGACAGATTCGCGGGCTGCAGCGCCTGGTGGAAAGCGGAGCGCCCTGTGTTGATGTGATTACTCAGATGTCCGCCGTGACTTCGGCCATGAAAAAAACGGCGGCGGTCATCATCGTCAATAATATGAACAAGTGTCTCACGGAGGTTTCCGAGAAACCGGAAGTTCTGCAAAAAGACTTTCAAACGGCGCTGACGCGTTTTATAGACCTTTCCTGACGGATCAGGAACACCGGATCCGGAATAACACGGATGTTGAACCCTTGCCGGCGGCCACGGACTGTTGGTTCCGGCGTGAAAACCGGCGAAGAGAAGCACAGGACGTCGCCGACCGGCGGGAAAACCGCATTGCCAAAGGAAGCGATTATTTTTTCCCAGAGGACTGGTATGAAAAAGTACATTATTTTTTTCGTGTTTACCCTGCTGTTGTCGAGTCTCTGTCTCTTTCCGGCCTTAGCGGCGCCCGGCGGCAGCTGCGTTGCCTGTCATACCAGCGAGTCGATGATGAAGTCCATGCACAAGCCGCCGTCCCTCCCGGCCAGTACGGGCGAGGGGTGAGCAGGCGCGCCTCCGGCGGTCCGGCCGGAGATGATGTATCTGGGATACGTGGTGGACAAGGAGCTTCTGAAAAACGATCCGCATTTCAAGATGGGATGCGTGCTGTGCCACAAGGGGGACGCCAAGGCGTTCCGGAAGGAAGACGCGCACAAGAACGTGGTGAAAAAACCTTCGGACAACCTGCGCACCTGCATGATGTGCCACAAGCAGATTACCGAACGCTATGCCAAGTCCCTGCACTTTACGACGGTCGGGCAGAGAACCGGCGTGATGCCCCGCTTCTCTCCGGAAGAGCTCAAGACCTTCGATGAGAAAGTATTTGAAAAATCCTGCCGCAGCTGCCACGCGTCCTGCGGCGACTGCCATGTGAAAGGCGCGCCGGTGGGCGGCATCAGCATCGGGCTTATCGCCAAGCACAAGTTCGTCAAAAAGGACGAAGGCAAAACCTGCGCGTTTTGCCACGGCGGCCGCGTGTATCCCGAGTATGTCGGCGAATACGGCGGAGCGCCGGACGTCCATTATCAAAAGGGCATGCTGTGCATGGACTGCCATAAGAAAGACGAATTTCACGGCGACGGAAACGCCTACAAATCCAAAAGCGAAGTCAAGCAGCGTCCGGCCTGCAAGAACTGCCACAAGCCGGGCAGCGAGGCGAAGCTGACCGCTCAGGTCGCCCACCGCGAGCATGAAGGCAAAGTCAGCTGCTACGGCTGCCATTCCGGCGCGGCGTACCGCAACTGCAACGACTGCCACGGCGGACACTCCGCCGCCAGGCCGGGCATGATTCTGGGGCGCAGCCCCCGGGACAAAAAAATGCTGACGACGCTGCGCCTGATTCCGACGGTGCGCGACACGTTTGCGCCGGCCGGCATTAAAATGGAGAATTTCGACGCGCTGCCGAATTACTGGGACACACCGGCGCACAACATCCGCAAGCGCACGGACCGCACCCGCAACTGCGACGTCTGCCACGTGGACCGCAAAAACTTTCTAAAACAGGAAACACTTATCAAAAACGGTTCCAAAGCTAACGAAAGCTTGATCTTTGTTCCAAAACCAATTAGCCGATAAGAGGAGGGGGAAAATGAAGAGATTCAAAGTGTTGAAAGCGTTGTTGGTGTTCCTGCTGATTTTGTTGCCGGCAGCGGCGCTGGCGCAGGGTTTTGGTCCGATTGTTTCAACGGATGATCTGGCCAAGAATCTGAAAGAAGCCGGAATCATTATTGTTGATATCCGCAAGGTCGAGAATTACAAGGCTGGGCACATTCCGGGCGCTCTGGGTATTGCCTACAACAACTGGGCGCCGGGTAAAGGTGGCCTGAAAAATGAAATGCCGGCGGATGACGATCTGCTGGATATGCTTTCCTCCAATGGCATCGGTCCGGATTCGACGGTGGTAGTTTATGGAACGACGGGCACCGGTCCGGACCGCGTGGACGTCACGCGCGTGGCCTGGGCGTTGAAATATGCCGGCGTTCAGAAGGTATCAGTCCTTTCCGGCGGGTTGGAGAAATGGGCGGTTCGCGAGCAGAGGGAAGTTTCCAGTGATTTTGTAAGACCCAAAGCCAAGGCTTACAAGGGAAAAATTAACAAGGAGCTTGTCGTTAAAAAAGATTACGTGAAAAATCAGATCGGCAAAGCCATGATTGTTGACGTGCGGGAGCCGGCTTTCTTTAAAGGCGAGCAGAAACTGCCTTTTGTTGCCAAAGCGGGAAGAATCAAGGGAGCGGTTAATCTGCCGACCGTCCAGGTCTTTGAAAAGTATCCTCCCGGAGACCACCTGGAAGCCTGCTGCTGGACGTACAAAGATCTTGCCGCTTTGAAAAATATGGCCTCCGGGGTCGTTGGCAGTGATCTTGACAGTGAAATTATTGTTTACTGCGATACGGGAAAAGTGGCGAGCGCCTGGTGGTTTATCTTGACCGAAGGATTGGGATATAAAAACGTGAAAATTTACGACGGTTCAACCGAAGACTGGATGAAGGATGAGTCGGCTCCGACCGAGCCATAGGCCAAAACGTCGCCAGGGTTCCTGCCCTACCTGCAGGGACTCTGGCGGCTTTATTTAATTGAGAGTTTTCATGTTGAGATTTCAGAGCATTGTTGTATTTTTTTTAGTTGCCTTTCTGTCCCTGCCGCTTTATGCCGCTGCGCATTCGGACGTTTGGCTGAGAAACGAACAGGGAGACAGAATCACGGCGACCCTCAACAGTGTTGATCCCTACAGTCCGAAGAAAACCTGCGGCGCCTGCCATCCCTACGCCACGATCACGTCCGGCTATCATTTT
>Ga0123335_1000334_pt1 | contig 79519 bp, 69 predicted proteins | sample BiotimSIPDNA_2_FD_89707 | JGI IMG/M metagenome (GOLD analysis project Ga0123335, IMG submission 89707) | Anaerobic biogas reactor microbial communites from Washington, USA - Biogas_R2 time_0 SIP DNA | ecosystem: Engineered > Bioreactor > Anaerobic > Unclassified | place: Washington, USA... | reverse complement strand
TCGTCGGAATGATCCGGCGATATAAGAAGGGGCTGGGCCAGAAGCTCTGCGGCATCTATCGCATAGCTTGTCTCGTTGCGAATGTTGAAGTCAGCCGGATCAAAAGCCGAAACATCCGTAAAACCCTGTGTCGGCTCCGGCTTGTCCTCCTCCAGAAGCAGCGTGGTCTCGATCGCGTAAAGAGTGGCATCACTGCCGGCAACAGATCCCTCAGCCGGGTCGAAATACGCCGTCTCGTGCTCTTCCGTATCGGGTGAAGGCTGCACGGCTTCCGGATACCCGCCGCTTGAAACCTCCTTATCTTCAGAGAACGCGATCGCTTTCAGGCGGCCCACAACACCCGGGGAACTTAGGGCTTTAACGCAAACAGCAGCGCACACCAACAGTACAAATGCGCCAATGCCCGACTTTCTCTTTTTTCTCACACGTCTTGTCAGCGTTCTCACCCCCATTAAACTTATGTTCTCGGCAATAAGTCTATGACGGTGCGCGAGCGCGTCTGTCAATGAAGATCGGGGTTGCGGTTTTCGGCCTTAAGTAATATGATAAAAAACACTCGGCGCTGCGGCCCGTGTGATCAGCACACGGCGCGCAAGTACTTCGGAGCGGGGGAGAAACGTGGATCCTTACATCGAAAAAAAACTGGCGGGAAAGCATATTACAGCTGTCGTCGGACACTTTGGGAGCGGAAAGACTGAGTTTTCGGTCTCTCTGGCTTTCGCGCTTGCGCGGGAGTTTCCCGAAAGGATCGCGCTGGTCGACCTGGACATAGCAAACCCGTATTTTCGCAGCAGGGAACTGGCACAGCGTCTCCGGCAATCCGGGATAGCGGTCTATGGCAGCTCATACGGCTATGAGATCACAGCCGAGCTTCCGGCTCTGGACCCCGCCGCCCGGGCGGCGTTTGAGAACCCCGGCTTCAGAGTGATCGTCGACGTCGGCGGGGATCAATCCGGAGCGAAGATCCTCAACCAGTATAGAAAATATTTGAAAGACGGGGAGTACGAGCTGCTCTGTATTATAAACAAAAACCGCCCCGAGACGTCAACGCTCGAAGGCGCAATATCACATATCAACGCGATAGAGGAGCAAACACAGCTTAAGATCACGGGTCTTGTAAGCAATGCGCACTTTGTAACACAAACAAGAGCGGATGATGTAATGCAGGGCTATTATTTCACTCGTGAGCTGTCAAAAACGACTATGATCCCACTGGCATCGGTCTGCGCCCCGGAGAGTCTTGCAGACGAGGTCGCAAAACAGCGTGAAAAGGGAGGATACATGTTCGATATTATGGTCCTGGGCCTGTATATGAGGCCTTCGTGGCTTGACAGGAAGCTGTAAAAATGTATGTCTGAATATGAGGACGCCGCATGAGGGGATAGTCCCATCATGCGGCGGTCTGTTATCCCTTATTCAGTCTTTCCAGGTCGTTCTGAAATTGAGCCATGCGGGATCGGGGTCTTCGTTCCACTCCCAATGGCGGCCGCCCTTAAAGACTTCGGCGTTCATCTCGTTGCTCAGCATATTCAACGTCGCTCCCGGGAATCTCTTGATCATGTTATAGAAGAATTCGCTGGCGGTCTGTGTATTCTCAAGTTCCTCTTCGGTGGCGACAAGGTAATCGCGCGTGAACTTCAGGCCGCTCTCGTCAAAAAGGCAGTCTTCACGCATGTGTCCGGGTATCACGACGTCAGGCTTAAGATCATAAATACCGTCAATGTCCTTGATCCAGAGCGCCCTCTGCTCGCGATTCACTTCGCAGGTGAACGGGTGCGCCTGATTGAATATAACGTCGCTCCCTATAACGGTCTTAATTGACGGTATCCAGACAATTGTGTTCCACATGAGGTCGCCCATGCAGCGGATGATCTCCAGGCGCTCACCCTCAAGCATGATGTAGTCTTCGTTCAAAGGCTCAAGCTTGTCGCACTCTTCGCGGCAGAGGTTCCTCTCGCCGATTTTGACGATCCACTCGTCGAGCTTTGCCTGATACTGATGTTTATAGAGCGTTATGACAGGAGGTACAGCCAGACACTTCGCTTCGGGGAAAGCCTTCGAGATCTCACCCATACCCCAGTAATGGTCGGGATGGGCGTGTGTCGTGAAAATGGTCGTCAGATTCAGACCGGTCTCTATTATCTCGGCAATAACTCTGTGTGCGTTGGCTCTTGTCCACTGTGTGTCTACAAGAACGCAGTCCTTCTGGCCCATGACGATCGTCGATGTCACGTTGAATCCGTCTTCAGAACTGACAAAAACCTTTGTTGAAAGCTTCCCGCTCCCGTGAGTCGTTGTGATAACACGCATATTATCTGTCCTTTCCCAAATAATTTATCCGCCGGGGGTCAATACATAGTTCTTAACATCGCTTGGATCTCGGGCTTGTTGTTAATATGGAATAATCGTACCATACATTGCCGTCAAATTCCAGCACAACATCCTGAAATAATGACTCCGGACGCAGACCGGCCGAAAAGGGGGCCGGGGAAAGACTCATTGTCTGAGCACATGCAGCGCACGAGAGAATGCCGGAGCGAGTATGAAGAAGATGACAACACCGAAAGCGGACTGCAGACAGTTCATCGGAACTCCGGCAAACGCCGCCGGTACAGAGTACATAAAACACTCAACGACAAAATAACCGGCGATATTGATGATACCCGCAATTACCGTTGCAAGCACAGCCATTCCCGCACCGCCGGAATGTGCGCCGCTTTCGGTTTCAACCCCGCTTATACGGCGCAGAAAGCGATTGTTCCCGAGCATAAGTGCGCCTACGATCCCCATAAGCGCCTTGATCACGGCGGTCCAGGGAGCATAGGCAATATATCCGGCAAGCATATCGGCTAAAGCCCCCCCGACAGCTGCCGCAGCAGCCGCAAACGGTAGCGGCAGGATAGACGACGCTATATATATGAAGCCGTCTCCGAAATGAATATAACCTCCGGTTGCGGCGATCGGAATCTTAATAATAAAGATCCCCAGGAAAATGAGAGCCGCAAATAAGGCGGTCAGAACGGTTCTTCTCGTGCGGTTGTTTTTCATATCGACCCCAACTGTCAATTCGCGCCGGCGTTATACTGTGCCCGCAGGAAACGGTTTTTGTCCTGCTGCCGTTTTCCTGCGGGCTTATACGTCTTTGCGTTTATGGCTGCCGGTGCCCCGCGCTGCGGCGAAACACTCTTACGCCTTGATTTTCCTGATAGCTTCCGTCAGCAGAGGAAGAACCTGCTTGAGGTTGCCTACGATCCCGTAATCCGCAACTTCAAAGATCGGCGCGTCGGCGTCGCGGTTAATAGCTATGACGACGTCTGAGCCGGACATACCGGCCAGGTGTTGAATCGCACCAGAGATACCGCAGGCCACGTAGATTTTCGGGCTCACTGTCTTTCCTGTCTGGCCTATCTGGGCAAGGTGGGATATCCAGCCGGCGTCTACAGCGGCGCGCGATGCGCCTATGGCTCCGCCGCCCAGGGCTGCGGCCAGGTCTTTAAGGAGAACGAAGTTTTCCGCTCCGCCGACACCGCGGCCGCCGGCAACGACCACATCGGCGTCCTCGAGTTTTATGCCTTCAGCCTCTTCGGCGATCTTCTCAACGACCGCAGTACGGATCGTTCCTTCAGGTACGGTAATATCTTCTTTGATTATTTCGGCGCTTCTGGTCAGGTCGGGCTCGCCGCGCTTGAATACGCTCGGGCGGACAGTAGCCATCTGCGGGCGGACCTCGGGGATCTCGATCACGGCAAGTTCGTTTCCGCCGTATGCCGGGCGGGTCCACTGGATAACGCCGGTTGACGCGTCAATATCAAATGCAATGCAGTCGGCGGCAAGGCCGGTCTTCAGGCGAGCGGCCAGGCGGGGCGCAAGGTCGCGGCCGTTGATCGTCGCGCCTATCAGAAGGTTGCAGGGTTTGTATTTATTAACAAGCTGCTCAAGAGCGTAGGTATAGCCCTCGGTTGTGTATTCGGCAAAAACGGGGTCGTCGACCACGATGACCTGATCCGCGCCGTATGATACGGCTGCCTTAACGGCCTCGTCGGTCCCGCTTCCGATGACGACGGCAACGAGTTTTTCTCCTGATGCGTCAACAAGCTTTCTGGCGCCGACCAGAAGTTCCAATCCCACGTTCTTGACCTGTCCGTTGAGGAGGTCGACTACCACCCAGGTGTTCTTGTAATCGCTCATGTTTCGCCCTCCCTTAAATTACGCCGGCGTCGCTGAGGAGCGCCGTAAGTTTCTGTACGGATTCTTCAACTGACTCTTCTTCGATCTTTATGCCGCCCTGCTTGCGCGGAGGCACGTAAGTCTTGACTACTCTGGACGGGGAACCGCTCAGACCCGCGCAGGAAGCGTCTATGCCGAGATCAGCGGCTGTCAGAACGGGTATCTGGGCGCGGTTCGCGGCCATTTTTGTTTTAACGGAAGCATAACGCGGTTCATACGGTGTCTGAGACATTGTAACGAGGGCGGGGAAGGACGCCGCCATGACCTCGATGCCCTCCTCGGACTGGCGCCGGGCGGACACTTTATCACCGTCGACGGTAAGCTCCAGCGCTGAGGTGAGCTGAGGATAGTTCAGGTACTCGGCAAGCTGCGGTCCAACATGGGCTGTATCGCCGTCGGCAGCCTGCTTGCCGCAGAATATCAGATCAAAAGCCTGTCCTTCACGCTCTTCGATCACCTTGATCGCGCGGTACAGAACATAGCTCGTTGCAAGGGTGTCAGAATCCGCCAGAGCGTCGTCAGAGACCATATAGGCCTTGTCGGCGCCCACAGAAAGGCAGCTCTTGAGAGCTTCCTTAGACTTCGCGGGTCCCATCGTAAGAACGAAGACCTTTGTCTCCGGGGCATTGTCCTTAATCCTGACAGCAGTCTCCAGTGCGTACGTGTCAAATTGGTTTACGATGTCCGGAACGCCGTCCATGATCATGACATTCTTTACGGGATCGATCTTGATCTGTTCGATGTCCGGCACTTGTTTGATACATACAAGTATGTTCATTCACTGTTCTCCTTTGTTATTTTCCTAATACGATGCCTGCAATGACCATCTGCTGAACCTGTGACGTGCCCTCAAAAATAGTCAGGACCCGCGCGTCGCGGTACAGGCGCTCAATAGTATAGTCTTTAACATAGCCATAACCGCCATGCATTTGCAGAGCATTGTTCACGATCTCAAGAGCCGTCTCTGTAGCGTAATACTTGGCCATTGAGGCCGCCTTCGTGACGTCTTTGCCCATATCCATCTCATAGGCCGCATTATACACCATGAGGCGGGCCGCATTCAACTTCGCTTCCATGTCTGCGATCATAAACCGGAGACCCTGGAACTCGGAAAGTCTCTGTCCGAACTGCTTACGCTCCTTAATAAACTTGACGGCTTCATCCATTGCGCCTTGGGATACTCCGATACCCTGGCAGGAAACGCCTATACGCCCGATGGAGAGTGTCTTCATTGCGGTGATAAATCCCTTGTCGACTTCTCCCAGTATCTCGGTCTTCGGTACGCGGACGTCTTCAAGCAAAATGTCGCTCGTGGCGACGCCGTGAAGACCCATTTTTTCCTCGTTTTTACCGACAGAAACGCCCGGCAGGCTCATATCGACAATAAAGCTTGTGATGCCCTTGACGCCCTTTTCAGGGCTCGTCTTCGCGAAGATAACAGCGTTCTTGGCGAAAGGCGCGCCTGTGATAAAGCATTTTCTGCCGTTGAGGATATAGCTGTCGCCGTCCTCGACAGCGCGCGTGGTCATCGATGCCGCGTCGCTTCCCGCCCCCGGCTCGGTCAGGCCGAACGCCATGAAATCCTTTCCGCTTGCGATACCGGGTATATACTTCATTTTCTGCTCCTCGGTTCCAACAAGAAGCATCGGAGCGGTGGACAGGGAGTTTGCGGATGAGAATAGGAGGCTGCAGGCAATGCTCTTTTTACATATCTCCTCCATCACGCAGACGTATGCGCGGGTGTCCAGACCCTGTCCGCCGTATTTCTCGGGGATTTTCAGTCCGAAAAACCCCATCTCGGCCATCATATCATACAAGCGCTGCGGGATCTCCTCGGTTTTATCGATGTCGTTTGCGATAGGCGCTATCTCTTTTTCAGCAAATTCCCGAGCCAGGTCACGAATGTACTCGTGGTCTTCTGTAAAAAACATACTCTCCTCCTGTTAATTGGTTATCCCCTAATATCGGCGGTAGTCACATATCCGGGTCAAACGGCTTTTTGCTTAATAATTATAGAAACCTTTGCCTGTCTTTTTCCCGAGCAGTCCGCCCCTTACCATTTTCTTCAGCAAAACGGCAGGTCTGTATTTCGGGTCTTTTGTCTCCTCGAACAGGATATTCATGATGTGCAGGACCACGTCGTTGCCTATAAGATCTGCAAGAGCGAGAGGTCCCATAGGATGGTTTGCTCCGAGCTGCATGGCCTTGTCGATATCCTCAGCCGAGGCGACACCTTCCTGCAAAACGAACACAGCCTCGTTTATCATGGGTATAAGAATCTTGTTGACTATAAATCCCGGCGCGTCATTCACTTCTACAGGAGATTTTCCTATCTGGACGGCAAGATCAAAAACCGTCTTGAATGTTTCGTCCGAGGTATAAATTCCGCGAATTATCTCTGTCAGTTTCATAACCGGGACAGGGTTGAAAAAATGCATTCCGATAAATTTGTCTTTGCGACTGACAGCGGAGGACAGTTCCGTGATTGAAATGGAGGAGGTGTTAGAGGCGAAGATCGTCTCCGGCTTGCAAATGCCGTCAAGGTCCGCAAAAAGGTCTTTTTTGATCTTAGCGTCTTCGATTATCGCTTCGATCACCAGGTCGGAATCCGCCGACATGTTCAGATCTGTCGTGAAAGATATGCGCGCCATCATGCTCTGCTGTTCTTCTGCACTTATTTTGCCTTTTTCAACAAGGCGTAACGTGGCTTTCTCAAGTTTTGCCGAGGATCTGGCAATGATCTCGTCCGTTATATCGCGGACGACAACATCGTACCCTTTGAGCGCAAAAACCTGAGCGATATCGGCTCCCATTGTTCCTGCGCCGATAATGCTGATTTTTTTCATTAGTACGCCATCCCTTCCAGCTGCGCGTAATGTGTGCATTGAAAACAAGCGACAGTTGTTTTGTTTTCGGACCAGGTTTTCTGTTTGGGATCTCCTTGCGGGGGAAATGATATGCTACTTGTTTTTAAACTTTTCGACCTTGGTCTTATTAACGAATGCTGTCATTGCGTCAGACTGATCCTCGGTCGAAAAACACAGCGCGAAGGCCTGCGCCTCATAAGCGAGACCGGTGATAATATCGCACTGCATCCCTTTGTTAATGGCCTCTTTGCTCTGTCTCACAGCTACCTGCGCGTTGTTGGCTATAACGTTCGCCATATCCAGGGCGGTACTCATCAGAAGATCGTCCGGAACGACCTTGCTGACGAGCCCGATCCTGAGCGCCTCTTCGGCGTTAATGGTCTGCGCGGTAAAGATCATCTCTTTTGCTTTTGAGGAGCCTACGATCCTGGGCAGCCGCTGAGTTCCGCCGAACCCCGGGGTGATGCCGAGACCTACCTCAGGTTGACCGAATTTCGCCTTTGTTCCGGCGATGCGGATATCGCAGGCCATGGCGAGCTCGCAGCCGCCTCCCAGAGCATAGCCGTTGACTGCGGCTATGACCGGTTTTGACATATTCTCGATGCCGAGAAATACGCCGTTTGCATAATCTGCAAATGCCTTTGCCTCAGCCGGCGAAAAATCTTTCATCTGGGAGATGTCTGCTCCGGCAACGAAAGCTTTGCCGGAGCCTGTTATCACAAGCACATAGACGTTCTCGTCCGACTGCGCCTGAGCAACAGCTTGAGCAAGATCACTAATTACACTTGTGTTAAGTGCGTTCAAGGCTTCCGGCCTGTTCACAGTCAAAACCGCGACAGGCCCTTTGACTTCATACAGGACACTGCTCATCCGGCAAATCCTCCGTTAATATTTAGTTTTGTATTTTATAGCATTAAATTATCGCAGATGATTCTGCAGGGTGTTTATCTGTTGGGCGAATAACCGAGCTCTATGCCCGCCACAATGCCCATATGGATGTTCGAAGTACCCTCAAGTGTTTCAAACTGCTTGGCGTCGCGGAGCCATCTGCCGCAGGGGTACTCATCCGAATATCCGTATGAACCGTAGATCTTCATCGCCAGGTTGGCTGCATGAACGGCGGCGTTGCAGCTCATGAGCTTCGCCATGGATGTCTGCTGCTGGCTGGGCAGTTTGTTCTCTTTGAGCCATGCGGCACGGTAAACCATCAGCAAAGCGGCCTCGTCCTCAAGCTTCATTTCCGCGATCTGCTGCTGGATCATCTGGAACTTGCCGATCGGCTGGCCGAACTGTGTACGCTCATTGGCGTACTGGACCGAACCTTCGAGTGCCGCTGATGAGAGCGCGGCGGCGCCTGTGGCGCAGCCCATGCGGGTATTGTTGAGCATCCACATGCAGATCTGGAAACCCTTGTTCACGGGACCGATGATGTTCTCTTTGGGAATGAGCGCATCTTCAAAGACGAGCTCGGAGGTCGGAGCGGGCCACATGCCGACTTTCTTGTGGATCGGGATCCTTGTGACGCCTTCGGTGTTATTGAAATCGACTATGAAGCAGGATATGCCCCTTGCGCCCGCACCGGGTTCGGTGACGGCATAGACAAGACCCACGTCGGAAGTATGACCGCCGGATATCCACATCTTGCTGCCGTTCAGGAGCCATTTATCGCCCTTATCCTTAGCCGTCATTTTCATGCTTGCGACATCGGAGCCCGAGTTGGCCTCAGTGATCGCAAAGCTGCCGGCATACTCTCCGCTGCAAAGAGGAGGTATATACTTTTTCTTCTGTTCTTCCGTGCCGTACTCAAGAATGGTCAGAGCGGGGCCCCAGACGTTGCCGCTGATGCTCAACCTCCAGGACGTGTGTACTTTCGCTATCTCATAAAGGGCTGCTACGGCTTCCATCCAGCCGAGTCCGTTTCCGCCGTATTCTTCGGGGATGCTGAATCCCAGCAGTCCCATTTCTCCCAGCTGGGTCAGGATCTCCCTGCGGTAATAGTGGTTTTCCTCATCTTCTTCCACATGAGGCGCGATCTCTTTTTTAGCGAAATCTCTCGCCATTTCGGCTATCATTTTTTGGTCTTCCGAGAACCCGAAATCCATAATAATACCTCCAAATTAATATTTTGTTCCGACGTTTGGTTTTTGCGCGGTCAGCCGACAGTCACGAGCACCTGGCCGACTTCAAGTACAGCGCCTTTAGCAACGTGAACTTTTTTTACCGTGCCTGAATAAGGAGAGACGACCTCGTTTTCCATCTTCATTGCTTCGAAAATAAGAACGACATCCCCCTCTTTGATCTGCTGTCCTTCCTGGACAGAGACAGAGAGCACAGTACCGCCCAGAGGGGCAACTATTTCGCCGGCGCCTGCCTTGGTCACTGGAGCCGCTTTGGGCGCGGGGGCGGGCGCGCTCTTCGGTGCCGGTGCGGGCGCCGGAGCCGGCTTGGGGGCAGCGGGTGCCACAGCCTTAACTTCAACTCCGCTTTCTACGTCTTCAACATCCACATCGTAAGTCTTGCCGTTTACAGTGATCTTGTATTGTTTCATTTGTCTTTCTCCGTTTCGTATATTGTTTACTATTTGCAGCTGCGTATAGTTGGATTGATAACGTTGAAATGCACTCTGTGTTCAGGCGTATCAACCGTATTTCTGATAAGCGGATGCGGATCCTGTTTTGCGTAGGCCCTGACAGCCGCGGCTATCACAGCCAGAAGCTCATCATCCGGTATGCCTCTCTCTTTTGCCAGGCGCCGTTCAAAGAAGTCTCTGGCCACGGCAGGGAAGAGGGCATAGCTCAGAACATCCTCTTCGGAGCGGGCGAGATCGCCGATCTCGGCTTTTATATTTTCCAGCTCGGGTTTCAGCAGATCGGCCGGACGGCATGTGATGACCTCGTCGTCTCCGATGACCTTCTTGCGCACTTCGGGGTCAACAGGGCCGGGGAGCTGACCGTACTCGCCGCGCAGCAGTGCCTTTGACTCCTTTGTGACCATCTTGTACCTCTCGCCGGCGAGAACGTTCATAACGGCCTGCGTGCCGACGATCTGGCTTGTGGGTGTCACAAGAGGAGGATAGCCGAATTCTTTGCGGACGTTCGGGATCTCGTTCAGAACGTCGTAGTATTTATCCTCTGCCTTGGCCTGTTTAAGCTGCGATATGAGGTTGGAGAGCATCCCGCCGGGGACCTGATAGATGAGGGCGTTTGTGTCAACATTCAGTATCTTCGGATCCAGATGCCCCTCCTGCATCAGTTTTTCGGCGATCTGCCTGAAGTGTTTTGCTGCTTCACTCAGTTTTTCAAGGTCGAGGCCCGTGTCGCGGGGGTGTCCTTTAAGAGAAGCGACGAGAGGCTCTGTGGCAGGCTGCGCGGTGCCGTTGCCGAGAGGAGAGAGCGCGCAGTCCACTATATCCACGCCGGCCAGTACCGCCATGAGGTTTGTCATGTCGCCGGTGCCGCTCGTGTTGTGGGTATGCAAATGGATAGGGACCTTCACGCGCTTTTTCAGAGCGTCAACGAGGCTGTACGCATCCATAGGAAGCAACAGGTTAGCCATGTCCTTGATGCAGATTATGTCCGCGCCCATATCCTCAAGTCTCATCGCAAGGTCGATGAAATACTGTTCGTTGTGAATGGGACTTGTTGTGTAGGATATGGCGGGCTCACACATTCCGCCGTATTCCTTTACGCTCTTGACAGCCTGCTGCAGGTTTCGCGTGTCGTTCAGCGCGTCAAAGATCCTGACAATATCAATACCGTTTTCAATGGACTTCCTGCAGAAAGCGTCCACGACGTCGTCGGAATAGTTGCGGTAGCCGAGGATATTCTGCCCTCTAAGCAGCATCTGCAGCTTTGTGTTGGGGAGTGCTTTCCGAAGGGCCCTGAGGCGCTCCCAGGGGTCTTCGTCAAGAAACCGCATGCATGAATCAAACGTTGCCCCGCCCCAGCACTCAAGCGACCAGTACCCGATCTTGTCGAGCAGTTCGCATGCCGGCAGCATATCTTCCGTCCTCATGCGTGTCGCTGCCTGAGACTGGTGGGCGTCCCTGAGTATTGTATCCGTTATACGCAGCGGTTTTTTGTTGATTTCGGAAACCGGTAAATCGCTCAAAACTCAATCACCTCACATAGTTCTTTATTTCTTGAATGTGTCCCAGTCACGGATAACGCGAGGAGTAAGCATCTGATGGAAAGCGCATATCCCGGTCGGGTTCTGATAAGCGGCGCCGACAAAAGCGCAGATATAATGGCGGAGCGCATCCATTCTGACTATCTCATCGACAAAACCGACTTTTGCGCAGTGCCCCGGGCGGGATTTATCATGGTAATCCTTGATCAGCTTGTTCATCTTGTCGATGATAGGCTGGATGTCCTTGCCCGCGTCCTGATCCTTAACGAGCCTGCGGGCATACATCGCGGCAGCAGCGGTCTCGCCGTGCATGACGTAGATCTCCGTTGCGGCGGTGCCGAGACTGAACACGTTTGTATCGTTGCCCTGCGGGCCTCCGATGACATAATGCGCCGCTGCGGTGCCCTTGCGGAGCGTGATCTCCATCTGAGGGATCTTCGCGTTCTGGATGCTGAATATCAAAGACTGTCCGAGCCCGAGAAGTTCTGCCTTCTCAGCGGGGTCGCCCACGTCGATGCCGGAAGTATCCTGCAGCCACACTACGGGGATGCGGTCTCTTGCGCACAGCGTGATGAACTCGCTCATCTTGATAAGGCCCTGTCTGTAGAGCTTTCCGCCGACGCCGACGCTGTTTTCACGGTATTCGGGGTAGTTGGGGAACATGCCCTGCTGGTTAGCCACAACGCCGCAGAGAAGGCCGTTGACCTTGGCGAGTCCTGCGACGATCTCAGGGCCGTAATCTGCTTTAAACTCCATGAATTCGCTGCCGTCAAACAAGCACGCGAGAACCTTGCGCACGTCGTACGCCCTGCGCTGATTGAAGGGGATATGGGTGTAGAGATCAGAAGCAGGGTAGATGGGCTCTTTTGGTTCGTCCACGCGGAAGAAGTTTTCGTTGTAGGCGGGAATGGCGTCAATATACTTCTTGATAGCCTCGAGCACGCCCTCTTCCTGAGTATAGACCTCTCTGAAAAATCCGGTCTCACCGAAGTGGACGGCAACAGATCCCGGAGGATCCTCTTCCTTTGCGCTTCTCGTCGCATCGATAAGAGTCTGTGCGGTTTCTTTATCTACATAGCCCTTCGGGTTCATGCCGCCGACGATACCGGCGCCGCCGACTGCCATGTTGGCCTTCTCGTGCGCGAGCAATATGGTCGGGCTGATCGCGTGATATCCTCCGCCTGCGGGGTTAGTGCCGTATATACCGACAATGATGGGTATGCCGAGCTGCATAAGGTCAGCATGGCGGAAAAACGGCGTTCCGCCTGTAACGCGGCCGGCATAAACCTTATCCTGTTCGTCGAGTTTGACGCCGCTGCAGTTGAGGACATAGACGAGCGGGATGTGGAGCTGTTTTGCGATGTCTGTTGCGCGAGTCAGCTTCAATGCCTGCCCTGCCACCCATGCGCCCGCAAGCTTTTTGTTGTCGGAGGCGATGATGACCGCCCACTTGTCATGGATTTTTCCCAGACCCGTAATGACACCGGTGCTGCCGTCTTCGTTGCCGGCCGGGTTGTACAGGCTGTTCAGAGGGAAAAACGAACCTTTATCGACCAGAATCTCCAGCCTCTGCATAGCGGTCATCTGACCGGATTTATTCAGTGATTCATCGCTCCGGCCTGACGCCAGGATCTCGGACAACTCCTTTTCGAGTTCGTCCTCGATTTTTTTCAGCTCAGCTTCGTTGTCGGCGTTCACGCTGCTCAGCGGCGCGCCGATAGTAGGCATGTTCTGAAAATAGTTGGGCATGGAGTAACCAAAGGTGCTCATGCTGTTTTCCTCCTTAAGATATTTCTATAAAATTATAGCGCATATAATATTCAAATCCTATTATAAAAAGTTTTCACTGAAATGTATAGAGAAAATTCTACAAAATCGAAAATATTTGCAAGTTGAACAATGAACCTGAGGAAAAGCACCTCACAAGTGAGGATGTTAACTATTCGCTTCTCGTGGCCGGGCCGAATGCCGCCTCGCGGACAATGAAAGGGTGGCGAAAATCGGCACGTTTTATGCATTTGTGCGCCGGAACGTTAAATGCAGGCCCGTCGCCACTATCCGGGAATTGCCTCATACCGGCCGAAATGAACGACGCGCTGAGGCGATCAAATCGTCACTATAATCGTCACTATACATATAAAATATAAGTTCTGGGCCGATCCGGAGATGAGTCAGCAAAAAGACCCCGCAATTTCTGAAACTGCAGGGTCCTTACCGGGTTTCCTTTTATTTTTGCCCTGCGAGTTCTCTTCCGAGGAGATATCCGAATGTCAGCGCAGTACCGTGGCTGTTTCCGGGAAGCAGCATGGGATAGTCCACGCCATAGCGGCCTCCGGCAGTATTTCCGATTGCGTACAATCCGGGGATCGGTTTGAGTTCCGATGTCAAGACCCGCATCCGGTCGTCCACTTTTACGCCACCGACCACCGACAGCAATGCAGGACCGAATTGCCGCGCAAAAAATGGCGGCTTATCCAGCGGAATAAGGAGTTCTTTTCTCTTGCCGAATTCCGTATCCCGACCGCGGCCGCACATCTCGTTGTAAGAGCGCAGGGTGTTCACAAAGTTATCGACATTCACGCCCATCTTCTCCGCCAGCTCTTCGGGTGTATCCGCGGTCACCGTGAAACCGTTTCTGAGGCCCCATTCCATTTTTTCTTCTTCATATTCAAGCTGGAATTCCGTGCCCTTGCCAATGGGGAAGTCGTTGCCCCAGTACAAACCGCCGCCGTAGGGCAGTGTCGCAGGGACTTTTATCCGCCAGTCCGCATCCAGGATCGACCAGCAGTACTTGACGCCCTGCTTGATCACGCCCAGGCTCCTTCCCTGCAGATAACTGTCCTCATTCATGAAACGCCGGCCGTTCGGATCGACAAAAAGGAAGCAAAAGCTGGCATGCCTGTGTGCCTGCGGGTGCATAATGGTAGCAAAATTGTCATCCTCGAAAGACGCTCCGGCCCAGTATGCTGCTCTGTGACCGTCACCGTTGTCGCAGCCCTTCGGTCCGCAGATCTTGGCCGCCACTTTATTCGCAACGGGGCAGAGATCATCACACATTTCATCGTTTCCGCCTATGCCCCCTGTTGCCAGTACAACGCCGCCGGACGCTCGAACGGCCACAAGATCGCCGTCGACGTCTCTGGCGACAGCACCTGCGACCTGATCGCCGTCCTTGATAAGCTGGAGCAGGGAAGTGTTGAACAAAAATGTCGTTCCGAGCTTTAAGCATTCCTGATACATCGGTTCAAGAACGTCGCAGATGCCCCTGCCTTTTCCGGCTCTTGTGACAGGCCCGTCATAGAACATATGCGAGCCGTAAATCTCATAATAGGTCTCCCCCTTATAGATACAGCCCTGCAGTTCCGGACGCACCGCGTACTCCGGCCTTGTAACCAGCGCAAGAAGCCAATCCATTGCCGCTTCGCTTTTTTCGGCAAAAAGGCGCACGATACGCTCGTCACATCTGTTTCCGCAGCGTTTGATCCATTCTCTGACGACTTCATCCACGTCGTTGTGCAGTCCGGCTTTTTTCATAAGGGAAGAATTTACAACTCCGATATTGAAGCCGCGTGCCGTATAAGTGCCGAACTTCTCCATCACGGTAACTTTCGCTCCGCACTCCGCAGCGCTGAATGCGCAGGTCATGCCGGCTATCCCGGCTCCCACTACCAAAACCTCTGTTTCAAACACTTTGCCGCAGCTGCTTAACGGAATGGTCTCCGGAGCATTTGCCCATTCGCCGAAGCGTCTTCTAGATGCCATATGTTCCCGTTCCTCTCCTGTCATTCGAATTCTCGCAGATATAACTGAAGGTTAAGAATCACGTGAAAAACCAACTGACACATTCTGAGAAAATATGGTTGATAGGCCTTATGTTTGTTTTATAGCTGCAGTCCGGGCATGACACAGCAGGTCTTTTCGATTTCTGCAAAAACATAAGGGCTTTCTGCATAGGGCGTATTATTGCCCGTTTGTCTGCCGGATCAACAGTTACATGTTTAGCACAATCCTGATGAAAAGTACACACTTTAATGATTTATTGGGTAAATTATCGGATCGGAATAGTATTCGGACGGAGCGCATGTTATATTTGCTATAGACATCTCTTTTGATCACAGCTTTTTATATTCCTTCATAAACCGGTTCGAATTCAAACTTGTCTGTAAAAGCCGTTATACCGGCTCAGACACCAAAGGCGTTTGAAATAACATCGGTCAAATATCTTGCACTGATAGCTTCCGTGCCTGTTCTCATCGGAAGCACAGCCGCAGGACGCCTGTACCACACCGAAAAAAAGCCGGACAAACACAGGAGGTATTATTATGGGATCTTCATACCGGCACGTTTTCACACCGTTTACCATCAAAGGGGTTGAGTTCAAGAACCGCATCGAAACTGCGCCGATGTCCCCGAAACTGACCACGGCTGCGGGCGCGGTCACTACCGAGTTTATCGAGTTCTTCCGGCCGATCGCCCGTGGCGGCGCTGCGATAATTACCATCGGAAACTCCTCTGTGGATCTGGCCGAATCCAAGGACGAGACCAGACACATTGATCTGGGACAGGATGATGTTATGCTCGGCCTCAGCCGCTATGTGGATATGTGTGAAAACTACGGAGCGATCCCCTCGATTGAGGTAAACCATGCCGGACGTGATGCTGTTTACGAGTTTACGCACAGACCCGCGTACGGCCCTAGCGCCTGCTACACGCAGGATGAATTGCGCAGAGCAAAAGAGAGCGGTCGCGAACCCGTCAAAGTGATCGAAATGGATGAGGACAAGATTCAGGAGACTGTGGAGAAATTTGCCAATGCCGTTCTTCGCTGTAAAAAAGCCGGCTTCAAGATGGTGCTCCTTCACGGAGCACACAGCAATTTGCTTCCGCAGTTTGTCAGCCCCTTAACGAACAAACGGACAGATCGCTACGGAGGAAGTCTGGAAAACCGTGCTCGCTTCCCGATTGAGGTCCTGGATGCCATCCGCAAGAAGGTCGGCCCGGATTTTCTGATCGAATACCGGATCTCCGCATCCGAATTCATCGAAGGCGGGATGGAACCTGAAGAGACGATCGAATTCGCAAAAATGATCGAGGACAAGATCGATATACTTCATGTTTCCGCCGGTATGCGCGCCGATTTGAGCAAAGTGCAGTTTATGATGCAGCCCATGTATTTGCCGCATATGTTCAATGTGCACTTTGCCGAGCAGTTCCGCAAAGAGTTGAGTCTTCCCATCACAACGGTCGGCTCTATCATGACTTTGGAGAATGCGGAGATGATTTTGTCAAACGGCTGGGCTGACTTTGTCGCAATGGCTCGTCCGATACTGGCAGATCCGGAACTTGTTCGGAAGAGTGCCTGGGGTCACGAAGACGACGTAATTCCCTGCATCCGTTGTAATTATCACGGACGCGTTACGAGAGGCAAGGGCATTGCCTGTGCGGTGAATCCCCTGTGCGGGCGGGAAATGCAGTTTCCGAACGGAATTCGGCCTGCGCCGATCAAGAAGAAAGTCGTTATTGTAGGAGGCGGTCCCGCCGGTATGCAGGCAGCACGCACAGCACGCGAAAGGGGACACGAGGTGGTATTGTTTGAGCGCGAGGACCGCCTCGGAGGTCATTTGATTCAGGCGAGTGCTTTGGACTTCAAGAAAGATGTGCGCAGATACATGAATTGGGCCATTCGCCAAACCGAGAGATCCGGGGCTAAAATCATACTGAATACTGCAGCGACTCCGGAGTTAATTGCGGCGGAGATGCCTGACGCATTGATTCTTGCCGTCGGTGCGGATCCGTTTGTGCCAAAAGTCAAAGGAATTGACCTGCCCCATGTCGTGTGGGCACCTGAAGTAGATCTCGGACAGAAAGAAGCGGGACATACCGTTGTCGTTCTCGGCGCAGGAGTCGTTGGTTACGAATCTGCGGTATCTCTTGCATCAAAAGGCCATGATGTAACCATTATTGAGCTTCAGTCTTCTGCTGCCGGTTTGAACGCGCAGGGCGCTGTCCGCTTCCCGCTGATCGATCTTGCGGAAAAATACAGTGTTAAAGTGAAATTCAATATGATACTTCGGGAAGTCCGCGAAAAGAGCGTCATTTGCCGGGATATTGCAAACGATCTCGTTGTTGAAATACCTTGCGACAGTCTGCTTCTGTCCGCCGGTCTCCGTCCACGGAAGCAAATCGTTGAAGAGCTTCGCCATGTGATCCCGGAAACCGATGTCTTCATTATCGGCGATGCAAGAGAGCCGCTCAGCATAGCTTCCGCGGTCAATCAGGGATTCGGCGCCGCCAGCGAGCTATGAGCCGGCCTTGCCGACAGCGTACGCAATGGCTCTTCATCCGCGGAACCGTGTATCGGGAACCGGACAACATGTATAACATCCCAAAATATCCGGAATTTCAGGTGCTGCACCGCGTCGTCGCGAACTTTGTGTAATTCGCGACGACGTTTTCTTTCTGAGGACAAACTCCGCCGGTCCGGCTCATATGCCGCGCCCCGCTTCATTGGGCCCGCTGCTGAGGGCGTCTCCGTCCGGAAAAAAAGAAAGTGCTAAAAACCGCAATTGCATGGTTTTTAGCACTTTTCTCATGGCAGCGGGAGAAGGATTCGAACCCTCACATACGGAGTCAGAGTCCGCTGTGCTACCGTTACACAATCCCGCTAAAGAGCGCTCTTAATTATACAAGAAAGCTTTTCTTTGTCAAGCCCCAATTAAGTTTGCAATTAAGTTTGAATAAAGCATGTGTTGTCCGAATACATATCACTCAGGGAGGGATTAACATGTTAATGTTCACCGCAAAACTCAGCAAGAAGAAACTCATTACAGCTGTTCTGATCATCGCGATCATCGTATGCATCATCATTATCGCCGCGGGCAGAGGTGATAATGAGTACCGTGATGCGTTCAGCGAAGAAATCAGTGTCACAAACATAAAATCAAATGAGGACAGGGTCGCGTTCCTTTCCGCTCTAGGCTGGGAAGTCGACCCGATAATAGTCGAGATGGAGGAGGCTGTGATCCCGAAGGAATTCGGAGATACATACAAGGCTTATAACAAAATTCAGCTCGAACAGGGTTTCGATCTTCTTGAATACGCGGGAAAGCGGGTCAAACGCTACACGTATGCCGTAACAAACTATCCCGACATACCGGATAACGTTTACGCAGACCTTATAATATATAAAGACCGTGTTATCGGCGGCGATATATGCTGTATCGCCTCTGATGGTTTCATGCACAGCCTGATCGCCCGGTGAATCCGGAAAAGGTCAACCTTACTAAAGTTCCGCGGGGGGCAGAGCCTGACCGAAATATTAAGACTGACCGGTGTGACGCATTCATACCGGTTTTTTGTGATTTTGCCCGCCCGCGTTTTTCAGGACAGACCTGAGTATTTTTTAAACACAGCATCCGCAGCGTTCTGGGCAGCTTCCAGTGTCTCGTGGTATATGCTCACCATTTTGCGGGCAGTATCCGTAAGGCTGGATCCTCTGGCCCCGTCGCGGTTTAGCAGCCCGACGCCGAATTCCGCCTCGGTATCCTTGATAAGACGCCAGGCCTTTGAATATGCCATCCCGATCTCCCGCGCCACGGCAAACAGGGAACCGGTGCGGTCAACCCCCTCTAGAAGCTGCACGATGCCCCGCCCGAATCCCAGGCCGCGTCGGTCTCCCGTCGAGGACAGCCTCAGCATTACCTTGCATTCCATCTTTTCACCTCCGGCACAGACTAAACGATCCCAAAAATGTTATATCTCAACATAAATAATATCGCCGCCCGGATGATCCGTCAAGAATGCGGTTATTTAAGTACCCGTGCGATTTCTCTCTTGACTCCCGTTCTGACATATGATAGTATTCTTCTCGGAGAATAATCTTGCTGCAGTATAATATAATGTTCCGCAGTGGTGTTATATCTCGGCAAAACAGAATGCAGAGCTGCTGCCGGCGTTATGCAATAAATTGATTTATGTATAACCGGAAAAGCACAGTCCTACGAAACTGAAATTATGCTGATTTTTGAACTCAGGAAGCATCCCGCCCGCGCGGGGTGCTTTCTGCATGTACAGTTTGTACGGAAAATAGCTGGATTACCGACCAAATCATTCGGGATATTTGTGCATATTACTGGTATTTCTTATTAAAATCGACACCAATTCTATAAGGACTGTTAGTTTACTCAAAAAAGAACGTGTGCTAATATTTATAGTGTTCAGTTATTTGTACGATGGCGAAAATTTCGTTTGCTTTGAATGCTCACATCTTGTAGAATTCGTTCAGACAGAGTGTTCAGGCTCTCGTGAGAGCATCGCAGCAGTACTGTGCAAAGAGATACACGGACAAGGTATATCAGCGTCCTCACAGGTTGATCCCCGTATGCCGAAAACGTGCTGCGTAAGGATCGTTATCAAGTTAAGGAGGAAACACCTATGATTTTCTCGGAAAAGCATCAGCTCATCCGCCAGCTTGTCAGAGGGTTTGTGGAAAAAGAACTGACTTCCGACATCCTCGATGAAGTCGAGGCTTCCGGCGAGTTCCCTTTGGATATCCAGAAAAAAATGGCAAAGGCCGGGTTCTACGGCATAAAGATCCCCAAGGAATACGGCGGTCAGGGCGCGGATAATCTCGCGTATGTGATCATGCTCGAGGAGTTCTGCAGGGTCAGCCCCGTAGCCAGCCTGTACGTCAATTCACCTAACTCCCTTAGCGGCGGCCCGATCCTGCTCTCGGGTACGCCTGAACAGATCGAGAAGTACCTGCGGCCGACAGTGAACGGAGATATCATGGTGGCTTTCGGGTTAACGGAGCCGGGCGCCGGGTCTGACGCCGGCGGCATGACAACAACTGCGGTAAAAGACGGCGACTATTATGTCCTGAACGGGCGAAAATCTTTTATCACAATGGCTCCGCTCGCCGACTACACTGTCATTTATGCCAAAACCGACCCGAAAAAGGGAACAAAAGGTATTTCTGCTTTTATCGTTGATATGAAGCTGCCGGGAGTATCGCTCGGAAAAAATGAGCACAAGATGGGTCTGATCGGGTGCGCAACGAGCGATATCGTTCTCGAGGACGTCCGTGTACATAAGGACGACCTGCTCGGAGAAGAGAACATGGGTTTCATCAACGCCATGAAAACGCTGGACGGCGGCCGCCTGGGTGTTGCCGCACAGTCGATAGGATGCGCTCAGGGCTGTCTTGACGAATCTATCAAGTATGCAAAAGAAAGAAAACAGTTCGGACGCCGGATTGCAGATTTCCAGGCAATCAGCTTTATGATCGCGGATATGGCTACAAAGCTGGCAGCCGCGAAGGAACTCGTATACAATGCAGCAATAATGAAAGACAGGAACGACAGCAACGCAAGTATGTATTGCTCGATGGCGAAATACTACGCTTCCGAGATATGCAACGAGATCGCCGCGAAGGCAGTTCAGATCCACGGCGGTTACGGCTTTATGAAAGAATACCGCGTTGAACGCCTTTATCGCGACTGCCGTGTATTCACCATCTATGAAGGCACTTCACAGGTCCAGCAGATGGTTATCTCCGGCGCGCTGCTGAAGAAGTGAGAAAGGGGAACTTATTTTGAATATCATCGTATGTGCAAAACAAGTACCGGATACGAACGAAGTTAAGATAGATCCGGTTCGCGGCACGCTTATTCGAGAGGGTGTTCCCTCGATATTAAACCCCGATGACGCAAACGCGCTTGAAGCGGCGCTCCAGCTGAAAGATAAGTACCCCGGCAGCACCGTAAGCGTCATCTCGATGGGACCCGCGCAGGCCACATACATGCTGCGTGAATGTCTGGCTATGGGAGCAGACGAGGCATATTTACTCTCCGCACGCGCCTTCGGCGGCGCAGATACTTGCGCTACGTCAACGACTCTCGCCGCGGGGATAAAGAAGATCGGCAAATTTGATATTATATTTGCCGGACGCCAGGCCATAGACGGCGATACTGCTCAGGTCGGACCTCAGACAGCCCAGAGACTCGGCCTGCCTATCGTAACCTATGTGGATAAGATCGTCGAGGTCAACGATAAAAAAGCTGTCGTTCACCGTCAGCTTGAAGACGGCTATGAAGTCATCGAGGTCGATATGCCCTGCGTTCTCACTTGTGTAAAAGAACTTAACGAACCGCGCTACATGACTGTCGGCGGCATTGTGTCGGCTTTTGAGCGCGAGATTACGGTATGGGATAACAACGATGTCGGTCTGGCTCCTGAAGAATGCGGTCTCAAGGCGTCCCCGACACAGGTTCTTCGCTCATTCACGCCCGCGCCGAAGGGTAAAGGCGAGATGCTCAGCGGCACGATTCAGGAGATGGCCGCCGATCTCGTTTCGAAGCTGACCGCAAAACACGTGATATGAGCGGGAGGGAGTAACCAAATGGCTGTAAATATTATTGCTGAAGAATGCAAAGGATGCACTAAATGCGTCAATAGCTGCCCCTTTGAAGCCATCACAATGGAAAACAAGAAGGCTGTTATCGGGCCGGCCTGCAATAACTGCGGCGCCTGTGTCGACCAGTGTCCTTTCGGCGCGATCAAGCAGACGGAAGACGAAAAGAAGGGTGTAGACATCAGCGAGTACCACGGTGTTTGGGTCTTTGCCGAGCAGAGGAACGGCGAGCTTATGAAGGTCGCCATCGAGCTTCTCGGGGAGGGCCGTAAACTTGCCGATGAGATAGGGACCGAACTCAGTGCCGTTCTTTGCGGCCATAACGTGTCCGACCTCGCCGGAGAACTGATCGCATACGGAGCGGACAAGGTCTACCTGGCGGACGACCCCAGACTCGCCTCCTATACGACAGACGCATACACAAAGGTTATTTACCAGGCTATAATGGCCTATAAGCCCGAGATCGTGATCCTCGGCGCGACACACATAGGCCGCGACCTCGGACCGTGCCTGGCGGTCAAGTGCGGCACAGGCCTTACGGCTGACTGCACCAAGCTGGAAATCGACCCGACGGACAAAAAACTCATGCAGACCCGCCCGGCTTTCGGCGGCAATCTGATGGCGACTATCGTATGCCCGAATCACCGTCCGCAGATGTCCACGGTGAGGCCCGGAGTCATGGAGAAAGCCGCATACGATAAATCGCGGCAGGGCAGCGTTATAAACCTCAAAGTAAACATTTCAAAGTCCGACCTCCGCACGAAAGTACTCGAGTTCGTCAGAGGCATAGGCGAGGTAGCCTCAATATCCGACGCGGATATTATCGTATCAGGCGGCCGCGGCCTCGGCGGGCCGGAAGGATTCAACCTTTTGCGCGAGCTGGCTGCAAAGCTCGGCGGAACGATCGGTGCATCCCGCGCTGCGGTCGACTCGGGCTGGATAGATCACAGCTTCCAGGTTGGGCAGACAGGCACCACCGTAAAACCGAAGCTCTACGTAGCCTGCGGTATCTCGGGCGCGATACAGCACCTTGCCGGAATGCAGAATTCGGACTATATCGTGGCTATAAACAAGAACGAAAGCGCGCCCATCTTTGAAGTTGCGGACTACGGAATTGTCGGAGATCTGTACAAGGTTATCCCCGCGATCATTGAAGCTCTCGACAGCAGGGCTCAGTAGACCGGGACACTTTAATCGAAATGTTGAACGGGCGGGAGCTTTGACTCCCGCCCGTTGTTGTACGGTTTTTAGGCTGCCCCAGGTCAGCGGCGCAATGTTCAAACGCCTGAAACTGCTTGTCTGCTTATGTCATGAGGAGACTCCCGCCTGAACCGTATGCGTGAGAGCTCACGCGGCCCGAAATATATCGGAGAACCTATTGATACACCGTTTTATTTAAATAATTAAATAAGAATATTGACGAGGTTTTCCGAGTACGGAGGATATACGATCCCTTTTTTAGTTATTATACCGGTCATAAGCCCGTGAGGAACGATATCGCCCGATGGGTTGAATAGCTTAACTCCGTCGGAGTATACCCGCTCTGATCCTACCTCAACGAGGGATTCGGCACTCATCTGATCGATCCTGAGATCTGCGCCGCTTTCCGAGCTGAGGTCAATAGCATAATCGAGCGCCGTTACATAAAGAGGGACTCCGTGATATCTCGCCAGGATCGCCAGGGCGTACGAGCCGGGTGCGCATAGCGCGTCTCCGTCTGAAGCGACATGATCTGATGACAGCACGACCAGGTCTATCAGATTGCTGCTCATTAAAACCGCGGCAGAGCTGTCGGTGTGAACAGTAACCGGGATATTGTCCTGCTGCAGCTCGTATGCGGCGATCCTTGAACCGTCAAAATCAGGCCTCGTTTCACAGATGAAAACCATCTTCACGCGCCCTGCTTTATAAGCCGCTCTGACAATGCCGAGAGCTGTGCCGAAACCTCCGGTAGAGAGGTCGCCTGTGGAGGCGGCAGTCAGGATACACGCGCTCTTGGGAACGGCAGCCAGACCGTTGAGCGAGATCTCCCTGTTTTTCTCCGCGTCCGCGAAATGCAGTTCGAGAGCCGCGGTCCTGAGCGCTTCGCAGGCACGGGGCTTCCAGTCGTGAACAGCAAGTACGCGCTCCATGTTTTCAAGAGCCGCCTTCAATGACCGCGAATTGGGGCAGGCCGACATTATTTCCTTTTTTACGCGAACCATTGAGCCGGCAAAAAGGTCGTTCGGCAGAGCGCTGCAGGCCAACGCCGCCAAAAGGTATGTATATGATCCCACAATACCGACTGCCGACCCGCCTGTGACCACCCTCGCTTTTATCGCCGCAACGATCTTCCGGTATTCCGTAAACTCAAGCCAGGTCTCCTGCAGGGGCAGCCTGGTCTGATCCAGCAGATACAGGCGGTCATTTTCAAAGCGTATACTTTTCATAGATTAAAATCAGCCTTAAACCACAGATAATCAGGCGGCACGGCCGCCTTAAAAACGCTTGAAGCATCATAACGGTATTTTATTATATCGATCCCTTCATTGCAATACAGTTGACCGTGTAACTTTCGGCGCCGTTATGTTACAATATCCGCGGGACGGGCGAGGCTGTCCGCCGTCTCTTATATATGGAAATATATGCAAGGAACTTGAATAATGATCGATATCAGCGCTGTCAATGTTGTAAAGGCATTTGAACAAAACAAGAATATTCTTGACGGACTCAGTTTTGAGGTCTACGAAGGGGAGCACGTCGGCCTGCTCGGCATGAACGGAGCGGGGAAAACGACCCTTCTGCGTATTATCACGGGAGAACTTGAGAGCGACTCGGGCGACATCGTAATCGCGGAAGGAAAACGCTGCGGACTGATATCGCAGATCCCCGTATATCCGGCCGGTTTCACCGTTGAGGATGTGCTCCGGAAGGCCTTCGAGCGCCAGATCAGATTGCGGGAGAAGATGCTCCTGTTGGAAGAGCGCATGAGCAGAGGCGACTCATCGCCTTCAACGGTGCGCCTTTACGGAGAACTTGCCGCCAGGTTTGAACATCTTGAAGGATATGATATTGAAGTCGAGCTGAATAAAATGTGCAACGGTCTCGGCATCCCCGCCGGGATGCGTTCAAGACTCTTTTCATCCTTGAGCGGCGGCGAGTCAACGCGCATTAATCTTGCGAGGCTGCTTCTTGAGAAGACCGATATCCTGCTACTTGACGAGCCTACGAACCATCTTGATCTGTCCGGTGTCGAATGGCTTGAAGATTACCTGAAAACGTTTGCGGGCACAGTCCTTACCGTCTCACACGACCGGTATTTTCTGGATCGTGTCGTTACGCGCGTGATAGAACTCGAAAAAGGCAAAGCGAGGAGCTATAAGGGCAACTATACTCAGTACATCGAAACAAAACGCGCAGAGGCCGAGCTGCAGAGCAAGCTTTATGAAAAAGAGCAGGCCAAGATCCGCCAGCTGCGCTTTACCGCCGAGCGAATGCACGGCTGGGGCCTGCAGAATGCCGGTCTGATGCGCAAATCAAAGGCGATCGAAAAAAGGATCGAACGCATATCGACGACAGTCAGACCCGAGAAGGAAAAGACGATGCGCGCCCGATTCAGTTCGATTGAGTTCAACGGCGACGAAGCCCTGATACTCGACGGCGTAGCAAAAAGTTTCGGCGAAAAAATGCTTTTTCATAATGTAAACCTTCTTGTAAGGGGCGGCGAGCGGATCGGACTTGTCGGTGATAACGGCGCGGGGAAGACCACGCTCCTGCGCATGATAATGTCGCTCGATAGACCCGACAGCGGTAGAATCGCCCTGGGACCTGCTATAAAAGCCGCATACCTGCCGCAAAAAGTCAGCTTTCCCAACCCTCAGATGACTCTTGTCGATACCGTTATTTCAGCGCTCAACTGCAGCGCGCAGACGGCCCGCAACAGGCTGGGCGCGTATCAGTTCAGAGGGGAGGACGTTTTCAAGACAGTTGCCGAGCTCTCGGGCGGAGAAAAAAGCCGCCTTGCACTGTGCATACTTATGGACGACGACGTGAACCTGCTGATACTTGACGAACCTACAAATCATCTTGACGTGCCCTCACGCAACTGGATCGAGAGCGCTGTCGCGGATTATGACGGGGCCCTCATATTTGTCTCGCACGACAGATATTTTATCAACCGTTTCGCGCAGCGAATATGGGCTGTCGAAAACGGTACGATCAAAGACATACCCGGCGGATTTGACAGATATAAAGAGATAAAAAAACAGGCGGCCGTCCCCGAACAGCTCCGCGCGGACTCAAAAAAGAAAAAAAAGAAACCTTATGACCTGAAAAAGGAACTCAGACAGAAGCTGCTTGCGACAGAACGCGAAATCGCAGCGGAGGAGGACGCGATCAAAGCGACCGACGAGGACATTGAGCGCTTTGCGTCCGATTATGAGAAGCTTACCGAGCTCTACAGGATAAAAGAAGAACATCTGCTTGCCCTTTCTGAGCTCATGCAGGTCTGGGAGACCCTCGGTGCGGAACTTGAAAACGCCGGGGAAGAATGAAGCGCCCGCCCTGATACAAAATATACGGATATTTTGTATAGGCTCTTTCATTTTGAATATTTTTGCGTATAATAATACATGTAAGCGCTGCTCAAGCGCTTCATAACACGGCGAAAGGATAGTTTATGAAAAGAGCCGCAGCCAGAGAAATCGCAATGCATATATCCTTTGAACTGGCCCAGACCGACAAGACAGTGGACGAGCTCCTCGCTCACCGTTTTTCAGAGGAATATTACAGCACACTTGCAGGCGAGGAAAAAGTTTACTCGCAGCTTCCGGATCCTGACCAGATGGATTATATATCCCGTATAGCGAGAGGCCTCGCCGAACACGCGTATGAGCTTGACTCATACATAGAAAAGTATGCGAAAGGCTGGCATTTTGAACGCATCTCCCGCACCGCTCTGGCTGTCATGCGCCTTGCAATGTACGAGATCCTGTACATGCCCGATATCCCCGACGCGGTCGCTATCAACGAGGCTGTCGAGCTTTCTAAAAAGTATGAAGAAAAAGAAGCGGTCGGATTCATCAACGGTATACTGGGTACATTTGCCAGAGAGGAAAAGAGATGAGAGCCTGCCTGGCTTTCGATACAAGCAATTACACGACGAGCATGGCGCTCTTCGACGGCATTTCGTGCCGCATGGCCGGGAAACTTCTTGAGGTTCCGACAGGCGGGCTCGGGCTCCGCCAGAGCGAAGCTCACTTTGCGCACACAAAGAATCTCCCGGCACTTGCGGCGCAGCTGTTTGAATCCTGTCCCGACAGCGAGATCGCGTGCGTTGCGGCGAGCACGAGACCGCTGGAGAGGGACGGGTCCTATATGCCGTGCTTTCTGGCGGGGGAGAGCCAGGCCCGGGTCATTGCAAGCGTTCTTAAAGTCCCGTTTTACGCGTTTTCGCACCAGCAGGGCCACCTCGCGGCCGCAGCCTGGTCCTGCGGAAATTACGGAATACTGAAAACGCCGTTCCTTGCATGGCATCTTTCGGGAGGAACGACCGAGCTTCTTCTTGTTAAACCCTGCGGAAATACCTTCACCGCCGAAAGGATAGGAGGCAGTGAGGACCTGGCAGCCGGGCAGCTGATAGACAGGACTGGAAAACTGCTCGGGACAGGCTTTCCCGCGGGTGCACAGGTGGACACCCTCTCGCAAAAGGCTGACAAGGATATATACTTTACAGCCCGCCTCCGCGGCCTGGAATTCTCGTTGTCGGGCCTGGAAAACAAAATAAAAGACCTTTGCTCCGCAAATGAGAAGCCGGAGAACATAGCTTACTTTGCCGTTAAGTCGATAACAAATACGATACTATCAGTGACAAAAAAAGCTCTCGAAAGCTATGGGCAGATGACAGTACTATGCTCCGGCGGAGTCGCGCGGAGCTCGATAATGCGTGAAGCGTTTTCCCGGCAAAACGGCGTTCTTTTCGCAAAAGCCGAGTATTCATCCGATAACGCCGCCGGCATCGCGATCCTCGGATGGGAAATGAACAATGAACGTAATCACAGTAACACAGCTCAATAATCTCGTAAAATCGAGCCTTGACAACACGCCGGAACTGAGCTCCGTCTGTGTTCAGGGCGAGATATCGAATTGTAAGCTCTACCCTTCAGGCCACTGGTACTTCAGCCTGAAAGACAGTGAGAGCTCGGTGCGCTGCGTCATGTTTCGGAGAGACGCGTCTATGCTGCGGTTTCGGCCCGAAAACGGTATGCGGGTCATAGCCGTCGGCCGCGTGACGGTCTACCCCAGGGACGGCCAGTATCAGCTATACTGCGCCTCTATGCAGCCGGACGGGATCGGAGCTCTGCACGTCGCATTTGAACAGCTGGTAAGCAAACTGAAAGAACAGGGTCTTTTTGACACGGCGCACAAAAAACCCATACCGCGATTTCCGGAACGTATCGCACTGATCACGTCGGGAGCGGGAGCCGCGGTGCACGACATGATCCGCATATTGGGTAAACGATATCCTCTGGCAAAAGTTATCGTAATGCCCGTACGCGTACAGGGCGATCAGGCCGCCGACGAGATCAGGGGCGCTATAAGGTACGCGAACAGGTATAATGTTGCCGATTTGATAATAGCCGGCCGGGGAGGCGGGTCCATCGAGGACTTATGGGCGTTCAACGACGAGGCGCTGGCGCATGAGATCTATAACTCCGCGATACCGGTTATATCCGCGGTAGGCCATGAGCCGGATTTCACTATAGCAGATTTTGTCGCCGATCTGAGGGCATCGACACCTTCTAACGGAGCGGAGCTGGCCGTGCCCGACAGATACGAGCTCAGCGCCATGCTCAGAGAGTCGTCCGTCATGATCAACCGCTCGATGGCCAACATTATTGCACAGCACCGCAAGAAACTTGCAGCGCTATCGTCGGCGCGGGTCATCACCTCGCCGCTGAATTACGTTCAGGATAAACGCATCGCGCTGGCATACCTCAGTGAACGTTTTTATTCCGCCGGTGACAGACTGATCTCGCGCGGCAGGCAGAAATTCGCGTCGCTTGCGTCGTCCCTGGACGCGCTGAGCCCGCTGAAAGTCCTTTCCAGAGGATATTCTCTTGTACGCGGAAACGACGGCTCGATCATTAAAAGCAGCGACGGTTTACATATCGGGGATGCTTTGACGGTCTCGTTCAGCCGCGGTGAAGCCGATTGCGTCGTCACCGGCATCAAACCTTGAAGAAAGGGAAGAGTATGAGCGATCAGGAACTGACTTTTGCGCAGACGATCAAACGTATCGAGGAGATCGTCGCGCTCCTTGAGCGCGGAGACGCGCAGCTTGAACAGTCGCTGGCTCTCTTTGAGGAGGGTACGGCATTGATACGTTCTGCCGGTCGGATGCTGGATAACGCGGAACAGAAGGTCGTCAGACTTGTAAAAAGCGAAGACGGAACGCCGGCAGAGGCCGACTTTTTGGAAGAGAGCGTGTAGTTTTGAGTTTTGATGAACACTTGGCGCGCCGGCTGGAATTGATACAATCCGCCCTGGACAGTGCCATCCCGGAACCCTGTCCGCAGGACGATATACTTATCAGATCCATGCGCTACAGCCTGCTTTCGGGGGGCAAACGAATCAGGCCTGTACTCACTCTTGAGTTTTGCAGTGTTTGCGGCGGTGACGAACAGCAGGCTCTGCCTCTGGCATGCGCTGTGGAGATGGTCCACGCGTACTCTTTGATACATGACGATCTGCCATGCATGGACAACAGCGACATGCGGCGGTCGATGCCCACAAACCATATGGTCTTCGGAGAATCGATCGCGCTCCTTGCCGGAGACGCGCTGCTGACGGCTGCTTTCGAAACGGCGGCGAACACCCGGAAGTCCCTTGGTGCGGAAAAGGCGGCGCTTGCCGTGATGACGCTCGCCCGGGCAGCCGGGTACAGAGGTATGGTCTCGGGCCAGGTTCTTGACCTTCTGGGGGAAAAGCGCCACCTGAGCGCGCGAGAACTTGAGCTTATGCACGCAAAAAAGACCGGCGCTCTGATCGAGGCGGCCTGTGTGCTCGGTGTCATCGCGGCGGGAGGAACTCAAAAAGAGCATAGGCTCGCTCGGGAATACGCCCGCTCGCTCGGACTGGCGTTTCAGATCAGAGACGATATGCTCGACGAGGAAGGATCATCCTCCGTGCTCGGAAAACCCGCGGGCTCCGACGCCGAAAACAACAAAAGCACCTTTGCTTCACTTCTGGGACTTCGGGAATGCGCCCGCCTCGTAGCCGAATATTCGGAAGCCGCGATCTCGACTGCCGGTCAGCTTGAACACGGAGAGTTTCTGGCCTGGCTTGCCGGCGAACTTTCTTCCAGAGCGAAATAGTCGCAAATGAGGGTTGGCTTTGAGTATCTTAAGTCGTATCAACTGCCCGGATGACGTCAGGGATCTGTCCGCGGAGGAACTGACCGCGCTCTGCGCGGAGCTCCGAAGCTTTCTGATCGAAAACGTGGCCGTTACGGGCGGACACCTTGCATCAAACCTCGGCGTAGTAGAACTGACGGTGGCGCTGCACAGGGTCTTCGACACATCGCGTGACCGCCTCGTATTTGACGTCGGGCATCAGTCTTATATTCACAAACTGCTTACCGGGAGGCGCGGAGATTTCCCGAATCTCAGGTGTTACGGCGGTCTGTCCGGTTATCCGAAACCGTGCGAGAGCGTTCACGACGCCTTCACGGCGGGACATGCTTCATCTGCGATCTCAGTAGCGCTGGGTATGGCCAGAGCTCGTTCTCTTCTCAATGAAGATTACTCCGTGATCGCGCTTGTGGGTGACGGCGCTCTCACCGGCGGCCTTGCGTACGAGGGTCTGAACGACGCCGGACAGTCAGGCGTGCCGATCATTGTGGTATTGAATGACAACGGCATGTCCATACGTAAGAATGTGGGCGGCCTGTCACGGTATCTTGCGCGCCTTCGTGTTAAACCAAGCTATTTTCGTTTCAAGAAGATCACACGCTCATTCTCTCAGAGATTTCCGGGCGGCAGACAGATCTACGGGATAGTAAAAAAACTTAAAGACAGAATAAAAGCTTCGCTCCTTGCCAGCCGGATCTTTGAAGATATGGGCTTTTACTATATAGGCCCTGTGGACGGATATGATATTCCGAAACTGGAATACCTGTTCAGAACCGCCAGGGAGATGGCTACGCCTGTTCTGATCCACGTCATAACGCAAAAGGGGAAAGGATACCCGCCATCAGAGCTCCATCCCGAGCTATATCACGGTGTATCGGGGCTTGACAGCCGTACGGGTACGGCTCTGCACAGCGAAAAAAAGAGCTTTTCCGACGTCTTCGGCGAGACAATGTGCGAGATCGCTCAAACAGACGACAGCTTGTGCGCCATCTCGGCCGCAATGATACCGGGTACGGGCCTCGAGAATTTCGCATCGCGCTTTCCCGATCGCTGTTTTGATGTCGGTATCGCCGAAGAGCACGCCGTTTCGATGGCAGGCGGTATGGCGAAACAGGGATTGAGACCTGTCGTGGCTATATACTCCACGTTTTTGCAGCGCTGCTATGATGAGATAATGATGGACGTGGCGCTGCTCGGTCTTCACGTCGTTTTCGCCATAGACAGAGCGGGCCTTGTGGGCGAGGACGGGGAGACTCACCAGGGTGTGTATGACGTCGGTTTCCTGTCTCACTTTCCGGGTATGACGATATTTGCTCCGTCAAACAACACCGAGCTGCGTTCAATGCTGAAGAGAGCAGTTTTCGAGACAGACGGCCCGGTCGCAGTCCGATACCCAAGGGGTTCCCAAGGGCGCTTTTTGCCCGACACATCAGAACATGATTGTTATTGCGCGCGTGAAGGCAAAGATGTGACTATCCTGACATACGGCCGCCTGATAGACGAGGCGATGGAGGCCGCCCGGATCCTTGAGGGATACGGTATAGATGCCGAAGTCCTCAAGCTCAACAAAATATTCCCTTTTGAGCCGGACTCTGTTTTTTCTTCCCTCGATAAAACCGGAAGGCTACTTGTTGCCGAAGAGAGCTCGGAGGAGGGCTCGGTCGGGTCGAGGATCGCAGCATGCGCCGCACTGCGCCTATGCCGGTACCGGATACGCACGCTAAACGCGGGACAGAGGTTTATTCCTCACGGCTCGGTTAAGGAGCAGCTTGCTCTCGTCGGGCTTGACGCCGCCTCGATAGCAAGGACTATTATGGAGGAGTTCGGTCTTGGGAGGAAATAAGGAAAGACTCGACGTCGCCCTCGCTTCAAGAGGGCTGGCAGAGAGCCGGGAAAAGGCAAAATCCCTTATTATGAGCGGCGAGGTCTTTGTAGACGGGATCAAATACGACAAACCGGGCTCGACAGTCAGCGAAGACGCTCTGATCGAGGTGAAGAGCAAGCGGTCGAAATACGTCAGCCGAGGCGGCTACAAGCTGGAGAAAGCCCTCGACTTTTTCGGCATCGACCCGGAAGGGCTTACCGTGCTGGACGCGGGCGCTTCCACCGGAGGATTTACGGATTGCCTCCTCCGGCGCGGGGCGGCAAAAGTTTACGCAGCCGACGTAGGTTACGGACAGCTCGCATGGAGTCTTCGCACTGACGAGAGAGTCGTCACCCTCGAGCGCACGAACGCGCGCTATATTACATTGGATATGCTTGGCCGGCCTGTGGACATGGCCGTAATGGATCTGTCGTTTATCTCGTTAAGACTGGTGCTCCCGGCTGTAAATACCGTTTTGCGTGAGGACGGACAGGTTGTCTGCCTGATCAAACCGCAGTTCGAAGCAGGAAAAGAGAAAGTGGGCAAAAGGGGAGTTGTCCGGGACCCTTCCACTCATATTGACGTTCTCAGACAATTTACGGAAGAACTGGACGGACTCGGTTTTTCACTGCTGGGCCTTACGTTTTCACCGATCAAAGGGCCCGAGGGCAACATCGAATACCTGGGATACCTGAAAAAAGGGCGGGGCGGGAGCGTCTGCATCGATATACCCTCCCTTGTGCGGGCTTCGCACGAGGAACTTGCTTCTCCCGGCGAGTCCACTTAAACTGCGGGAATTCCCGCTGGCGGAGGTCTTATATGGCAGAAATAGTAGTAGTCGCGAACCCGCTGCGTGACGAGTGCTTTACCGTCACGCGGGAGGTGTGGAATATCCTTGTCAGGCAGGGGCACAGCGTCACTGTCGCGATGCCCGAAGGGCTGGAAGACCATTTTGCCGGGCTGCGCGGCCAGGAATGCAAACCGATCTCAAAATGCGCAGTTGGCGCGGACCTGATAATCTGTCTGGGCGGTGACGGCACGATTTTGCATACCGCGCATTTTGCCGCAAGAAACAACACGCCGATCCTCGGGCTCAATATGGGTTCAAAGGGCTTTATGACAGGGCTCGAGCGGAACGAGCTCGGGCTGCTCGAGAATCTGTCCCTTGATGATCTTGTCCGCGAAAAGAGGCTCATGCTTGACGTCGAGCTTGAAAGAAAAGGGCAGCCTGTAGTATCCTCACTCGCCCTGAACGACGCGGTCGTTATAAAAGGCAGCGTTTCAAAAATGATAAACCTATGCGTAACGAGCGACGGCTGCGAGGTCATGCGTTTTGCGGGTGACGGAGTGATAGTGAGCACGCCGACCGGTTCCACAGCCTACTCCATGTCGGCCGGAGGGCCTATCGTGGACTGTGAGTCCGCGAATATTATCCTCACTCCAATATGCGCGCATACCCTGCACGTGCAGCCGCGCGTTCTTTCCGACAAGCGGGAGATATGCATCGTGTTCGAGCCTTCGGGGAGAGACCGCTCATCATATCTCACCGTGGACGGTGGCGACGCGGTGGAACTTACGGCAGACGATGTGATACGCGTCAGGAAGTCCGAATACTACACCGTTCTTGTCAGGTTGAACGGAGCCAGCTTTTTCGACAAAATCGACAGAAAACTCAACATAAAAAATGAAACGGTACCAGGAACACGCACGTAAACTTTTCCAGTAAAATATGTGCATCGATAAGGGGGAGCAAGATGAAAGCACAGAGGCAAAAGCTTATTATGAGCATCATCGGTTCAGAGGACATTGAAACACAGGAGCAGCTCATCGCCCGCCTCAATGAGAACGGCTTTCGGGCTACGCAGGCGACAATTTCGAGGGATATCAAGGACCTCAGGCTCACGAAAGAACTGACCCCCGGAGGGAAGTACCGCTATACCGTCTTTGAAAAGGTGCTCGACAGCAATTCAGCCGGGAAATTGTCTGCTATCTTTAAAGAGGCGGTACAGAGCGTCGACTGCTCCGGAAATATCGTCGTTATCAAGACGCTGCCAGGTCTGGCACAGGCCGCTTCATCCGCTATGGACAGTATGCATATGGCGTCCATCGTAGGCTGCGTGGGAGGGGACGATACTGCTTTTGTTCTCATGCGCACAGAAAGAGACGCTATGGAACTGAAAAACGAGCTTGAGGGTATGTTCTGAAATGCTCGAGCGGCTGCACATTGAAAACGTCGCCGTGATAGAACAAGCGGATATTGACTTCGGCGCCGGTCTCAACGTATTGACGGGGGAGACGGGCGCAGGGAAGTCCATGGTGATCGATTCTATTCTTGCAATTCTCGGGGAAAGGACATACAGAGACATCATCCGCACAGGCGAAAAAAAGGCGGTAGTTTCAGCTCTCTTCAGCGGGGCGGGCGATATTGCGGCCGAGATAGGGATCGATGCCGGTGAGAGCGGTGAGCTCCTTATCTCGCGGGAGATACACTCGGACGGCAGAAATGTCTGCAGGATCAATTCCGTGATATCGTCCCTTCCTGTTCTCCGCGCCGTCGGGTCGAGGCTCCTGAGCGTTCACGGCCAGCACGAAGGCCAGAAACTGCTTGCCGAAGAGTACCATCTGCGTTTTCTTGACAGCTTCGCGAACTATGACAGCCTGGCGGGCAAGTATGCGCACGCTTACGGGTCCTGGTGCGACAAAAAGAGTCAGCTTGAGAGCATGCTGACCGATGACAGGGAGAAAAACCGCCTCAGGGATATGCTGCAGTTTCAGATCGATGAGATCGACGCTGCGCATTTGAAACCCGGGGAGGATGTACGCCTTGAAAACCGAAGAAAGCTGCTGCAAAGTGCCCAGAAGATCACATCCGCGCTTGAGCGCGCTTTGATCGCGCTTGACGGCGATGAGGAGAACTCGGGCGCCTTGCGCCTTATAGGCCGCGCACAGGCAGCTTTTGAATCGATATCCTCGATAGGCGAAGAGATATCCGAGATCGACGGAAAACTGACCGACCTGCGCTGTCTTGCCGAGGACGTTTGCGAATATGTCAGGGATATGCACCGCTCAATGGATTTCTCTCCGGACGAGCTCGAAGAGCTCGAAAACCGTTATGATGTCATATACAGGCTGAAAAGGAAATACGGCGGCACCGTAGAAGACATACTGGCGTACAGAGAGAAATGTTCGGGTGAGCTGGACTCGATAATATTCTCGGAGCAGAAGTCCGAAAAACTCAGAGTCGAGTGTGACCGGCTGTATGAGGAGACCCTTGGCCTGGGACGGGAATTGACAAAAGCGAGGCTTGCTGCAGCAGCGGAACTTGAAGAGCGCGTCACAAATGAACTCACGGGGATGGACATGACTGGCGTACGTTTTCGCGTGGAGATAAAGAGCGGCAACGAACCGGGCCCTAACGGCTGCGACACGGTGCGCTTTTTGCTGTCCGCAAACGTCGGAGAGGAACTCAGACCTCTTGCGCGTATCGCTTCGGGTGGAGAACTTTCAAGGATAATGCTCGCTCTGCAGAAGGTTCTGACGGAAGACATCGACGTTCAGACATTGATTTTCGACGAGGTCGACTCGGGGATAAGCGGTCGGGCCGCACACGCCGTTGGGCAGAAACTCGCTTCGCTTGCAAAGAATCGCCAGGTCATATGTGTAACGCACCTGCCCGGGATAGCAAGATTCGGCAGCGAACACTTTCTTATCGAGAAGGGCGTTCGGGGAGGCAGGACGTATACGGATGTCAAAAAGCTCGACAGGAGCGGAAGAATCAGAGAGATCGCGCGCATGACCGGAGGGCCGGAGATAACGAAAGCAGCTCTGGATAACGCCGCGGAAATGCTCGAAACGGCATCGGAATAGATATTCCGGAAAACAATTATGGAGGAAGAAAAGTGGAGATTTTCGATGAACTCAAGGCAAGGGGCCTCATTGCTCAGATAACCGATGAAGAAGAGGTAAAAGATCTGATCAACAATGGAAAAGCGGTCTTCTATATTGGTTTTGACGCGACGGCCGACAGTCTTCATGTGGGCCATTTCATGGCGCTGAATCTTATGAGGAGGCTGCAGCTTGCCGGAAACACCCCTATAGCTCTGCTCGGCGGCGGTACCAGCATGATCGGGGATCCGTCGGGGCGCACGGATATGCGCTTGATGCTGACGGAAGAACAGATCGCGTACAACGCGGACAGATTTAAAGTCCAGATGGAAAAATTTATCGATTTTTCCGGAGGCAAAGCTATCATGCTCAATAACGCCGAGTGGCTAAAGCCTTTAAAATACATTGATCTTCTCCGCGATATAGGCGCACATTTTTCGGTGAATCAGATGCTTACGGCAGAGTGTTATAAAAACCGTATGGAGCGCGGCCTGTCTTTTCTGGAGTTCAACTATATGATTATGCAGGCCTACGATTTCTACTATATGAACGAAAAGTACGGCTGCAATCTGCAGTGCGGCGGTGACGACCAGTGGTCCAACATCCTGGCCGGAACAAGGCTGATACGAAAAAAGACCGGACGGGACGCTTACGGACTGACTATCAACCTTCTGTTGACCTCGGAAGGGAAGAAGATGGGCAAGACCAGTTCCGGGGCGGTATGGCTCGACCCCGAAAAGACGAGCCCGTACGATTTTTACCAGTACTGGAGGAACGTTGATGACGCCGACGTTCTGAACTGCCTGCGGATGCTCACGTTCCTGCCTCTCGAAGATATAAACGCCATGAACGATCTCCAGGGCGCGCAGCTTAATGGAGCGAAGGATATTCTTGCATACGAGCTGACAAAACTTGTCCACAACGAAGAAGAAGCCGAAAAGGCGCGCAGTATATCCTGGGAACTCTTCTCTGCGCACGGGAAAACAGATGATATGCCCGCAGCCCGCATCGACAGCACCGAATTGACAGACGGCGCCATACGCATCACCGAACTGCTTGTTCTTTCGGGCCTTGCGTCCTCTCGCGCGGAGGCGCGGCGTCTTATCGACCAGAAGGGTATAGAGGTCGACGGCAGGAAGGTGCTCTCGATAGACGCAGTCTGGAACGAACAGGCTCTGAAAGGAGCCGGAATTATTATTAAAAAGGGAAAAAAGGTGTACCGCAGGGTCTATATGGAATGTTAAAATAGGCAACTGAACTATGTCATTTTTATGACAAAGTGACAGAATCCAACCGGAGTCCGGGACAATATCCGTCAATACGCTGCAATACATCGATAATAATTGTTAATTACGACAATAAGATTCGCCAATGTTTTTGAGCACGCTTATATATCCGGTTTCAAAGTACAAAATATAAAAAATAATTACTATATTTTCAGAGTATACAGAGATACCATACATTTATTAAGGGTACAAGTATGTTTAAATACAGAAAGTAAAGCACTCGTGCCCGAAGTTGATTGAAGGGAGCCTTGGAATGAAGAGAGTATTGATCATAGGCGGAGGCTTAGCCGCCTGTACTGTCGCCAGGGACCTTACATATGCCGGTATTGAGGCTTGCATTGTAGAACGCAACAGCTCAATTGGCGGCAAGGTTCGTAATTATGGCTGTAAGGCGACAGGCGACTGCCTCAATTGCGGACTCTGCACTGCGGCCACATTGTGGGACTGCGTTGAAAAAAACGAAAAAATCCAAAAGATCTGCAATGCTACCGTTACCGACATTGTCAGGAAAGACGGTCTTTTTCTAGCTGATATTCTCAGCGGCGGGATCAGCGAAACTCATATGTTTTCCGATATCGTCCTGGCCTCCGGTTTTCGCGATATATACGGCAGCACGGTTTTTCAGCCGGGAGTTATCGGCGGCATAGCTATGGAAAGACTGCTCAAGGACAGGCGCGAGGGCGAACTGTTCGACAGTGCGCCGTCAAGCGTTGCTCTGCTGCTGTGCAGCGGATCCAGAACAATTAAGGATCAGGCTCCGTGGTGCTCACGCTTCTGCTGCGGCTTTTCCGGCAGGACCGCACGCGTCATAAAGCACGTCTACCCCGAATGTAAGGTGGATCTGTACTATACGGACTACCAGGAGACACACCCCGAATATTGCATGGAAAAGCTCAGAGAGCAGGGAATTAACCTTGTCAAATGCAGGGCCCGCTGCGAAGGATCGGAGGACGGCCGCCCTGTCGTGACCTGGGACGAGGCCGACGGCTGCAAAAGCGCCGTATACGACAGAGTCGTGCTTATAAACGGTATCGTACCGGGCGAGAATAACCGCGCGTTTGCAGAACTTACCGATCTCAAGCAAAACAGCGACGGCTTCCTCGAGTACGTCAAAGAGCCCGAGATCACCGGCGTATATCTTGCGGGAACCGTCAAAGGTCCTATGGGTGTAAACGAAACCTACCGCGACGCCGCTTACACAGCCGTAAGGATCATTGAAGCATATAAAAAGGAGGCCTCAAATTGAAACTTGTGATCGTTGGAGAGGGGCCAAAGCTTCCTCTGGTCAAAGAGAAGCTCTCTGCGGCAGGGATCGACTATTTCAGCGCGGCCAACGCCCAGGAACTGAGGGAACTTGTCCCGACTCTGCCTGTTCTCGTTTATGTTCCTTGTGATCTGCCTAAGTTCGTACTTGAGCCGGACTATCAAAAGAGAGCTGTCAGCGCTCTTCATGCTAATGACGAGATAGTTTTTCTAATGGATGCGGCCAAAGAGAATACGCCGTACGAGTTTTCACTCGTATTTGACGCTGCCATCAGGGCGGCAAGGATGATGAGACCCGTGACCGTGCTGTCCCGTACGGTCCGCGGCAGTTTCCCGGGTGCCGAGCACAAATACACGCAGGCTCGGGATGCGGGCGTACGCTTTATCAGGTACGACGATATCGAGGTTGAGCGCTCCGTTGAAGGCGTCTACACAGTGAGCGTTACGGAGGGCACAGATACCCTGGTCATCGAAACACCGTGCCTGGTCGACTGTTCTCCGGGCAGCGGCCCGGAGTTGCTCGAGATCGCGAAAGAGCTCAGACTGAAAGTCTACAAGAAAAGGTACATAACAAACAGCCGCTGGTTTGACCACAACAAGAACACTTCCCGCAGAAATGTCTACGTTCTGTTCGATTCGGATATAGGGGAAGACGGCGATGTCGGCACCCTGGTGACGAATCTTCTTTCGACACAGAACAGGGCGAACCGCCGCGTTGCTATGGTAGACAAAACCAAATGCGCTTTTTGCTACACCTGCTACAGGATATGCCCCCACAGCGCCCCCGTGCCCGATCTGACTGCCCGCGCCATGCTGATACCCGAGGAACTCTGCGACAGCTGCGGCGCCTGTGTTGCGGCATGTCCGGCCAACGCCATAGCGTGGGATGAACCGCTCCCGAATTTGCCTGACATGAAGCCCGTACTGATGCTCTGCTGCGAAAACTCCGCTTACGTCGCGGCTTCCGCCGCTCTCGACGGGTTGAACGTTGAGATCTCCTCGATGCCTTGCGGAGGCGTAATATCCACTATGGAGATGGCCAAGGCCATGGGCAGCCACTCGGGGATCCTTGTCGCCGTGTGCATCAACGGTGCCTGTAAGCACTACGACGGAAATCTCCGCGCCATCGCCACCGTCGGGCGGATAAAGAAAGAGATCGCTGAGCTGGGGCTGGATTCCGGCAGGATCGAGGTCCTTCAGGTATCGGGTCCGATGGAGAACGTTATCCGCGATGCGGTCGAACGCTTTGAAGGGAGGATAAACGAATGATTGTCGCTGAGCGAAAGCCGATACAGGAGATAGCGGACAGTGTCAGGAAATACGAAAAACTGCTCATCGTCGGCTGCGGCACCTGTGTAACGGTGAGCCTGTCGGGCGGTGAGAACGAGGCGTTCACCGTAGCGAACCTGTTGTCTCTTGTGAGCGATGCCAAATTCGACGTAACGTACGTAGAGCGGCAGTGCGAACCTGAGTTTCTTGAGAAACTCGATGAAGCGGTCTCAAAAGCAGACGCCGTACTGTCACTTGCCTGCGGAGTCGGCGTACAGTTCATGGCGGAGCGCTATCCGGACAAACCCGTGCTGCCCGCTCTGAATACAACCTTTATGGGTGTTAACCGCGACGTCGGTTACCTCACGGAGATGTGCCAGGGCTGCGGAAACTGTATACTTGAGAAAACAGGCGGCGTCTGCCCCGTAGCCCGCTGCTCCAAGAGCCATTTCAACGGGCCCTGCGGCGGCAGCCAGAACGGGAAATGCGAAATAAGCAATGAAACCGACTGCGCCTGGCAGCTGATCTATGAGCGCTTGAAACGGCTTGATCAACTTGATCGCCTCTGCGAAATCATCCCTCCGCGCGACTGGAGAACCAGCCGGGACGGCGGGCCCAGAAAAGTGGACCGCAGAGACCTTCGACCGGAGGTGGAATAATGTCCGAAAAGAGCAGGCTTCAGAAACTTTTTGAAGCGGGAAAATTCGTTGTCACCACGGAGATAGGCCCTCCGATGAGCGCCGACGCCGAAAACGTCCGCGTAAAGGCCAGAGAGATCTCCGGCAAAGTCGACGCAGCGAACGTTACCGATTGCCAGACATCCATCGTGCGTATGTCATCGATAGCCGCCGCGGTTATCGCCCAGAGCGAAGGTGTCGAAACAATAATGCAGATGACGTGCAGGGACAGGAACAGGATCGCAATACAGAGCGATATCCTGGGAGCCTACGCTCTGGGCCTTAAGAACATTCTTTGCCTCTCCGGCGATCACCAGAGCTTCGGCAACGATCCCCAATCCAAAAACGTCTATGATATCGATTCCATACAACTTACTCAGGCTGTCGCCTCCATGGCTAACGAGGGCAAATTCATAAACGGTAAAAGCTGCAAAACGCCGGCAGAGTTTTTTGTCGGAGCAACTGTGAATCCTTTTGCCGACCCTGAAGACATTCAGATCCTGAGGCTGCAAAAGAAGATAAACGCCGGTGCGCGCTTTATTCAGACGCAGGCGGTCTATGATGTGGACCGGTTTGAAGCCTTTATGGAAAAGGTTCGCAGGAAGGGTCTGCACGAGAAAGCGTATATCCAGGCCGGGATACTCGTGAACAAATCACTGCGCTCCATCGAGATGACGGCGCAGGTACCCGGGATGGCAATACCCGAGGAACTGATAGCCCGTATGCGCGATGCTGATGATAAGCAGGCCGAAGGGCTAAAAATAGCGCTCGAACTCATCGCAAAACTGAAAACAATACCCGGAATAAGCGGCATACACATCATGGCTGTTGGTTGGGAATCCATAGTCCCCGAGCTTGTCGGGCAGGCCGGATTCCTGCCGAGACCCGAAATTTAGCATTGAGGTGGATAAGATGATTAAGAAAGAAATCGCTAAGACACCGGATGGCGAAAATATCATGAATTGCTTCCTGTGCGGCACCTGTACGGCCGGATGCCCGGTCAGCAAGATCGATCCGGCATTCAGCCCCCGCACGATAATGCGTATGGCTCTTTACGGCATGGAGAAGGAACTGCTTTCCTCACCCGAGATCTGGAAATGCGTGCAGTGCCACGTCTGCGTAGCGCACTGCCCACAGAACGCACGCCCCGCGGACGTAATAAAAGCCGTCCGTCAGATTTCCGTCGCACGCGGCTTCTTCCCTGAAAAGCTCCTGGAGGATGTCGAAAAACTGGACGAAGAGACACAGAAGCAGCGCCTTGAGAAAGTTGGCGCACTACTTAATAAAGAGGTTTAAGATATGGCCGACATGGTTAAAAAACCGGTGCTTGTCATCGGCGGCGGTATCGGTGGCATTCAGGCCTCGCATGACCTCGCCGAGATGGGTATCCCTGTTTTTCTGGTTGAAAAAACACCTTCAATCGGAGGCAGGATGGCGCAGCTTGACAAAACGTTTCCGACAAACGACTGTTCAGCCTGCATTCTTGCCCCGAAAGTTACAGACACATACAGCCATCCTTTGATCAACACGATGACTTTGAGCGAGGTCGTGAAGATAAAGGGTGAGGCTCCCAACTTTAAAGTTGTGATCCGCAGAAAAGCGCGATACATCAAACCCGAGAAGTGTAAAGGCTGCAGCGACTGCGTGCCGGTTTGCCCCATATCAGTCAAGAGCGAGTTCGATATGGAGGTCGGCAACAGAAAAGCGATATACAAACCGTTCGCGCAGGCAGTTCCCAACATTGTCTCTATCACGAAAAAAGGAACTTCTCCGTGCAAGTTCCGCTGCCCCGCGCACATGGACGCCCACGGCTATATAGCTCTTGCGGGCCAGGGCCGCTGGGAAGAAGCTCTCGAAGTTGTACGCCGCACCACACCGTTTGCGGGTGTGCTCGGACGCATATGTTTCCACCCCTGCGAGGAAAACTGCTCCCGCAGACTCGTGGATGATCCTCTCAACATTCCGGGTATCAAGCGCTTTGCAGCCGACTACGCCGCTCAAAACAACATAGACCCGCCGGTCGAGATCGAGGGAACGCCCAAAGACACCAAGGTCGCCGTCATCGGAGCCGGTCCCGCAGGCGTAAACTGCGCATATTCACTCGCAAAACAGGGATATAAAGTCACAGTTTTCGAACGCAACCCCGAAGGCGGCGGAATGCTCAAATACGGCATACCCGATTACCGTCTGAATAAAGACGTCGTAAAATATGAAGTCGGCGTCGCCGAAAAGATGGGCGTAGAGTTCCGGTACGGTGTCGAGATCGGTCCCGACCTGACCCTTGACGATCTGCGCGGAATGGGCTACAAAGCCGTATTTCTCGCGATCGGCGCTCAAAAAGACGTCCGCACGGGAATACCCGGCGAGGATGCCGAGGGCGTTATCGCCAGTATAAACTTCCTTCGCAGACTTAACATGGGTGAACGCCCGGCCCTCGGAAAGAAAGTTGTCGTTCTCGGCGGCGGAAACGTTGCCATGGACGCCTGCAGAAGCGCGGTACGCCTCGGCTGCGACGTGACTGTCGTCTACCGCCGTACCGAAAACGAGATGCCGGCGAGCCCCGAAGAGTACCACGCCGCACTCGAAGAGGGCGTCAAATTCTCATTCCTGACCACACAAAAAGAAGTCGTCGTAAAAGACGGTAAAGTTGCGGGCCTCAAGTGCGAGCGCAACGAACTGGGCGAGCCTGACGCATCCGGAAGAAGATCCCCCGTAAGGATTCCCGATTCGGACTTTGTCATCGAGTGCGACAACATTATAGTAGCAGTCGGACAGCGCGTCGACACGTCAATAAAAGACGCCGGTTTTGACGTCTTTGACGAGAACGGGCGCGTCGTAAGTACTGACTGCGCGACGTCTATTCCCGACGTCTTCCTCGGCGGCGACATCACCGGCCCTTCAATAGCTATCGAAGCGGTAGCCGCGGGCAACAAGGCTGCCAAAGCGATAATCAACTATCTTGAAGGGATAAACCTCTCGCTTGATATCTGTATGCTCCCCGAGACCCAGGCGGAGGATATCGACTTTTCACATGTAACCTCGACAAAGCGCACTTCGGGCCGCCTTATCAGTCTTGACCGGCGCCTGAGCTCCTTTGACGAGGTCGATCTCGGATACGACGAGCAGACAGCCAGAGACGAAGCGCTCCGCTGCGTCGACTGCTCCGTGTGCAGCGAATGCCAGGCCTGCGTAAAGGCCTGTGCCGCCGGCGCGATCTGCCATGACGACCATGACACCGAGATCGAGATCGACGTGAGCTCCATTATCATGTGTCCCGGCTATGACATGGCTGAGAATATCCCGCCGGAACTCGGATACGGCAAATACGAAGACGTTGTCTCGGGCCTTCAGTTCGAGCGCATCCTGTCAGCCTCGGGTCCCTGCACCGGACACGTCCAGCGCCCCAGCGACGGCATGCCGCCCGAGCGCATCGCTTTCATACAGTGCGTCAGCTCAAGAGACTGCAACTGCAGCGCCGACTACTGCTCAAGCGTGTGTTGTATGTACGCCGTCAAGGAAGCGCAGATCACAAAAGAGCATCTGCCGACCGTCAAGGATATCCACATATACTATATGGATATGCGCGCTTACGGCAAGGACTTTGACCGTTACGTCGAAAGCGCAAAGAACAAGTACGGCATCGAGTTCATCCGCAGCCGCGTAGGCAAAGTCATTCGCAACGATGACGGCACGTTCACGCTCTACAGCTGCGCACCGGACGGAACATTTATGACGCAGACATACGACATGGTCGTGCTGTCGACCGGCATGGTCGCAAACGCCGATACCGTGAAGCTCTGCAAGGAATCCGGTATCAAAACCGACAAGTACGGTTTCATATACTGCGATGATTTCCAGGCTCCTTCCACCTCGGTCGAGGGCATATACGCCTGCGGCGCCGCCAGCGGCCCGAAGGACATCCCCGAGACAGTGACCGAGGCCTCCGCTGCCGCCGCCTGCGCCGCAAAGACCGCCGCGCTTGCGGAAGTGGATTTCGACGATTATTCCGATTACTTCAAAAGAGAAGAGGCCGTTCCTCTTCGCGACATATCTAAAGAACCCATACGTATGGGCGTGTTTGTCTGCCACTGCGGCATCAATATCGGGGGTTACGTAGACGTTCCCGACGTATGCGAATACATAAAGACACTCCCGTTTGTCGCGCACGTCGAGAACAACCTCTATACCTGTTCCGTCGACGCCCAGCAGCACATGATGGAGGTAATCAAGGAACACAATCTCAACCGTGTCGTTGTGGCCTCCTGTACTCCCAGAACACACGAGCCCCTCTTCAGGGAAGTGTTGAGAAAGACCGGCCTCAACCCGTATCTGTTCAACATGGCCAACATTCGAGACCAATGTTCCTGGGTGCATATGGACGACAAGCTCTCCGCGACGGAGAAAGCCAAGGAACTTATCCGCATGGCCATTGGAAAAGGCATCTACGCAAACGAGCTTACAACAAAGAGTATCCCGGTAGAGCACTCCGTGCTCGTGATAGGCGGCGGAATGGCCGGAGTAAGCGCCGCGCTCGCCGTTGCCGACATGGGCTACAAAGCCTATATCGTTGAAAAAACGGAGCGGCTCGGCGGAAAAGCGTTTGACCTTGCCGACACGTTTACCGGACGCCATATCGCCGGGCGCGTCCGCAGCGAATTCGAGCGCGCCGAGCAGAACGGAAACATCGAAGTCTTCACGAATGCCGATGTGCTTAATATCGGCGGCTACGTTGGCAACTTCGAGACAGATATCTGCACGCCCGCCGGCGACAGGAAGATCGTTCACGGCGCCATAATCGTCGCAAACGGAGCAAACGAGGGTACTCCCGACGGGTACCTCTACGGTTCCGACAAGAGAGTCATCACCCAGCTTGAGCTCGATAAGCTCCTGAATAAAAACGACAAAAGGCTGCGCGACATCAAGAGGGTCGTCATGATCCAGTGCGTCAACTCAAGAGAAGACTACAGGATGTACTGCAGCAAAGTGTGCTGCAACCAGGCTCTTCGCAATGCGGCGGCTCTGAAACGCATGCATCCCGATATCGACATCACGATCCTTTACAGAGAGATGCGCTCTTACGGCCTGAATGAGGATAACTACAAAGACGCCCGCAGGAGCGGCGTAACGTTCATTCACTTCCCGGACGACCGCAAGCCTCTCGTAGCGGGAGGGGACGATCTTGTCGTCACCGTCACATCCGATGACGGCGCGGTGCGCATGATCCAGACGGACCTGCTCGTTCTGGCGGAGGCTATAGTTCCGGATGTCGCCGAGAACCAGCGCCTTGCACAGCTCCTCAAGGTCCCCACAAATCAGGACGGTTTCTTCCTCGAGGCCCACGTAAAACTCCGCCCCGTCGACTTCGCGACCGAGGGTGTGTATCTGTGCGGCCTGGCCCACTCTCCGAAGAATCTTCGCGAATCTATCATCCAGGGCAAAGCCGCCGCCGGAAGGGCAGCTACCGTGATCTCGAAAGCTGCGCTCGAGACGGTCGGCACGATCGCAAAAGTTGACCAGTCGCTCTGCACGGCCTGCCGTACATGCGAAGAAGTGTGCCCATACGGCGCGATCACAGTGCAGGAGGTCACAATACGCGGCTGCTCGGCAATGAAAGCCGTAGTGAACGACGTTCTTTGCAAAGGCTGCGGCACCTGCTGCGCAAACTGCCGCTGCGGCGCGGTCGATCTCGGCGGGTTCACCGATCAGCAGATCGTGTCTGAGATCGAATATCTTTTAAGAAAGTAGGTGAGTGGGATGAGCGAGAATGTAAACACTGAGTGGACACCGCGCATCGTAACTTTCCTTTGTAACTGGTGCAGCTACGCAGGGGCGGATCTCGCCGGTACGAGCCGACTTCAGTATCCGCCCAGCATCCGGGTTATCCGTGTGCCGTGCTCCGGCAGGATCAACCCGCAGTATATTATCAAGGCGATCGCCGACGGCGCCGACGGAGTACTTGTATCTGGCTGCCATCCCGGAGACTGCCACTACCTCGCCGGAAATATGTACGCCCGCAGGCGGTTCGCGGTCCTGAAAAGACTGCTCACCCTTGCAGGCATCAACTCCGATCGCGTGCATTTCACCTGGGTTTCCGCTTCGGAAGCAGAGTCTTTCGTGCGCGCGGTAAAAGAAGTCACCGAGAAGGTCCGGGCGCTCGGCCCCAACGATCTGGGAGGGATGGAATAATGGACTATACGGCTCAGACAAACGCGCTTCGGGCCGCTGCCGACAAACTACTGAGCGAGGGAACGGTCGATTGCGTGATCGGCCTTACTCCCAACGAGGCAGTCGGCTTCCCAACGCCCATAGTGATCCGAAACCCGGAGGACGCCGGCAAGCTTGTATGGGACGAAAACTGCTTTACAAACATTGCCGTGTATCTGCTGCGTACGACAGGCCGCCGCGCCATTGCCGCCAAAGCCTGCGACGTGCGCTCGATCATAAACCTTCTTGCGGAAAATCAACTTAAGCGCGATGAGATCTATATCATCGGCATGCAGTGCCCCGGAATGATAAAGGACGGGGAACCGGCTCCCGGCTGCGACCAGTGCCCCTCATCCGTACCGGGGATATCGGATCTCACTATCGGTTCTGACGGCTCAGACACATATCAGGATGAAAAAATGGAGCCCCACGGCGAGAATGTCACCGAATGGATGGAGAACTCCACCGACGCGGAGAAGAAAGAGCGCTTCCTCAAAGAGATAGACAAATGCATCTTATGCTTTACGTGCCGGCAAGCCTGCCCCGCGTGCTACTGCACGGCCTGCTTCATCGACAGGAAGGCAGACCCCTGGCGGCAGATCGACGCTGACCGCGCCACAAAGATCGCGTTCCATCTGACCCGCGCAATGCACCTGGCCGGCCGCTGCACTGATTGCTGCGCATGCGAGAAGGTCTGTGCGTCAGGAGTAAATCTGCGATATCTCTACCGCGGTATAATCGAATTCGTAAGTGATACCTATGGCTTCACCACCGGCGTAGATCCCGATGCCCGCCCTGTAATGAACAGTTTCACGTCTGAAGACAGTGAGACAGGATTCCTTGGGAGGTGACGCGATGAAAAGAATAAAAACGACAAAAGAGGCATTCAATAAAGACCTTGCAGCCCTTTTGGATAAATTCGATGTTTTTGCCCCTTCGACAAAACAGGGAAAGCTGGATTACCTTAACATTACCGATCCTGAGGATATAACCTGGACTGACGATCTTCCGTACAAGTCGCCAAAGGAGACCGTTTTTCCTCGCGTAGAAGAGATCATGCGCTTTACAAAGGACGACGTCGTCCCCACCGCAAACGTAAAACCCGTCCTGCTGCTTGGCGCCAAGCCCTGCGATATCGAATCGTTCGATGTGTTTGACGGCGTGTTCACCTCTGAAAAAGGCCTGTATATCGACCCGTTTTACAAGGAGCGGCGCGATAAGATGCTGATCATCGGTTCAGGCTGCGCCGCCAAAAAGCCCGGGTGTTTCTGTGATGAGCGCGGTTATGACATGACGTTTTCCGACAAGTGCGACGCTTTCGTTGCGCTCGACGGCGACGACATGTACATAGATCTCATAACTGACCGCGCTGAAGGCCTGTTTTCCGGCTCCGACTGCCCGCCGCGCGAGGTAAATAAAGCTCCAGAGACTACCTTGAAGATCGACGCTCATGAAAATGATATCTTCACTACCATGCCGTGGGAAGACTGGGCGATGAGCTGCATCGGCTGCGGGACCTGCACCTACGTATGTCCCACCTGCCACTGTTTCGACATTCGCGACGCGGACGATAAAGGAGAAGTCACGCGCTGCCGTTTGTGGGACAGCTGTATGTATTCGAATTTTACGCTCCACGCCGGCGGCACGAACCCCCGCACGACACAGGCTGCCAGATACCGCCAGCGGGTAATGCACAAGTATGTGTACCTGAGGGACAATATCGGGATAACCGCTTGCACGGGCTGCGGCCGCTGCATCCGCTTGTGCCCCGGAGGGATCAATATTCACGACACAGTTAAAGACATTATGGGGAGGACGGGAAAGAAATGAGTATGAATCCCTATCTGCCGATCCCGGCCCGTATCGAAGAGATCATTCAGGAGACAACATCGGACTCCCAGGACGTCAAAACATACAGGCTCAAACCCAAGACCGTCATTGATTTCATGCCCGGACAGTTTGTCGAGTGTTCGGTCCCGGGGGTAGGCGAGTCCACGTTCGGCTTCGCTTCAAACCCGCTCGTAAAAGACGGCATCGAGCTGACCATCAAGAGGACCGGCCGCGTTACGCAGGCGATACATATGCTCAGCGCCGGCGACACTCTCTGGATCAGAGGCCCGTTCGGCAACGGTTTCCCGGTTGATTTCTTTGAAGGACACGACCTGTTCTTCGTTGTGGGCGGGCTCGGCCTGGCCCCGCTTCGCCCGCTGATCGAGTATGTTCTTGACAAGAACAACAGGGACAAATACGGGAAGATAAACATGATGATCGCCGCACGCACGCCGAAAGACTTTATTTTCACTTACGACTACGATCGGTGGGCCTCCTGCCGGGACGTGCACATCTACCAGACGATCGACGCCGCCGTACCCGGTTGGGACAAGTTCGTCGGCTTTCCGAATAACCTGATCAAGGACATCGAGTTTGACGGTCAGAACACAATCGGTCTGATCTGCGGTCCTCCGATCATGATAAAACTGAATGCTGCCGCGTTCAAATCGCTGGGTATCGCCACAGATCGCATTTATACGACGCTTGAGATGAGGATGACCTGCGGCCTCGGCAAGTGCGGAAAGTGTAATATCGGGCATCGCTACGTGTGTCTCGACGGTCCCGTCTTCAGCATGAAGGAACTTGACGAGATGCCCGGAGAGTATTAATAAAAAAGGAATTAGGAATGGAAAGAATACCGTTTGACAGGGATACCGAACTGAAGGTAACAGGCGAATACGCCGTCGCCGGTTTCAACAGCAGACCCGGCACCCCCATCCCGAAGATAAATACGCCCATGACGCCCAAAGAGCACTATCTGCGTTTGATGCGCGGAGAGAAACCTCTTTGGCTGCCGACCGGCTACGATTTTGTCAACATTTCGCCCAGCTGTATTCCGGATAACGTTGCGCGCGCATTTATCATGGAACTGACACCTTTCCCCATCGAGAAGGTCGGCGGGCCCGATTTCTTCGGAGTCGAATGGGAGTACGTACCGAAAGCCGGCGGCTCAATGGTGCGTGCCGGTAAGCCCAAGGTGCCGGACATCTGCAGCTGGGAGGAGTATATCACTTTCCCGGACCTCAAAAAGATCGACTGGGCGCAAAGCGCAAAGCAGAACTCGGCTCTTATCGACGGAGAGCGCGTCGTATGCATGACGATCCTCAACGGTCTTTTCGAGCGTTTGATATCGTTCATGGATTTTTCCGAAGCGGCTGTCGCACTCATCGACGATGAGCAAAAAGACGCGGTCCACAGGCTGTTCTCGCGGCTCTGTGACTTCTACGAAGAGGAGATCGCGATTTTCAAGAAGTATTACAACATCGACCAGTTTTGCCTCCACGACGACTGGGGCAGCCAGCGGGCACCGTTCTTCTCTCCGGATACAGTGCGAGAGATGCTTTTGCCCTACGTGAAACGGCTTGTCGACTTCACCCACAGTCAGGGCCTGATCTTCGAACTCCACTCCTGCGGAAAAAACGAGATCCTCACGCCCGTAATGATCGAGGCCGGGGTCGACGTATGGAAGCCGCAGCCGATGAACGACATCAAGTATCTTTGTAAAGAATACGGCGACAAGATCCGTATAGGCATCTCGCCTGACGGCCTTGACCCTTACAACATGCCCACCGAACCCGCGCAATTCATTGCGATTGCCGAAGCGTACGTCGAAAAATGCAGAGGATATGTCGGCGTCGGCTGCTCGAGCTATATCGGCAGGGAATTCTTCGAAACCGTATATACACTCACCCGCGAGGAATACTGCAATCTGTAGCGCTTAAAGCAAGATTCCGGACTAAGGACCGCAACTTCCAGAATGCCTGATTGTACAAGCAGACACGAAAATAACCAAAAGAAAAGGAGTATCATTATGATCATTATCGGCGAAAAAATTAACGGATCGATCCCTTCTGTCGGAAAGGCGATCGCGGAACGCGACGAGGCTTTTATTAAAGATCTGGCGATCCGCCAGTCGGAAGCCAACGCCAATTACATCGACGTGTGCGCCTCAGTTGAAGGTGCCCGGGAGATGGAGACTATGGAGTGGCTTATCGGTCTTGTTCAGAGCGTCACCGACACCCCGATCTGCATCGACAGCCCCAATTCACAGGTCTGCGTTGACTGCATTAAGTTCTGCAATAAACCCGGCCTTATTAACTCGGTATCCATGGAAGGGAAGAAGGTAGACATCGTCTTCCCGGTCATCGCCGACACCGATTGGGGTGTAATAGCCCTTCTGTGCGACGACTCCGGAATCCCCAGCAACGTTGCAAAGCGCCTCCAGGTTGCCGACCGCATTATGGCCCTGGCAAAAGAATACGGAATCGCGAATAACCGCGTCTACATCGACCCCCTGGTCACAGCCCTCTCCACGAACGAGGAGAGCCTGAGCCTCTTCGTAGAATGCACCAAAGAGCTGCTTGAAAAGTACCCCGGCCTTCACATCACGAGCGGCCTTTCAAACATATCGTTCGGGCTGCCCGCAAGAAAACTCATCAACATTGCGTTTATGACGCTCGCTATGAACGCCGGTATGGATTCCGCGATTGTAGACCCCACTAACCGTGATATGCTCGGCAACATCTACGCCACCGAAGCCCTTTTGCAGATAGATGAGTTCTGCCTCGAGTATATAAACGCCTTCAGAGACGGACTTATCGGACCCGTCAAGAAGTAGTTACAGATATCACCGCTTATTCTGGTTAAAGAAAGGATTATCAGAGAATGGGATACAAGTCGGATATTGAAATTGCCCAGGAGACTAAACTTCAGCACATTTCCGAGGTTGCCAGGACAGCCGGCATCGATGAGAAATATCTCGAGTATTACGGAAACAATAAAGCGAAAGTCAGCCTTGATCTCATGAAGGATATGCAGGATAAGCCGAACGGAAAGCTCATCCTTGTAACGGCCATCACCCCGACACCGGCCGGAGAAGGCAAGACGACAACGACCGTCGGCCTCGGCGACGCCCTTCGCCACATCGGCAAAAAGTCCATGATAGCGCTCCGCGAGCCTTCTCTCGGCCCCGTTTTCGGCGTAAAAGGCGGAGCCGCCGGCGGCGGTTATGCCCAGGTCGTGCCGATGGAGGACATAAACCTGCATTTCACGGGGGACCTTCACGCTATCGGCGCCGCGAACAACCTTCTTGCGGCAATGCTTGACAACCATATCTATCAGGGCAATAAGCTCAACATCGACCCGCGCAGGATCACGTGGCACAGAGCCGTCGACATGAACGACAGGCAGCTGCGCTTCATGGTGAACGGTATAAACGGCAGGACAAACGGCGTTCCCCGCGAGGATAGTTTTGATATAACGGTCGCCTCCGAGATCATGGCCGTTCTCTGCCTCTCCTCCGGCATTACCGACCTCAAAGAGCGTATTGCCCGCATAGTCGTCGGCTATACGTATGATGAAAAGCCTGTCACCGCCGGTGATCTGAAAGCACAGGGCGCTCTTACGGCTCTGCTTAAAGACGCTCTTAAGCCGAACCTGGTTCAGACCCTCGAGCACACTCCTGCTTTCGTGCACGGCGGACCTTTCGCGAACATCGCACACGGATGCAACTCCGTTCTCGCCACGAAATGCGCTCTGAAACTCTCCGATTACCTCGTAACGGAAGCCGGATTCGGAGCGGACCTCGGCGCGGAGAAATTCTTCGATATCAAATGCCGCATAGCGGGCCTCAAACCGGACGCAACAGTTATCGTCGCTTCCGTTCGTGCGCTCAAGCACCACGGCGGCGTCGCAAAAGCGAATCTGGGTACCGAAAATCTCGAGGCTCTCGAAAAGGGTCTTCCGAACCTTCTTCAGCATATTTCGAATGTCACGACCGTTTTCAAAGTTCCCGCAGTCGTCGCAATAAACCGCTTCCCGACGGATACAGAAGCGGAACTCAAGCTTATTGAGGATAAATGTAAGGAGCTCGGCGTAAACGTCGCGCTTTCCGAAGTCTGGGGAAAAGGCGGAGCCGGCGGAGTTGAACTGGCCAAAGAGGTAGTAAGGCTTTGCGAACAACCGAACGATTTCTCCTTTGCGTATGACGTCAACACCAGCATTATGGAAAAACTGGAAGCTATCAGCAAGAAGATTTATCACGCCGACTCGGTAGGGCTCGTCGGCACCGCTCCGAAGCAGCTTCAGCAGCTTGAGGATTACGGTTTCGGCAATCTCCCGATCTGCATGGCCAAGACGCAGTACAGCTTCTCCGACAATGCTGCCCTGCTCGGAACACCGAAGAATTTCAAGATCACTGTCCGCAATCTGAAAGTCTCCGCCGGTGCCGGCTTTATAGTCGCACTCACCGGTGAAGTCATGACAATGCCCGGTCTGCCGAAAGTTCCTGCCGCCGAATCCATTGACGTGGACGAGAACGGCAAGATATCCGGCCTGTTTTAATCACTATGAGTTTTCGGGAAAAAAGGATCGAGGAGTTCTTGGACGCGCTTGCGTCCAAGGCTCCTGTCCCCGGCGGCGGAGGAGCTTCGGCACTCCTGAGCGCCATCGGCGCCGCTCTGGGGCAAATGGTGTGCAATCTGACTGTCGGCAAGAAAAAATACGCGGCTGTCGAGCCCGATATTCTTGCACTGCGCGAAAAGCTCGAAGTTATGATGCACGAGTTTGAGCAAATGATGGATGAGGACGCAGTAGCTTTCGAGCCGCTCTCAAAAGCCTACGGTCTGCCCAGGGACACGCAGGAACAGATCGAAGAGCGCGCAAAGATAATGGAAGCTGCGCTGAAGACCGCCTGCAGTGTACCGCTCAAAATTATGGAGAGGACTTCCGAAGCACTTGATCTGCTCGCGGAGCTGGCCGAAAAGGGGAGCGCTCTCGCTATAAGTGACGTCGGTGTCGCTGCCGTGGCGGCCAAAGCTGCTCTTCAGGGAGCAAGTTTGAACGTGTATATCAACACCGATCTCATGGCTGACAAAGCTGCCGCAGCAGCCTATGAGTCTGCCGCGGACTCAATGATGGCGAAGTATAACAAAGTTGCCGATGATATCTTTACGCTCGTGATTAATCGGGTCAGAAAGGTTGATTAGAGATGGCTGAATTGCTCAAGGGCGCGCCTGTCACTGCCGCACTTAACGAGAAACTGCAGGGAGAAGTTGCGGAGCTGGGCAAACTTGGCGTCCTGCCCGGACTCGCGATACTTCGTGTCGGCGAAAGGGAAGATGACCTTGCATATGAGCGCGGAGCACTCAAGCGCTGCAACACCATAGGGATCGCTGTCAAGCAGGTCGTTTTGCCGGCCGATGTGGCCCAGGACGAATTGCTCAAAGTTGTTAATGACCTCAACGAGGACAAATCCGTTCACGGTGTCCTGATTTTCCAGCCGCTGCCCAAACACCTGGACGCGGAAGCCGTCAGGGCTGCTTTAAAGCCTGAAAAGGATGTGGACGGCATCACGGACGGTTCTATGGCCGGCGTCTTTTCGGGCCGCCCGATCGGATATCCTCCCTGTACGGCAAAAGCCTGTATGGAAATACTTGATTTCTATGGTATTGACCTCACAGGCAAACGGGTCACTGTTATCGGAAGAAGTCTTGTCATCGGGAAACCGGTCGCAATGATGCTTCTGCAGAAAAACGCGACGGTCACGATGTGCCACACCAAAACCGCGGATCTTCCCGGAGAGTGCGCGAAGGCTGAAGTGCTCGTTGTAGCGGCAGGAAAAGCGGGAGTGGTAAACGCCTCATACGTGCGCGAGGGCCAGGTCGTGATCGACGTGGGAATAAACGTTGACAATGACGGAAAACTGTGCGGCGACGTGGATTTCGCAAGCGTGGAACCGATCGTCAAAGCCATAACGCCCGTACCTGCCGGTGTGGGCACGGTGACGACGTCCGTTCTTGCGCAGCATGTTATCGAAGCTGCCCGGCGCAGCCTGAAAGCCCGGAACAGCTGACTTGGAGGAGATCTTATGAATCTGTTCACTCCTGCGGAGATCGTATCAAACTACATAGGCACCGGTGAGTCGAAAGTAAACAACAAAGTATCAAAGATGTTTGTTCTTGCGATTCTGTCCGGATTGTTTATCGGATTCGGTGCCGCAGCATCCTCTACGGCCGCACACAATATCGCTAACGTGGGTCTTGCCAGACTCATATCCGGCGCCGTTTTCCCCGTCGGGCTCATTATGGTAGTGTTGCTGGGCGCCGAGCTTTTTACCGGCAATATGCTCATTTCGATATCGGTTTGCTGCAGACGCATCAAACTGATCAGGATGATCCGCTGCCTGGCGATCGTCTATGTCGGAAATTTCGTAGGTTCGGTCGTGCTCGCTCTTATCGTAGCCTATTCCGGACAGCTTAACTACTCGGCAAACGGCCTGGCTGTCTACGCCATGTCTATAGCTAACACAAAATGCTCGCTTTCTTTTGTTTCGGCCTTGCTTTCCGGCATCGCATGCAATATACTTGTCTGCGGAGCTGTCTTGATGTGTATAGCCTCAAAAGATGTCGTAGGCAAAGTGTTCGCAGCGTTTTTCCCGATCATGGCGTTTATCACCTCGGGGTTTGAGCACAGTGTAGCCAATATGTACTATATAACGCTGGGGCTCTTTGCAAAGACTATCCCGCAATATGCCGACGCTGCCGCCGCCGCCGGAAAAGACCTGTCTGCTCTGACGTTCGGCAATATGCTTTTGAAGAACCTTCTGCCTGTGACGATCGGCAATATTATCGGCGGGCTGATCATCGCGCTGCTGCTCTGGTACGGGTTTTCAAAAAAAGCAGAAAAGGCCGCAGCTAATTGTAAAAGCTGATAGATCGTATCCTTAAAAAAATCTGAGTAGAAACTGCGCATTAAGTGCTGACGGATGGGAAGTCGCCGTCAGACGAAAAGCTCCGGCTTGTGATGCAGTTTCGCTTCCGCTGAGATATTGGAGCAGGTTCGACGCCTCCTTCCGTGTTTATGCGGAGGGGGGCGTCTGTCCATATTTGAGTGGGAATCTTCAATTCGGCATTCAGCCGTTTCTTGTTAGGTGATAGACATATGACATTCGAGGAAGCCGTTTCTTATCTTGACGGCACACAAAAGTTCGGGTGGAAGCCCGGTCTTGAAACGATCACGCTCCTTATGCGTGAACTGGGCGACCCGCAGAACCGGCTTCAGTACGTCCACGTTGCCGGAACGAACGGAAAAGGCTCGACCTCCGCCTTCATCAGCTCGATACTGCGCCGCGCCGGGTATAAGACCGGACTATATATATCTCCGCATATACAGCGCTTTAATGAACGAATCAGCTGCTGCGGGGAGGAGATAACTAATGATGAGGTCGCACAGTATACGGACACCGTAAAAAGAGCTGCCGAGGCGATCGTTAAAAAAGGCGCGCAGCACCCGACGGAATTCGAACTCATCACAGCGATCGGCTTCTTGTTTTTTGCAAACAAGGGATGCGACATCGTGGTGCTGGAAGTCGGTCTCGGAGGCAGGCTCGACGCGACCAACGTTATTAAGGCTCCCCTGGCCGCGGTAATAACGAACATCGGACTGGATCATACCGATTATCTGGGAGACACTCTGGAGAAGATCGCCTTTGAGAAGGCGGGCATTATCAAACGGGGCTGCGACGTAATTCTCTATCACCAGAATGAAGCGGTCGAGCGTATTATCGCGGCTGTCTGCGAAGAGAGGCAGGCGTCATTCACTGTCGCGGACGCGTCGGGGGCGGTGGTAGTTTCGGCCGGAGCCAGCGGGACAATATTCGATTACGGTAACCTCAAAGGGTTGAAGCTTTCTCTCGCCGGCCTTTTCCAGATACAAAACGCAGTTACCGCTCTTACAGCGGCGGAAAAGCTTCGGGAACGCGGCTTCGTAATTCCGGAGAGCGCCTGCCGCGAAGGATTGGCCGGAGCAGTCAATATCGGAAGATTTGAGCTGATGCGAAGCGAACCTGCCGTGATCATCGACGGCGCTCATAACCCCCAGGGTGTGGCCGCACTAGCGGGAACTCTAAGAGAGATATTCCCTTCAAAGAAATTTCGGTTTATTATCGGTATGCTCTCTGATAAGGATTACCGCACGTCGCTCCTGGAGGTCGCGCCGCTGGCCAAACATTTTGCTGCGATCGCACCGCCGGGCAGCAGAGCGCTGTCATCTGAAAAACTTGCCGGGGAGATCAGGGCTCTGACCGGGATCGAAGTCGTGTCATACGGATCGCCGGCAGATGCTGTCGCCGGGGAGATCTCGGTCGCGGACCCGGACGACGTCATATGTGTTTTCGGATCGCTGTATCAGATCGGTGAAATAAGAGAGTTTTTCGGTAAATAAAGAAGTGGGTGAATTATGAAGACAGAACGCACAAAAATGATAATAAGCATCGCGATCATGGTGGCGTGCCAGGTCGTGCTGGAACGGGTCCTTGCTATCAACACAATGGTCGTGAAGATCGGATTCGGTTTTGTCCCCCTGGTCATCGTCGCTATACTGTACGGCCCCTGGTGGGCGGCTGTCGCCGGAGCGCTTGCCGATATTATCGGCACGTTTGCCGTACCCATCGGCCCGTATTTCCCCGGTTTTACCGTCACCGCGTTCCTGGCGGGCATGATCTACGGACTGTATTTAAAAAACCTTGATAAGATCGATATGAAAAAGGCAATAATACGAAGCATCCTGGCGGCTGTCACAGTCTCTGTCGTAATTTCTCTCGTTCTCAATACTGCGATGATCGCCATAGTATTCAATTACGGTGTTATGGTGCTCCTCCCGTCCCGCGCGATCCAGGCCGGCGAAATGATAGTGGTGCAGTCCATTCTGATCCCGCTGTTTTGCCGCAATATATGCCGTATGTTAAGAACAAAAGGTGGCAAAAAAAGAAATGTTTTTCACAGCCATACGTAAAAAACATCTTGTGCCGGTTCTCCTTGCAGCGGTTTTTGTTTCGGCATTTTCGGGTTGCTCGGCCTCTGAAAATGACGGAAACGTTCGGCCTCCTCCTTCGCAGGTCTCGAGCGCTCAACCGACGCCGGAGATCCCGCCGGAGACATCTGTTTCTCCGAGCCCTCCCGCAGAGTCCTCTCCCGTCGAATCCGAGCCTGCGGCAACGCCCGAGGCAACAATGCCGCCCGAACTCACTCTTGAGGAGAAGATCCTGTCTGAAATGACGCTTGAAGATAAAGTCGGCCAGATGATCCTTGCGGACTGTCCCTCTTATGATGCGGAAGAAATCGTGCGGGAATACGCTCCGGGCGGTTATTTGATGTTCGCAACGTTTTTTCGCGATCTGTCGCCCGATGAGGCTAAAAAAAAGATAGCCGACATTCAGTCGGCGTCCGCGATCCCCATGTTCATAGCAGTGGATGAGGAGGGGGGCACGGTCAATCGCGTCAGCTTGTTTCCTCAGTATCGCGCAGCCGCGTTCCAGTCACCCAGAACCCTTTTTTCTACGGGCGGCTTTGAGCTCATCGAGAGCGACGCCGTGGAAAAATCGCGCCTTCTCCTGTCCCTGGGGATCAATCTGAATCTGTCCCCCGTATGCGACATCTCCGGCGAAGCAAACGATTTCATTTATAAAAGGGCCATGAGCGGCGATCCCGACGAGGTCGCGTCGTTTGCGGAACTTGTCGTGACAGTGATGCGCGAACAGGGCATCGGCAGCGCGCTCAAGCATTTTCCCGGGTACGGCAACAACGGCGACACTCATACTCAGACGGTACATGACAAAAGAGAATACGGCACTTTTCTGGAAAGAGATTTTCTGCCGTTCATTGCGGGTATAAACGCCGGTGCGAACTGCGTCTTGGTCAGCCATAATATCGTTGAATGTATGGATCCCGAATACCCTGCCTCGCTTTCGACAAAAGTCAATCGGATCCTTCGCGACTACATCGGCTTTGACGGTGTGGTGATGACAGATTCTCTTTCTATGGATGCCGTTGCGCCGTATTCTGAGGATACCCATGTCGCTGTTCTTGCTATCGAAGCAGGGAACGACCTCATCTGCTGCTCGGATATCACAGATGTGATCCCGGCAGTACTTGACGCGGTAATGAGCGGACGCATCCCGGAGGACCGGATAGACGCCTCTGTTTTGCGCATTCTGAGAATGAAGATGGAACTGGGACTCATTGACAATATCGAGTCCTAAATACCGGTATATAAACGTGCCCGACATGATTTGAGACATGTCGGGCACGTGTTTATCTCCGTGATCCGCTATATGGAACTGAGCAGATGCTTCATGGAATAGAGCCCGCACTCTTTGCGTGAGGCGATGAACTTTACTGCTTTGATCGCTCCCGCCGCGAATATTTCCCGGGAAGCCGCGTGGTGATGAAGCTCCAGCACCTCATCGGCACCTGCAAATATGACCTCGTGGTCACCAATAATACTTCCGCCGCGGACCGATGAAATACCGATCTCCGAGCGCTTGCGCGCCTGAGCGGCGCTGTGTCTGTCATATACGTACTCACCTATATCGCTTCGCGAATCCGACGCCGCTTTTGCGAGCATCAGAGCGGTTCCGCTCGGCGCGTCTGTTTTCTTGTTGTGGTGCCGCTCAACGATCTCAATATCAAAGCCCGACCCAAGAACGGCCGCCGCCCTGCGCACCAGCTCCACAAGAAGATTTACCCCCAGCGACAGGTTTCCGGTCTGGAAAACCGGGATCTTTTCTGAGGCCCGCTCGACCTGATACTGCTGCCCGGCGTTATAACCCGTTGTAGCAAGAACCAGCGGGATCCCGCGTCGGACGGCGTACGGCAAAAGAGAATCGAGAGCAGCGGGGGATGAAAAATCAATGATAGCGTCAGCTGCGCCCTGATACTCCATCGGATCTGCGTAAACAGGGAAGTAAGAATACTTTACAGCGTTTATGTCAAACCCTGCCGCTATCTCGAGGTCCGGGTCGTCCTGCGTCATTGCCGTGACCGCGCGGCCCATCCGGCCATTGCATCCGGAGATCACTATCTTCAGCATGGGAGCCCTCCCTATTTCAAAAGGCCGTATTCCCGCAGGACCGCAGTGAGCGTCTCAAGATTCTTTTCGCTCATTTCGCAGAGCGGCATCCGGAGTTCCCCAACGTCGAAGCCCATAAGGTTCATTGCCGTTTTGATAGGGATAGGGTTGACCTCGATAAACAGCGCTTTGATCAATTTCATCAAACCGATCTGCATTTTCGCGGCAGCGGGGAAATCGTTGTTCAGAGCCAGGGCGCACATCTTTGCGGACTCGGCAGGCAGGATATTCGCTACAACGGAGATGACCCCTTTTCCGCCCAGAGACATTATTGCCACGGTATCTTCGTCGTTTCCCGACCAGAAATTGAACTCGTCTCCGCACAACGAAAGTGTCTCGGCGACAAGGCCGATATTTCCCGACGCCTCTTTCGTCCCGTTGATCAAAGGATGTTTTGAAAGCTCCGCATACGTCTCGGCCGTTATGGCGAGACCTGTACGAGAAGGCACGTTATAAAGGATAATAGGAATATCCACCCGGTCTGCTACGTGCAGGTAGTGCTTTATCAGGCCGCGCTGTGTCGTTTTGTTATAATAAGGCGTAACCATTAAAAGCCCGTCCGCACCCATAGACTGAGCGGTCCTGCACATGTGCACTGCATGAACAGTGTCGTTGCTGCCGGTGCCTGCGATGATTTTGATGCGTCCCGCCGCTTTGGAAACACAGAAACCGACGGCCTCAAGGTGTTCTTCTGTCGTTTGCGTGGGCGATTCGCCCGTCGTAGCGCAGACTACGATGGCGTCAGAGCCGTTTTTGATGTGGTACTCGATCAACTCGCCAAACTTTTCATAATCGATCTTGTAGTTACGGAACGGTGTGACCAGCGCCACCGCTGAGCCGGTAAAAACAGGTTCTTTCAATTCAATCCCTCTTAACGATAAAATTCTCGGCACAAAGAAGCTCAGCCAGTTCGACTCCGCCGCCGGCCGCACCCCGCAGCGTGTTGTGCGACAGGCAGACAAATTTGTAATCGTACTGGGAGTCCTCGCGCAAACGCCCGATCGAAATTGTCATCCCTTTTCCGAGATCCCTGTCAAGCCTGGTTTGAGGCCTGTCGGGTTCTGTAAAATACTTCAGAAACATGGCGGGAGCGGAAGGCAGCCCGAGCTTTCGGGGAACGCCGACAAAGCTGTTCCAGCGATCGATGATCTCTTCCTTTGAAGGTTTGTTCCTGAAAGTGACAAAAGCCGCGGCCATATGTCCGTCAGACACGGGGACCCTGATGCATTGGGAGGTGATCGAAATATTCGCGGCGTTTACGATCCTGTCTCCTTCGACCTTGCCCCATAGCTTCAGCGGTTCGATCTCTGATTTTTCCTCTTCGCCGCCGATGTACGGTATTACGTTATCGACCATTTCGGGCCAGGTTGCGAACGTTTTTCCCGCTCCGGAGATCGCCTGATATGTACATACAAGGAGCTTCTGAGGTCCGAAATCCATCAAAGGATGGATAGCCGGAACGTAACTCTGAAGTGAACAGTTTGATTTGACGGCGATGAATCCCCTTGCCGTACCCAGACGTTTTCGCTGGGCCGGGATGATCTGCGCGTGCTCGGGATTCAGTTCGGGAACGATCATGGGTACGTCGGCCGTCATGCGGTGCGCGCTGTTGTTGGATATCACGGGGCACTCCAGTTTCGCATACCGCTCCTCCAGAGCCCTGATCTCCTCTTTTTTCATATCGACCGCCGAAAAAACAAAATCAACGCTCTCCGCGATCTTCCCGGCGTCCTCCTGCGCGTCCATAACAGTGAGATCCTTCACCTTGTCAGGTATCGCCGAAGGCATGACCCAGCGGTTTCCGACCGCCTCTCCGTAGGTCTTTCCCGCGGAACGCGAACTCGCGGCAACGACAGCAAGTTCAAACCACGGGTGGTCCGCAATAATGCTTACAAATCGCTGACCGACCATCCCCGTAGCCCCGATAACTCCCGCGCGATATTTTTCTGACACTTAAAACACCCTCTTGTAGTCGATTCGCACGCCCGCGGCAGGCGCACAATTTGTAATTTGACTTGCTATATTGTTGGTTTCTGGTATAATATCGATGCATTATGTAATCTTAGGGTTCAAACTCAGACGAAAATTGTTTATTTCAGTATCTTAACATATCTCCCTTTTGTAGTCAACAAGTATGCGCAGGCTTATAAAACGAAAGGAAACATATGAAAAAACATATCTTGCACAGGCTCCTTTGCTACATTATATCGGCCGTTGTTATCATTATATGCATCCCGCCGCAAACGTCGCACGCGGTATCCAACCCTCTGCTGCGCGTCGGCCTGTATTACGGAACAAGCGCTTTGCCTACCGCCAACCTCGCCAACGAAAAGGGCAGCGGATTTTCGTACGGTTTTTTTGACTCGGCCGATAACTTTATCGAGGTCGGCAACACATGGCGGGAAAAGATCACGATCGCCAAGGACAAGACACTTTTTCTCGCGGACGGGGTTTACTGTGACACCAAGCCTTCTACATACCAGTCCCAGATAGGGGCTTACCATATCCAGCTGCCTAACAGATATTCAAGCTTCAGCGAAGCTCTCTCGGTCGCCTCGTCATACGACGAGTCGGGCGGCGTACCTTTCGCTTTCCCGGCCTATGTCAACGGAAGTTATTGCGTGCGTCTTGACCACTTCTCAAGCGCGCAGAACGCGAGCGCGGCGCTGTCGTCCTATCCCGTCGGATCCTCGGTCGTGGGTGAGAGCACATCCTGCTACAGCGTCATTGCTACCGGCTCAGGGAAGATCGTGTTTGAGTTTGACGCGGGGCAGTCAACTTTTCTCGCCGTCAAACCGATAACGATGCCCGGCGAGAAAGCCTCGACCTGGTTTAAGGGGTACCAGTATCCGGGCGCTTTCGAGTACAAAAGGCTGTACGGCAATGACATAACCGTAATAAATGCCGTCTATGCAGACGACTACGTGGCGGGGGTGGTCCCCTATGAAATGAGCGCTTCCTGGCCGATCGAAGCTCTTAAAGCACAGGCGATCTGCGCGAGGACATACGCGATATCCAACCTGCGCAAACACAGTGCTTCAGGCTTCGATATATGTAATTCAACGGACTGCCAGGTGTATTACGGAGTATATACCGGAGAGTACGCGAGCAGGGTAGAGGAGGCATGCTCTGCCACTGCCGGATTGTGCGTCTACTATAACGGTGAGATCGCGAGCACATTTTATTGCTCCAGCGACGGCGGCTCTACGGAATCGGCAAAAAACGTATGGGGCAAAGAGGTACCATATCTGCAGGCGGTTCCGGACCCGTATGAAGAACTGACCTATGCAAATAAAGGCATCTGGTCTGTTACATACACCTGCAGCGAACTGACCTGGCTGCTTCAGAACAAAGGCTACACCTGCTCCGATATCGTCGACTGCTATGTGAAAACGCGCACACCGGCCGGAAACGTGTATGAGGTCGTTATGGTCGATAAAAACGGCAGGGAATTCTCCTTTACGGGTGAGAAAGCGCGGTCGATTTTTTACAGCGCCACACTAGGCAAGTCTGCCAACAGTATCCGCTACGAGATAACAAGCGACGGTGCTGGGGCCCGGACTACCGAGATCTACATACAGGACAGCGCCGGTTCTCAAAAAGGCGAGAGCAAGTTCTACGTTATCGGCTCGGGAGGCGCGGTATCTGCATATGAAGGCGGCAGCGTAAACGTAATAACCTCTTCAGGAACACACTCAATAACCGGAGCGGGCGGCTCATCATCAGGGACCGGGACAAAAGCGACGTACTTCACGTTAAACGGCACCGGTTGGGGGCATAATGTGGGCATGAGCCAGCGGGGGGCAAAAGGTATGGCTGAGAGGGGTTTTTCATACTCTGAGATCATCGGGTATTACTTTACCGGAGTGTATATCGCTTGAAGACTAAAGATTTTTCATACGATCTGCCGTATGACCTTATAGCTCAGTCTCCGCTCGACCGCAGGGATGCATCAAGGCTCATGCTTCTTGACCGGAAGACAGGCGCCGTATCACACCGAATTTTTACGGACTTACCCGGCTTTTTAAAGCCGGGTGACGCTATAGTGCTGAATGATTCCCGCGTTCTTCCGGCGAGACTGCTCGGAAGGAGAACCGATACTGGCGGCGCGGTTGAGGTCCTGCTTCTCAGGGACCTCGGGGGCGGGGAGTGGGAGTGTCTTACCCGTCCCGGCAAAAAGACGCTCCCCGGCGCAAATCTTGAATTCGGAGCCGGAGAACTGCACGCCGTCGTTCTTCGTGAGCAGGATGGCGGGAACAGGATCATACGTTTCGAATACGCCGGCATCTTTCTTGAAGTAATCGAGCGTCTCGGCCGCATGCCTGTTCCTCCGTATATTAAGGCCGAGCTTCAGGATCCCGAGCGTTACCAGACAGTGTATTCACGGGAGACAGGCTCTGTTGCCGCACCTACGGCAGGGCTGCATTTTACAAAAGAGCTTCTTTCGATTATAGAAGAGAGGGGCGTTCATATCTGTCCCATAACTCTTCACGTGGGACTCGGAACGTTCCGGCCCGTAAAGACAGAAGATGTGACAGATCACAAAATGCACTCGGAATACTGCCGGATCACGGAAAGCACGGCTGAGACACTGAATTCAGTGCGGCGCAGCGGAGGGCGCATAATCGCTGTCGGAACGACCTCCTGCAGAACACTCGAGTCCTATGCAGGGCAAGACGGCTTCTTCCGGCCGGCTTCGGGCTTTGTCGATATTTTTATATACCCCGGATACCGTTTCAAGGCAATAGACGGGCTACTAACAAATTTCCATTTGCCTGAAAGCACCCTGATAATGCTTGTCTCCGCTTTAGCAGGGCGTGAAAACGTTCTCAGGGCATACGCCGAAGCGGTCAAGGAGCGCTACCGCTTCTTCAGCTTCGGGGATGCGATGCTGATCTTATAGAATGAAACGAACGTTTTTCGCTGCAGTATCTGTTTGCGCCGCGTGTATTATCTTTTTTTCATCCTGCGCACCGCACGAAATGTATGAGGGCAGAACATTCACCGCCAGGCGAGAAGGTTATGTGACCACCCTTACAGCATTCGCAATGGACACGTATATGACCGTTTCTGTCAGGGGAATAGACTCTTTTGAAGCAGCCAAGGCAGCGGGTGAACTGATAGAGGAATATGACAGCCTCTTTTCTGTCAGCGGTTCAGGCAGCGATATTGCTGCGATTAACTCCGCGGCAGGGGAGCCCGTCAATATTTCAAGCGAGACTCTGCGGCAGATAACGGCTTCCATCGAAGTCTCCGGCAGGAGCGGCGGAGCTTTTGATATAACTGTCGAACCGCTGGCGGATGCGTGGGGATTCTCCGGTGGCTCCGAGTATCGTATACCTTCGGATCTTGAGATCTCTCAGCTCCTGGATAAAGTGGATTACAGCAGGATACAGATTTCCGGGAACACTCTGAGCATACCCGATGATATGAAGATATCCCTCGGCGCCACCGCAAAAGGATACACCTCAGACGCCCTTGTCGCTCTGTTTGGTTCCTATCGTGTTGACGGCGCAGTCATCTCCCTCGGAGGAAACGTTCAGACATTCGGAACAAAGAAGGACGGGTCTGAGTGGATCATTGCTATTCAGGACCCCAATGATCCCGAGAGATATACCGGTACGGTATCCGTCTCCGAAACGGCTGTCGTCACCTCGGGCAACTATCAACGGTATTTTGAAAGCGGCGGGAAGCGCTACGGCCATATTATCGACCCCGCCACCGGGTATCCGGTGCAAAACGGTCTGCTCTCAGCGACTGTCATCTGCCACAGCGGTCTGCTGAGTGATTGTCTGTCAACGGCCCTTTTCGTCCTGGGTGAGGAGGGGGCTAAATCGTATTACGAGACTTACGGCGGTTTTGATATGATACTGATAACGTCGGACGGCAGGATAATCGTAACGAGCGGAATTGCAGGCAGCTACACTCAGGAAAAAAATAGCCCCTATATTCTGGAAGTGTTTTAAAAATGAAGCTGAAGACAACCACGCTCATTTTGGTTTTCTCGCTGTTGCTCGTTTTCAGTACCGCTGCTCTGATCCTGATACGTTTTTCGGGCAAGGCCGGAGAAACAGCACAGATATACTCAGAAGGCGAACTTCTCTATGAGATAGACCTGAGCGCAGTCACTCAGCCTTATACGATCGATCTGGGCGGCAACACGGTTCTTGTCGAACCCGGTCAGATATCCATGCTCGGCGCGAACTGCCCCGACAAACTCTGCGTGCGGACAGGCGCGATCAGAAACGGATCATATCCGATCGTCTGTTTACCGAATAAGGTGCGGATCATTATCGTGAATTCCGCCAAAGACGACATAGACGCCATATCGGGCTGAATTTGTCAATGAGGTGGCATTATGCCCGGGAGAGGAATAAGAAAACTTACTGCGATGTCGATACTGTCGGCGGCTGCGCTGATACTGTTTGTTGTAGAGTCGCAGATCCCCCCTGTGGTCGCGCTCCCGGGGATCAAACTCGGACTTGCAAATATCGTGACCCTGATTGCTGTCTATTATCTCGGACGTAAAGAAGCAGGCGCCGTCCTGCTCGTTCGCGTTCTTCTTGGCGGCATATTTACCGGGCAGGCACTCGCCCTGCTGTACAGCGCGACCGGGGCCGTCCTGTGCTGGGCTGCAATGTCTCTGCTGTCCGTATTCGTCCCGGTAATACAGATGTGGGCCGTCAGCATAGTCGGTGCGATAGTCCACAACCTCGGACAGCTGACAGCGGCCATGCTCGTAATGCGCACTGCGAGCGTGCTGTGGTACGCTCCGGCTCTTATGATAGCCGCAATTTTATCGGGGGCTTTTACAGGTATCGCAGCTCAGTTCACTTTTAAGGCGCTCAGCAGAAACATCAGGGAAAAATAGCAAAACCCGCGGATATTCCGACAGCGGAGAGCTGTGCGTGTCTCTTCGCTTGTTTTTATGTAAAACATCGGTATCCCCTTTATTACAATATATAACGAATAGTTAAAAAGCGACAAATTCTCAGATTACCAGGAACAAAATCAAAGCAGAGGCGTCAATATAGATGAACGTTTTTCGTGTCTTGAAACGGCGCGAAGAAAGGAACAGACAATTTTATGGCCGGTATTATCCTCAAGAACCTGACAAAAATTTACCCCGGCGGCAATAAAGCCGTAGACGATATAAGTCTCGAGATAGCCAACGGAGAATTCGTTGTTTTTGTAGGGCCCTCAGGCTGCGGAAAATCCACGACGCTGCGCATGATCGCCGGTCTCGAGGAGTGTACTTCAGGCGATATCTTCATAGGCGGAGAGCATATGAACGGGGTCGAACCTAAGGATCGCGATGTCGCGCTAGTGTTTCAGAGTTACGCTCTCTACCGCCATATGACTGTATACGATAACCTGGCATTCACTTTGAGAATGAAAAAAGTAAACAAAAAGGAAATTGACAGCCGTGTCAGACAGATTGCTGAAATGCTTGAGATCGACCACCTGCTTTCGAGAAAACCCTCGGCCCTCTCCGGCGGTGAAAGCCAGCGCGTCGCGCTCGGACGCGCCCTGGTGCGAAAGCGCAAGGTCTATCTTTTCGACGAGCCCCTGTCAAATCTCGACGCAAAACTGCGCTCTTCGATGCGCGCAAAGCTGATCCGACTCCATGAAGAACTCGGAGCGACTTTCGTCTATGTGACGCACGACCAGACGGAAGCCATGACTATGGGCGACAGGATCGTAGTTATGAACAAGGGCCGCATTATGCAGTGCGACCCGCCCCAGAAGATATACAGTCACCCGGAAAACATGTTTACGGCAGGCTTCATCGGCACCCCTCAGATCAACTTCATCGACGGCACAATACCGCCCGACGACAGACCCGTCAAACTGGCAGTCAGACCGGAAAGCCTTCTCCTGAACTGTGAAAGTGAAGACTGTATTTACCTCGGCTCCGGCAAAGTTGAGCTTGTCGAGCTTCTTGGAGCCAATATGAACGTACATATCGATCTCGGTAAAACGAGCGTCGTACTCATCACGGAGGCAGACCCCGGAATCGCCCGCGGTGAAGTATTTCACGTCTCCGTACGGCCGGAAGACGTTCTCGTATTTGACTCGCAGACAGGGCTCGTGATGGAGGCACGTTCATATGCGGCAGTATAGACTCATTCCGCGCCGCAGTGAGGAGCGGCGGGCCAGGTATCGCTCCGCGTTGTTTCTGGCGCCGAGTGTGATCGGCGTGCTCGTATTTTTTGTCATCCCTTTCTGCGTCGTGATTTTCTACTCTTTTGTCGACAACCCTATCAACAAGGAATTCGTAGGCTTCGAGAATTTTGTCCGTCTGCTGAAAAACGCGGCGTTTAAAAAAGCGGCTATGAACACGCTTTCATTCTCCGGCACGGCGGTTCCTCTTTCGGTCATCCTGTCGTTGATGCTCGCTATGGTCCTTGAATCAAAAATACCCGGAAAGAGCAAGTTTCGCACGTTCTTTTTGAGCCCTATGATGGTTCCCGTGGCATCGATCGTCTTGATCTGGCAGGTCATTTTTCACTTTAACGGGGCCCTCAACGACTGGTTATCCGTTTTCGGCGTCGAAAAGATCGACTGGCTCAAATCAAACTACAGCCAGTACGTCATCGTTATGCTTTTCCTCTGGAAAAACCTCGGCTACAACATGATCCTGTTCATGGCGGCGCTGTCCTCCATCCCCAGGGATCAGCTGGAAGCTGCCCAGATCGACGGTGCTTCAAAAGCAACCGTTTTCTGGAGGATCAAACTGCGCTATCTGTCACCGACATTACTTTTCGTGACGATCTTTTCTCTGATAAATTCTTTTAAGGTATTCAGGGAGACCTATTTGCTTACCGGAGACTATCCTTATGAGACGCTGTATCTGCTGCAGCATTTTATGAACAACACCTTCATGTCTCTCGACTATCAAAAACTGTCTTCAGCGGCTATGATCATGTTTGTATTCATGGTGATAATCATTGGAGCGCTTTTCTTCGTTGAGTCGAAGTTCGGAAGGGATGTGGAAGAATGAGCGCCCCGACACTTGCGGCGCGCGCGGCCGGTAAAAAGCGCAGGGCAGTTATAAAGATCGCACTGTTGACAATATGGGCAGCCGTGTTCTCGGTAATCTTCCTGCTGCCGACAATCCTGACAATTACGAATTCATTTATGTCTCCCGGTGAGATCGCATCCAACTACGGTGCAATATTCGCAAAAGGAGAGGCCGGAGGGAAGGTTTTCATATCCGAGCGCGTCAATCTGAAATTCATTCCGGATATGGTGACACTCAGGCAATACATAACGGTCCTGTTCAAAAGCCCCGAGTATCTGTTTAAGTTCTGGAACTCAGTCATCCTGGTAGCCCCTATCGTACTTTTTCAGGTGGGGATCGCGGCAGTCGCGTCTTACGGTTTTTCGCGTTATCGGACAAAAACGAGGAACCTGTTGTTTTTCGCATATATCGTTTTAATGCTCATGCCATACCAGGTGACGCTTGTCCCCAACTATCTTGTCTCTCAGTTCCTGAAAACGCTGAATACAAGATGGGCGATAATCTTGCCGGGCATATTCTCCCCGTTCGCGGTGTTCATCCTGACTAAAGCAATGAGGCGCGTCCCGAAAAGCATTATTGAAGCCGCGCGGCTGGACGGCGCGAGCGAGTGGCGTGTATTCACAAGGATTTGTCTGCCCGAGTGTAAAAGCGCCATCTATTCCGTCATCATTCTGGTCTTCATCGATTATTGGAATATGGTCGAGCAGGTCCTGATTCTGATGAACGTTCCGGAAAAACAGCCGCTGTCCGTTTTTCTTTCGAAAATCAACGCGGGGGAGATCAGTCTTGCGTTCGCTGTGGCCACTATTTATATGATACCCGCGATACTGCTGTTTCTCCACGGTGAGGATTATCTGGTCGAAGGAATCACATATTCAGGCAGACTGAAAGGTTAGGTATTCGTATATGGCTGAATCAACAACGGTCGAAGTAAAGAAGAAAAGGCGAGGCTGGGTAAAGGACGCGGCTATAATATTTCTGGCTGTTATGCTCGTTCTCACATTTTTATCCAATACGATAATGAACTGGTCGCTGCCCGAGGTATCGGGGCAGTACGCCGGGTACGGCACGATATCCACCGCGATAAGAGGGACGGGCAGCGTAACCGCCAATCTTGCATACAGCGTGCAGATATCGGAGACACGCCAGATAAAGAGCGTTCTTGTCAAAGTCGGCGACATGGTGCAGGCAGGGCAGGTACTTTTTGAACTTGAAGACGCGGAGAGCGACGAGCTGCAGGCACTGATAGCAGAGCTTGAGACAATGAAGATCAATTATCAGATCAAGATCCTGCAAAACATGCCGGACGACTACGTCGACGCCATCAACGACATCAACGACATGAAAAATGACCTTGCGAAACTGAAATCAGACCGAAGCAAAGCCGTCGCCTACCAGGCGGAGTATGACAGGGCAAAAGCTTCAGAGGCGATGGCCCGGGCTCAGGTCGACGGTCTGAGCAGTCAGATCGATGACATACAAAATCAGATCGACGATATCGAGCTGGGCGTCGCCTCCCGGAATCCCACAATCTCCGCACTCGCCGCGCAGCTTAACTCGGCAAAGGCCGCTCTTGCGTCGGCGCAGAGCGAGTTGTCATACTGGCAATCCGAAGAAGCAAGGATCAGGCAGCTGATCGGAGCATTGGAGGATCCCGAATCCGATCCTGCATTAAACGACCAGCTATACATAGCGACTATGAATATCAATCAGTATCAGCAGATGGTGAACGACTATACGCTTGAAGTGAGCCGGCTGCAAAGCAGCTTTGATCAGCAGAAATCGAGTTTGACCACTTCTCTTATCGGGTATCTGAACTCTCTTAAAACAAGCAAATCCCAAGCCGACAAAGCTCTGCTCGAAGCCCAGAAAGCAGTCGAAGAAGCTTCCAGGAACCTGACCACTACCGTTGAGCAGTATGACGAGCAAATAAAGAACCTGGAGCGGCAGATCGCAAAGGCACAGACAGCCCTCGCCGAACAGCAAAAGGACGCGAGTATTCAGCAGCAAATAATACAGCTCGGCCTTGAGCAGGACAAAAAGGCGATCGAGGACAAAGAAGCGGAGATAGAACGTCTTCGGGGTCAAGGTATCGGTTCCCAGGTCACCGCCAGATACGCGGGAACCATATCCAGCGTCAACGTCGTTGCCGGCGATACGGCTTCCCCCGGCATCACTCTTGCGGGAATAGACGTGGAGGGGAAGGGCTACACGCTGAGCTTTTCCGTGACGAACGAACAGGCTAAGCAGGTCCATGTCGGCGACAAAGCTTCCGTTATTGACTATTGGTGGGGAAATGTTGACGTAACTCTCACGGCCATCAAGACTGACCGCGAAAACCCCGGGAGCAACAAAATACTCGAGTTTTCCATAACCGGTGACGTGGTGGAGGGCCAGACCCTCAATCTCGCCGTAGGCGAACGCCAGACTGCATATGATATCGTCGTGCCCAACAGCGCGATCCGTGAGGACTCTAACGGGACATTCATTCTGATCGCGAAAGCCAAGAGCACACCGCTGGGCAATCGCTATATAGCCACACGTGTCGACGTTTCCGTAATCGCAAAAGACGCTTACAACACAGCTATCGAGGCGAATTCCGAGTATGGCTACGAATACGTGATCACTACCTCCACGAAACCTCTGGAAGGGGGCATGCAGGTCAGGCTGGTGGACGCCACATGATCATTCGTAAAAAACGCGCAGTCCCGCTCATCTGCGCAATTATCTGCCTTATCATCATGGGAGGGTCGATGATCGCTGTCGCGGTGCTTTCGGGATCGCTTGAAAGCCAACGCGTTGCGCAGAGATGGAGAAACGGCGAAATGCGATATTCGCAGGTATCCGTCTTTCTCCCGGATGAAGCAGGCTTGTCCCACACAGCGACAGCGCAGTTACGGCAGAGTGTTGACAATTATCTCGCGGCGGAGTCAATCAAAGCGCCGAATCAAAATGCCCGTATCTGGATATACGCTTTCAGCGGGGAGACAACGGTATCCGTATCCAAGAACACGGAAGCCGTTCAGGCCCGCGCAATATGCACCGGCGGCGATTTCTTCACTTTTCACCCCGTCGATATGGCCAGCGGATGGTATTATTCCGACAAGGATATAATGGATGACGGCGTTATAATCGACAGGGCGCTTGCATGGAGATTATACGGCGGTTATGACCTGACCGGCTTGTCTGTACGAATAGGGGGGTACCCGTGTAAGATCGCGGGTGTATCGAATACCCCTGAAAGAAGATCGGAAAACGACTCATACGGAACCGAACCGACAGTTTACGTGCCTTTTTCTCTGATGCAAAAGATAGGGCAAGCCCCCAACGTTACCTGCTATGAAGCGGTCTTACCGGACCCGGTGGGCGGTTTTGCTCTCAAGACCATAGAAAGCGCCATCCCTTATAACGATGGCGATTTTGAGATCATCGAGAACTCCCGCCGTTTCAGCCCGAAAAGCAACTTTGCGAACATCGGCGCATACGCACGAAGGACTCAGCGTACAAACAGCGTTTTTTACCCCTGGTGGGAAAACTCCGCACGCTATCTGGAAAACTTTGCGGCATTATTTACCCTTCTTGCGGTGATAAGCGCGATATATCCCGCCGCTTTGTTAATAACACTGATTCTCAGGTTGTTCAGGCGCAGGAAAACGATTTTCAGGGCTCTGGCAAGGATGATGTCGCAATTGCTCGTCAGCAGACGGCTTAATGAAAAATAGTATAGTATTGTAAAGGGGATACATTCTGATGAAGATATTGAATTACAAAAAACTTGTCGCTTTATTGCTGGCTGCGGCAATTACGTTTTCGCTTGGCGCCTGTGTAAAACGCAGCCCCGGCGGCGACCCGGGCGGAGAGGAGAATCCCTCCACGACGGGTAATTCTCCCCCTTCGGGAGGCATTCCGGGAGCTCAGAAAGTAAAGCTTGAACACGTATACATAGCCGAGTATCTCGATTTTGAACTGCCGCAAAACGAGTATATCAACGCAATGTCCACAAGCGGCGACCTTGTGTACCTGAGCACCTATTACTATAATGAGTCTACCGACGCAGACGGCAATTACACTTATGAGTCCGGTACAAATCTCTATTCCATGAGCTTTGACGGCTCCGATTTTACCCTGATAAAGAACTTCCCTCAGACAAACGAGCAGGGTGAGAACGGACAGAGCTATAGATATTCATATATCAGCAATATAACTCCTGCTCCGGACGGGACCATCTGGTATTACCTTCAGGAGACTTACGAGGATTATTCGGATCCCGACAACTATGTCTATGAGAGCACCGGCAACCTCGTGAGGATCGATGCGCAGGGGAATGAGATGTCCAGATATGACGTTTCTTCAATGTCAGATTCGGAGTATTTTTACATCAGCCAGTTCCTGATCAAGCCAAGCGGTGAACTCGTGCTTTTCTATGATTCCGGGGTGCTCGTACTGGACAAAGACGGAGCTTTATCCTTCAAAATTAATACGGGTACCAACGGCTGGTTCGGCGGGGTCGCAATGACAGGAAACGGCGACGTCATAGGAAACTACACTTCATATGATGAGACCGCCGATATGGTGGGCATCAGCAGTTCAAAGTTTGTGCGCATCAACTTCGCAACACAGTCCCTCGACGAACTTCCAAAACCCGAAATGACCGCCTACAACTTCAGAAACGGGCCGGGCAACACGATACTTTTCTACAACAACATGGCCTTGTTCTCATACGACATAATGACGCATGAGACGAAAGAGGAACTCAACTGGATAAACTCCGATATGATCGCATACAGGATCAACAATGTAACCGCTCTTGGCGAAGGAAGATTCCTCTCCTGCGAATATACGAAATCATATGACAAGATGCGCTTCGCGATCCTTAAAAAGGCTTCCGACACAGATATCACTGAAAAATATCTGATCACTCTTGCCGCGGTCTATCCCAATGAAGATATACTCGACCTGATAGTGGCATACAATAAACAGAACCCCGATTATCGCATACAGCTCAACGACTATTCCGTTTACAACACAGAAGAGAACTGGGAAGCCGGAATGGAGCAGCTCAACATCGATATGGTTTCCGGGAAGATCCCCGATATACTTATGCTTGAAGGCCTCCCTTACAACAACTACGCGACAAAGGGCCTTCTTGCGGACCTTGGCAAGCTGATGGACGCGGACCCGGACTTCAACAGAGCGGACTATCTTGAAAACATCCTCGAGGCCACGAAAGTCAACGGAAAGATCTACAGTCTGATCCCGTCTTTCAATATAAGTACGATCTCGGCAAAAACCGAAAACGTAGGTACCGAGCCCGGTTGGACACTCACGGATCTTCAGGCACTCATGAAACGGTTCCCTGGCGCGAAGGCCTTTTCAATGATGACGCGCTCTGAGGTGCTCAATCATCTCAGCAATATGACGATGGACAGTTACGTGAACATATCCACAGGTGAGTGCAGGTTCAATACACCTGACTTCGTCGGAATGCTGGAGTTTATCAACACTTTCCCCGAAACGATAGACTGGGACTCATACTACAGCAACCTGCCCGACGATTACTGGGAGCAGGAACAGTGGCAATACAGGGACAACAGGACCCTGCTGCGTATGGAATACGTGAGCAACTTCAGCTCAATCAAAGAAGCTGAATACACATTCGGGGGAGAAGTCACTTACATCGGCTTCCCCTGCCCGGAAGGTGTGGGCTCTTCGATCATGCCTGTTTTCGAGATCGCAATATCTTCAAAGACAAAGTTCACGCCGGCGTGCTGGGAGTTCTTGAAGAGCGTGATATCGGAAGAAGCTCAAAATGAGCTCAACTACAGTTTCCCCTTAAGAGTCGATGCTCTCGAAAAGATGAAGGAGCTTGCGATGACGCAGCAGGATAACAGCGGCGGCCCCATCATATATGAAAAGGCGATAGCCATTGATGAACCCTACCCGGGCGGCGGGGACTGGTATTCAAAACCTGTCACTCAGCAGCAGGCAGATAAAGTGATGAAACTGATCATGTCTGTGGACAGCGTGATGCGCGACAACGAGGAGATCCTCAAAATCATTGAGGAGGACGCCGCGGCCTTCTTCGCGGGCCAGAAAACAGCGCAGGCAGTTGCTGACACTATTCAGAGCCGCGCTTGGATCTATGTGAGCGAAAACAGTTAAATACGGCTGAATCCGGCAACGGGGCGGCGCGGGAGATCAATTTCTCCCGCGCCGCCGGTATTATTTGCCCAAACGATCCTGCGTCTGAATCGGCTGCAACGTAAAGCAGCCGCCCGTCGTGAGATCAGTACACCCAGAAGGGAAGGAGAGAGTATCCGCCTTAACGCTTTCCCGGCTGCAATGCCTCATCTGCGGTGTCAGAGTGGATTCGAACCTTTGCCTCCGTTTCGGAAGACCTCGTTGCAAATATCCGAGGACCGATACTGCCCGAACCCGAAAACGCTGCCCCGCATTAAGCAAGGCAGCGTTGACCGCTATACAGGACGCTCGTCATTTACACGGACCGGAGATAGACCCCGCCGCTGAAGCGGCTAGATAGGTAAGCCATTCGGCGCACATCGCCGAGTGCCCGGGTGCTCAATAAATTCCAATAATCGGTCACGCGCACGAAACACGATGCAAAGATTCCGCCGCACTGCTAAAGGACTGTGTACCTGATATTCTTCTAGACAGTCTAAACGCTGCCCCGAATTAAGTGAGGCAGCGTTTCTTCGCCAAACGATCCTATTGTATTTTCACCATCATGCCTATGACACATATCAGGAAATAAGCTATCGATACGTACATCAGAACATATGCGACTGCCGCGCCGAGGAAAAACGATGCCAGAAGCATAACCGTCAGCAGTGCGAGCGTTATGTACAGCCAGATATGGCTGCCGGACGGACTCAGAAGCTTGAAAGGTTTTCCGCCGACCCTTAATGCGGTTCTCCCTGACTTTTCGATCAATGCTGCTGCGAATACGGCGGCATTTATTAAAAAGAGTACGGCATACAGGATGACCCAGGTCGCGCTCATCGGTACTAAATATCTGCTCGAATACCAGTAAAGCGCCGCGCTCAACCCGCAAAGAATGAGAGAGACAAAGCCCTCCCGGACGAAAACAGTGTGCAGAAAGTAATATATGGCCGCTATCGGCAGAATGATCGATAGGAAGCCGCTGATCTGGTAGCCGACAAAATAGAGCAGAGCGGCGCAAACGCATGCCGCCAGTCCGGAGACCGACAGGAAGGCAAACCAATAAGCTTTATCCGGATCCTGACGCCTCTTCTGCCTGTAATAAAGAAAAATGCCGGCCAGGAATACCAGTACACCAAAAACCATGAGTATTCTCAGCCCGAGCATAGTGTCGGGACCCTGAGAAGCGACACGGTTTCGCAGAAACATGATCCCCAAAGTGCCGATAAATGCAACAGAAAAAGCGGCCATAATCTTGTTTGCGATTATATCCGCCTCTTTTTGTCTTTTTGCTCCGGTATTCGACTTATTGCTGCGTGTCTTATGCCTTGTCCTGCTCATTTGCTTACCAACCTGTCTGATAATATGACACGGTTCAAGTAAATTACTTTTTCCGCCCGGGTTCAACCCGCGCAGTCCGCGGTACCCGATGAACTCCTGTAATATTATCAGAAAACAGGCCGTTTTGCAATATCAAAATAACTGCCGCCTTCAGCAACACCGTTCCGGGAATATATCAAGGATCGCTTCTGCCGGCTGTCGATCACTCGTTCGACGCAAGGGGATGCGCCTTATTATAGACCTCCTTCAGGTGCTGGCTGACGATCTGCGTATAGATACGTGTCGAGGATACGTCGGCATGACCAAGCATCTCCTGAACAGCGTGCAGGTCCGCTCCGTTTTCAAGAAGGTGTGCCGCGAAAGAATGTCTGAGAGTGTGGGGGGTGATGTCTTTTTTGATTCCCGCCATCTCTTTATAGTGCTTGATGATCTTCCAGAAACCCTGCCTGGACATCGGCTCACCGTTTATATTGACAAATAAGGTCTCCTCATCCGGCGATGCGGTCAGTCGGGGCCTGACAGTCGTTAAATAATCCGACAGTGCCTTTACAGCCCGCGGATAGAGCGGGATTATTCTTGTTTTTCCTTTGCTTGTGCAGCGGATATATGAGCCCGGCAGATTTAGCTCACTGACTTTCAGGGTCGTGAGTTCGGTAACCTGGATTCCGGTTGCGTACAGCAGTTCCAGCATAGTCCGGTCCCTGCAGCCTTTCAGATCGGACATACTCGGCTGCTCTAGCAGGAGTTCGACCTCCTTGCTTGTCAGTATCTCGGGCAATTTCCGTACTACACGGGCGGGGCACACGTTTTTTGCGGGCAAATAATCTACGACGCCCTCATCCATCAGGAAAATATAGAAGGCCTTTATGGAAGCCGCCGAACGGTTTACGGTCGCGGGAGACTTCCCGGAGGCAAGAAGGTGTTTCAGATAGTTTGATATAAAAGCCTGGTCAGCATCCGGCAGATTTACGTTTTTTTCAGCCGCGAATTCACTGAACTGTCGCACGTCCCGGAGGTATGAGCTTAATGTATTGTCAGATGAGTGCTTTACATCTCTTAAGTATTTCTCAAAACCGCGCAGATAATCCTCCAACCAAAGCTCACCTCCATTTGATAACTTTACATACAGAGCGGGAACAGCTCGGGGATAAGAAAGGTCTCAATGGCAAAAGGGAAAACAAGCATGAGCAGACCGGAAATCACGTCAATGTAGAAGGGCTTGTCATACACCGGAAAAGCATCGGGGATCCTCCCGAAGCTGAAGCACATAAGGGCACTTGAGGACCTGGAGCAGGCGCACGATATGCGAAGAAGGCAAGGTACGGCGATAATCTGCGTTGGCAGAACAGCCAGACAAGCGAACAAAAGGCCGGACCTGCCATGCCTCATAACAAGAAAAGAGATTATGTATGAAATCTGAAAAGACCGGGCTCCTACAAGAAGAGGCAGCAACAGGCCGCCAAAGGTCATGTATCCGCATAACAATATCAAGCAGGGAAACACGTACGTGCGAAAAAGAACATCGTAGACGTCAGGCTTTGGCGCTCGTCCCGATACGGCATTGTAAAAATACTCTTCAAGTATTGCGGTTCCGGTCAAAGCGAGATCGATCTTACCCGCAGCGACGCATCCGAGTATGATGCCGACAACAAAAAAAATGGTCAGCTTGATATATATCTGAAGATCCCGCGCATTTATTTTGCGCGTCGCACCTTTTCTGATACGTGTCACTGCCTTCACCTCAGTAGAGGATATGCGGCAGTTGTCCGAAATAGTATTGCTAAATAGTGATAACCCAGCCAAAGATTAACATAACAAATGTATTGTTACTATAAATTATGTCGTGGAAAAATGCAAGGATAATCTGAAAAAATCCCGAATAAATCTCATTATTCGATGTAATTATGTAAAGAACATTACGTAAACCAAGTAAACCGGGACAATACAAACGGTATATCCCAACAAGATGTGGTATTCAGTGCGGCTCGGGGCACTAAATACGCGGCCGTCCCGTCCTTGATGCGCGGAAACAGCCAAAACACACGAAATACAGACAGTATAACGGTGCACCGGGGCTAATTTGCTGAATTCCGGCCGCCGCTGCCCAGCAGATAAGCCATCAGCAGCAGACACAACCAGGGCACAGAGAACAAGACGACATTATATGCGGTTATGTGCAGCTTATATGCACCCGCAAAGACATACAACGTTTCGGATATGCCGGGCATGAATACTTTAGCCGCAGCTCCCGCAGCTGCGGCCGATATGCCGGCTTGCAGTATCTTCCCCGTAAAGTAGCGGCGCATTTGCAGTTTTCGCCCGGCAGTGATCGACAGTGTCTGGAAATGGACAGACAGACCTCCCCAGCCGATCAGAAAAGCGGCGCAGGAGAAAGCTGCCGTTCCTCTGTCGCTTGAAAGCGAGAGCACGCCGTTTGTCAGTTCGAAAACACCGCTCAGCAGCGAACGATATATCGTATCCCGCGAAATCGAGTACAGGCCGACCCACCGCGGCAGAAGCAAAATAACGTTGAACAGTATCACGAAGGCGCAGATGTTTCCCATAGCCTGAAACGATGAGATGCCGGCTTTTGAAAAAGCGGCGCCGAACGAGACGCTCCGGCGGCGCTTTGAATACCCGGGCTCCGTCTTTGCAGCAGTTCTCCTGCCGCGAAGAATGAACCCTGCCGCTATCGCCGACAGGATGTGCACGGCCCAGAGTAAAACGGCAGCTGCCGCGGAGCCGAAGACCCCGGCTCCGACTACGCCGAATATAAATGACGGGCCGCAGTTGTTGCAGCATGACAGAAGCCTCTCAGTCTCATCTTTTGTGAGCTTTTTGTCGTCATACAACAGTACGGCGCTTCGGGCCCCCACCGGATATCCGCCGAGAAAGCCGAGTACCATAGCCTGAGCAGCCGCCTGCGATAACCTCAACAGCCTCCCCAGAGGCCTGCCGAAAATGATGCTCAGCCCGTCGCTTACCCCTGTCTCAAGGATGAGCTGGGAGACGAAAACAAATGGAAACAGCGCCGGTATAACCGAATCCAGACATATTCTGACTCCTGCCGCCGCGCTTGTCAGGCATTCTTTGGGATGCAGAAGTACAAAAGCCCCGAAAAGAGCTATCAGCGGATACGGCGCAGCGCGTTTTATTATATTTATTATTAAAAGCGTTCGTTTCACGGTCGACCTCGTTTCAGGCGGAAATATCGCGGCTTTGCGCGCATATTTATTACTTGGCGGCAGAAACCGCTCTCCCCGTGTTCGGCTGCAGGCTGCCCGACGGTGAGCGGTATTTTTGCGTTTTACCACACTGATAAATACTTGACACAGCTCAACTATATGCATCGCTGCTGATATGAGAGCAGGTTCGGAGGAAAAGATGAAGAAACGCTGGTACGAGCGGATGGAACGTATGGCCGAATCGTTCAGACTGCCGATCGATGCGGCTGTCGGGGCGCTCCGGATCGAGATCCTGTCGGGGTGCGAGGTACTGGTCGAAAATCACAGAGGGCTGCTTGATTTCGATGACAACATGATCTG